>Ga0247680_1000069_pt1 | contig 53107 bp, 82 predicted proteins | sample CNK21_metaG_FD_182803 | JGI IMG/M metagenome (GOLD analysis project Ga0247680, IMG submission 182803) | Soil microbial communities from Purdue University Martell Research Forest, Indiana, United States - CNK21 | ecosystem: Environmental > Terrestrial > Soil > Temperate forest > Bulk soil...
GCGCGCAGTGCTCGCGGGTGGTAAAGGGCCAGGAAGGACCCAAGCTACTACACGCACATGACTATGCGTTGCCTTACTCCACGATCAACGAGAGGTGGCCATTGCCTTGGCCAGTGCGCGGCCGAACTCCGCGTCCCAGTGCATCGACACGATGCGCTGCGCCTGCGCTCCCCAACCCAGGTGCTGCTTCACGGGTATCGCATCACCGAAGCGAATGACGAGCTTAAGCTTCCCCGTCGTATTGCTCAGCTTGCTGATGCGAGAGCGACCTCGCCTCGCTGTCTTGGCTCGACGGAAAGGCCGCTGCCATACACCGTTCACCAGCTTGCCGTCCTTGGTCTTCACCGTACCCACAAAGACATCAGGGCGCCCCTTCAGGCTCGCGAGCTTGCGCCGTGGGATGTTGCCGTACTGATCGAGCGCTACGCCCTTCGGGTTCAACCAGGTGTTGCCAGCGCCGATCAGTTTGTGCGTGCCGCCCCTCTCGAAGGGCTCAAGATACGCAGCAGCAATGTCCCTCACGTAGACGATCGCTTCGGGATCGGCCTTCGTCGCCGGCTTGATGCCGATCGAGTTCAGCGTAAAGGGCGTCGCCGTGGGAAAGACCGACTTCAGATTGTCGACCTCGCCGGCCTTCACCAGCTTCGCCACGGCGTTGATGGCCTGCGCCGTGGCGAAAGGCACCTGCTGATACGCCAACTGCGCGAGCCGACGCGAAACCTCTTTCACATTCGAGCGGACCGAGATGGATAGATCATCGGCCATCAGCTCGCGCCCCGGCGCATGCACAACAAAAAACCCGAGGCAGGCAAATCTGCTCTCGGGTTCAGTGACACAACTTCTAGCGTGCCCGAATTGTGCGTTTTTCTTTTCCTTGATGTCAAGCCCCCACAGCAACTTTTTTTGCAACCGGTTCGGACCAGGCATCGATCGTGAGGCCAGCAGCCATCGCGTTCAATGAATCCATGATGCATACGTGCGCATCATGGAGCTTGTAGTAAAGCGTCTTCGTGCTGCCGATCCCCAGATCACGCATTTTCTGCTGGATGGTCCCGCGACCGGCATAGTAGACCTCGACCGTTTGTTTCAATACCGGATGAAGAGCACACACCGCGCGATCGGTCGCGACGCACTCGATGTCTTGCACCGGTACGTAAGGCGGTGGCGCACCGGGCCGATACCAGCCGGCATCCTGATCGGCGCCAATGCTTCGGTAAGCAGGGTATGGACTCTGGCTTCCGCCCTGGTAGGCGAACAACTTCCACCGCGCCCAGCTCATCAATCGATTATCGATGTGTTGAATCATCTTTTCTCCCGGCAGCCCGTAACACCCTCAGCACAGCTCGTAACAGCCTTTTTCTTTTTCCATTCCATCCGTTGATGAGGGTGTTACGGGCGGTGAGGGGTAAACGGCGAATCCGCGTGCACGCACGCGCGCCTGTCCGCGTGCGCACGCACGCAGGCACGCGCGCTCGCATACGCGCACATGCGCAATAGCCCGTAACACCCGTAACACCCTCATCAAACCTATGTTCCAACAGGCGTTATTACTGTTACGGGCTGTGCTGCGGGCTCGGGGTAGCCCGTAACAGCCCGCACCCCATGAAGCGCGCGCGAGCGCTTCGCGACCGGTGCCGCGACGCACCGATGGACCCAAACGATCAAGCCTCACGGCTCACCCCACAATAAAGCTGTGCCGCTTTCGCGAACTTCATCACGGCATCATCGAGCCATTGCTGCTCGGCCTTCTGCCGCTCGAGCGCATCGGTCAGCTCGCTCGCGAACGGTTCTCCCATCAGGTACACGCGGCGCTGCTTTCGAATATCGCTACGCGACCAGCCGGCGGACGTGCACTCGGGAACGAACACCCTGGGCTGCACGCGCCTCACGCCGTTCATCGACATGAATTCTGGCGAGAAGAAATTCGACTGCAGCGGCATCTTTACGCTGTGGCGCCGGCACCAGGAGAGATAACACCGGAAGAGATCATCGAAGAGCGCCGGGCCATAGGGCAGATCGAGCAAGCCGGCGTGCAGCTCCTCCCAGAAGAGCTGCGGGGACTTCATACCGATTTCAATGAGCTCACGCTTTGCCTCAGTGGCCAGCGGTTTCGTGTGTTCATGGAAATCACCGAGCTCGAGATCGAGCAGGTACTTATACAACGCGGCCGACCCGCCCGCGGCGATCTCGGCCGAGACCGCGCGGTAATAGGCTTCATCGCGCGGCGGCGGCGTGCGCACCATCATGTAGCGCCGATCGTCGATGTTCAACTTGATCGGCTGCAGCTCGTTGGAAAAGAACACCGCATTGACGTGGTTGTCCTCCTCACGCGCATCACGCTGCTTGCGGTTGATCGTGATGCGCGATTCCGTGATCAGGTGGCGCAGGTAGCCGCTGATATGGCCCATCTCCTGGCGCGTCACTACCTCGTTCGCGATGATGAAGAGCTTCGCGGAGAGCCAGATGTTGAATTTGTCCTCCAGCTCACGCTGGGTGATATAGCCGCTATGCTGGCCGTAGATCTCGCGCACCGAACCGAAGAAAAGATTCTTGCCCGTGCCTTCCTTGCCAGCGAAGATGAGCGCGGTCTGCATTTTCGCGCCCAGGTGCTGCAGCGGATAGGCGAGCCATTTCAGCACCCACTCGGTGACCGGCGTTTGCTCCTGATCGGCTTCGCCGCACAGGTACTGGAGAAGGCCAAGCTGCTTTTCGCATGAGCCCTCGGTCGAAGGCGTGAGCGGCAATCCGCGAAAGAGGTTAAGGTGCGGCCCTTTCGACTTGCCGGCGGGATCGAACACCACGTTGGGCAGGTCGACATCGCGGCGCTTCGCGCTCGCCAACCACATGCCGACCCAGTCCGCGCCGAACTTGTAGCGCATCGCCGTGATCTGCACGATGTCGCCAAGCTGATGGTCATAGGCGGTATCGGTCGGATAGATATAGGTGAAGCGATTGACCAGGTGCCAGAAGCGCTCCCACTGCGGCTCGTCCGGGCCGTGACCGCCGCCGCGATCTCCACCGCGGCCCTTGCGTTTGTCCTTGGCGCCAGCCTTGCTGACCGGCGAGGGTTCGCCCTTGTGACCCGCGAGCGCCATCTCGATGGCATCCGCGATCTGCCGCTCGACGGCAGCCAGGCCATCGGCAGCGTGCAGATCGTTGAAGTCGGTGAACTTGGGCAGCTCCGGATTCGCATGAATCTCGCGTGCCTTGAACACAGGCCAGCACACGCGCGCCGGCTGCACCGCTCGCGCGGCTTCGTTCGCACAGGTGCGCCCGGCGTTCTTGATGACGAACGTATGCGGTTTATCGAGCGGGCCAGAAGGGTTTGGAGCGAAGACCGCGCCAGTCATGAGCTGCACGCCGTCATCATCGCCGTGCCATTCAGCGCCGACCTTGATCGCTCCGCCCTTGCCTGCGAACTCGGTGATCGCCTCGGTGACGCGGTAGAGCGCATCGGGCACGTCGAACTCGTTTCGTAGCCGCTTGCTCAACTGCGCCTCGAGGTACGCGTCATCGTCGGCGCAGAAGAGAAACGGCGAATGCGGATAAAGCTTGCGCAGGATCGCGGCGACAGCGGCGAGGTTGCCCGCGTCGAACGCGACGTATACAGGACGCGATCGTCCCGTCGCCTGGCGAATCGATAGACCGGTGGCGACGCCCTCCACGATGATGAGGAGATCGCCATCCTTCGGACTGCGGCCAAGACGACAGGCCGAGCCGACCTTCATCATGCCCTTGTTGAAGAGCTTGACCCCGTCCGGTGCGATCTTCTGCAGCCCGACCAGGCGCCGCGGCGCATCCTCCTCCGCGCTTTTCTCCTGCTCCTCGGTGACGTCGTAGCGCACCATCGGCACGAGCAGCGTGCCATCGGCAGCGAAGCGCAAGCCTTTGTCGGGCTCGACGCCCTTCCTTTGCAGATAAGGCGATTCGCCCGTCGCGCGGCCGTTGTGATATTGATCGCGCGCGCGGTTGGCTGCGAATCTCGCGCGCTCCGCGCGCTTCGCCTCCTCGCGCTGCTCGAGCTCGGCCTGGGAGCGCTTAAGCCGCTCGGCTTCGACGGCATCCATGCCCTCGTAGTCAGTATCGACCTTGATGGCGCCGGCATCGTTGCCGCGCCAGATGCCGAACGTGCCGCTGATGTAGCGCCGGCCGGTGCGCCCGACGAATTCGTGGAGCTTGTACCAGGCCTTGCTCTTCTTGCCGAAGCGATGGAACTTGCCGTCAGGGATCGGGTGACCGGCCGGCAGTGGCGGCATGTCCGCCGCCATCATCTGGCTCACTACCTGGTCCAGGGTGGCCATCGGTCAGGTCGATGGCGCGAGTTGCAACACTGGTTTGACGCCCGGATCACCGGATGGCGCATCGATCTCGATCGTTTCGCCGTCTTTCCACCACGGCTCGAGGTCACGCGGCTTGGCGGCGATCGATGCGATCGGAATCGCGAACAGGCATTCGAAGCCATTGGGGAAAACATCAGAGCGGTGCCCTCGATTTACGTAGCGCACGATCGCATGATCAGGCCAGGCGGCCCGCGCCTCGTCGAAGGTCATGGCTCGAAGGGATCGATCAGTTCAAGCTGCGGGTTGAGATCGAGCGCATCCATGCGCAGGCGCTTCACCGCGGCGCGAAACGACGTATGCATGGATACGCGCTGGCTCCAGTTGCCAACGGTCACGGCGTAGGTTGACAGTGCGCCGTACACGGGACAGAAGTCGAAGGCGACACGCTGCCTGCGCAGCGATTCGAAGAATTCTTCGATGCGGTGCGTGTCGCTCATTTACGCCGCCCCGCGAGGCGATAGGTCTTGTGCCAGGCCTTGCCGCTCGCTTTGACTGCGCCGGTATGCACGAGCTGCGACAGGTTGGTCGGGATGCGCTTGGCTGGCCAGGCGGGGAGCGCCGCGCGGATCTCCTGCAAACCCATGCCGGCATCGCCGGCACGCTTCAATACCGCGATGATGGCGGCGCCGATGCCCCTGGCATGCCCCCCCCCAGTGCCGGCGTTATCTTCGGGCTTGGGCGGCGAGCGCTCGATGTGCATGACCGGCGCGATGCGATGCTGCGCGAGTTGCTCCTCTAGCTCGGCGATACGCAGCAGGTGCGGCCCGAGGTACTGGCCGCTCATGATGCGCACTCCTCTTTCTCGGATTCCGGCGCGCCCTCTGGCGCGGTGAGCTCGAGCGGCACCGGCTTGCCGGTGGTCGCGGCGATCATGTGGTGATACCAAAGCTCCCTTAACTTCATTGTTTTTCTCGGATCGTTTATCGCGGCTATTTTTGCCGCCAGTGCCTGCGCAATTTCGAAATCGCGCGGGCTCTTCATCTAACTTTTTATCCTCGCTCGAATAGCGGCCTCGGCATCGCGCAACTCCGCGCGCGCCATGCGCTCCACAGACGGCGAGCGGGCCACGATCAGTTCCATGCGAAGGCGCACCAGCTTGCGCCGCTCATCGGCGTCGGCCTCGCGCGCGAGATCGGGATCGAGCGGAGGCAACTTTTCTTTGGCGGCGCTGGCGCTCATCGCACGGCCTGCAATGGAGTTTGCGTGAGGCGCTCGATGCGCTCGACCATGCGGCGCTGCTCGGCGACGGAATTGATGAACTGCCGCTGCAGCGTCACCAGCTCGTCGTGCGGCTCGATCGGCTTGCTCGGCTCATAGCCAAGTTCGCAGTCGATCCAGTGCTTCGCCGCGTGATAGCCGGCATCGCGCGCCAGGCGCAGCAGCCGGAAGATCTGTTGTGGCGAGAAGCGCTCGCGCTTTTCAGGGTTGAGACAATCGCGCACCCACTGGCTGCAGGCCTCGGGTCGGTGCGCGAGATCGGGGCGGAGCATGGAGCCGATTTTCTTCGGACCGCCGAGCGCGGTGACCACGCCCACCATGGCGTCGTCGATGTCTTCGAAGAGAGCTAAATCGTTTTGCATAATTGTCTTGTCCCTGAATGTCCCTTTTTTGGTACCCCGTCAGGGACAGCCAGGGACAGCCTTTCTCCGGGCAAAAAAATATACTGGCGTCATGGGCGCCAGCTTTCGAATAAAAAAGCCGCGGGGCCGATGGACCCGCGGCGGAGGTCGCACCAAAGGAGGAGGAGATGGCGCGAAGAAAAGGGAGAGGCTCACCGCCATGCTAGACTTTGATCGCGAGAACATTGTCATCACAGACGGGAGCCCCTATGGAATCGAATCCGGCAGATGTGTTCGTTGGCCGTATGATCGTCATCGAATATCTTCTTTCAGAGCTTCTGTTTCGCTCCATTGCAGCCAATCCAGACAGGAAGCGGCTCGCAGAAGTGCAGCGTCGCCATTTGGATCGGCGATTGCGCTACCGGCTGGAGGTACCGGGAGTGACGGCCACGGGCGGCGATCCCCTCGCTGTTCAGAAAGCCGCACTCGATCACCTGGATCACATACTGAAGCAATCGGAAGCGCTGATCGCAGAGATGGATTGAGCGGGGTCACGCCGCGGCCTCCCGCCGTATTACCCACTGAAAGGAAAATCCCATGACACCGATCGAAGGCGATCTATTCATCTCACTGGCGGCTATCGAGGCTGTCATCAACGCCATGTTGCTTGCCCACCCGAATCCCAATGCCGTTTTGCAGCAATTGCCGCGATGCGAAGACACTGCCATAGCAGCCTTGCGCGAGAAAAAATTCCCTGAGTTCGGGTTGAAGCGGATTCAGGAGTTGATCGCCGTATTTCGCGCCAAGCTTGATCAAGCGCCGCGCGAGCTTCACTGAACGAGATATCGGCCAGATTGCCAGGGACACCCTTGGCGCAGACCGTGTTAGTGACGCGCCGATCTCCCATCTCGATGGTCTTGGTTACGGTGATGTCCAGCGCTTCGCTCATGCCGCGGCCTCCTGCGATCGCAACCGATCGTCTTGGACATACCGCTCGGGATACAGAATTTGCAACTCGTTAATCATCGCCTCGCCAAAGAATTTGACTATGGCTGCCGCATTTTCTGGAGTTGTGCGAGCGCCGTTCTCTATTCGGCTCAAGGTGCCCTGATCAATACCGGTGCCCTGCTCCACCTGTTTTTGGGTGAACCCGCGGCGCACTCGAAGCTTTTTCAGTGGTGTTTCCATAATTAGCGCAGATTATGTGTGTGATGGATATTCATTGTCAACATCTTTATGCGTGCCGAGCATTGGCCAAGCGACCGACGCCGTTTACCCTTACCGTCATGGACTACGAACAATTCATGCGCGCACTCGGCAAACGTATCAAGGCATTACGTGAAGCGAAGGAGTTGACTCAAATTCAGGTTTCGGCTGATTCCGGGCTGGATCAAGCCAGTATCTCTCGCGTTGAAAATGGCGAGCAGGGACTAGATTCTAGGGCGCTCGTTGGACTAGCCAACGCATTGAATGTGCCGGTATCAGACCTTACCGCTGTGGAAAATACGCTGCCCGCTAACGATACGTCGGCGATCGAAGGGTTCACTGTTTGGAAGAGTTGGAGCGCACTCCCTGAGGAGACGCGCATTGCGCTCCGCCAAATTGTTCGATTGGCTCTTAGGGCAAAAAGTGACCCGGAGGTAGCAAAGCACATCCGGCCGGCGCCGAAAATCAAAAAAAAAGGGCGAAAGCGGTCAACGAAACCCAGGAGATCAATGGTGCCATGAACCTCAAACCGCAGGAGGAAATCCTCGTCGAACTATTCCGGCAACTCGCCCCCGAGCAACGCCGCGAACTGCTTAAAGGTCTACGCGCCCTAGTGGACGCGAATCGCCTCTCGCAGAAGAAAATGAAACGCCCGCTCGACGTTGTTGGCAATGCGCGCATCGAGCAGCGATTCGGCCTGCCCCCAGCGCCGGGCAAGAAGAAACCAAAGAAGAAGAGAACGCAGCGATCCGCGCCGCCACGACCGCCCGGCACGCCGCTCGATGATGCCCTCGGCACAGATTAGCCATTGTCCGAAATGCAGTAAGCCGCCGACGACTTCCGCCGCCGTCGACGAGCGCACGATGTACCGGTGCGCGCCATGCGGCACGCAATGGTATGGAGCGCGCGGTACTCACGGCGTCGGTCTGCAACGGCTACTCGACGATATTGCGGAGCAGGTCGCAGGTAATGCTCGCCGATCTGCTCCAATACTGGCCGCGCGACATCTTTGATGACTACGCCGGCAAGTGGTGCCGCTCGCACGGATTCGGCTATGCGGTCAGCACTCCCGTATCACCTTATCCCGAGGCAACCTCAATATCCCAACGTCGACGCCAGGCAGTTGCGGAAGCTGAGAAAGGTCGGGCTCGGTTTCACCTTCTACGACGATGATCGCCGCGCGCCAGATCCACCCCTGGCGCAGAAAGAAATTCTTCATTTCGCCGTTCTCCCAGTTGGCCTCCACCGCATACAGCTTTAAATATTCATCCACGATCGGCTGATACTGCCGCTTGGCCGGATCGATGATCCGGTGCGGCGGATCGATTTCAGTTCTTAGCTCTCCAAACTCCGCGAAGGTCATTCGTAACATTTTTTCATCCTCCAGAGGGTAAGAATGCTAGCACATAAAAATGTGCTTGACACATATCTTGAGCTATGTGTATAACGCATACTTCAGGGAGGGCAAGAAGATGGTTACAGCAGCAGGCGAAGCGCGGATCACCCAGCGCGACGCGTTCTACAAAGTCCAGGATGCCAACACAGGGCTGTATCTCAGGCTCTGCCGTCCGCCGGTAACACTCACTGACTCCAAGCGCTGCACCTGGTTCACCACGCGCGAACAGGCTGAGGCTTGCGTCTCCGCGATTCTCGGCGCCGCGGCGGTCGACATCGTCAGGTGCGACGCATGAAGACCGTGCTGACCGGCAACGCCATCAAGGCCTATCGCGTCAAGGGCGGCGCAATCGTCAGAGTGATTCGCGGAGACCGCATTCGCCGCTACCGGGTGAGCGGGCGCCGCTTCGTCGCCGTGCGCAAACGGTTCCTCGGCTGGGGCGGCTACTTCGGCACGTCAACCATCGACATCCATGAATGGAGATGCGAATGACGAACGAGGAACGCGAGCGCATCGACGCGCGAAACGGCATCACGCCGACCCATCGCGACCTGCTCGATGCGTCGATGGAAATCGGCGGCGTCTGCGAAATGGCATGCTGGGCATCATCGGCGGTCGCGGCGCTCATCGACAGCACCGGCAAAAAAGTCGATGATTTGACGGTCGGCGAGTTGCGCAAGCTGCTCGACGATGATGCCAGGGATCGGAGCCGGCGATGACCCGCGCGCGCAGCTCCAAGGTCATCCGCAACGTCCCGGTTCGGTCGCGCCGGCGCGAAGAAGCCTGCCACTCATCGCTCGGACACAGGCGTCATCACCAGTGTGCTCGAGCGCGCCCTCACCCAGGGCAACATCGATTCGCGCCAGGTGCTCGCGGAAATGAAAGGTGCGCTATCGCTCAGGCATCCCGCGCTTGCCCGTGACATCGACCGCGTGCTCGAGATCACGCTCAAGCAGGACCTGCAGCGATGACCCACATGCAAACGGACCGCCAGCGCCTGCTCGATGCGATTCGCGTAGCCGTCACCGACCCCGCGCTCAAGACCACACGCTCACGCGTGATGGAGCTGATCGGCCTCATCAATGCATTCGATCCCGCGCTCGCCACCGCGATCTCCACGCTCGTGATCGGCACCGAAGACGCGGACAAGCTGCCGGCGCTATGGCCGAACGTGAACCAGGTCGGCGACTACGAACGCCGCGCCGCATACACCGAGGAGCCAGCGAAATGATCACCGGCCTGGTCTACGCAGCGATCGTGCTCGCCGCAGCGGCGCTCTTCTTCTGGTGTTGCCATCGGATCAGGCAAGCCGGAAGCCTCACACGCCGGGCGCTCGAATCGCTCGGCGAGCTCGGCGCCGACGCCTACCCAAGCCCGACCAGCGGCGAGATCTGCCCGGTCTGCACACGCGGACCGTTCTCAGCACCGTGCACATTCGAAAAATGCCCACGCCAAGCCAGGGAGAAATCATGACCGTGACTTATCGCTCGGAGCCGGAAATCCACGCCCGTATGCGCATCGCCATCGGCAGCTTAGCGCTCCTCGCACTCGTCACACTGCTCGCCATCATGCAGCACCGCGACGAGCAGGCCCGCATCGAGGAAGAGGCGCGCCGCATCGCCAGCATGAAGCGCGCCGCATGCAAGCCGGCGCGTGAAGGCGAGCGCCTGCATCAATTCGTCGACACCGAAGCCGACTGGCAACCAGCCAAACGCTACTGCATCTATGTGCGCAGCATCGCCGGCATCCGCCCCCAGGTGCGCACCGAACTCGCTTCATCGAATTAGGAGACTTCCCCAATGTTCGCAGAGTTGAAGGCGCTTGCCGCCAAAGGCCCTATCGCAATGATGATCATCGCGGAGGGCGAGGAGCTACGCGTCACGGTGACGCAGAAAGCCAAGAAGCCGCTCTCGGTATCGGTGAGCGGCAGCCCGGAAGATCTCGATCGCGAGCTGATCGGCGCGATCACGGCCGACACCGCAGCGCCGAGCGCATCGGTGGTCGAGCAAGTGCGCACGCAGCTCTCCGCTCAGCCTGCCGAGAAGAAAGGCAACACCACGCCCGCGGCCACCGCATCGACCAAAACCGCCAAAGCGAAGACCACGAAGCCCAAACGCGCGGCGAAGGCACCGCCGGCACCGAAGAAACCTGCCGCCAAGAAAGCACCCGCGGCGAAGAAGGCGGTCACCACTCCGCGCGCGAGCCTGCCGGGTAAGCCCGAGTGCCTCGCTGATCTCAAGGCCGCACTCGCCAAGCACGGCGACAAGCTGAACCGCGAGACCTTCATCGCCGAAGCGCCCACCGGCCGGCGCTTCGAAAAGCTGTGGAGCGGCTGGAAGGCGTTCATCGCCGCCGGCGCCAAGGTAGCCGCGGCACCGACAGAACCGGCCGCACCGGCAGCCGCTGCCAGCACGCCTGCCGACACCAAGACGCTGCCGCTCTTCGACAGCGCATCGGCGCCGGCACCGGTAGCACCAGCCGCCGCGGCGATCATCGAGTAGACCGCCATGTCCCTCAAAGTCGAAAAAGCCACGCGCGAGTTCCGCTACAACAACATCCCGCTCGCCGATCCGGGCATCGCCATGAGCGCGGAGGAAGTGCGCACGTTCTACGCGAACGTCTACCCCGAGATCGTCAACGCCGAGATAGACGGCCCCGAGGCGAAAGGCGCGAAGCAGGTCTACACGTTCCGGCGCGCGGTCGGGACGAAGGGCGGCGACGTTGTCCCGCTCCATCGTGAAGAACCGGCACCCGCCGCCGGATCTCCCGGCTGGCCAATGCTGTGCGCCCGATTCAATACGACGCCAGCAGAACTGCATGACCGCGTGCGCCCGCTCTTTCTCTGGATGTACGAGCAAGGCATCAACGAACTCACGATCACGCGTACCGGATCGAAAGCGATGGTGAGCGTCAAGTGAAAACCGACTTGCGCGCGCACCTGCAGGCGCACATCGCCGGCGAGGTAGCCAAGCCCCGCGGCAATGCACTGACGCAAGCCGACGTCAAGAAGGCCCGCGCGTTCTCCCGCGCATGCGCTGCGCTCCATCACGCCGCTTGGTTCCACAACGGCGATGATGGCCGCATCAGCGCGCCGCCGAAACACTTGCCCCCACTGCCATGATGCTCGAGCTCGCCAACCTCGGCCGCGTGCCGAGGTACTACACGCTTCACCGCGAATCGGTGGCAGCCGCGCGCACCGCGATGGCGCTGCTTGATATCGGCGCACTGCCGGAGAACGCGCCGATCACCGCGCCCGTCGAGCTCGTGAAGCTTGGCCTCAAGAAATGGATCGAGCGCCATACCGAGAAGCTCCACTCATTTCGTTTCCAATTGGGCTACACCGAGCACCAATTCGAGGAGTACGGCAATCAGCAAACGCCTATCGCCCAAAGCGACGTCGTCACGATCTCGATCAGCCACGCTTGCGCAGGCCAGTTCCTGATCGGGGACAAAACACAGCGCGCCGAGCGCATGATCCGCGGCCTGGGCGAGACAGCGCTCTATTGGCTCGGGCAATGCTTCCGGAATCTGACGCCGGTCATCACGCCCGAGATAACGCTCGACTTCGCGCGCTGGAATTACTGGAAAGGCGAAGAGGACGAGACAGCCACCCTCGCGGATGCCAGCATGAACGGCGACGGCCCCTTCGAGATCCTCACCCGCGCGCAGTTCGACAAAATGATTCCGCGCTGGGCATCGAGTCCGCGCCCGCGCATCAATCAGGATCGGCTTCGCCAGCTCGCCAACCCGCGCCGGCGCATGCTAACCGGCGAGCTTGCCCGCGCGCTGGTGACGCTCATCAATGCGCTCGGCAAAAACCGCAAGCGCATCAGTTCCGGCCAGATCGAGGAAGAAAAGCCCGCAGCCGACCCGTTGATCGTGCTGCGCTGGAGCATGAAAGACCCGACCGCGCAGATCATGGACGACTTCTACGAAGATCTATGGCAAACCGGCGAGGAGGCGCATCACTTCGCAGCGCTCGAATTCAATACCAAAGCCAAGGGCTACGCCAATATGCTCCGCGAATTTCTGCGCGGCACCGAGGCGCTCTTCGAGATCCTGAGCGCCATGCTCGGCGTGGTTCGCGTGCTGAACTCCTCGAAGACGATCGCGGACCGCTACGCGGTCGGGGACTTCTGACATGGCGCACGTCAAGCTGCAGATCCGCTCTGCCGGCGAAGAACGCTACCGCCTCGAGCGCGCCATCCTGATCTACGAATCGAATTTTCATGCGAGCGGCGTGCCCAACGGCCACGAGCCCTACGCGACGCTGCACAACATCGTGCGCGGCAAGGGTGGACCGCAGCTCGCCCCAGGCGTGCCCGCAACGGCCGAGGCCTGCGCGGCGTTCGCCCAGGCGATGCAGGATCACGCGGCGTTCGCCGGATTCATCTCGCCGAACATCCTATATGTCGGTCCGCGATTGACGGCCTGGTGGCGAGCGCCGGCGCCGGCTCGAGTATGGTTCAAGGTCGAAGAAGCGCGCGAAGAGAAAACACCAGCCTCCCAGCGCATCGGCGAGAGGAGCGCGATCACGCCGCAGCCGGGATTGATCTTCGCTTGCGCGGATTCCGAGTGGCATGTCTTCGCGGTGAAAGGCGCCGATCGCCCGGGCCCGGCAACGCAGATCTGGCGCGCACCCTACTTCAACGTATGGGAACTCGGCCATATCTGCGAGGGCAACATCGAGCGCCCGAAACGCGTATCGAGCGACACGATCGATCGCTTCGAGCGCGCGTTCTTCGACTCGCGCTTCACACACCCGAACGCGCACAAGGGCCTCGTCAACTTCAAAGGCGGCTCGCACGCGTTCTGGCGCGCCATGCTCGATCAGCGCTGGAAACATTTCCCGGAGCGCTGCCTGGTGCGTGAAGGCGCGCACACGCTGGAGTCACTCGTGAAGACCCTGCAGGAGACGCGCCACCGTGCCCGCTAAGACCGATGCCCGCGATACGCTGCTGCAGCAGACCTGCCCGACGGTGATGGCGCCGAAGTTCGGCGCGTTCGCCCCGCTCATGGAAAACGGCCATCGCTTTCTGGTGGCATCGAGCGGACTGTGGCTGGAACTGCGCCGGCCGTGGTTCTATCTGCGCTATCCGGTCTGTGAAGAGCCGCGCGTGGCGCTGCCCTACGGCGAGATCGAAATCGAGACCGCGTTCGCCTTCGACCTTGATACCGATGCCGCGCCGTTGTTGGCTCGATTCGTGGAGGAAGCGCGCGACGCACTCCCGGCCGAGCACGCGGCCTGGATCATCTGGAACGACGTAACGCGCGCGCTCGAGTACCGTCCGTGCATCGCGATCGCGGCCGGCGCCGGCGGCATCGAGTATCACCGTCCGAAGCTGGAAGAACACGAGAGCCTGGCGATCGATGTGCATTCGCACGGCGGGATCGAAGCGTTTTTCTCGAACACCGACGATGAAGACGACCTCGGCGAAGTGAAGATCGCGGTGGTGTTCGGCAAGCTCGATGGGCCTGACTTCGCGATGACGAAGCGCATCTGCGCGCTGGGGCTTTTCCTGGAAGACGAGGAGATGCCCGCGCCATGATCCATAAGCTGCGCCTCGATCGCTATGACGAGCGCCTGAGAGTGCGGCTCGTGGGCTGTGGCGGCAACGGCTCGCAGATGCTGACCGGGCTCGCGCGTCTGCATAAGGCGCTGGTTGCACTCGGCCAACGCGGACTTTATGTCATCGCCAACGATCCGGACACGGTATCGCCGGCGAACATCGGTAGGCAGCTTTTCTCACCGGGCGACGTCGGCCGCAACAAGGCCGTGGTGCTGGTGCACCGCTTGAATTCGTTCTTCGGGCTCGACTGGAATGCCGAGCCCTTCGCGTTCAAGTTCACCGACAAGACGGCTGACATCCTGGTGAGCTGCGTCGATTCGCGCAAGTCGCGCGCATCGATCGACGATGCATTGACCCGCCGCGGCATGTTCAACAACAACCGCCCGGGCCCCGAGTATTGGCTCGACCTGGGAAATCGCGCCGCCGACGGCCAGATGGTGCTCGGCCAGCCGGCGCAGAACAAGCGCTGGGCGGCGGACAAGACGCGGCTGCCGACAGTCGCGGAGTTGTTTCCGGAGATCGTGGATACACACCACAAAGAAGATACCGCGCCGAGCTGCTCGCTCGCCGAGGCGCTGCAAAAGCAGGAGCTCTTCGTTAACCAGGCGGTCGTCACCCAGGCGCTCGCACTGCTCTGGCAGGTCCTGCGCCACGGCGAGACCGACTGGCACGGCGCATTCGTGAATTGCAAGTCCGGCCGCGTCATACCGCTGCCGGTGGATCCCGCAGCATGGCAACGGCTGCGGGAAGGTCAACAACAGAAGAAGGGAAAATGGTAATGGAAAACCAGCACACACTGATCAGCGGCTATCGCGATCTGACGAAACCGGAGATCGATGCCATCAACGAGGTGAAGAAACTCGCGGAGAGCTGCGGTGCGCTCATCGGTGCATTCGAAGGCCTGGCGCAATGCAAGGCGGCTGATTCGTCATTGCCCTATGCGCAGATCGTGAACGCATACGGTCTCTCGCAGCGGCTCCCCGATCCGCGCTGGCTTGCGCTCGCGAAGACCGATCTGCAGCGCGGATTGATGGCGCTCACGCGCGCCATAGCGAAACCGGACGGGTTCTGATCCGTGACGCTGGTCGCATTCACCGTCGACGAAGCCAACGCGTTGAACGCCTCGCACCGGTTCAATTGCGGACCTGCAGCGCTTTGCGCTGTGACGGGTCTGCGACCGATCGAGGCGCTTGCCGTCATTCCGCATTTCGCGGAGCGCGGCTATACCAATCCGAAAATGATGGCGGCGGCGCTCACGGCGATCGGTGCGTCGTGGCGGCGTACGTGGGAATGCAGCGACGCAATTAAGCCAGAGCACCCGCAATTTCCTGAGTTTGGATTGGTCCGCGTTCAATGGGATGGCCCTTGGTGCAAGCCAGGCGTACCGGCCGTCGCGCGTTACTTTCATTCCCATTGGATTGCCGTCGACGACGCACGAATCTTCGACATCAACTGCCTGTGCGTCGGCGGCTGGGTGCCGTGGCTCGAATGGGATACGCAAGTCGTGCCGTGGCTCCTCAAGGACACCAAAGCATCCGGTAATTGGTGGCCGACGAAATGTTGGGATGTCGCACGGCCATGACCGCGCTCTCCATCTTCGGCGCGACCTTCGTCCTGGTGCTGGCGCTCGGCCTGCAGAGCCTGAACGTCAACCGCGGTCACTATGCAGCGGCGTTTCTCACGAGTCTCGCGATCAGCTCCGCGCAGCTCGCCATCCTCAAGATCGTGCCGGCAGCCGAAGCGCCGGTTGATTACCTCGCTTTCATGTCCGGCGGTCCGCTTGGCATCGTCTGCGCGATGTACCTGCACCCGTTGATCGTCCGGCGTTTGTTCAATCGCAGCACCAACAAGGAGTCAAGTTCATGAACGAGGCTGTTGCAACACACGTCATCCCAACCGCGCCAGGCACGCCGTTCGCCGGCGGTTTCTACGTCGGCCGCATCCGCGTGCTCGACGATGTTTGCGCGCTCATTCTCGCGCCGAAATTCGAAGGCGAACGCGCGCCGGGGATCTGGAACAAGCGCAGCACCAATCTCGAAGCAGCCATGAGCTTCTTCGATGGCGAGGCCAATACGTGCGCCATGGCTGGCACCGGCAGCGAGTTGGCCGCCTGGGCGCTCGCGCTTTCGATCGGCGGCTTCACCGATTGGCACATCCCGAGCCGCGACGAGCTCGAGCTTTGCTACCGCAACTTGAAGCCCGGCACCGAAACGAACTATTGCTTCCGCGGCGACAATCCCTCGAGCGTGCCCGTCGGCCATTCGTATCTCCGCGATGCGCCCGCTCAGTGCCAGATCGAAGCATTCCGCGCCGGCGGCGCCGAGGCGTTCGAAGAAGAATACTACTGGTCATCCACGCAGTACGCCGGCCTCGCCGGCTGTGCCTGGGCGCAGGCTTTCGACGACGGCAGCCAGGACCTCTACCTCAAGGGCCTCGAGTTCAGGGCCCGAGCTGTCCGCAGATTGATCATTCGCTGATTCAGTCATTCACCCATTTTTCGCGGAGCGATTTTTATGAACAATGATTTGACTGCCCAGCACCTAGCGCAGGAAGTGACCGTCACGCTTCCGCTTGGCGTGGTACTGCGCATCGCCGATCAATCGATCCCGGCCACTTTGGTTTCGGCATCGGCATTGATCCTGTCCCGGTTCGACGATCTGCCGGCGATCGGCGCCGAGTACGGAGGCGGCATGTTCGCCGGCATCACCGTTCACGAGAACGCGCCGGCAGCGCTCGTTCTGCTGCCCGGCTCGCGCGAGAACGTCATCTGGAGCGATGCCAAGCAGTGGGCCGGCGAGCAAGGCGGCGAGCTGCCATCGCGTTTTGATCAGCTTGCGCTCTTCAAGAACCTGAAGCGCGAATTCGCCGGCGAGTGGTATTGGAGCGGCGAACAGTCCGCCGGCACCGCCTACTATGCCTGGGCGCAGGGTTTCCACTACGGCGACCAGCTCTACTACCGCAAGGACCTCAAGGTCAGGGCCCGAGCTGTCCGCAGATTGGTGATTCGGTAATTCAACCATTCGATCATTGAAGGGAGTTTTTTTCATGGCCAAGAAATCGACCAAACGTCCAGCAGCAAAACGCGGAGCGCCTGTCTCGCGCGCGCGTAAACCCGCCGCGCCGGCGAAGGTGCCCAAGATCGGCGCCAAGTACCAGGGCGGCATCTACGCCGGCCTGACGCTCCATGACAACAAGCCGATGGCGCTCATCCTGCTGCCTGGCGAGCGCGAGAACATCACCTGGGATGATGCCGTAAAGTGGGCCGCAAAATACAAAGGCAAACTGCCATCGCGCGTCGATCAGCTCGTGCTCCGCGAGAATGTCAAAGCACAATTCAAGGACGCGACCTATTGGTCGGGAGCTCAGTACGCCGGCAACGACGCCTATGCCTGGGCGCAGCATTTCAACTACGGCACCCAGAACACCTACCACAAGGACGACGAGTTCAGGGCCCGAGCCGTCCGCAGATTGCCCATTGAGTAATTCGCTCATTCGATAATTTCCATCAGCATGGCTCTTCACACTGATTTGCCCATCTACAAAGTCGGCTACGACCTGCTCGGCGTAGCCGTCGACTCGATCAAGGACATGCCGCGCGACGTCAAGCAGGCGCTCGGCTCCAAGATCCGCGACGAGTGCATCGACTCGATGCTGCTGATCCGCAAAGCCAATATCGCCGCCGACAAGGAGCCGCACCTTTTGTCCTTGCTCGAGCGGCTGGAGGTTGTGGAGCTGCTGGTCCGCGTCTCGCGCGACAAACGCTTCATTACCACCAAGCGCTACGCGGCCGTTATCGAGCTGACGCAACGGATCGGAAAACAGGCGAACGGCTGGCGCAATCAACAACGCCTGCTGCACCCTCGTCAAGGCGAGGATGCCCGTGCGTGATCATCAATCTGGTCGTGCCGCTGGCCCGCTGTTCGGGGCCACCGCCATGCGCGCAACGGATACCTCCGGCCAGCTCGATCTCTTTGGCGGCCGGGACGCGTCCGGCGCAGTTTCCCCGCCGATCGAGGCCGGTCCGGATCTTCGGCGGGGCGATGTAGATAGCACGATAGGACGCAGTACGCCGGCAACGACGACTATGCCTGGGCGCAGAATTTCAACAACGGCAACCAGAACAACTACCACAAGGACAACAAGTTCAGGGCCCGAGCCGTCCGCAGATGGATCTGCCAGTCACCACCATGCTGATTTTTCTTTCGCGGAGTTAGTCGCCGCCTACTTCGATTGCCGGCGCACCAAGAGAAACTCCGCCAACGCGCTCGCCTTCGAGCAGGATCTCGAGCGCAATCTCACCGAGCTCTTCGAGGAGCTGGCCGCGCGATCGTACAAGCCCGGCCGCGCAATCTGCTTCGTCATCACCAGGCCCAAGCCGCGCGAAGTGTGGGCCGCGCAATCCCGCGATCGTGTCGTGCATCATCTGCTCTACAACCGGATCGCGGCACGCTTCGAGAACGCGTTCATCGCCGATAGCTGCGCCTGTATTCCGGGCCGGGGCACGCTCTATGCAGCGCGCCGGCTCGAGGCGAAGATCAGGAGCCATACCGAAAACTGGTCGCGCCACGCCTTCTATCTGAAATGCGATCTCGCCAATTTCTTCGTCAGCATCGACAAGCGCATCCTGAGCGTCCAGCTCGCCGCGCGCGTCACGGAGCCCTTCTGGTCATGGTTGACCGACGTCGTGCTGTTCCACGATCCGCGCGTCGACGTCCGGATGCACGCAACGCCGGCACTGCTCGCCCTGGTCCCGGCGCATAAGCGGCTTGCCAATCAGCCCGCGCACCTGGGCCTGCCGATCGGCAACCTGTCATCGCAATTCTTCGCCAACGTCTATCTCGATGCGCTGGATCAGCATGTCAAGCACCGGCTGCGCGCACGGCACTACGTGCGCTATGTCGATGATTTCATCCTGCTCCACGATTCACCGCAATGGCTGAACGGGGCGCTCAGTGACATCAGGGAATTTCTGCCGCGCGAGCTCGGCGTTCGATTGAATGAAAGCAAGACGGTCCTGCAGCCGATCGATCGCGGCGTCGATTTTGTCGGCCATGTGATCAAGCCGTGGCGCCGGTCGATCCGGCTGCGCACCGTGCGATCGGCGTTCAATCGCCTCGCCGGCATGGCGCAGGAGCACGTCTACGAGTCCGCGAATAGCTACTTCGGCATGCTGCGCCAGGCGCCGGCGAGCCACCACGAACGGGCGCAGTTCGCGAATCTGCTTCGCCGGCGTGGACAGGTCGTCGATCGCGCGTTCACCAAGACGTTTCGGAGAATCGCATGATCCTTGCGGACGTGATGCGTATCTACGACGGCTCAAGCGGCGACGACACCAAGGCGCTGTACGCGCGCCTCGAGCAGCTCGGCCCAAACGGGCAGATCGCGCTCAATCTGTTCCGCGCGCAGAAGAACTCCGCGCGCGCCAAGGTATATCGCGGAGGCGGCTACCGCGGGAAAGCCTATGACCGCAAGCAATGGGCGATCGACAATCTGGCCGCAATTCTCACCCAGCATGCCGAAGCGTGCGCGATCCGTTGGGGCTGGGGAATCGACGACGCTCAGGAATATCACCGAGTCGTTCTTTACATTGATCTGCCGATCGGTCAGGTCAGTTTTCACACAGCGATGCGCGGCGCCGGACCGGACTACCCGGGTGAATGGGATGGCATCCCCAACGCGTCGATCGGCCGCATCTGCAGTTGGTGCGCACGCCTGCTGTCAGCACAAGCGGAGGTCCAACCATGAAATCCCTCGGCCAGAAAATCACCCAGCTCCAAGGCCTCGTCGGCACCAAAGACGTGACCGAGTGGCAGAGCAACTTCATTGCCAGCATCGGCCGGCAAAGCGATGGCGGCGCCGATACACAGCGGCTCACCGAGCGCCAGGTCAAGATCATCGAAGAAATCTGGGCAATACACTTCGCGTGAACTCGCCCTCCCTTCTCCTGCGCATGATCGCGAGACGGATCGCAGCCGATCTCACTGCCGAATTCGCGGGGCATGACATCGAGGTACAATCCCCCGCGGCCGACCACCGAAGAGGCGCCCATTGCGCGCAGCAAGCTACGCCCGTTATTCCACTGACAAGCAGCGCGAAACCTCCGTCGAAGACCAGCACCGCCTGAACCGGCAGTACGCTGCGCGGGAAGGCTGGCAGCTCGTCGCCGAATATTCGGATCGGGAGATCAAGGGCTCCACGCCTGTTGCACTTCGCGCCGGCGGCAAGATGCTGCTTGCCGACGTCCTGGCCGGGCGCATCGACGTGCTGCTGATCGAGTGCCTCGATCGGCTCTCGCGCGATTCCGTCGAGCAGGAGCAGGTAGTGCGCCGCTGCGAGCGCAGGGGCTTGCGCATCATCGGCATCGCGGACCACTACGATTCCACCGCCGCCGGCCGGAAGATGACCCGCAAGTTCCGCGGCATCATCAACGAGATCTACCTGGACGATCTGCGCGCCAAAGTGCATCGTGGACTGTCCGGCCAGATCGAGCGCGGCTTCTACGCGGGAGGGCTCGCCTACGGCTATCGATCCATGCCGGTCGACGTCGACGCGCAGGGCAACGCGCGCGGCCACCGGCTGGAAATCGTGGAGAGTGAAGCCGCGATCGTGCGCGAGATCTTCGCGCGTTTCGCCAGCGGCGAGAGCTGCCAGCGTATCGCCGCGGCATTGAACGCTCGAGGAGCGAGCGGACCGCGCGGCGGGACCTGGTCGGTCTCCGCGATTTATGGCACTCCGCGCAAGGGCACCGGCATTCTCAACAATGAACTCTATACCGGGCGCTATGTATGGAATCGCTCGCAGTGGGTGACCGACCCTGACACCGGGCGCCGGCAGCGGCTCGAGCGGCCGAGAGCGGAGTGGATGATTGATGAGCGCGCCGAGCTCGCGATCGTCGAGCCGGCGTTATGGGAAAGGGCGAAAGCCGCCCAGGTGGCCAGGAGCGTTCCGGAGGGCAAACGCAGCAAGGGACGCGCACCCAGCACGTTGCTGGGCGGCCTGATGCGCTGCGGGCTATGCGGCGGGGCGCTGATAGCGGTCAATGCCAGGGCATACGGCTGCGGAGCGCGCAAGGATCGCGGGCCGCATGTGTGCGCCGGGTTGCTGGTGCGCCGGGACCTGCTCGAGGATCGGGTGATCGAAGCGGTGACGGGCCTGCTCTTAGAGCCGCGCTGGCTCGCCGAGCTGCAGGCGATGATAGCGGAGGAGCTTGCCGAATCGAAGCGGGAGGCCAAGATCGGCGAGGGAGATCGCCGGCGCCGGCGCGGTGAGATCGAGCAGGAAATCGCCAACCTGGTCGACGCCCTGGCCAAGGTCGGCTACTCCGAGGCGGTCCACCAGCGCCTGGTCACCCTGGAAGCCGAATTGGAGCGCCTACAGCGTGCCGGCTCTGGCAAGGCGCGCATAGTGGTCACCGACCTCGCCGCGCGCTACAAGCGGGAAATTGACGCCTTGGCGGTCCTATTACGCTCGGACGTACAAAACGCGCGCCCGGCGCTGCAGGAAGTGCTCGGAGAGGCCAGGTTGACGCCCGCAACCCCTGACAAAGGGTTCTGGGCCGAGATCGCCCTGCGAGCCGACCGGCTGCTCATTGCCGCAGCCGGCGACGCGTATCTAGGCGGTGGTAGCGGGGGTCCGCTTTCGACTCCAGCTATCAGGGTTCGAATTATCTGATTTACCGCAGAAGAATTCAATCGTTGGTTGACTTCCCCCGCCCGTCTGGCTCTCGCCTTCGGCTCGCCCGTCCCCTTCGGGGACCGGCCGCCAGTCGGGCGGGAGAAGGGCCGCGACCTAACGGTCGCGGCCCCGCTTTCAAACCAACAACACCCCGACAATAAACCCCAATACGAAACCGATCAGCAGCCCGGTGCCGAGCGGATGGCCCTTCGCCCAGGCGCTCACCTCTTCTTCAGCGTGCTGCAGTTCCTGCTTGGTCTGGTCGTCCATCTGAACTCTCCTGGCACTGTTTGACGATACGTTCAACGAATGCAATCAGCCCCTCGTGCTGCTGGCGACACTCGAAATACGCGCCGAGTGCGTCAGTGTGGTTGACGAGGAGCGTCCCCGCCTTGCCGTCCGGGATCGGAGGCGCCGGCGACTCCGGGCAATGCTGCATCAGGTTTGCTTGCGGCGGAGGCACCTGACACGACCCCTTTGTTGGCAGCGTTCCACTGCACGACGCCAGAATCAGGCAGGCACACAACAGCGTACTGAGTCTGCTTTTCGATGATTTCACGCTGTACCTCGTTATTGATCGTCTTGTTCACTACACGAATCTTGCCAACCGCGGTCTGCGTGTCGCCGGCGATCTTCGCCGTGTCGGCCGAGACACTCTTCAATCCCTGCACGTCGCTTTGCAGCGCCGCGATTGCCGTGTCTTTCCACTTGTCCTGGACCTTCACCTCGCCATAGCGCTCGGCCTTGTACGCGGTCGTGGCATTGCTCGCGATCAGCAACACCAGGAAGATCAGAAGCATCGTCGGGCTCGGCATCGTTATGTCCCCACCCTGATGTCGGTGCCGTCCCAAACGAATTCGCCGCACGCTCCGACCGGGCGATGCATCTGGCATCCGCAGCAGTAAGTCGCCCCGTAGAAGCCCGGATCGCGCGCGTAGGTTTCGGCGAGCGCTTGCCCCATAGTTGTGAGCGTCCCGCAGCCGCCAAGACGGTGATGCTTGCCGGCGCGCTCGATTTCCCCGATATCCTTCGCCTTGGTCCACGAGCTGCAGGCGCCATCGTGCCCCGGCAAGCCAACGCACAGCCATGGCTGCGTGGGATCATCGCCCATGCCCTGGCGCACCTTGCCGCAAACGCTTCGCCCGACGTGCACGTAGCTGTGCCGCACCGGGCGCACGAAGCCTTTTGCGCGCTCCGCATCGCTCAGCACCAGGTAGGTATCGTGCTGCGGCACGGGGGTTTCGTCCGGCGGTCCGCGTTTCACTCCCGGATGGCCGGGATCGTCTGTAACGCCAGTCATGATTTCTTCCTGATTTCGAAATGGAACACGCCGGCCTCATCGATCCTGAAGGCGAAGAGGTCCTGCCCGGTGTCGTCGACCTCGGCTACTGGAATAGATACTTTGCCGCCGAGCCGCTTCAGGAAAACGATCAGCAACTGGTCCTTCAGATCGTCGAGCACCGCGGCATGCTCTGGTGAATTCGGGCGCGCGAGATCGATTCCCTTGCCCATCACGCCACCTTCTCCGCGCTCTTGATCTCGATCTCCAGCTCTTCGCCATTCAGCGCCGACTCGAACTCCGTCATCGCGGTGCGGCTCGCGATGAGGGCGCGCTGTGAAATGCCGGATCGGTTCACGAGCTGGCCGGTACCGGTGCCAAGCGCAATGCAACCGAGCAGGTCCGCGCTCCAGCCAAGCATCACGTCGCCGGCGAAATTCGCCGGATGAATCTCCACCGCCTGGCGATCGGGCACGTCCTGCAGGTGATAGACGTTGCGCTGGAAATGTTCTGACCATTCCAACCGGGCCGCGTACAGGCCCTCGGGGATGCACGAGATCTTGGTCCGGTTCTCGCGCCACGGAAGTTCCAGCGAATGCCAGTGCGCTCCGTTCTCGAGCACGAGCAGACCGAAGGTGCCCTGATCGCCGGAATCGACGCGCGTCAATGTCGCTTTCATGGTTGCTTCGCCTCCGGTTTGCCGCTCTGCCCCATTTTCATCGTGATCGCCTTCTTGACGACGTCCGGTGCGATCAGCAAGAGCGACAGCACCACTGCCGCCTCGATATGCTCGATGACGACCGCAGGCATCACCCAGCACCAATGCGCGACCAACGCGTAGCCGACGTTGGCCCAGAACTTCGCATGCTGCACTTCGCCGTTTCGGTACATGAGCAGATCGTTGATCGCGCGACGCAGATGCTGGTGACGCTTCTCGTCGTGCGGTCCTGTCACGGCGTGCGCTCCTGCTTCAGAATGCGGTCGCGCAGACTCGGCGGCATCGCGAGCTTCATACGCGCGCGCTCCTCCGGCGAGAGAGAGAGGACATAGATCATCTCCTCGAGCGCGTGCTCAAAGTGCTCCTGGTTCGATGCCACGGTCGCCGCGCCCTTCACGATGACCTCGGCGCGCACCGCGGCCTTCTGATCGTGCATGTAGAGCGCGAGCATCACCACCGCGGCGAGCACCAGCATGAGCGTTGCGCATACCGTTTGCGTGCCGCCCGCCTTTAACCAAACGCCGAAGCTGCGCATCTCGAGCTGTTCAGGAGTTGGTTCGCCCATGCCCCGTGCCCCCCTTGTTTATTTAGGGAACTATATACTTGACTCCATCGTGATTTAGGCGCATGATAGCGCCATACATCAGGGAGTCGGTCATGCAAGACAACGTCACCATCAGCACCTTCCAGCTTTTCCAGTTGTACCCGGACGCCGAAGCTGGCCGGAAATACCTCGAAGCCGTGCTGTGGCCGAAGGGCGCGCGTTGCCCGGTGTGCGGCCTGACCGAGCGAGTCACGCCACGCACAGGGAAGGGCAAAGAGGGTTTCTACAAGTGCAACCAGTGCGCCGAGGATTTCACCGTGCGCACCGGAACGATTTTCGAACGCTCGCACGTTCCGCTGCACAAATGGATTTACGCGATGTACCTGATGGTGACTGCACGCAAGGGCGTCTCGTCGCTGCAACTGTCCAAGGAAATCGGCATTACGCAGAAGTCTGCGTGGTTCGTTCTTCAGCGGCTTCGCGAAGCGTGCGGCAACGATCCGAGCGTGCTTATCGGTATCGTCGAAATCGACGAGACGTATATCGGCGGAAAGGAAAAGAACAAACACGCGAGCAAGAAACTGCATGCGGGTCGTGGCGCTGTCGGCAAGACTGCCGTACTCGGCATGCGTCAACGCGGTGGCCGCACAATCGCCGCTCCAGTTGCCAACACTGATGCCAGCACGTTGCGCGCCGAAATCACGAACAACATCATTCCTGGATCGACGATCTACACGGACGACCACGGCGGCTATCGCAATATGAACGATGCCGGCTACACACACGAAGCCGTAAATCACAGCGGCGGCGAGTATGTGCGCGGCAACGCGAGCACGAACGGCATCGAATCCGTGTGGGCCGTGCTCAAGCGCGGCATCAACGGCGTCTATCACCAAGTCAGCCCGAAGCACTTGAGCCGGTACGTTGACGAGTTCACCTTCCGCCTGAACGATGGCAACGTGAAGCGCCACACGCTCGACCGTCTGGATAGTTTCGTCAAGGCGACTCAAGGTCGCGGCATCACGTACAAACAGCTTATCCAGTGAGCAAGTCACCGCATCACCCGAAGCTACCGAAGGAGTTCCACCGAATGGTGGAAACCGTGCTGGCGTACAAGCCGAAGCCGAAGAGCAAGCCGGCGAAGAAGCGCGCGCGGCGGGCGAAGAAAATCGCAAGGCCATAGATGCGTTTCCTTGCTCTCGTCCTTGCGCTATTTGTTGGCGTTGCATCATCACAGGACACACCACAGCCAAAGCGCGAACGCACAGTTACCCAGCGAGCAGAGGACAAGCGCGGAACCGAGAACGCGCCTCTTGTGATCAAGGGCGATATAACCACCAAGACTGCCGAAAAAACCGAAGAGGATAGACACGCCGAGATAGAAAAAGCGGATACCGATGCTTGGATAATGAGATTTACTGGGCTGGCCGCATTGTTCACTATGTTGCTTGTAGTCGTTACAGGGGTTCTCGCTTGGTTCACCTATGGATTGTGGAGCGCGACCGTGGCGCTCGCCCGCGACGCCAAGGCGACTAGCGACAGACAGGCGCGAGATGTGCAAGAGTCCCTGACGGTCTCCAGACAATCCGCTGATGCAGCCAAAGCCGCAGCAGAGGCTGCGCAGGCGCAAGCACAGCTTGCTGATAACGATCTCCGACGGTCGCATCGACCTTGGATTGCGGTAACCAGCCTGAAGACATGCGGCCCGCTTGTTTTCGACGATCACGGATTCCGTGCCTGCGTTGACATTACGGTAAAAAACGGCGGCTCCTCTCCGGCAATAGGAACCACAATTCTTACTGAGATAAAAATTTCTGAATTCCCCGGAAATCCTTTGGAACAGGTTATGCAAATACATCCCCAAACAGCCATGAACTTGAGCAGCATAACCGGAGCGTTGTTGCTGCCCAACGCGGAGACAACGTGGGATCAGCGCGAAATACAAACCGTCCTCAACGTCAATTACGTCCCTAGAGCGGACGGACTGTCGGTTTGGTTGGGTGGATTTGTTGCCTACCGAGATGAATTCAACCTTCCTCACGCGACAAGCTTCTTGTTCAGATGGGTAACTCCTGAAAAGGGCGCTATAAAAGACAAGGGAGATATTCTTGGAGCCTTTCAAGACGCCGGAGTTGGAAGCGACGCCCGCTGACGGAAGTAGAGCAAGGCACAACAACAATAACGAAAGCATGTTGGCAAACATGCGAGCGGCGCGCGATTTTGCAAGAGCGAAACACCGGCCTGTCGCTCGGAATTTTGGGCGTAGTGGTGTCGTGGAGTCAAGTATATAGTTCCCTTTATTTATGCCTGTTGGCATCTGCGATCGCCTTGAGCGCAGCGATTTCATTCCACGCATCATGCACGCGTCCGCGCAATCCCCTGACTTCCTTATCCATCTGCCGATGCCGCTCATCATCGAGTTCCTTGTGCGCGGCGAACCCGGCTTTGAGAAGCCACAGGATCAACCCGAACAGCACGTTCACGATTCCGAACGCACTGCCAAGCGCCCACAACAGGAAGTCTGCGAGATGACCGTTCACATCACGCTTCCCGCGCCGCCTTTGCCGCAAGCAACGCGGCAGTCGCTGCGATGTAGGTATCGAGGAGAGCGGGATCGAGCGTCGGCTCGCGCTGATCGATCCCATGCCGACTAGAATGCCCTTCGCCTGGCTGATAAATCTCCGCCGTCGCATCGCCCGACAAACCAGGATAGGCCGTCAGCGAACAGCTCGCGCAATCGGTTTGAAAATGCGCGACGGTGTCGATATAGAGGTTCGCGCCGGACTCCACGATGACGAAACCATCCGGGGTATGCTGAAAACGCGTTGTCATGTTCGTCGCCTTAGAGCTTGATCATGGCGTTGAGAAACGAGGTCGGCTGCATTACGTTCGCCGCCGCCGCTGAGCCCGCATTGCTGACGGTAAGTCCAGTGGCGGCCGTATCCGTGTTTGGCGTTGACAAAGTGGAACCGGTTACCGGATTGTTGGTGCCGCCAGTCTGCGTCGTGACAAAATTCCCGGCGCCGCCGTCAATGCTATGAACGTGTCCGGGATCGCTTACCCCGTGGCCGTGCACCGCCATCTCGGAGGATGTCTGCACGTGGGCTTCTTCACCGAGATTTTGGCCAAGCGCGCGCGAGGTGAGCCCCGATCCAGCGCCGCCGATCGCAAGCGCCCGACCAAGCATCTTGGTCAACGCGATCTTCTTATGCGCCGCCCAGTCGGCCGCGGCGCTCGCACCACGACCGCCGGTCACTGGCGCCCAGGTGTCGCTCACGTTGGTGTAGATCAGCGTGAACAAGGCCTGCGCGTTGGAGTTCGCGTACGTCGCCCCGGAAGATGCATCGCCGATCGTGCCATCGTTGCACATGATCCAGCCGGAATCGGCGGCGGTCTTGAGGGTGAGCTTCACATCGCCCGTGCTCCAGCCAATCGCGGAGCTGATCAACGCCAGGACCGCATCGCGCACCTGGGTCAGCGTGCCGAACGCCGGTGTGAGGCCCGCAGCGATCACGAGCTGGTAGAGCTCCTCCGTGATCATGTGGAACCAGTACGGACCAGGCTTGGTCGCCGGCGTGGCGCTTCCCGGATCTCCCGCGGTCGGATAGCCAGCGGACGGGCTGCCTGGTGCTGAAGGCGGCGATCCGGCTGCGCCTGATTCGTATTTACGATCCATGGTCTCTCCCTACGAATACGCGAAAATGACAATCGATTGCGCCGGCGCGTAACGCTTGATCTCGCACTCGAGCACGGCGTTGCTCCAGGCCGCGAGCGCGTCGCCCACGCCGCTCTCGACATCGAAAAAGATCACCGTGTTGAGCGGTGCATTGACCTGCCACGCATGCGCCCAGTCCGTTCCATAAATCGAGTCGTCGACGTCATCCACGACGCTAAACGGCTTGAACTGCGTGATCGTGATCGTGAAGCCGAGCGCCGCGGCGAACGCGATGAAATACGCGACCGACTGACCACCGCCGGCGATGAAGCGCGCGAGTACCTGCGCACGACGCTGCGCGATCGTCGGTTGATCGCCGGCACACGGATCCGGCAGGCCAAGCGTCTCCTCCCACTCCGGCAGCAGGTTGAACGTGCTCGCCGGGAACGCGTCGACCAGGAGATCATTGGCCGCACCGTTGCTCCGCGCAAAGCTCGGGCTGAAGCTCCCCAGCACCTGGAACTGCACCGAGTCGGCTTCCTTGGGCCAGACCCGGCCGCGCGGCAAAAGCGCTGCCAGCGCCGCGGAGTAGTCCGCAGCGGTGTAAATCGGCGCCGCCATAATTACGTGTAGGTGACCGTGCCGCGGATCGGAATGGCGCCCGTGCCGCTCGTGATGTTGCTGCTCGGGCTCGTGATCACAAAGCCAGCCGTGCCTGCGATCGCGGCGATCGCGGACTCGATCGAGGAAAGATCGACCGGGCCGAACGCAAGGCCCGTCTGCGGATCGATCGCACCGCCTGGTGCGCCCTCGCGTACGAACACGTCATCGATCGCCGCAGCGATCGCCGCCTTCGTATCGCTCGACGCGCCGGAGATCCCGTTGATCGTGAAGTTCACCGTGTTCGCCGTGGGCGCCACCGCGTACACGAGCGCAGTCACCGGCTGCAGCGCAAAGATATGGTTCGCCACCGCGAGCTGATCACCGGTGGCGGCGCTATCGCGCGTCTCCGCAGCCGCCACGCCGTCGGTGCCTTGCGGGAAGCCGTTATGCACCGCTTCGGCAACGTCGAACATCATGCGCACGATCACCGTGCCGGCACCCAGGCCGTGCGGCGTCACCCAGGCGCGCGTCACACCAGGTACCGCGAGCGCCCATTCGACGTAGTCCTCTGCGTCACCTCCCTGGGGCGGCGCCTGGTACGCGAGCAGCATGCGGTTACGCAAGCTCGCATCGGTTTCGACATCGGCGCCGCCGGTGAGCGCCGAGGATGTAGCGCTCGAGCTCACGCCGGGAATCGCGGTGCCGAGCGTCAGAACAGTCCCCGAATCCGCGTTACCAGACGCGCCTCCTCCGCCTGGATTTGTGATCGGATCAACCGGAGGTAGCACCGCCGTGATTGCTGCGGAGATCGTCCCGCCGCCGCCGATGGTCGCATCGGCATTGGTCTTGTACTGGTACCCATCGCCGCGGGAAAGCAGCGTGCTCGCTGGAATGAGCGTGCCGCTGGTACCGGTAAAAGTAACTGATCCGGTCGCGGTGGACGCCGCGTTGCGCGTAATGCCCTTGAGCGCCGCCCAGCCCTCGAGGAACTCTTCAGTCGCAGTGTACGGGACCGCTTGGAGAGCAATGAAGTCAAGGTACCCGTAGTGCAAATGCGCGAGGCCGGCAAGAGATTTCCCCAGAATGGCGACGTTGGAAAAGCGCAGCAGCCCATCGGCGCCGGGGATCGCGGCGTTGATGTCCGCGGCGACCTGGCCGCGGAGCTGCGAGAGTGTGGGGCGCTGAAAGGGCATATCAGTTCACCTGGTTCCAAGCCCAGCCGAAACGCATGGTCTCGGTGGCGCCGTCACGTTTTTTCAGAGCAACCTGCACGCCCAGCATGTTCGGTATCACAATCTGCGTTGCAATTTCGATGCCGACCGCAACGCCGTCATCGAGCATCCACTGCAGCGACTCCGCGATATAGTCACGCGCGCGCGCAGCCACTTCCTCGGTCAGCTTCGAGCGATCAAGGAGCCACAGCCGCGACACGAGCGGCTTGTCGTCGCCGGCGTTGCCCCACCAGCCGCGCCGGTCGGTCGTCCCGTCCGGGATCACATCGTCCGCGTGCGCCTCGCCATCGGTGAAGATGCTGATCAGCACCGCGGTGGCGAGATCGTTACCGGTGGCGAGCTGCGCGCCGGCAAGCAGCCAATCCCCGCGCGAATTGGCGACATCCCAAACGGTCGCGATATCGCTCATGGAATCTCAGGTGGCGCGTGGTTGTGATGCGGTTTCGCGACGTCATTGTCCTGCCAGGTCTCCACGCCCGAGCCATCCCATTTTTGCCCCTGGCCATTCACGTCGAACTTGAAAGTTGTCGACGCATGCAGATCGATCACGGGCGCCTCGAAGCGAATCGAAATCGGGCTGTGCACCACGATCCCATTCGGCGTCAGGCGCACGTACTGACCGAAGTTGTCGTACACGATCGCCTCGCCTGCCGCGAGATTGCGCGGCCTCGAGGGCTGGTGATTCGTCGCGATGATGATCGCTTCACTGCGCTCACCGCCGATAAAGACAACCACGGCATCGGAGCCAACCGGTGGCATCGATGAAAAACCGAACTCCGCGATTCGCGGCGTATTGTCGCGGACCTCCAGCGCGTTCAATTGCATCTGCAATTGCTGCGCATCGCCGGAATCGTCACCGGCACGAATACGGACGCGCCCGATCATCCAGAGAATTCGGCGCCGCGCCCATTCCATGAATGCACCGCTCACTGAGGCGCACCGACGGGCTTGATTTCAGCGATCGCTATTGGCGGCCGCAGCGGCTCGGGGAGAAAACCCTCCCGAGGCATCACGATCAACTCCGCGTGCGTTCCTTTGTCATCGCGTCCGTAGTCCACTTCAGCAATGAGCCATGTCACGCGCCCGACCTTGAGATTCGGCAACTCCAAAGGCACCAACCAATTTGGTTGCCAGAGCTTGCCATCGCGATCGCGCCAGGAGTCGACACGAACGCGCACAGCATGACCACGTCCAGATCGCGCTGCCGCATCCCAATAGGCTCGGCGTTGCGCTATATCCGCGCCACCAGTGCCAGGCTCACTGACGATGATCCGGCGTCTTAATCTCAAAACCTCCGGATCGCGCGCTATGGAGATGATGTTGGCCTCCTCATCGCTTACTTCCTTGTAAGGAGCAATCGACATCCGAATGGCCAAGTATTCGGAATAGCGTTGATCGATCGCCCAGATATAAGTCCCTTCTTCGACGTTTGATCCCTCAACAACGCCGCTCGCATGCGTTTCGACGCCAACATCGGAAATCAGCAAATCACCGGTCGGCAGCTCGTAAACGAGCTTGGCCTGGTAACGCGCGACCTTTTCGATTATGTCGAATGTGCTCTCGCCGAGGTTCAGGTTGAATTGCTCGACGATAGTACCGGGATCGTTGGCCGCGATCGCGCGAATGCCATACGGTTCGCAGAGCTTTTGCGCCATGCCCAGCAGCGTCGAATTGCTGATCTGGCCACCCGGCCAGATGGCGGCGCAATCCACCAGATCCTGACATTTCCCGCGACCGATCACGCGGATGCTGTGCTCTCCGGCAGCGTAGTGCGGGATTACCCGATCGATATAGCCCGTTGTGACTATATCCTCACCAAGGCGCACTTCGCAGATGTCGCCCGGCTCCACGGTCAACTGATCGGCCTCGCCGGGCGTTAACTCCGTCATCTCAATCTCGAAGTCGCTCGGCATACGCTCGATGCTTCGACTCACGCGAATATTGGTCCAGCCTGAAAAAGCGCGGAGGCTGTCCACACTTCGGCCGGCAATCAGCGTAAGATCGTCTTGCATGCTTGGGAGTCCGACATGATCAAGATTTTCATTCTGACGGCCATTGGATACGCGCCGGGAGACGTTGCATATTTTTACCAAAAGGCCGACTGTGAGGCCTTCGGAATTCAATACGTTCAGGAGCGCTCAGCAACCGCGAGAGGCCGCCCTTTCAACGTCTATTGCTATCCCGCCGAAGTCGATGCCAAGCTCGCCAAGCTCGTGCGTGGCACCCCAGCCTCACTCAAGAAGACAGCGCCCTGAAGCTCGCCGGCATAAACGCCGGATGCCGCGGATTGCCCTGCGCCACCAGATCGTCTGAACGCCCCGGGTCCTGATACAACCGCTGCGCCAGCGACAATGCCGGCGTCACACTCCGCGTCGACACCGTCTGCACCGCAGCCAAGTTCGCACCGCGTGCAGCCAGGTCCGCAACCACCGCCTGGCGCAACTCGCGCAGCGCCTGGTAGCTCGCATCCTCACCCTGATCGCCGGCAATCGTGATCTCGGCATCGAGCAAATCCGCGATGCGATCACGCACCGCGATTGCATCGTCGTACGAACTCGGCTGATAAAGCGAGCTCGCCCGCGCCAAGGCGATCACCGCCGAGCGCCGGAACAAATCCCCGCACGCACCCTGCATCGTCGCCTGCGCAATCCCGATCGCGGAGCTCGTCGTCATCGCACGCGGCGTGAAGTCGGCGAGCTGCTCGAGCAGGTCAAGCGCATCCGCAGGATTCACCGTCGCACCCAGGAGCGCCGCGGCGATCGCCTGCGCGGCGGCCGCTACATCGTCCGGCGCACTCATAGTGAAAGCCCTGCAACGTTCGCATTCAGCACACCGATCGCCGCGCCCATGTTCGAACGCACCTGCGCGCCCTGCGCCAGGATGCTCGGCACCACCGAAGTTATATCGATCTGACTCGCCGCCGAGCGCGCGAGCCCGGCAATCTGCGACATATCGATCGAGGGCAATCCGACACCGCTAAGCGCCCCAGTCACCGCGCTGCTCACGCCAGACGCGAGCGAACCGATTCCTCCGAGGCTCACCCCCGCCGACAACGGCCCGGCCAGCCCAGCGGCCCCTATCGCGGCGAAGCGGCCCAAATTACCGGGAAGCATCCCCAGCAGGTTCTTCGCGTTGGTTGCATTGCTGATCAGGCGCTCGGCAAACCGGCCCCAGGTGCCCGCAGTGCTGATCGCCATGCTCACTACCGCCGCGCCCTGCTTCAAGGCGCCCAATGCGCTCGATACAAAGTCGCCTTTCGCCGCCACATCAGCAGCCGCAGCCGCGGCCAGGATCGCATTGCCGGTCGATACGGTGATCGAAGGGAAAAGCTTCTGCCCAGACTCGATGAACGTGAACGAGATCTCGAAGTAGCGCCCGGCGTCCCAGCGTTCCACGCATTGGAAGCCGCCCTCGGCCAAGCTCACCGTCAAACGCCCCAGCGTCGGGTGCACCAGGATCGCCGGCCCGGCCAGCTCGGCAGCATCCACCATGCGCGCGCGCTGGTTCAGCACCGCACCGCCGCCATAGATCGAGGAGTTCTCGACCAGGAACCCGGCCATGTTGATGCGCCGCGTCGAGCGCCCAAGATCCTCCACCCACGGAATATCGCGATACGGATACTCGTGCACCGCGACGCGCCGGCCGAAGCGCGCCTCGCCGGTCAGAACCGCGAAAGGCACTCCGCGAAAAGACGCGCGCTGCAACTGAGCGAACCACGGCGCCGCCGGCGCCGCGCCGAATGGCCCGAGAAGATGGCCGAGCGTGCCGTTGACGAGCTGGCCGACGTTCTGGACCTGCTGGATGATATCGCCGCTCACGACGTTTCTTCAGCGAGCCTGTTGTTGAGCCGGATCTTGGCGCCGGACTCGCGCCCGTCATTGAGCACCCGCGCGCGCGTGCCGGCCGGCGCACCGGTAATCGATACTTCGACCTCCACCTTTTGCCGCTGCGCGACCGCCTGGTCGACCAGCGCACCGTAGGGATTGCGCCCGTTCTCGTGCATGATCATCGCATTGACCAACGAGCTCATCATCTTCGGATCGTTCAAATCGAGCGGCGCGTTGGGCGCGACGTTGCCCATGCGCTTGCTCACGTCCGCGATGTACGCGGCCGTGTTGTTCTCGCTCGATGGCGCATAGGTGCTGATGATGCCGCCCAGCGTGTTGATGCCGCGCTTGTTGTAGAGCCCTAGCTGCTTCACCATCGCGCCGACCCCCTCAGCAGGCGTGGCGAACTGCGCATAGCCGCCCACGACCGGCGTATTGCCCCACTTCCTCAGATTGCCTGGGTTGTTGTTGCGTATACCGCGCGTAGCGAATGCTTCGCCGAGCTTCGCCCCGGCCTCCATGCCGCGCGCGATGATGTTCGGCGGCGAGAACGCGCTCACCGCATCGACGACGGGTTTGTATTTCTCCTTCTTGTCAGCCGCCCATTTCGTGAGATCGCGCACGCCGATCACGATCTCTTTCACCGCGACGGCGAATTCCTTGGCCTCGGAAAGCGCGCCCTTGAAGTCGAACTCCTTGAGCCACTTTCCGATCGTCTCCGCCATCTTCGGCGTGTTCTCGTGCAGCCATTTCGTGGACTCCACCACGAAGGCCCGGATCACCGGGATCAGCTCATTGCCGATCGCATCACGGGCTTCCAGCACATTGAGCTTGAGCTCTTCGAACTTCTCCGCGAATTTCTCCGCGCGATCGAGCGCCGCCTGCGACATGATCGGCGAGCGCTTTTCCAGCTCCTGAATGCCCTTGCTCCCCTTGCGCAACATCGGCAGCAGATGCTCGACGCCGAACTGCTGCGCGATCAGGCGCTGCACGTACGGGTTCTTCATGCTCGCGATTGCATCCGCGATGTCGTAGAGCCCGCGCACCGCGTCGGGCGTGCCGTCCGCGGTCTTGTGGATCTCGATGTTGAGTTTTCGCATCAGGAGCACGGCCTGCTCGTTGCGGCCGAAGAGCGCATCCTCCATCGTCTTACCGACCGATTCGAGCCCGGCATCTAGAGACTCGGCCTCGATGCCGGTCAAGCGCGCCGCTCCGCGCAATCCCATCAGCCGCGCGCCGCCGATACCGATGTTGGCAGCCGCGTAGTTGACCGTGCGCCCGAGATTCATCCATTCGCGCGCGAATTCGAAGAGGAGACCGCCGCCGGCCGCGGCGACGGCGGCAACTTTCTTTCCTACCGACCAGACATGCTCGCCGGTCCATTTCGCGGCGCGCCCAACCGCCATGATGCCGCGCACCGGCAGCATCTTGCCGATCTCGCGGCCCATCATCTGCAATGAGCGGCCGATCTGCATCGGCCCGCGCAGCATCTGCGAGGTGGCGTTGTTGATGCCTTTGATCGTCTTGGTGTAGCGGTCGACCGCGGAGATCGTGATCTTGAAGGTGGTGTTCATTTCGATTCCATCATCCGATGCGCCTGCTCAAACCACCATTCGATCTCGGGCCAGGTCAACTCCCAGGCGTCGCGCGGCCCCCAGCGATAGAACCGGGTCAGATCGGCTATTCGATCGCGCCAATCGGCTGGGAGGCGCGATCGAAAGACGCGAAAAAACTGTCCGCCTCCTTCAGCTCCGTCTGCGGGATCTTCTCGCAGACGCTGCGCGGTACCGCGGCGATCAGCGAGATCAGCGTGATGATCGTGCCGACGCTGGTGTCGCTCCGCGCGGCCTTCTCGAGCTCGCCGGCGGTCGGCTCGCGCAGCGCGAACTCCGCGAACGCGAGCGCCTTCTCGCCGGCGCCGAGAACGATCGGATCGCGAAGCTTCAATACATTGCCTTCCAACATTTGCCTTCTACTCCTCGGTTACCGCGCCGGCGAAGCCTTCCCAGCGCATTTCGATCGTGGCGTCTTCGGACTTCGCGGCCGGGCTCTCCACCGCCCACATGTTGCGCCCGACAACCGTCTTGCCATTCGCGAGCTCGCAAATGATCGTGACGTTGGTCATCGCGTTGAGAGACGCCACGCTCAAACCGCCGGAATCCCGCAGCGTGCCGGCGATGTGCGAGGGCTGCGGCTTTTCGCTGTAGCCGTGCACGCCATCCATGCCCGTCAAGGTCTCGCGCGCAACCTGCACGGGGCTGTATTCGAACGCCCCCGCCAGCATGTAGCTCCGGCCATCGACGCGCAGATTCGCGGTCCCGGCCAGCCTGTTCGTGGTATCGGCCATTTCAAGAACTCCTCAGAATGGGAAAAACGCTCCGCGATTTATTGCAGCCGGAACTGCATCAGCAGCGCGAAGATGCGCAACTGCTGGATCAGCACCGCCGGGTACAGCACGTCCACTCGGCTCGGATTGCTCGCGTTGATCTCCACGATCAGCCCCTCGGCGAACACGTCGGATTGCTGCACGAACCCGCGGTACTCGAGATCGCGGTACATCGCGATGAGATCTGCCCGGATCGTGTTGGGCGTGACGATGTTCGATCCCGGCGCGAACCGCGTGCCGTTCGCCGCGAGCTTCACGCGCGCGTATTTGGTCGTCACCATGGTGGCGAGCGCGCGCAGCACGAACATCAGCAGGAACATCGGCTCGACTTCGAGGTAGCTGTTGTCGGGCTGGCTGAAGCTGTTCTGCTGGTAGGTCGTGATCAGGTTCTGGATGTGAACCTGGCCGGACGCATCCACCGTATAGGTCGAGATGCCGTCGAAGAGCAGCGTGTTCTGCGCGGAAAGCGCAAAGCGCGAAGTGAGTGGCGGCGCCAGCACGTCCTGCAGCACCACGGTCTGAAGCGGCACGCCGGGATCCGCGCGCACGCTGATCGCCACCTGCGCCGCGATCGCCGCGGCCCACTTCCAGTTCGGCGTGGGCGAATCGTTGAACCCCATGATGCTCGCATGCTGGTCGTTCCTGCCCGTGCCGGCGGTAGCGAGCGCGGAAGTCGTGCCGCGCAATGCCGTGACGCAATGCCCGTAGACCTGCACGTCCCAGCTCCAGCGCCCGCTCACGTCGTTCAGGAAATCGCGCAGCGCGTTGAGCGACGTGGTGTCGGTGTACGGCATCGCGATGAAATCGAACGGCTGATCCATCAAATTCGCGAGCGCGGTGGTCAGGGTCGGGTTCGTCGTACCGCCCGACATCGCCGTGATCGTGATCGCAAGCCCCGTCGGGAAGATCTCACCACCAGGCGTGCCCAAGTAGTTCGCGCGGACATCAATGTCGTTGCTGGCTGCGCCCTTGTTCTTCGCGGTCAGGTTGACCTTGTGGTTGACGCTGCCATCCACCGCCGCGGTGACCGCCAGATCGTTCACGGCGTTGATCGCAGCAGCGAGTGCGGTTGCGAGCTGCGCAGCAGTCTGCGTCGTGGCAACGCCCATCGTCACGCGAATGCCGCCGATGTAGAGATACAGCGTCCCGGCCGCAGTGGCCACCGCGGTAAAATCAATGCTGCCACCCGCGGCAACCGCGGCGCCATCATCGGCAAGCGGCAAGCCCCAGACCTCGCCGAAGTTGTCGTTCTGCCGGTACGCGAATGCCATCTGCGCGAGCATCGAGCCCTGGCCGAACTGCGACTTCGCATCGGCCACGCTCTGGATCATGCTCGGCACGTTGGCGCTCGCCGAACCCCCGGACGTAAGTTGACCGATCAGCAGCGCGCGCTGGTTGATCGCGGCGGTATTCGCATGGCTCGGATCGACTTCGGCGAAGAAGAGCGGCACCCGCAGATTGGCGGGAATCTGTTTGAACGGGATCGTCATTCTTGCGGCCTCCGGTCAGGTTGAATTTCGGGCGCATCGCACTTCACGATGTCGCCATCGCGAAGCAGCCGCGCGTAGTGCAGATCGGTGTCGGACACGGGCATGCCTTCCGTGGGCATGACCTGCTTGCTCACCGGATCGCGGACCACCAGGCCCGGGATCTCAGGATTCGGTTTCACGTACATCGCATCACTCCGATAGATTCGTCATGTCGATGGCCGGGCGGGTCACATTCGGCGGCTCGACGATCGTGACCGTCACGCGATCGAGCGGCACACGTTCGATCGGTGCAAAATTCTCGGGACCCTCGTAGTATTCCAGCCCGATCTCCATCACCAGCTCGCCGACGTGCTCTTCGCCCTCGGCATTCGGTGCCATACGCGAACGGATGAACGCGAACTGCTGAATCCGCCGCGTGATGTCGTAATCGTTGATGATCGTCGTCCGCAAATCGCGCTTGAACTTTTCCAAAGCCGCAAGCACGTTCGCTGCACCGGCATCGCGATTCACCGCTGGCATCTGCACTCGCGCGGTAAGCTGCAATGTCGCCGTAGTGGTGAACTGCGGAACATTGCGTCCGAGAGACTGACTGTCTTCATTCGGCACCGCGGCGAAGATCACGGGATAAAGCCCGTCCCACGTCGACCAGTCGCGCGGAGAGAAAACGTTGCGCCCGGCGTCGGTCGCGTTCTTCAGCTTCTCGACAGCAAGATCGCGGAGAAACGCCGCGTCGACTATCTCGCCCATCACCCGCTCACCCGGTTCAACTTAAGCTTGATCCAGCCGTGGCTGTCCGGATTCGGATCGCGCACCACGAAGGTCTTGTTGACCCGCTTTACGAAGATGCGATCGCCCTGCACCGGCGGATTCGGAAACTGCGCCGCACGCACGCCGGCAACCGGCTCCGTGGTGTTGAAGCCAGAACTATCATCGAGCAACCGCAGATCGCGGTACTGCGCATCGAATACGAGATCGACCGGGAACGAGCCGCCGGCAGCCGGCATGTAGGTGGCGGGCTCATCCTCCCCGAACACCTTCATGCACGGCGCAAGGACGTGCTTGTCCCAGTCGATTGCCACGGGGCGCAGACCTATGCGCCAATCTTGCCCGACAGCAGAACTTCCGGACGGGTGCAGATGTGCAGCGGGTAGCTGTACACCTCCATCTTCCACCAGGCGCGGCGATCACGATCGAAGATCGGGATCACATAGATCGGCTTGCCCGGGGTGTTGACCCACTCGAACGATTCGCCAGGCGCATAGGCCACCTTGAAGACTCCCGGCGCGCCGACGGGGAAGAATTTCACCTTATCGGTGTTGACCGCGATCGTGCTCGCATCGTCCGAGCCGCGATAGTTGAGCCAGTTGATGCCGGCGAAGTTGAAGACATCGAACGCCGCGCCCTGGCTGTTGCCCCGCAGATCGGCCGCTGCGCTCCAGTTGAGGAACGTGCGGATCACGTCCGTGTGATTGACGAAGGCATCGTAGAAGTTGTCGCCGCACAAGGCGTACACCTTCGTGGTCGGCAGGAACGCCCCTTGCGACTTGCGCGCCATCGTGCGCGTGATCGCGTTGCAGATCGGCCGCAGCGAGTTGGCGACCTGAGCCGCGAGGTTGAAGCCGACCTCGGCCGCCTGCGTGATGCCGAACTCGTCGAACCAGTTGAACTTGACGCTGCTGTCGGCGTCGAGGCAAAGGCCCTGAACCGCCGCGAGTCGCTGGAATTCCCACGTGTACTCGATGTTGCTCGTGAGCCCCGTGGGACCGTTCAGCCGGCGCGCAACCTCCGCTTCGACCTGCATCAGCTCGGACTCGGTCCCGAACGCGCGGATGTTCTGCAGCTCGTTCGCATAGATCGTATCCGAGTGCATCAGGCGCGGGACATCGAAATAGCGCGCGCTCCTCTTTTCGGTCGTGCGCTGGGTTCCCTCTTCTCCGCGATCGGAGAACGGAATCAGCACGAGCTTGCCCTGGCGCTGCTCGACGGCGAGCGCCGTGGTGCGGATCGGATCGGGCTCGAAGATGTTGAGATCGCCCAAGCCGGTGGGATTGTACGGATTGCGCTCGACCGCCGTAGTGAGCTGCACGGTGCTGAACGGGTCCTGATGAAATACGTCTAGGCTGGCCATCGAAAGGCTCCCTTCAAAAATGAAGCCGCCCGAGGGCGGCAGAACAAAAACAAAAAGGCCGCCCGAGAGAGAGCGGCCCTCCGCGTTTTTTTGAGAATGAAACTATCGAGCGATGATGCCCAGCGTCGCGAGCGTCGCAAGGCCGGCCGTGATCGCCGCTGCCGTATAGGACGAATCCCAGATCAGCTCGGACGCATTCACCTCGCAGCTACGCACCACGGCCGCGGCAGACTTGTCCGCGAGAATCGCATCGGTCGTGCCGAACAGGATCCCGGCCGGCGTCTGAGATCCGTCGACGGCAGTGGCCACGCTCGTGAGCCATTTGCCCGCGCCGGCAGAAACCGTGACCGAGAACTGGTCACCCGATACGAAGTCCGTGGACCCATCGGCAATCGTGAAGCTCAAACCGCCCCCATTGAAAGCGGTACCCACGACGCCATGGCCAACCTCCTGGCCGGCGGGATCCGTCACCAGGAAGGTACCCAGGTTGGTCGCCGGCTCGACGAAGGACACGTCGTATACCCCGAGCTTCGGCGCATAACCGGTCGTCGTGACAGCGCTGCTCGTCCCGTTGCCCGTATTGCTCCCGCCGGCAGCGGCCGTCGCAGTGGGTTTTCCCAAAGCAGCAACTGTCGTAATCGCGAACGTATCGCCCGCCACGAACGCCGTGCCGCCCGCAGTGATCGTGAATCCGATCCCTAGCGCGCTGAATGCCACACCGGTCGATCCCGTCGCGCTCGCGCCATTCGGCGCAACGACGTTGAAAGTGGTCGCCGCAGTGAAGGTCAGCGTATAAACGCCGATCTGCGTCGGCACCGTCACCAGCGTAACCGCGCCGAATACGCCGTTGCCGGTATTGGTGCCGAGCGCTGCCGCCACCGCGCTCGCGCCGGTCGTCTGCTTGCCGAGCACGGTGCCGGCCAATACTTTTGCCGAACCGGTCAGGGTGATTTTGTCGCGCGAACGATGGCCGTTCGCTTCGGAAACCAGGAAGCCGCCGTCCTGGAAGGCTTCATTGATGGGAGTTTGCGTCGCAGCCATGTCCGTAGTCCTTTATCGAGATGAAAATTGATCCTGCACAGAAAAATTACGCCGCCACCCCACTTTCGCGGAGGAGGCGGGTTACTTTTCTCCCCGCACATGCTTCATGTGCTTGTCCCAGCGCGATTCGATTGCCTTCGATGAGCTCGCGGCGAGATCGCCGCCGGCGCCGAGATCCGGATTGCGCGCCGAACGGCCGTTGTCATTGCTCGCCGCGGGCGTTTCGCGGAGCACCGCGATGGCTTCCTGCCGCGTCATCGTGGTATTGAACGCGAGATTCGCCGCCAGGACCGGGTTGCGTGCGGCATGCCGGCACGCGAAGATCGCGGCGCATCGGGCACGCTCACGGCGGCGCGCCGAGGCAGCTTCGCTCTTGCCGCGCATTTCCTCATCGTCATCTTCGGCAGCGGCATCCGTGTCCTTCTTGTCCTTCTCGGGATCGTCTTCATCCGCGGCCTTCATGCGCTTCGCGTAGTCTTCATCGGACTCGCCGTCGCGCTGCTTCTTGTCGTCATCGGCCGCGGCGTTCTTGCTGTCGCCGTTTTCGCGATCCTGATCCTTCTTGTCCGGATCGTCTTCCGCGCTCGTTTTGTTTTTCTTGTCGGGATCGTCTTCATCCGCGGCTTGCGCAGACGGACGCCCCAAGCCCAAACCCGCCAGATGTGCGAACGAAAGCGCGCTCGCCACGCGGGAGCGTAGTGTTTGAGACATGGAAAAATCTCCTGAATGATTGAACGCTTCAGCCCAGCTCGGCGAGCAGGGAGCCAAACGCTTCGTCGGGCGCCATGACAGCGTCCGCAAAGCCTATCTCGACGCCGGCGGCGCCAAGAAAAGTCGTTGCCTGCGTATCGCGGACTTTCTTCGCCGCGAGATCGAGGTTGCGCGCCACCGTCTCCACGAAGAGCTCGCCCATCGTGTCGACGTCGCCCTGGAACCGCTCGAGCGCTTCTTTCGAAAGCGGAAAAAACTCACTGCCATCCGCCTTGCGCGCGCCGTACTGGATCAGGCTTACCGTGATGCCCTCTTTCTCCAGCGCCTTCGACCAGTCCACATGCATGCAGATCACGCCGACGCTGCCGGTACCGCCCGTTCGCGGCACGACGATGCGATCGGCAGCGCTGGCGATCGCAAAGGCGCCTGAATAAGCGCATTCGGTGAGAATCGCCCAGATCGGCTTCCTCCCGCGCGCTTTATAGATCGCATCGACCAGGTCGAAACACCCAGCGACCTCGCCACCAGGGCTGTCGATGTCCAGCACGATGGCCCGCGCGGCTTCATCCTCGAGCGCCATGCTCATATTCGCGCGGATGCCGTTGTACCCCGTCATCCCGCTGTAGGGGCGCAGGCTGCCGAGCTTCTGCACCAACGTGCCGCAGATCGGAATCACCGCCACGCCGGACACGAGGTCATAGCCAGCCCTCGGATTGCTCGCGGCCGCGTTCTCATCGCTTTGATCAAACGCCATCGGACGAAGCGCGGCCTCTTCGCCATCGGGCCGAAAAAGCCGCGCGATGCCGAACCGATCGGCGAGCGCCGCCATGACGATTTCGGCCTTCTGCGGCGTGATCGCGAGCGGCACATTGAATAGACGCTGTGCGAGATGTTCGTAGCGCATCACTGAGCCTCCGGCGGCACGTCGGTGCGCGTCGCCATTTCCCTGCCGCCCCAGTCGGGCAGCGGGATGCCGTGATCCTGAAACGCCTTGATCTCGAGCGCGCGTTGATCGACGTCTTCTTCCCAGTCGCGCCCCTGCTCCGCGCTTTCTTGCTTGAGCGTGGAGAGCGCCGCATCGATACCGAGAATCGCGCCCTGCTTTTCCTTGACGGGATCGATCCACCCGCGCCCGGGCCCAAGCCATGCGCACCGCGTATACGCGGTCGCCGCTTCGATGAAATCGGGCGCGTCATCCGGCAGCGGCACTTCCCCGTTCTCGAAAATCTCGCGCAACCAGGCCGCGTACATCGGCGTCGCGAAGCCCGTGGCAAATTCACTGCGCCGGCGAGTCATGGTTTTCCAGCTCTCGAGCAACGCCGCGCGCGCGGACGAATAATTCGTCTGCCACCATTTCTGCGATACCTGCTCGCGCGCCATCCCGGTGGCTGCCGCGAAAGTGCCCAGCATCTCCTCCGCGAACATCTCGAACTGATCGTGCGGATGCGCGGAGGAAACTGCCTTGATCTCCTCGCCGGGAGCCAGCGTCGGCACGCGAGCGCCCGCGAACATCGCCGGACGATCCTTTGCCCAATCAGCGCGCAGATCCTGGTAGAAGCCGAGTTCCTTGCCCCCGGTCTCAAGCGCTTCTTCAATCATCGCCTGGTCGTAAGGGCTCGTGACATAGGTGCCGAGACTCGCCGCGATCACCGCGGCCTGCAGCTCGACACCGTAATAACGCGCCAGCATCTTCATGTGCGCCAATACCGGCGTGAAAATGCCGATCCCGCGATTCTGGCCGGCGCGGTCGATCTCGAAATCATGGATCACGCGCCGCCAGCCATCCGGATCCTCACGCTCGATGCGCTCCCACTCCATGCTCTCGATGGAGTTGTACCAGTCGTTCTGATGCGCCTTGCGAATGTGATACGCGATCGGCACGCCATCGTCATCGATCTCGACGCCACCGCGCATGTACTTGCTGTCCACCATCTGATATGGGTTCGACAACCGGTCCGGATCCACGACGAGAAACGAAGTCGCGTAGCTCGCCGCACCACGCCGCACGCGCTCAGGCTTCCAGTACGCGACGGCAAGCGCATCGCCGTCGACAAGCTTGTGACGCAAGGCAAGACGGAGCTGCTGGCCGACGGTCAGCTTGCGCGATACGTCGTTGTACCTGCCGATATCCTCCGCAAAACCGCGCCAGAGCGCTTCAACCGTGCGGCGGAATTCGTCCGCCCATTGCGCATCGAACCCGGTTGAGAATACCGACAGCGCGCGATAGTCCGGATTGGCCTGCAGCCGCAAACCCGCCCCGACACTGTTGTCGAGGATGCGCATAACACCGCCGGCCGCCCAGCCATCGTTGCGCGCCAAGTCGCGATTGCGCGCGACCATGCGATCGCGGAATTGATTGATCTCCGCGTCAGGCGAACGAATCCACGGCAACCACGCGCCCATCTCCGTGGTTTGCCAGTTCGCCGCGTCATAGGGAAACACGCTTGGCGCATATCCATCCATCGACGCGGAGGCGCGTCGCCCGCGCGGCGCAGCAGGCGCCATTGGACGCCCGCGAGCATCCAGCAAGGTGACCTGGTCGACCATCAGAACACCGGACGAATGGCGTGGCGCGGCCGCTCGATGATCCCGAGCTGGGCCTGCAATTGTTTGATCAGCATCACCAGGTCGCCAAGATTCGCCTTCGTGTACGTCACGGATTTCGCGCCATCGCCTTGCGTGTAGCTGAACGTCTCTCCGCGCGAGCCCATGCACAGTTCGGTATATGCTTGCTGCGCGTTCGTGAGCATCGTCTGCAAGGTGCCGGTATCCATGCCGGCAAAAATGCTCTTGTTAGGATCGTAGCGTTTCATCGCGGAATCCTGTCGATCAATAGAATCTGCACCACGGCGTCAGCCTCATCCTGTCCCGCATCGAATCGCGCGCGTACCGAGCACAGCATGTTCGGCACCTCATAGCCCATATCATCGCGACCGGCGGGAATCGCGCCGCCGCCGATCCGCACTTGAATCACCTGGTGCGCCGGACCAATGGACCCATCGCGGTACTCGACGTCGGCGTCGTTGATCGAGACCGAGCCAAACGTAAGCGCGGAGCCCTCCTGGTCGCACGAAAAGACCGGCGTCTCCAGAATCACCGCGCCCGGGAAAAGCATTCCGCCACAGTTCAAATCGTAGAGCCACGACTCGCCGGTACGCTTTTCCAGAAACGCCGGCGCGCAACTCTTCGTATCGAGCGTGAACACTCGGCGGTTGCCCGCAACGAACTGCGGCACACCCGATACGACTGTACCGACGCCGGTAATGACCCAATTGCCCTGCGACAGGCTGCCGCTACCGATGACCGGCACGAAAGATACGATTCCAGAACCTGATAGCGCCGCAGCGCCCTGGCGCAAGTCTCCGATGCCGGCAATGAGACCCGGGCGCGAGACGACACCCAGGCCTGAGAGCCTCGCCACGCCCTGCAGCAGGTTGCTCGATGCGCGCGTGCGGTGTCCGAGCACACCAGCGCCGCTGATGATGCGGAAAACGCCCTGCGGCAGCGTGCCAGTGCCTATCTCAATCCCGAACGGCGTGACGCGCCCGGTCCCCGATAGCCCGAACCCGCCTTGAGCGAGCGAGATCGGCGAGCCGAGATTCACTTCACCGCGCTTGCCGACGACGTTCGTCAGCATGAAGGCAGACTGCTTGAACGATGCCTGCCCGACGCCGCTTTCGTGTCCCGCCTGCGTGATGCTGCCCGTGCCAGAGAGCGTTGCCGCGCCCTGCGTTACTGATCCAGATACGCGCTTGTGTCCTAGCTTCGCGTTGGCCGCCGCGAGCGTGAATACAGACTGCGAAAGCGATGCTGATGTAGAGCGGTGCCCGAGCTTCGCGCTTGATGCGCTTAGCGTCGCCGCACCCTGCGTCAACGCGCCGGTGCCGCTCTCTTTTCCGGCGGCATCGAGAAAGAAGCCGTCGAATCCCGCTAGTACCGTGCGCGCCGGTCCCTTCGAGATGAAGAAGCCGCCGTCGGTGAGAACGAGGCGCATCTAAACCTGCTTCACATACGGGTCGACCCAGATCTCGGCATTCGCCCCGGAGTTATCGAACGCGAGCACGCCCCAGATCGACACCGGACCGCTCTGATCGCCAGATGGCGTCACGTCGGCTTGGCTCACCACCGGCGTGCTCAGCCCAGACCAACTGCTGCCGCTATCTGCAGTCCACGTCGTTCCGGTGTTGAGCGGGCCTTGATCTGCCGCCTGGCTCGTCATCACCTTGCCCCAGACTTCGCCAGTGCGCACGAACTCGGCTTCGATCCAGAACTGCGCATCGGTCAGGCGCGTCTGTCCGCTGCGCTGGGCGACGAAGGTGCGCAGGCTAGTGTTGTTCGTGTCCCACCAGTCGTCCGCGATCTTGAAGCGGAACGTGTTGCCGTTGGCGATATTGCTCGACGCGTTCGCCGTGACCTTGCAGGAAAACGCCGTAGTGCCGTCCGAGGCTCCACCAGTTCGATTGACGCTGGTATCCGTGATCACGGTACCGGCGGCGCGGATCTCCATGTTGAAGAAGCTCGCCGTGGAGCCGCTCGGCCCGCAACCGCGCACCGAAATCTCGGAGCCGCGATCGCCGACCGCAATGCCGAAACGTGACGGGGTGAGCGCGATATCCGACTTGCACTTCTCGAATCTGATGAACGTCGCCGGCGCGCCCGTCACGTCGATCCACTTCCCGGTAATGTCGCTCATGTCGACGTCGCGAATGTCGAGCAGCGAGTTCGCCTGGATCGTGCTCGGCACATTGAACGCGGCCGTCGGTTGCGTCGTCGTGTGCACGACCGAGCCGCCGCGCCAATCCAAGCGCGTACACCCGTTGATGCTGATCAGCGAGCCGGCGTTGTTGCAAAGAATGACGTCCACTTCTCTCAGCGTCATCCGCCCCGACATGCCGGAGGCCCCGGTCGCCGCCCCGAGCACAAGCGTCTTCGCCGTGGTCGCGACCAACGTAAACTTGCAGTGCGAATACTTCTGCACTTCGTCGACCGCGCTGCCCAGCGTGATCGTGTTGTTCGCTTGAACCTTGAATCCCCATAGATTGATGTTGCCGGGGATATTGATCGTAGCCGTGCTGCCGAAAGTTTCCAACGCGGTAGGCGAACCGACGATCGTGCTCGCGGCCGGCGTGTGCGCTACCGTGTAGCTGCTGCTCGCCGCAGAATCGTCTACGACAACGGCATCAACAGGCAGGCCGGTGCCCGTCGGAATCGCCCAGGTCGTGTTGCTGTTCTGAGACCCAGGGTTATGCGAGTGCGCGATGTACACCAGGTCGCCGGCCGCGAGCACCGCGGCGAGCGCGTTCATCGTCGTGAACGCGTTGGGCCAGTCGGCGCCCGTGCCACCGCCGGCCGCGCCCGAGAAGAGATACCGGATTGTCATCCCGCCCGCCCCTCATCGTGAGCACGCTGCCGCGCCGCTACATGCCGGATCATCGCCTCGCGCTGCATGAACATCTGCGCGGCCGCCAGCGCCGCCTGTCTCACCAGCTCATCCTGGTCGAGGAGATAAACCGGCGAATGCTGCAGCTGCCCACACTCGCGATCCCACGGCGATGTGCTCATCGCTTGAACCACACAGGCAAAGTGATCGGCGTACCATCCTCGCCACCGACCGCTATGATCGGCGCGTTCACAGCAACCGGCGGCGGCGGATTCGAGCACCACTCCGGTTGGTTCTGGTCGTAGCGCACCGCGCCGATGTTGCCGGCGTAGGAGTTGTTCGCCATCCACACGCGCGAGCGCTCGATCCAGAAGCTCGGCGTACCTGGATCGCTGTGACAAGTCCCGAACGCATACGGCACTTTGTTCGGCACAGTTCCGTAGTGACCCACGGCGTAGCTCGGCGACTTCAACGCGCGCACCGTGTTCGGTCGAAGTTCGGTGAACTTGTTACCGGACACGAAATGATGGAATAGCCCGGCGTTCGCTACCGACGGCGGGTTAGGCAGAGCGTCCGAAACACCCGCGTTGACGATCGACGCCCAGAACGCCGCATCGAGAAACTGCCCGGAGCCGTACACCGGTCGATCGCAACCGGTGGAGTCCTGCCGGTTAGTGAAATAGATGATCTCGCGGTTCGGGGAATAGGCGTTGAAGGTGTTATCACGCACCACCGAGTTGCCGCAGGACATGATGTCCACCAACTCGGAACCGTAGAATCTCGGGTCACCATCCAGGTTCGTGTCGAACCGGTTGCCAGCGACATAGTTGAACTCCGAAGTCGATTTGTAGCAGTGACTTCCCCGCATGTCGTGGCAACGATTGTCGACGAAGTACGATGCCGTCGTTCCCTTTCCGGCAGTTCCGGTCCCGGTCTGGTTGTTCGCCGTATTGCGGTGCCAATAGACACCGTGCATCGTGTTGCCTTGGCCGAGATGATCGAGTTCGTTCCCGCATACCCGACGCTCGCGGGACTGATCGCCGTAAGCATCACCGTCCATCAGGCCGTTACCGGCCGCTCCATGAAAGTGATTGTTGACGACCGTTACCGATGCGTAGTTCGCTCCGTTGAAAACGCCGGAGTAGTTCATGACTTCGATGTTCTTGATCTCGAAACGCTGCGGGCTCGGCGCGTAAGGCGATGCGATCGTTCCGCTGTACCATCCAGCGGAGAAGAACACCGGTTGCGGAGCGGAAAGCGAGCAAGAGAAAGTCGGCCTGTTGCCAGATGCGTCGAGCACGCCGACGAGGGCGATGTTCTTCTTGCTCGCCGCGGTGACGTAGTTCAAAGCATCGCAGTTCGCATAGCTCCCGAATGGAACCTCGATGACGCCACCGGTTGAGGGCAAAGCCGCGACCGCCGCCTTGAACGAGCCCGCTTTCGCATAGTTGATCTTCGGCGTGGCTGCGTCGTAGATGTCCGGGCAATAGTCTGTCGTCTGCCCGAAGGCCGACAGTGAAAGCAGAAAAAGCAACAAGCACTTCATAGATGAATCCTCGTCGACTTGATCGCATACACCGGCTGGTCATATGCGCCCGAGTACAGGAAGACCTTCAGCGTCGGATGGAAGAAGAAACGCCCCCAGTCCGGCGACTTGAAGTTGCCGTTGATCGTTCCGGTGAACGTCTCCGTGATCACGTTCCACGGCGTCGCCGAAATGTTCGCGCCCGGCGTGATCCAGTAGATCGTGCTGAGCTGGGTCAGGCCATCAACCGAAAACACGTACAGGAAAAAATCCCCGAGCTCAGGCACAAACCCAACGGAGAACCCCGCCTGCCCCGCGCTCGTGGGCCACGACGTATATGGCTGCGTCAGCGGCTGCGCCACCCACTTGGGCGGTGACTGGTTCAGATCGCAGACGAAAAGCCCCGTGTTCTGGAACGCGAGAATCCAGTTCTTCGCCGCGTAAAACGCAGTGGTGATTCCCCCGCTCAGAAGCGCGGAGGAAACCGCCAGGTTGATCTTCGACCAGCTCGGATTGTTCGTATTCGGCAACTGCGCGATGTACGTATCGCTCGGCCCCATGGTGAGCACGCGATTGCCCACCGTGTCGAACAACCCCGACATGTTCGTGCCGATATTGTTGTGCGTGATCGGCATGAACGAATTCAGCGGGAAGCGCTGCCACGGCGCTCCCGCAGCAAAGTCGTACAGGTGACCCGCCGGCGCCCACCAGGGCGACTGATAGCCCAATGCGGTTTGCGCCGGCATGAAGAACGCACCCTTCGCGCCAACGATGCCGCCGAACGAGCCCGGCGGCATCATCACCTGGATGTCATAGCAGTGCGCAGAAACCGGCGAGCCGTTCGTGGCCGGCGTCTCGATCGGCAGAAAATCCGCCCACGTCGGATCGCTGTTCTGCAGCGGCACGCCCAACGTGCCGTCAAAGGATTTGAACGGATCGGTTAGCGCCAACCAGACCAGCGTATCGACCTCCCAGTTGAGGATCTGATTGCCCTGGTACGACAGATGCCCGCCACCCCAATTGAAGAGCGCACCGAGGCGCCCCCAGTAGGGATTGAAGCGACCACCGCCCGCACCCACGCCTTGCCACATCATTCTCATGCCGCCCGAGCCGCCCGGTTTGTCCCAGGTCTGCACTCGGTTCGGATCCGGGTCGAGATTCTTCGGCAGGTTGAGCGAAACCGCGGAGGACGTGCCCGGCTGCAGGTTCGTCACCCAGGCGGGTATGCCGCCAACGTTGCCCGAACCGACGAGCGTCGGCGCGCCCTGTGCAAGCAACGTGCGCGGGCGGATGATTCGCATGTGGGAGCTGTACTGCCTTACGCTTACGGCATGCCGGTATAGGTAAGCCCGGTGATCGTCACCGTGTCGCCCGAGTTGATGGTCGTGCCGGACAGATTGATGTCGCTGCCGGATGTTCCAACCGTGCAGTTGAAAACTTCCTCGTGTCCGGTGGCGATCCCGCCGGTGCTCCCCAACGTGCCGAGCGACGCGGAGCAGGTCGCGACGTTGCCCGAGACCGAATTCACCGTCACCGTTTGCACAGTGAAGCCGGTGCCTCCTGTCACTTGCAGCGAGCGGCCAACATCGAGCGAGGAGAACGGGTGCGCAGCCGAAGTGCACTTCGTGTTCGTGGTCGCATCGATCACCAGATCCGTGTAGGAGATCGTATCCTGGAAGCTCGCCTTCGTGACCGGATTGGCCTGGCCTGCCGCATTGCTGTCCGCCGTCGGATCCGTGACGGAGCACGCGCCCGAAACCGCTGCGGGGCCGAATGGATTGGCGAGCGGCAGCGTCGAGGCGACAAGGCCGGCGGCTGTTTGCAACTGCATGCGCCCCGCGGCCAACAGCGCGACCACCGCATTGACTGATGCGTTACGAGCGAACGTCGCATGGGTCAAAGACATTTTCCCATCTCCTTTTCAGAACGGAAATTTATGCAAGGGACGTGGCGATCTCGCCGCGCCAACGAACTACACCTTTCGAACGGATCTGCGAAGCCTCCGCTGGGTCAGCGGTGAAAACGTGCGCGGCGAGCGCCTCCAGAAAATCGGCAGCGCTCTCGGCGTCGAGCGGAGCGCGGAATCCATACGTATCGAGCGCACGCTGCGCGAGCAATTGCCGGTCCTTACCGCGGACCTCAATCGTTCCGCGAAGCGAATGCGCCTGTGTTTCCATTCCGTCACGCCAGGCGCGACACCAGAGGTGACGCACCTCTGCGTTTGTTGACCATCGGCGCCGGGACGCTCGGAGCTGCAACCGGCGCTTCAGGTTGAGGCGCGACCGGTTCCGTGACGACATCATCGGCCTGGGCAAGCATCACTTGCCCCATCAGGTCCGGCTGCCGGAGCTTTTGCTCGCGCGCAGCCCATTGAGCTTCTGTCATCAAGTTCACCTTCGTGCGCCGTGAGGCGTGAATCGCGTACACCTCGCAATCGAGCGCCTCGTTGCGCTGGCCGGACTTCACCTGCCAGTAGAGCTTGTTGCGCTGCTTGCCTTTCATCGGCGCCTTGACCTCGGCCGTGACCTGGCCGAAGTAGTCACCGCGGATTCCGCGGTACCAGTGCATGCGACCCGGCCCGTTGCCGGTGATCACGCGATCGCCGAGCTTCTCGCACAGGCGAAGCCGGCCGCCGTGCTCACCGAAACCAATCAGCAGATCCTTCGCTTTCTCCGTACCGACGAGATACACGTGCAGACCGTACTTCGCTGCCTTGGTCGGCTTGCGTCCCGGATCGACTGCGCGCGGATGCGCGAAAATCTCGCCGACGTCGCGGCCCTTCACCGGCATCACTCCGCGCCGGCGATGCTTGCGGCAGAACCAGTACACCGCGTCCGACGTATTGCCGTCGCCGGAATCGATCGAGGCCGCCTCGACGAAGAGCTCCGCACCGCTCGCATGAGCGTATGGCCGAAACAGGAACGTCTCGAGCTCCGTCCAAATCGGATCATTGTGGTCCACGGTGTTGCCGTGGATCTCGCCCCAGTACACGCGCCACGACTCTTCGCCGCGGCCCCACGCGACCACCAGGATCGCGATGCGGTCCGGTTGCACATCTGCCGACAGCGTCAACAGCAGCCCGCCCCACGGCACGGTCAGCTCCGCGTAATCTTCCGCGCGCCCTTCCAGCTCCTCGGCCTTCGGCGCGGGCGACTTGTACTTGAACGGCAGACCGAGCTGGTTGTTGTAGAACTCGATCAGTCCGCGAATGTCGCCCGCGGCTTCGCGATGCTTCGCCTCAAGATACTTCTCTACCAGGCGCGGCAGCGCTGCACCTGGCGCGCTGCTCATCAGATCGCTGATGTATGCGCCGGCAAGTCCTGTGAATGGCGCCGTCGCCACGAACCTACCCGCCCGGGAGTTGCGCGCGCGCTCTGCGTCCGTCCATTCGCCGCCGCAGTGCGGGCAGACCATATACGCGGAGTCTGGATCGAATTTGCCGTATACCGGGTGGCTTCGACCTGGCGCTTCCTTGTAGCGCACGAGATCCCACGCCGAACCATCAAGCACCACTTCGCCGCCGCAGTGATGGCACGGCGCGTACCATTTGCGCTTGTCGGTGAGATCCATCTCCGCCTCGATCGCGGAGAGCTCGGACAGCGTCGGCGATCCTCCAATCACCGAGAACGTGTCGAAATACTGTTTCAAGCGCTCGAGCAGCAGCTTCACCGTGCTGCCCTGGCCGCGCACGTCCTGCTCGCATTCGTCCGGCTCTTCGACGAAGCAATAACGAGCGGAGTCCGACTTCACTTCGTCCGCGGAATGCGAATGCACGAAACTCAACCAGCCGCCGGGAAAAAGCTTGAAGGTCTGCGTTATCCCCGCGGTGCGCGAGGTGAGCGGCAGCTTCTCCGCGAGCGGCGGTGTTTCCCGTACCATCGGCTCGAAGCGCGTCAGATTGAAGCGCTGCGCCTTCTTCTCCTTCGGGAAGAGCGCGATGATCGGCGCCGGCATCATGTCGATGATGTAGCCCATCAACGTCGCGACCGTCTCCGACCAGCCGGCCTGCGAGCTCTTCATGCAGCGGATGCCGCGCACACCGGTCTCGAAGAACATGTCGATGATTTCCCGCATGTGCGGGAACATCGCCCACGACCAGGCGCCTGCAGATTCCGCCGTCATCGCAGCGAGTCGGCGAAACTTCACGGCCCATACCGACGGCAATTCTTTCTTGGGCGGGACGAATCTAGCCCATGCCCTACGCACGGCCTCCTGAAGTGTTTGGCTGGTTGTCATCACCTGCGATCCTCCGCAGGACGGCGCTCGCTTCGTTCGCGGCCATCGCTCCGAAAAGTTCGTCGACCTCGCCCTGCATGCGCTCGCCGTCGACGCCGAGCTTCGTCAGAAATGCGGCGTCTTCGTTTTTGAGAACCTGGCGCTTTGCCTCGCGTCCAGGCGTAGCCTCAAGAATATCGGCGAGGCGGGAATGCCGGCTCGCCATGTATGCAGCCGCCGCGAAGACGCGCGAATGCCAGGTCGGTTCGATTTCAGTGACCGGAACCATCACGCCCCTCTCCACGGACAAATCGAGCTCGAGCTTGTCGCCCTGCAACCTGGCCAAGCGCTCGCGCTGATTTTCCGGCGCAATTTTTTTTATCTCACGCGCGAGCCACCAGGTGATCACCGCTTCGGTGTCGTACTGATTAGCTTCTCCGCGTTCGCCGATCTTCTGGACCGGCATGCCTTCCTTCTGCCATTCCCAGATCGTCACGTCGGACTTGCCGACGATTTTCGCGAGCTCGGTCTGGTTGACGATCTTGCCCATCGATCAAGCTCAGTGACGTGACCAGTTAACCGAGCGCGCGACCCGTGTATCTGAGAACGCATCGCGGCGCGCAGTGCT
>Ga0247680_1000070_pt1 | contig 52410 bp, 44 predicted proteins | sample CNK21_metaG_FD_182803 | JGI IMG/M metagenome (GOLD analysis project Ga0247680, IMG submission 182803) | Soil microbial communities from Purdue University Martell Research Forest, Indiana, United States - CNK21 | ecosystem: Environmental > Terrestrial > Soil > Temperate forest > Bulk soil...
ACATCGCCGTCGACCGGCACAACGGCGGCATCAACGCCATCCCGCGTTTCGCCGGCGACCTCGGCGCCATGAACATACAGGACCAGGCCAGCCACTCGAAGGCGCTCCAGTATTCGGGCGTGCCCACAAACAACATCGCTCTCGAAGGCGGCGCGGCCACCTCGCTCATCCACATCGGGTTCCGGCCGTTCGTCGCCGACACACCGGTCCATCAGGACATTCGCAACGGTTTGTTCTACAACGGTCCCTCCATCATCGGCTTCCTGGAGCGGGCGCGCGAGCAGGCAAATGTCTCGAGCACGTACTACCGCACAATCGGCGGTCAGACGCACAACTTCAAGGCCGGCGTCGACTACCAGAACCTGCGATCGTCGGTCGACCAGCGATTTGGCGGAAATCAGCTCTTCATCGACAAGTCGTACGACATCACCACCGGCACCGGCGTTCCCTTCCAGCGCCGCGACTACGATCCGCCGGCGGAATCGACGTCGCACGGCAAGAACAGCGCGATCTATGCGCTCGACAAGTTCGGCGTCGGCGCCCATCTGAACCTCGACCTCGGCTTCCGGGCCGAAAAGCAGACCGGCAAGAGCGATCTCGGCACGAACGTCGTCGATACCAACACCATCTCGCCGCGGCTTTCGGGGACATACGACCTGCGCGGCGACAGCAAGACGCTGGCGCTGGCGTCGTATGGCCGCTTCTATCAGGACGTCCTGCAGAGCTTCGACGACGCGTTCGCCGGCGTGCCCCAGAAGACGAACTACAACCTCTTCACCTTCGACCCAACGACCGGTAAGTTCACGCAGACCGGACGGGTGCAGTTCGGCGGCAACTCCACGCGCGTCGACAACATCAAGCCGACGTACATCGACGAATTCACGCTCGGCGTGGAGCAGCAGATCGGGCGCGCCATGGGCGTCGGCCTCCGCGGCATCCATCGCAAGTGGGACAACCTCATCGACGACGTCTTCGAGTACGAAGGCAGCACTCCCATCCGCACGTTCGTCAATCTGCCGGATGCCAGGCGGACGTACACGGCGCTCGAAGCCACGTTCGACAAGCGGTTCAGCTCCAACTGGGCCGCGAATGTGTCGTACGTGTGGTCGCAGACCAAAGGCAATCAATTCGCGACGATCAACTCCGACCTCGGCAACTACGCGAACGAGAACTGCAAGTCCTCCAATGACACGTCGATCGGAAACAATGGGGTGATCAACTGCGGCGTAGCGGTCAACAACAATCGCAACGGTTTCGCGCCGTTCGACCGTCCGAATGTTTTCCATGCTCTTGCGTCGTACAAGTTGCCGGTCAAGGTCGTGAACCTGACCGTGTCACCGGCGCTGCTCGTCGAATCGGGCGACACCTACCAGAAGCAGGGGTCGCTCAGCGTCCTGGCACCGTCCGGCGCGGCGAACGGCAGCACGGTGACGTACTTCTACAGCGGCGCCGGCTCGAGCCGTTTGCCGACGATCTATCAACTCGACTTCGCCACCGAGGCCACGTTCCCGGTGTCGATGTTCGAGATGGGGTTGAAGGGCGAAGTGTTCAATGTCACGAACACGCAGAAGCAGATCCAGGCGAACTCGGTTGGCTGGTGCGCGGCGGCAACCGCCGCCTGCACGTCGCTGCAGCAGTCATTCGGCATCGGCACGTCGCGCAACGCCTTCCAGAATCCGCGCAGCTACAGGATCACCGCGCTGGTGCGGTTCTAAGCCGGCACGGCCGGCAGCGTTGGTTGCCCAATGCAGAAACGCAAACTCGGTAAATCCAACCTGGAAGTATCCGCCCTCGGTCTCGGCTGCATGGGATTGAGTTTCGGCTTCGGTCCGGCTACGGACACGCAGGAGGCGATCGCCCTGATCCGCGCGGCAGTGGAGCGAGGCGTAACGTTTTTCGACACGGCCCAGGTTTACGGCCCTTATGTCAATGAAGAGGTGGTTGGCGAGGCGCTCGAGCCATTCCGCGGGCAGGTAGTCATCGCCACCAAGTTCGGCTTCGAGTTCGATTCCGACGGGAAGCAGGTCGGACTCAGCAGCCGGCCCGAGTACATCCGTCAGATGACCGAGGGCTCGCTGACGCGGTTGCGGGTCGAGGCGATCGATCTCTACTACCAGCACCGCGTCGATCCAAACGTGCCGATGGAGGACGTCGCGGGCACGATCAAGGAGCTCATCCGGGAAGGGAAGGTGAAGCACTTCGGGCTGTCCGAGGCGGGGGTGGGGACGATCCGGCGGGCGCATGCGGTGCAGCCGGTGACGGCACTCCAGAGCGAGTACTCGCTGTTCTGGAGAGAGCCTGAAGAGGCGATCCTGCCGACGCTCGAAGAGCTTGGGATCGGCTTCGTTCCTTTCAGCCCGTTGGGCAAAGGCTTCCTCACCGGGAAGATCGACGAGACCACGACGTTCGACAAGAACGACTTCCGCAACACCGTTCCGCGCTTCAATCCCGAGAACCGGAAGGCAAATCAAACGCTGGTCGATCTGGTGGGCACGATCGCGGCGAAGAAGAAGGTGACGCCGGCACAGATCGCGCTGGCCTGGCTGCTCGCGCAGAAACCGTGGATCGTCCCGATCCCCGGCACCACGAAGCTGCACCGGCTCGAAGAGAACCTTGGCGGCGCGACGGTCGAGCTCACGCCCGGCGATCTCCGTGAGATCGAGAACGCGGCCGCCCATATCACCGTCCAGGGAGCGCGGTACTCCGAAGGCGCACAAAGGATGATCGATCGCTGACCGGCTGAAGGGCTCACGCGGAGGCGCGGAGTGCGCGGAGAAAGAAGTTCCTCGTCATCTCCTCCGCGTCTCCGCGTGAGATCAAGTCCTTACTTCGCCTCCGCCGCGGCGGTATTGATCGAGTCCCAGACCTCCGTTTTCTCGGCCGTGTCGTGCGCCGCGGCCATGGCCTTGTCGAAGTTCTCCTTCGCCTTCGTCTGATCGCCCTTGGCCACATACACCTCGCCGAGGCCGGTGTAGACGCGCCAAAGCTCCCGGCTGGAGGGGTGTGCGGCGGCGTAGTTGTTCAGGTAGGCGATCGACTCGTCGTAGTTTTTCTTGTTCAACGGGACGCCGTATCCGGACGTGATCGTCTCCGCCTCGGTGGCGATCGACGCCGCGCGATCGCGCAGCTCCGCCGCCCCTTTGGCATCGCCCTTCTTCTCCAGCACCGCCGCCTTCGTGCGCAGCCCGCCGTACGTCGTTCCGAGCGCGAGGGAATGATCGGCGTACGCCAACGCGGTGTCGGGATCGCCGTTGCGCAGCTCCCAGCGCGCCGCGGCCGCCCACGCACTCGGATCCCAATGCTTTCCGCCGCGTAGCGTGTCGCTGATCGAGGCCCGGATGGTGGCCTTGAGGTCGACCTCGATCTTCATCGGAACGCGCAGCTTCTCCCACCGCAGCGAGGCGATGGCGGAGCTGTTGGTCATATCGTCGAACGTATAAACGAGCCGATCCACGGAGTCGGCCGACGCCTGCGGTGTCACGGTCACGCGCAGGACATCCTCGGATGGGTCGTAGTTGTAGACACCCCAGTCCCCTGTGAACCTGCTGAAGATCATCGTCCACTGCGACGCCGCCGGAATTGCATACAGCGCGTACTTTCCGGCGGGCAGCATCTTTCCTTCGATCGTTACAGGGGTGGAGAACGAGATGGTCGTGTTCTCATTCGCGCCTGTGCGCCACGGTGAGTCGTACGGCACGAGGCCGTTCCAGATCTTTCGCTTGTTCACCGCGGGGCGGTGATAGGTGATGGTGACGTCGGTGACACCGATCGTCTGGCCGACGGTGGCGGCGGGACTCGGATCCGGCAGTCTGATCACCGACTGCCCGGCAGCGTTCAGCGCGGCAAGAAAGAGGGCGGTTCCGATGGCGATGTTCTTCATGCCCGCAATCTTAGAGCGAGCGCGGAGGCCCTTTTTGTATCGATCGTGTAACGTGCAGCGAACCGGTCCGGTCGTAGCGGTCATCTCCTCCGCGTCTCCGCGTCTCCGCGCCTCCGCGTGCCGGCGACCCCGCCTCCCGGGCCGCATCGCGCGGTGACCCGCCCCACTGGCGGCTCCAGGCGCGGCGCAGTTGCACATCCGAGCCGAAGCCGGCCACCGCGGCGGCGCGCGTGACGGTGGCGCCGTATTCCAGCGATTGCCGGGCGCGCTCCAGGCGGATCAGCCGCAGGTAGTTCAATGGCGAGATGCCGGCATTGTCGATGAAAAGCCGCAACAGGTGACGCTCGGCGGCGTGGCCGACGTCGGCCAGCGAGGCCATGTCCCAGTCGCGCTGCGGCTCGGAGACGATGGCGTCCTGTACCCGGTGCACGGTCGGGTGGAGGTGGCGGCGGTGCATGTGGAATGGCGAGAGCTCGGTGTCGCGCGGGGAGCGCCGCAGGTACACCACCATATCCTCCGCGACGATGGCCGCCAGCGCCTCACCACACTCCTCGGCGATGAGGTGCAGCGCCACGTCGATCCCCGCCGTGATCCCCGCGCTCGACGCGATCGGACCGTCCACCACGAACACGCGATTGTCGATGACCTCCGCCCGCGGCGCCAGGCCCCGAAGCATCTGCAACAGCTCGTGGTGCGTGGTGCAGCTTCGCGTGCCGAGCAGCCCCGCCCGCGCGGCGAGCAGGGTTCCCGAGCAGATCGTCACCAGACGCTGCGCCGTGTCCGGGTCACGGAGCGCGTCATGCAGCCGGTCGTGCAACCATTGGGCGGTGACGGCGATCTCCGGCGTGACCTGCTTCACGTGCACCGTCGGCTGACCGACCACCACCACCCAGGTCGGCGTATTGAGCTCGTCCGGCAACGGAACCAGGTCGCCCAGCGCCAGTCCGACCGACGTCGGCAGCGTTGCCGCCGGTCCCGCGAAGCCGAGACGAAAGCGCGGCGGCAGTCCACGCGCTTCACGGTGCTGGTTGGCGAGACGAAAGGCCTCCGCCGGGCCGGCGATGTCGAGCAGCAGCGAATGCGGCACGATGACGAAGAGGACGTCGATGAGCTGGGCGCGGGTGTTCATGGGCGGAGAAGCCAGTGAATATAGCGGATTGCAGGACCGCAACGTCCAAAGGCGAGCGCGTCGTCAACTCAGTTTCTGGATGCGGATCAGGTTGCCCGCGGGATCGCGGACTGCGCAGTCGCGAACGCCGTACGGCTGATCGGTCGGCTCCTGGACGACCTCGGCGTCGCTGGCTTGCAGCCGCTCAAATGTACCCTCGAGGTCCTTGGTCGCCAGGAGGATGACGGCAAAGGTCCCTTTGGCCATCATCTCGGCGATGACACGGCGCTCGTCGTCTGTGATGCCGGGGGTGGCGAACGGCGGATACAGGACGATGGACGTGCCGGGCTGGCCGGCGGGGCCGACCGTGATCCAGCGCATCCCGCCGTATCCGACATCGGCGCGGATCTCGAAGCCGAGGGTGTCGCGGTAGAAGGCGAGGGAGACGTCGGGGTCGTTGTGTGGGAGGAAGCTTGCGTGAATGTTGATGTTCATGCCGATCAATCTAGGTGCGGCTCGGGAACCTGCGCTTCTCGATTCCTGATCGGTCTGGTCACCTGTTTCGCCACGCAGGACGGCATCCCCGCCGTCGCCTGTGCCGCCTCACGCCGATAGAGGCTGGGAGGTACGCCGACCAACTCGGTGAAGCGGGTGCTGAAGGTGCCCAGCGACGAGCAGCCGACCTCGAAGCACACCTCGGTTACGCTGAGGTCGCCGCGACGCAGCAGCGCCATCGCGCGCTCGATGCGCCGCGTCATCAGATAGGAGTACGGTGACTCGCCGTAGGCCAGCCGGAATTGACGGCTGAGGTGCCCGGCTGACATGTCCACGCCGCGGGCGAGCGCCTCGACATCCAGCGGCTGCGCGTACTCCCGGTCGATCCGGTCGCGGACGCGTCGCAGCCGCGCGAGATCCCGCAGGTGTTGCTCTGGGGCGGCTCTGGTGGTCACCAGCGCGATCGTCCCACATTTAGAAACTAGAAACCAGAAACTAGAAACCAGAAACTAGAAACCAGAACAGGCCGAGCCGGGCGCCATTCTGGTTTCTGGTTTCTAGTTTCTGGTTTTAGTTTGTCCGAAAGTGATTGAAAGTTGTCGCCTTGCGCCGCGACACGACATCGGGCCGCCGGTACCTTTGTCCCATGGACTTCGACGCATTCGAAAACAAGCTTCCTCGTAGCCGGCCCGATGGCCACCTTCTCGCCCTGGCGTTGCCGGTCCTCATGGCGGCGGCACTTTCGTGGTGGCTCGTCTCCTCATCCACCGCACGAGCGGCGGACGACCGGAAACCGCTCGAGAGCACGGTGGACGCGAGCATCACCCCCGGCGACGATTTCTTCGCCTACGCCAACGGCGCGTGGCTCAAGGCCACCGCCATCCCGGCGGGCAGCCCGCGATGGGGAGCCCGAGACGAGCTCGAAGCCCAGGCCCGCCAACGCATCGCCGCACTGCTCGATACCGCCGGCGCGGTGCGATCCTCCTCGGCGGCGCGCAAAGTCGCCGACTTCCGCGCGGCCTATGTGAATGAAGCCGCCATCGAGGCCAGGGGCCTCGCGTCACTCAAACCGATGCTTGATGGCATCGAGAAGGTTTCGGACAAATTGGATCTCACGCGCCTGCTGGGCCGCGAAATGCGCGCCGACATCGACCTGATGGGATTCGGCATCTACAACTCAGCCAGCGTGCTGGGCCTCTCCGTCGAGCAGAGCATCCACGGTGAGAAGACCAACGTCGCCTTCCTGGTGCAGGGAGGGCTGGGACTGCCGGACCGCGACGACTATCTCAGCGCAGCCCCGGAGAAGGAAGCGCTTCGCAACCGCTATCGCGCATACGTCGCCAAAATGCTCACGCTCGCCGGCTTCGACAGCTCCGACGAACGCGCTACCGCCGTGCTGGCGCTGGAGACGGCGATCGCGCAAACCCACGCCACGCCCGAGGCCTCGGGAGCCGACCATAACGCCGATAACGTCTGGACACGGGCCGACTTCGTTCAGCGCGCCCCCGGAATGGACTGGCCCGTCTTCTTCGACGCGGCGGGCCTGGCAAAACAGGGAGAGCTCGTGGCCTGGCAGCCGACTGCCGTGACCGGGTTGGCGGCGCTGGTCGCCTCGCAGCCGCTGGATGCCTGGAAGGATTACCTGCGCTTCCACGCCATCCACGATTACGCCGACGTACTGCCGCGCGCCTTCGCCGCCGAGGCGCTGGCGATGAAGGGACCACAACCCTCCCGTGACGAGCGCGCGCTCGCCGCTACGCAATCGGCCATGGGCGACGCCCTCGGCAGGATGTACGCCGAGCGCTATTTCCCCGCCGCGCAGAAGGCGCGCCTGGAGCGAATCTCCGACAACGTCCGCGCGGCGCTCGTCAAACGGGTCGAGGCGGCGATGTGGATGTCGCCGGCCACCAAAGCCAGCGCGCTGACCAAGCTGCAGACTCTGTACGTAGGGCTCGGCTACCCCGATCAATGGACGGACGATTCGTCGCTGACCGTCGACCCGGCCGACCCGCTGGGCAACCTCCAGCGCGTCTCGGAACGCAACTACCGCAATGCCGTCGCCCGCCTCGGCCAGCCTGTGAACCTGAAGTACTGGTACATCGCGCCGCAGAAAGTCGGCGCGGTGCTCGTCTTCCAGCAGAACGCCTACGTCATGGCGGCCGCATTGCTGGAGCCTCCCAAGTACGATCACACGTCGTCCGACGCCGCAGCCTACGGTTCCGTCGGCGCGCTCATCGGGCACGATCTCACGCACTACATCGACACGCTCGGCGCCGACTACGACACCGAGCACCGGCTGCGCCACTGGTGGACCGCCGAGGATGCGCAGCGGTTCCAGGCGCTGACGCAGAAGCTCGTCGATCAGTTCTCCGCGTACCAGCCGCTCCCCGGTCTCTCGATCAACGGCAAGCTGACGCTCACCGAAAACATCGCCGATCTCGGCGGACTCGCCGCCGCCTTCGACGCCTACCGCAAGACGCTCGGCAGCCGGGTGACCGATAAGGACTACGTGCGCGCGCAGGACCGGGAGTTTTTCATCGCCTACGCGCAGACCCAGCGGCGGAAGATCAGCGAGGCCGCCAACCGAAAGCAGATAACCACCAGCGACCACGCGCCGGAAGACTACCGCGCCGACACGGTTCGCAATCTCGATGCGTGGTACGACGCCTTCGACGTCCGTCCCGGCCAGCGGCTCTACCTCGAGCCCTCGGCGCGTGTACGGGTCTGGTAAGCGTCAAGTCTTGGAGTGATGATGAGAGTAACTGTCTGTGAGCTTCCTCATGAACCCGAAGCGCTGGCCGCCGCCTGGGCCGCGCTGTGCGAACACACGGTGCAACATTCGTCCGAGCTGGTGCTGCTGCCGGAGCTGGCCATGGTCGATCCGCTCTGGGAGGACCAGCTCTTCGACGCCTCCCGCTGGGCAGCCGCGCAGGCACTCAGCGAGGTCTGGCGCCATCGCCTCCCTGAGCTGAATGTCGCGCATGTCGTGGGGACCCTTCCCGCAACCATCGACGGCCGGCCCTTCAACCAGGGGTTCCTCTGGTCAGCCTCCGGCAAGCCGGTACCGTTGCGCAGTAAGTTCTACCTGCCGGATGAACCGGGCACCTGGGAAGCGCGCTGGTTCGACCGAGGCGATCCCGACTTCACCGAATACCACGCCGGTGACTTGACGTTCGCCCTCAACATCTGCACCGAGCTGTGGGCCGTGGAAACCTACGCCCGCTACGCCGCGAACGGGGTGCAGGCCGTCCTCTCCCCGCGCGCGACGGCATCCGCCACCACGGCCAAATGGCTCTCTGCCGGCGTGGTGGCGGCAGTGCGCTCGGGTGCCTTCAGCCTGTCGTCCAACCGCGTGGAACCGACAGGTGCCTGCGGCGGCGTCGGCTGGATCATCGACCCGTACGGCCACATCCTGGCCCTGACCACCCCCGACGCCCCCTTCGCCACGCTCAACATCGACCTCTCCGCCTCGGCGGCCGCGCAGGAGGACTATCCGTGCTACGTATTGAGCGGGGGAGGGCGGTGATGGGGAGGCGAGATGGTCAGGTCATGATGGCTGCGGCCCGATCCACCTTGAGGCCGAGGACCGGGCCTTCATTTCTCTGGGCTACAGCGCTCGCGCATTAGCTCGATGGGCTCAGCTCCGGCCCATGGCTGGAGCGAGATCGTTGCGGGAGCGAGCAGTCAACAAATACCCGGAAAAGCCGTCGTGGAAGCGGAGAGACGACCGACCCGCGCGCTGTAGCAAACTTGCGGTTTCCGGTGCGGCGTGTATCTTTGCCCTACTTTGCACCCTCGCAGAATTCCTCCCGCGCTCTGACCATGTCGGCGATTTTGCCGGACGCACCCTCGAGTCGCATCTGTTCGCTAACAGCTTCGTAGTGCGCGATTAGTCTCTCTCGATACTTGGCGACATTGTCTTCCTTCAAGGCAGCAATCGCGTTAATTACTCTCTGCTTGTCCTCGGCCGATGAACAATCGCTCCCCTGGAGTTGTTCGACATAGCTGTTCATCAAAAGAAGACTTCGCTCGTCATGAGCGTAGGCACCCTTCATTGAGGCCTCGTAATACTGCTTCTTTAGTTGGCATCTGAGCCAAGTAATAAAATACTCGTCCGGCACGCTGGCCGGTTTGAATTTTGCCACGTTTGAAAATTTCTCCAAGGCCTTTTCAATATCACCAATCTCCTCAAAAGCATCACCAAGCCTCGATTCGATATGAAGCAGGGACTCGTCCCGCGGCCCGAACTGCTTACTCCATCTACTGCTCGATAAGCTATAAAAGTCGAGAGCAAAGAAGGGGATATTCATCCTGAAAAATACATCCCCTGCCAGCAAATAAGAAGCAGGTGAGCCGGGCCTCTGCACAAACATTAGCTGAGAACCGACATAGGCCGCAACGTACTCACGCCGCTCGCTACACGCGATCGTCATCCGCTTAGTGATCTCGTAATCTTCGTCCACGGACGCCGATCTCCACCATTCCCGGGACTGTTCGTCTGCCCACTTCTGGAATCCCACGTTCAAGTCTTTCAGTGGATTCCTTGCACTAACATTCTTGCGCCCCTTCAGTATTGGCAGCAGCTCGCGTTCGAACTGCGGCCTCGGCAGCTCCGACGCGAATAAGGCAAATGCGAGAGCGGCATCATACTGGTCCTTCAATAAGGGCTTCGGTTGGGAATAGAAGGGTTCGCCGCCCATGAGCAGAATCTTGTCAATACGGATTCCTTTGCGGGCCACCTCGATTCCTCGATAAAGTTGAGCAAGAGAGGACGAATACATGGGAGGCGACATCTTCACGAGCGCCAGGCAAGGCGAGCCGGCAAGTAGCGGATCTAATCCTAGTTTCTCCTGTCCCGACGCCAGTTGGGAGATCTCCTCTCGGAGCGAAATATTGGACTGTATAAGAAGAGCCGCAGCTTCGGCAAGAAAAGGGCTCTCGCGCAAGAAATCGCCGTTACAGTACTGTATGAAATGTACCAACTCATGCGTGATCGAGCCGAGTACCTGCCGCACTACATAGTTTCTCGCGTTTGCGGCGGCTGTACCGGAATTTGCCGTTTTCCAGTCAACGTTTTGCTTGTACCAGCGAAAGATTTCCTTATCAAATAGCAGACCTATCTGCATCCGATCGGGATCCCAGAAAGCTCGAGCCGCATGGAGGCCGACCTGTGCTGCAGCCGTGTTGAATCTGTCTTCGCCAAAAAAGACCCTTATTCGAAGCGTCTTGCCGTCGATCCCTTTCACTTTGGCTAGGTCGCGCAGATTCAAGAGAGAATGTTCAAGTTCGGAATACGGAACACTGCCGGTGCGCGCCTCTAGTTGCGCATCATAATCGCGCTCTGACTGCGAGCGATCCGCCATCCGGGTTTGGTCAAGAAGTAGATTCCTGAAGATTCTGTCAAAGGCCAGATTGATGGCGAGATAGAAGTAGAGGGTCGAGTGCCCGAGGCTCAACTCGCTGTGGGACGCCAGTTCAAGAGAGAGCGCCTTCGCCTCACCCGAGCCGCGGTACGGCAGAATTTCCGATATCGACTCATGCGAGACCTTCTCCGAAGCCAACGACGGTATAAGAACAGTCTCATCGCACTCGATGACGACATTCGAGTTCGTGATGCCGAATGAGTGTAGCTTGAATACGGTAGCGGTGGCCGGGAGTGCCACGGACGACCAGAGAAAGAGCGAAATGAATAAACGGGTGACCGTCAAGCAGATGTGTCGGGACGTTGTTGTCATTTCGGAGGCTTCCTAGAAGAAGGTGACACGGCGTCTAGCAGGTGAGTGTCATCGTCTGTGGTCAGCGCTCTGCCGATGCCACGAACCTCGTCCAAGGTGGGTACCCAGGACTGCACCGTGGGAGGAGGCACTGGGATTTGCTGTTGAAGGTGGCCGTTTGCCGTGGATGAGTCGAATTGAAATAGCGCGATCTTGGCTGGTATAGTCGTGCTCTTGCCGTCGGTGTATTCGATGGGTATCAAGAGCACGCTGTTCGGCAGAAGATCGCCCATCTCATGCGGTGCCCCTCCCTCGTTCTTTGCGACCACAGAAAGGGCTGGTACGTTGCCGACGTTAGCAACCATTAGGAACTCTACCGTGCCTGCGGAAGATGTGCCTCGATGGAGCGCCTTCAAGCCACGTTCAAGTGCGAAGAATGCCTCGTTCTGAACGATCCGGACTTCCTTCACATTGCTTAGGAATGGAACCAGTGCTCCCTTCTTCTGTTGCTGCGCGAACGTCCGGAGAGCATATCGTAGCCGTGATAGTGAGAGCGACGGTGTTGAGGCAATCCTGAGTAGTTGGGTGTCAAGCGAGGTCTTTTCGGCCTGAAGTTTGGCGTTTGCGATTTCAACGGTGGTCTTTTGTTCGCTGATGGCGTTCAGGCGTTCAGTGTTCCATGCCGAGCGTAGAGCTAGAGCTCCGTTTCCAATGAGGCTGGCAATTAGCAAAACCTGATAAAGATACTTAGCCGTGGCGTGCGAAGGCCTGTCTTCCTTGGCATCATCATCGATCTTGTCGTCTACTCCGTTCGAATCCTTTGCCGCCGGCTTTGACTTGTTCGACATGCCAAATTCTCCGTCGGAGGATGATACCCTATAGCTGGGGATATCTGCATCTTGTCGCTTCTAGCATGTAGAAGCGCCCAGGCCTTCGAATCCGTCATTTCTAGCCGCGCCGACACCGAAACGGCAGCGAGAAGGTGCGACCCCATTTTGGACAGTGGGGGCTGACACATGACTCAACGAGCCAAGTTCTCGTTCCAAAGGCCCAAGCTCCGATTCCAACGGGTAAATTCCTGTTCCGCTAGGTTACAGGTTAGTGGACCGGTTGTGCGTACAGACCTCCTTTTGTTGCGTGATCGTGTTTGAAGGGCAAGCTCGCCAGATCTTCCAGTTCGGTCATTTTTGGCAACCCCGACACCGAACAGCGGAGCCAAGATCTCACTCCAATTTCAATCCACTAGGGAGATAAAGCCTTCTGGATCTGGCACTTGTGGAATCGCCGACACGGAACTAGCGGGAGAAGGGTTAGAGCTCCAGTCGGTTGTGTCGGCCCGTGGGAAGGTAGAGTCTTCGAACGATCACTCTGGCCACACTGGCGCGAAAAAGCCTCACGAAGATGTACCCCATTTTGGACGGCCTACGCCGCGCGCGGCGTACAAGCCGTCCTCTCCTCCCGCGCGATGGCGGCCGCCACGACGGTCAAATGGTTGTCGGCCGGCGTGGTGGAGCGGTGCGCTTGGGCGCCTTCAGCTTGTCGCCCAACCGCGTGGAACCGACCGGCGCCTGTGGCGGCGTCGGTTGGATCAACGACTCCTACGGCCACATCCTTGCCCTGACACCCCCGACGCCCCCTTAGCGACGGTCAATATCGACCTCTCCGCCTTGGCGGCCGGGCAGGAGGACTATCCGTGCGACGTGTTGAGCGGAGACGGCAGTGATGGGGAGCCGCGCAAGATCTTCGTGAGACGTTGATGTCCGCACGACATGAGGCGTACGCTTCAGTCCATGGGAAAGCGTCTCACCGCCTCGCACCTTCGCCAGAACATCTACCGCATTCTCGATGAGGTGATCGAAACCGGTCAGCCTGTTGAAATTGAGCGGAAGGGAAGGGTGGTGCGCATCGAGACGAAAGGGGAGGACAAGAGCATCTTCGAGATTCTGACACCGCATCCCGGTGCGATCGCCGGAGACGCTGACGATCTCGTTCATATCGACTGGTTGGAAGAAGGCTAGCGGCGGCAGTTTTCCGGAGCGCAGGCGAGACGCCAGCGCTCCGACCGTATACCGCTCAGTTCCGCCATTGGGGCTAGGAGCGAACCAGGAGCGGAGTCCGCCCGTGACCTCTCCACCTCGGCGTCAGCGCACTACGACTATCCCTGCTACGTGCTCAGTTGGAGACGCCAGCTCATCACTCCTTCGCATTGTCGCCCGAAACCTGCGATGCGGCAGCTGCGCCGGACGGCGGGTTGGTGAGCGGATCGCCGAGGTATTTCTCGATGGTCGGGGCCAGCTCGATCGAGGTGATGAAGTTGTAATGGCTGTAGCCGGGGATGACGGCGAGGCGCGCTTGCGAGATCTGGGTGCTTTGCCAGCCCGGCTCCTTCACACCGCCGCCGAGCAGTGCAAAGAACTCCGCGATGTGCTTCTGTGAGATGGAGTCATTGTCGGCAAAGACGAGCAAAACCGGCATGGGCAGTTTTTTCACATCGGCGGACCAGTCGTAAGAGGCGCCCAGCATCCTGCCCATCTTGTCGAAGAACCGCGGGAACCGCTGCGGCTCCGGCCAGGCTTTCGAGAGTTTTCCGGTCGGCGTCTGCATCATGTTCTCGGCCATGGCGGCGCTGACCTCGCCCATGCCTTTCTGCGCTTCGGGGTACCAGCCGTTCTTTGCGAATGGAGTGGAGATGACCACTAGGCGGCGCACCTTCTCCGGATGCTGGATCGCCGTGCGCAGCCCGACAGCGGCGCCAAGCGAAAAGCCGGCGATGTCGGCTTTCTGAATGGAGAGCTGGTCGAGCAGCGCGGCGATGTCGTCGCCCATCGTCTCCATGGCGAGCGGACGATCGATGTCAGCCGTGCGGCCGTGCCCCTGCAGCTCGACCGCGATCACCTTGTGGGTTTTGGCGAGGGGCTCGAGCAGCGTCGACATTTCGCCGATGGTCATCAGGCCGCCGTGCAGCAGGACCAGCGGTTCGCCCTCCCCGTAGATCTCGTGATAGAGCTTGATGCCATTCAGCTCGGCGTAGCCGGATGTTTTGGGTGTCGCTTGCGGCATTGCTGGTTCTTCCTTCGAGCTGATGATGCGTACGAGACGAGCAACGATCCTCTCAGCGCGGCCATTACAGCAGCTTTCCGCGGTCTACGCATCCTGGTGCGTCCTCTTCTCCTCCTCTTCTCCTCCTCTTCTCCGCGTGAGCCCGGGTCAACGTTTCGTCGAGGATGTGCTTCGCGAACGCGTGTTCGCGAAGTTCCGCTGTGGCGATTCTGAAGCCGTGACTACCGCATCGTCACCACCCGCCCTCGCGGATCTTGAATCGGCCGCGCGTTGTCGCCGAACACCTCTCGCAGCCTCCGGATCTGTTGCGCCGTGGCGAAGATCGGCGTCTTGAGAACGAACCAGGTGACGTTCTGGTCGCACCCGGGAGTGGTCAGAGATCCCTCGTATGAGAAGTAATTGCGGCGGTTGGCCGGCAGCAGCCCGGCGGCGTTGATGGGGCGGTCGGTCCTTTCGTCCGTGGTGCACGCCCGCGGGATGGAATCGAGGAGCATCTGGATCTGCGGATTCGGCGTCATCGTGGCGGCGACCATTACCGCCAACACGGCGTTCCGGTTGCCGCGCGCGTTCACGAAATGAATCTCCGCCGCGTAATGGCTGCCCGCAACCGTATGCTCGCTCGGCGTGTGGATGTGGAAGCGGACGAAGTTGTATGGGTTGCCACCGACCGAGATCTTGTTCGCCGAATTCGCGTTGTAGACATCGAGATCGTGGCCCTTGTGCTCGAACCTCATCGCCGGGCCGCCCGCCACAAGCATCGGGCCGTACGTGACGGTCATCACCGGCGCGGGAAAGATGGAGTCGCGCAGGTCGATCGGGGACTGTTTGACGCCGTTCGAACAGCCCTCCCACTGGCTTTTCAGCGATCCCCAGTAGAACGGACCATTGCTCGCGGAATTGTCGTAACCGAAGTGCGGCGGTGGTCCGCAAGGCTCGCCGGCCATGGCCACCAGAGACACGATGACAAGAAGGGTGAGCGCGAATGATTTCCACATGGTTGGTAAGTATGTCACTCCGCTACAATCGCCGTCATCACTGATTCAGGCTCGAAGCTGGTGGCTGAGCCTTGGGCAACCAACGCTGCCGGCCGTGCCGGCTAGAACCCTGCCGGATGCTCCTGGACGACGCCGAATGCCTGTTCGAGGGCCACTCCCACCTGGCCGATGAGGCCGTCCTCGAAGAGACGGCCGAGGAGCGTGATTCCGTGGGGCACGCGTCGCGGCGGGTTGAACCGGGGGAGGGGATGGGCCGGGTCGGGAGCCCAGTCGCTTCGCGCCTCCGAAACCTCGATGAAGCCGGCGCGCATGGTGAGCGATGGATGGCCGGTGAAATTCGTGATGGTCAACTGCTCGTCGCGTAACGACGGTACGATGAGGATGTCCACTTCCCTGAAAATACGCGCCATCTCCAGCGCCACCTTGCGCCGCAACCGGTCGGCCTGGACGAAGTCGACGGCGGAGAGGAAACGCGCCTGCCGGAACAGGTTCGGCCAGGCGTCCTTCACCTGCGCCTTGAGTGAGGCGAGTTGGCCGGTGAGCGTCAACTCCTCAAAGGACGCCGCCCCTTCCGCGAACAGCACAGGCATCAGGGAGTTGTACGGCCAATCAGGCAGCGTCACCTCTCGGAGCTCCAGCTTCAGCTTCTTCATCGTTTCCATGGCCGCGCGGTCGACATCCGTGGCCGGGCTCTCTTTCATCCATTGCGCGATGTAGCCGACCTTGAGACCGGCAATGGGCGCCGAGGCGTCGAAATCGAGATGGCTGGGCAGGCTGGAAGGATCGCCGGCGTCGGGACCGGTGATGGCTTGGAGGACCAGCATGGCGTCCTCCACGCTCCGCGTCATCGGCCCGAGCTTGTCGAGAGACCAGCAGAGCGTCATGGCACCGGTGCGTGCCACGCGGCCGAAGGTCGGACGCAAACCGGTGACACCACAGCGCATTGCCGGGCTGACGATGCTTCCGCCGGTCTCGCTGCCGACCGAAAAGCCGACCAGTGCCGCCGCCGTCGCCGCGCCGGGGCCCGCGCTCGATCCGGAAGCCCCCTCCACGAGCAGCCACGGGTTCATGGTCTGGCCGCCGAACCAGATGTCGTTGAGCGCCAGCGCGCCGAGGGAGAGCTTCGCGATCAGCACGGCCCCGGCGTCATTCAGCCTGCGAACGACCGCGGAATCCGCCGTTGGGATGCGGTTGCGAAAGGGCTCCGCGCCGTAGGTGGTGGGGATGTCTTTCGTGTCCAGCAGGTCCTTCACCCCATATGGGACGCCATGGAGCGCTCCTCGGTATTTCCCAGCGGCGATCTCGGCGTCCGCCTGTTTCGCGCGCGCCAGGGCGTGCTCTCTGGTCACCGTGATGACCGCTCGGATCTTCCTGTCGAGCCGGTCAATCCTGCTGAGATAGATGTTCGTGAGCCGCTCGGAGGTGAGCTGCCGCGACTCGATCCATCGGGACAATTGCGTCACCGGGGCGAAGGCGATGGCATCGTCTGTTGACGGCAACGGCGTGCCGTCGCCGGCGGACCTGACGAAGCGGTCGCGTGACGGCGGCATGGGGATGCCGGGAAGGAGAGGGTTCCAGAGTGTGGCCGGGGCGTCAGTCGGTGCAATGGCCACCTTCCGCGGCCCGGTGCGGCGCTCCAGGTAGGGGGCCATCGACTCGCGCCACGAACCGGCAGCCTGCTGCCGCTCCGCCGGCGTCATCGTCACCTGCACCAGCTTCTCCGCCTCAGCGAAGGTGGCCGCCGTCACCACCGGACCCGCTCCGACTCCCGTCCCGAACGTAGGCGGCGCGCCGGGCGTCGTGACTGGAGGCGCCTGGGGATCGGCCGACAGCGTCTCGCCGCGGGCGACCGCTGCCACCACGAGCGCGCTGAGAGGAGCGCGAATGAGGAACTGGCGACGTGTATTCATTGGATGTTCTCCTCCGAAGTTACGCGGGAGATCGTATCGCGGCCGGAGGGTGGCCTGCGCTTGCGCCCGGAGCGCTGGCGTCTCGCCCCCGCGGTTTACCAGCGAAGTTGGGAGTCTCGCCGGGTTGGTGGATTGAAGCCGTTGGCCAGTCAGCGAGATCCTCGGGAGATCACCGCGGGGAGGCCGTCCGCGCCAGCGAAGCTGGCCTAAGATCGTAGCCCCCGGCTTCGAGCCGGGGGAAAAAGCGCATCCCCCAAGTTGTCAGCCCGCTTAAGCGGGCGACAGAAGAGCGGTGACCGATTGCCGCTCGGTCCTACTCCTGTCATCCTCAAGGCATGAAGGCAGCCGTCTCCATCCCCGATCCCGTCTTCAAAGCGGCCGACGAGCTCGCGCAGCGCACGAGCGTCTCGCGAAGCCACCTCTATAGTGTTGCCATCCAGCGCTTCGTGCAGGATCACGACGAGGAGGCGATCACCGCCAGACTGAACGAAGTCTATGACCACGAGTCACGTTCTCGTCGATCGTTGACGTACGTACCACATGAGGCGTACGCTTTAGTCCATGGGAAAGCGTCTTACCGCCTCGCACCTTCGCCAGAACATTTACCGCATTCTCGATGAAGTGATCGAAACCGGTCAGCCTGTCGAGATTGAGCGGAAGGGAAGTTTGGTGCTCATCGAGACGAAGGGGCAGGACAAGAGCATCTTCGAGATTTTGACACCGCATCCCGGCTCGATCGTCGGCGCCGCTGACGATCTCGTTCATATCGACTGGTCGCAGGAGTGGAAGCCTGATCTACCTTGACACGCATGTCGTCGCGTTCCTTTACGAAGACGCCGGCGCTTCATTGCCTCCGCTCTCGAGGTCGCTGATCGCCGAGAATGAGCTGCTGTTGTCGCCGATGGTCATGCTCGAGCTGCAATACCTGTTCGAGATCAGGCGCCTTACAGTCCCTTCTGGAACGATCATTGACACAATCCGACGTGCAGCACGTCTTCGCATCTGCGACCTTCCGTTCGCGGACGTGGCTCGCGCGGCATTACGAGAGACGTGGACTCGCGACCCGTTCGACAGGATCATCGTCGCTCACGCGCGGCTCCGCGAATTGGCGCTCATCACCAAAGATCGAGTGATTCGGGAGCAATACGAAGGTGCGATCTGGGCTCGGCCTCGATCACGGCGAGGCGTGTGACCATCTCCCGAGGTTCACATCGTTGCGCTCATAGGCTCGCGCTCGCGTCGCTCGAGATCCACCGTGCGCAGACGCCGCAGATCTCCTCGGAGTGCCGATTTCATGTCAAAGATGGTTTGCGACCCGGAGACGACGATCCGCATATGACGCAGATGTACGCAGATAAACCCGCGACTCCGAAGCAACGAATAACCCTTCGCAGATTCGGGCCACTCCCAGGCCGTCCCTGCAAGCCACTGAATCGTCGTGACTTAGGTGGGATAGAAAAACGAAGGTTTGACCCCACGCGTTGGCCCCTCGGGGTGCGGACGTGCAGGTTCACGGCGCGGCTGCCGCGCTACCTCGTCGCGGCGCTCAAGTGTCTAGCGGAGGAGAACGGCGAGAGCGCCGGCGCGCTGCTGACGCGCGAGCTGCACGGGCTGGCCTACGCGCACCGCGAGCGCCTCGGCGCGTCGATCGCGGGGTTCGCCGAGGCCGTGAACTGGCCGTGTCCGGAAGAGACGCCGCAGGGGTAGCCGGGCCGGGACGCACTTCCCCGAACGGCCAACAGGCTGCGGCATCACGCCAGCGATGAGATGATCTTGAACGGCCAAAAGTGGTAAGTCGGCGGATTCCCGGAGTCCATGAATACACTCCCGAAGTCCATGAATACACTCCCGGAGTCCATGAATACACTCCCGGAGTCCATGAATACACTCCCGGAGTCCATGAATACACTCCCAGAGTCCATGAATACACTCCCAGAGTGTATGAATACACTCCCAGAGTCTATGAATACACTCCCGGAGTCTATGAATACACTCCCAGAGTCTATGAATACACTCCCGGAGTCTATGAATACACTCCCGGAGTCTATGAATACACTCCCGGAGTCTATGAATACACTCCCAGAGTCTATGAATACACTCCCGGAGTCTATGAATACACTCCCGGAGTCCGTGAATACACTCCGGGTCGTCACCGCGCATTTTCCGGAACTGGTGGCTCACCAGCTTGGACGAGTGCCTTCCGCCTCAAGACCCGACTTCGCCCTCGGTGTCCGCCGACCTATCCAGGTCTCTCCGAATCCTTCCAGCAGAGCGACTGGAAGGGTCTTCGTCTCCTCTGCACGGCGAGATCTCGCACAGACAAGAGTGTCTGTGCCACATCGCCTTCGTTATCGCGTTCAACCCGCGGGGTTCGCCGCAGCAGCGAATGAAAAAACTGTCGGTTGTCAGGGAGTCAGGTCGAAAATCGACATCGCCCCCTACAGGATCTGCTGGACCGTCTCCGGGGGTCGTCCCACCACGGCCCGGCCGCCGCGGACGACGATGGGGCGCTCGATGAGGATCGGATGATCGGCCATCGCGCGCAGGACCTCGTCGTCCGGAGTGGCGTCGCCGAGGGCGAGCGACTTGAACTGCGGCTCGTCGCGACGCACGATGTCGATCGGGCGAACGCCGAGCAACCGCACGATCCGGCGCAGTTCATCGACCGACAGCGGATCGCGCAGATACTCACGGACCGGCAGCTCGACGCCGGCCTCGCGGACGAGCGCCAGCGCAGCGCGGCTCTTGCTGCAGCGCGGGTTGTGGAGGAAGAGGTCAGCCATGGCGTGAAGGATATACGCGGGCCGAAGGATCTCGCGGAGCCGGGAGCCCGACTCACGCGGAGGCGCGGAGGGCGCGGAGAAAACGTTTCTCATCATTTCCTCCGCGTCTCCGCGTCTCCGCGTGAGCTCGAGCCGTTCATTTCAGAGTCAACGTACTGAGCGTTTACAATCCGCGTTCATGCCGATCGGAATCAGAACGGAAGGGTTGCGGAAGGTCTATCCGGCCGCGCAGCAGAAAGGCGACGTCGTGGCCCTCGACGGATTGACCCTCGAGGTGCAGCCCGGGGAGATCTTCGGTCTCCTCGGGCCGAACGGCGCGGGGAAGTCCACAACCGTCGGCATCGTCACCACCCGCGTCCAGCCCACAGCGGGGCGCGCCTGGGTGGGGGAGCTCGACGTCTGGAAGAACAGCAAGGCCGTCAAGCGGCTGATCGGCGTGGTGCCGCAGCGTCCCAATCTCGACTTCGCCCTCACGGCGCGGGAGATCCTCACCTTTCACGGCGCGTACTTCGGTCTCTCCTCGGAGGAACGGCGGAGACGGGCCGACGCGCTACTCGAACAGTTCAAGCTCACCGACCGCGCCAATCAGAAGCCGCTCGGATTTTCAGGCGGGATGATGCAACGCCTCTCCATCGCCCGGGCCATGATGCACGACCCCGACGTCCTCTTTCTCGACGAGCCGAGCGCGGGACTCGATCCCCAGACGCGCCTCCTCCTCAGCGAGATGATCCGAGGGTATAACGCGCGCGGCAAGACCATCCTGCTGACCACGCACAACATGGAGGAGGCCGACAGCCTCTGCCAGCGCGTGGCCATCGTCGATCACGGCAAGATCATCGCTCTCGGTACCCCCGAGGAGCTGAAGCGGTCCATTCCCGGCGGGTACCTGGTGCGCCTCCAGGTCAGCAGCAAGCCGGCCGGCCTCGTCGACGCCGTGCGGCGTCTGCAGGGAGTGTCCGAGGTTCGCGAGTCGGGCGAAGGGCAGCTCGACGTCTATGCCGACCACGGCGGCTCGCTGGTCCCGGACGTCGTCGCCGCCGCCGCGGCCTCGGGGGCCGCTATCCACGACCTGCACATTTCCGAGCCCAGCCTCGAGAACCTTTTTCTGCATCACACCGGACGGAGTCTGCGGGAATGAACGTGACCACCTTTCTGGCCATGCTGGCGCGCGACGCGCACGTGGCCCGGCGCAACTCCGTGCAACTGGCCTTTCAGACCCTGCTGCAGCCGATGATGTTCGTCTTCATCTTCGGCAGGGTGATGACCTCCAGCGGCTTGATGTCGGCGGAGTACAAGCCCTTGCTCCTTCCCGGCATCATCGCCCTGAGCATGATCATGACCGGCACCTGGGCGGTGACGATGCCGCTCATCGCCGAGCTGCAGTTCACCAAGGAGATCGAGGACCGGCTGCTGGCCCCGATGGATCTGGAATGGCTGGCCGTGGAGAAGGTCGTCGCGGGAATGATCCAGGCCCTCGTCTCCGGCCTGGTGGTGATTCCACTGGGCTGGCTGGTGATGGGGGGGCGTCAGTATGAAGGGCGCCAACATTGGACTCTTCATCCTCACGGCCCTGCTCGCGGCCGCTCTCTCCGCGAGCCTCGGCCTTGTCCTCGGCTGCTCGGTCGGCCAGCAGCACGTAGGGCTGATGTTCAGCATGGTCATGGCCCCGATGATCTTCTTCGGCTGCGCGTATTACCCATGGAGTGCCCTGGCCAAGTTCCCCATCCTCAAGCGCCTCGTGCTCATCAATCCGCTGGTCTACGCCAGCGAGGGCTTCCGCAGCGCCCTCGTGCCCGAGGCGCCGCATCTTCCGCAGGTGATCATTCTGGCGGCACTGTTTGCCTTCGACGCGGCTCTCCTCCTCTTCGGCCTTCGCCAGTTCCGGAGGAAGGCGCTGAGTTGAGGCGCCGATGAAACACGTCATCCTCGGCGCTGGCGGCGCCATCGCCAATGTCCTCTCCCGCGAACTGATTGCACACGGCGAGTCCGTTCGGCTCGTGTCGCGAAGCGGAGGGGAAGTGGCAGGTGCCGAGTCCGTCCACGCCGACCTTCTCGATCCGGTAAGCGTGCTGCACGCGGTCGATGAAGGATCGACCGTCTATCTCCTGGCCGGTCTTCCCTATCGAGCGGCAATCTGGCGGGCGCAGTGGCCGCGGATCATGCGCAACACGATCGATGCCGTGGAGTCCCGAGGCGCGCGCCTGATCTTTTTCGACAACGTCTACATGTATGGCCGCGTCGAAGGTGTCATGTCCGAGGAGACGCCGATCCAACCGGCGAGCAGGAAAGGGGAGGTGCGCGCGCGCATCGCCTCGGACCTTCTCGACGCGGCGCGAAGTGGAAGGATCAAGGCATCGATTGCGCGCTCGGCAGACTTTTACGGAATCGACGCCAGGACGAGCGTGCCCAATCTGCTCGTCTTTCAGCCGCTGTCGCAGGGAAAGAAGGCGCAGTGGCTGGCGAACGCGGATGTGCCACACAGCCTCACCTACATCCCGGACGCTGCTCGCGCGCTGCCGCTGCTGGCCGGAGCGGATGATTCGTGGGGAGACGTGTGGCATCTGCCGACCGCGGCGCCGCCGTGGAGCGGGCGCGAGTTCGTTGCCGCCGCCGCACGCGCGTTCAACGTCGCGCCGCGGATGATGGTGCTTCGGCCATGGATGCTTCGTCTGGCCGGGATCTTCAATGGCGACATCCGTGAATCGGTGGAGATGCTCTATCAGAGTGCGTTGCCGTACCGGTTCGACTCGTCGAAGTTCGAGCGGCGGTTCGGAGTGCAGCCGACGCCGTACGCCACGGGAATCGCGGAGACCGCGCGGGTCTACAAGTAGGGAGTTGGAATGACGGTACCGGTCACGATCACGGACGAACGGCAGGGGTTCTTCGCCTATCGGGACTTTTCTCCGGAGGTCGTGGAACGGCTGGCGTCGGAATTCAAGCTGGCCCAACCCTTCTCGCATCTCGTGTTCGAGAATTTTCTCAACCTGACGCCCGATCAACTGGCGGACGTTTACCCCGCACCCGACTCGCCTTACTGGAACAAGCGCCGCGATTTTTACCAGTCCGGCAAGATGTATTGCCGCGACACCGACGTCCTGCCGCCACTGATCTCATCGATGCTCTATGAACTGACGGCTCCCCCTTTTCTGCGATTCCTGGAGTCGGTGAGCGGAATTGCCGGGCTGATTCCCGATCCCTACTATGAAGGCGGCGGACTGCATTGCAGTGCGCCGGGGGGCGTGCTCATGCCCCATACGGACGCTCATTACTACGAACGGCTGCGGCTCTACCGGCGCATCAACGTGCTGCTCTACCTGAACCCGGAATGGGAAGAGAGTTTCGGCGGCTGCCTGGAGCTTTGGGAGAAAGGAGCGAAGCAGCCGGCCAGACTGGTGGTCCCCAAATGGGGCACGTTCGTGATCTTCCGCACCGACGACCGCTCCGTGCACGGTTTTTCCACTCCCGTCGCCGCCGGCCATTGGCGCCGGTCGCTCGCCCTCTACTATTACAGCAGTCACGACACGGTCCGCTTCAGCGGCGATCCCTACATCTACTGGCAGCAGCACGGAAAGCACACCGGGATGAACAAGCTGCGTGTTCGCTGCTATCAACTCCTGACGCGTGCGGCGCACCGGCTCTCCACCCTCGCGCATCATGCCAATCCAAACAAGGAGCCTCGGCGCAGACCGTAGTGGTTCGTGGTTGCGGGCCGGCGGACGTCCCCGCCAAGCGTCACCGTTTTGCGCCTGATCGCGCGGCCACCCCCATGCTAGCCTGCGTGGCGATGGGCGAGCTCGACTCTCCGGATACGCCATCGCTGCTGCTGACGATCGGCCGGCTCCTCTTCGCCCTCTCTGTCGTCGCCTCCGGGATCTACCAACTGGTGACGGGCCGCTGGGTGAACCTCGTGCCTGTGAACCCCGCCCGGCTGCCACCTCTGTGGCTGCTCTACCTGTTCGGCGTGATTTTCGTTCTCATCGGCGTTGGCTTACTCGTCCGGAAAACCGTTTCGGCGGCCGCCGTCGTTCTCGGAGTGCTCCTGCTGGTGTTGTTCTTCGGGTTCGGCCTTCGGGTTGCGCTCGCGCATGCCTCGACGGGATACGTGTGGGTGGATCCTTTGATGGTGCTGGCGATCCTCGGCGGTGTAGGTCTGGCCGCGGCCCGAGGCGACGGCAGCTCCCTCGACCGCGTTTTCGAAAAAGTGGCGCGCTTCGCGCCGCTGGCGCTCGCCGCCTTCCTGGTCTACTGCGGCCTGTCCCACTTCCCGTACGCCAAGTACGTGGCGAGCCTGATCCCGCCGTGGATTCCGGGACACATGTTCTGGACCTACTTTGCCGCAATCGCGCTGATCGCCGGCGGGGTGGGCCTCCTCATACCGAAGACGGCCCGCCTTGCGGCGACGCTGTCGGGAATCATGCTCTTCAGTTGGGTCTTCCTCGTTCACATCCCGCTGGCCATCAGCACGCACACAGTCAGCGAGGTTTCACGCGGGTTTCAGGCGCTCCAGGACAGTGCCGTCGCCTTCATGCTGGCCGGGACAGTGGGCATTCAGAAGAGGAGAGATCAATGAAACGGAAGGCTTGGACGATGATCGTCGTACTCGTCATCGTGCTGGCAGCCTGGTGGCCGGCGCAGGCCCAGCACGCCAAAACACCGTATCCGAACATGGCGCCGCTCGACCAATACCTGATGGAGCGAAAGGCCGAGATCGCGCTGGCGCGGACTGCTGCTCCCGATTCCATCTCACGCGATGCCGAGGTCCTGGTGCTTGGACAACATGGCTATGAAACCGCGGTCAAGGGCAAAAACGGTTTCGTCTGCATGGTGGAACGGTCATGGGCTTCCCCAGTCGACGATGCCGATTTCTGGAACCCGAAGCTGCGGGCTCCGAACTGCTTCAACGCGGCGGCCGCGCCATCCTATCTCGCGCAAACGATCAGGAAAACCAGGGTGATCCTGGCGACACGATCCAAAGCGGCAATGATCAAGGACATCAAAGCCGCCCTCGACAGGAAGGAATTGCCGCCGCCGGGACCGGGCGCGATGTGCTACATGATGTCCAGGCAAGGGTACCTGAACAGCCATGACGGACATTGGCACCCTCACCTGATGTTCTTTTTTCCACCGACCGATCCTGCAACCTGGGGCGCCGGCCAGCCGGGTGCCCCGCTGATCGGCGTCAAGGACGACCTGGGCCGGATGACCGTGTTTCTCATTCCGGTTGGCAAGTGGTCGGACGGGACGGCCGCGTCGAAGGAATGAGGCGGGGTTGAGCGCCTCTCAAATTCACTATCATCCTGAGGGGCTGTGAAGAAATCCCCCACAGGGCAATTTGTCATCCTGAGCCTGCCGGAGCGCTGAGCGAGCGTAGCGAGCGAAATGCGCGGAGGACGGCGAAGGATCTCGCGATTCGCTGCACCTTCCACAGGCGCTGCCACTGGAGATCCTTCAGCGTCCTACGCACATCTCGCTCGCTGCGCTCTCTCGGTGCTCCGGCAGCTTCAGGATGGCAGTTTGCTCGATATCCGATTTCCTCCGATTTCAATCTTGACAGGACATTAGGCGCGAGAGCCACATAAGCGGAGACTCTCGTAGACATCGCTCCGTTCCTCCGCGTACCAGAAGGCGGATGATTCGAAATCTGCTGTTCACCGGAACGCTCCTGCTGGTCGCTCCGGCGTATGCCGGCCTTACGACAGGGGCCGAGCACGAGGTGACGTTGCGGACGGCCGATGCGGCTGCCTTTGAGCAGACCGATGCCCGAATCGACGGCAACTTGGCCATCTGGATTCAGCGCGATTATTACGGCGTCAGCGACGAAGTCTTCGGCGAATTCGTGACGGCTGAGGGTCAGCGCGCCGGTGAACCGTTCCTGATCGGCACGGCGCGGGCGGCTTCGGGTCCTCCGGCGGTTTCCTTTGGCGGAGGACGCTATCTCGTCGTGTTCGGCGATGGACGCGGCCGTTTCGTCTCCGAGGACGGCACGATGTCCGGCGAGACCGAGGTGGCGCGTGGCGGGCAGGAGTTACACGTCGCATTCAACGGACAGGTGTTTCTGGTCACGTGGCTCGATCCGGACATGCGCGTTTATCGCGGCTCGATCGCCGGGAGCGGAGTCCCGTTCGACATCATGCCCGCGGATCTGGGCTACGTGGCCGGCGTCGAGGCAAAGAATGTCCTGGCCGGCGTAGTGGCACTGAACGGCGCGTTCTACGCCATCGCGTCGTTCGTCGACACCAATGGCAGCAAGTTGGGCGGGTACCCGTCAAGGGTGGCCGCGGTGCCGATCTCCGCGGGCGGAACGGCCGGGACACCGATCGAGATTGCTCCTGCCACCGCGGCGGTGCTCGACCTGCGGGCCTCAGCCAGCAGGAACGACATTCGCGTCGCGTGGAAGACGTCGCCATTCGCGGGAGACATCCGCACCTCGCTCGTTTTTGGAGGCGGGTTGGAGTCGTTCTCCGCCCCAAACCTCCGCATGCAGGCTCTCAGCGGCGATCTGCTGATCTACGGCGACCAGCAGAAGCAGTTCGTGCGGAGTGCCGGCGGCGTGGAGCACGAGCTGGCCGCGCCCGCGGCGCAGGCGGTCGTGGATGATGCCTCGGGAGAGATCCTCATCTTCCGAGGCTTGCCGGTCATACCGGGAGGTCCAAACGGGAGCGATCTCTATGTCGGGAGAATCGACCGGGCGTTCACGCCGCTCGTCGTCTCACCGCGCCATCAGCAGAATCCCGACATGGCCGCGGCAGCAAACAATGTGCGGCTTGCGGCCTGGTCCGAGTACATCGGAAGAGATCGTCGCATGAGCATCGTCGCCGCGCGCCTCGACGCGGCCGGAGCGACGCTCGACACTGACGGCATCGATCTGGGCGCATCGACCTACGATCCCACCTATCCCAAGGTGGCCTCGAACGGAACGGACTGGCTGGTGGCATGGATCGACGGTACGACCATTTACGCGCGGCGCGTGTCGCAAGGCGGTCAGTTGCTCGATAGCGGCCCGATTTTCGTCGGCGACTCGGCCTACTTTGAAGAGAATCTCGCCGTGGCATGGGATGGCAGCAACTACGTCATTGCCTATCTCAAGGGCTATTGGTTTCATGGAGTCCATGTGGCCGCAACCGCCGTCCGCGTCACCGCCGAGGGTCAAATGCTCGGGGCGATCGCGCTCACCGAGGTACGAGAGCTTGGCTCGATTTCCGTCGGCGCCGGTGCCGGCGGGTCACTGGTCGTCTGGGGCGATGGCGGTGCCATTCTCAGCCGGACCGCAACGATCACACCGGTCGCACTTGCGGCCTCCTACGAACCATCGATCGCCTGGAACGGCCGCGACTTCCTCGTGGCCGGCGTGGCCATCGACGACACACTTCGTTGTCAGCTCGTCAGTGACACGGGAGTCGTTCGTACGCCGCTCACGCCGTTTCCGAACGGAGCGTGGCCCGATGCCGAGCCGTTCGGCGATGGATTCCTGCTGTTCTGGTGGGACTACCAGAGCGGCAGCTTTTTCAGCCAGCTCGTGAACGGGCGTGGTGAGCTCGTCGATGGCCCGTTGGAGATCCCCGGCGTCTTCACCTTCGGAGCGTCCGGAAACCTGCTCATCTACTCACGGAGGGTGGGCGGCATGATTCCGGCCCTGGAACGCGTGTTCGTGCGCTTCATCGAACCGTCAATGCCGCGGCGAAGGGCGGTGAGGTGACGAAGGCTTCCTCAGAACCAGCGGACCTTCTTTCCATTCTGGCGGAGCGCGCTTTGGGGATTATTCGGGTCCCGCCGCCAGCCGGGGTGATGAAAGTGGATGACGAAATCGCCGTTGTAGGAAGCCACGCCATCGGCGAAGGTGACCTTGCCGATGGTCCGCCAGTCTTTGACCGTCTGCCTCACGAAGAGTCCTAAGTCCAATCGCTTGCCCGCGTCGGAGACGGCGATGTCGAAGCTGAGTGTGCGCCGCGGCTCGGGGTTTCCCCGATCGAAGATGTGGGCCAGGACTTCGTTCCGCACGTCGTCCTCTTCGATCAACGGCTGGCCGGTGGAGGCTTTCAATCGCATGAATGCCGGCGCCTTGGTCGGTTCGCCCGGCGCGTTTCCGAGCTCGGCGATGGTGTAGACCTGACGGATGGACGGTTTGCTGTCGATGAGCGTGAAGACCAGCCCTTCCAGAAGCAGCACCGGCAGTTGCGTACCGCGATTCCAACCGGTTACAAGAGGCGCGTTGGTCAACTGCACCTCGGTGAGGTGCGCAGCGGTCGAACCTCCCAGATCATCCGCGAGGATGATGTTGGCCGGCCGCAGCATCTCCTCGTGGTTCTCGTCCATCGTGGGATAGAGCTTGAGAACAAGGCCGTAGGAGCGCCTCCTGCCGGCGAGCGTCAGGGTCACCGCCAGGCTGATGCGGGCGATCACCAATCCTCGGCTGCCCTTCCGGAAATAGCCGGAATAGGGATTGTCTTCGGTTATCTCCCAGGTGCCGGTGACACAGGCGGCGTGGGGACGCACGAACCGCCGAAAGCCGCGGCCGTCCTCCCCCCATCGCAGGTCCGCCAGAGAATCGAGCGTGCGGATCGCGGCGAGCTTGAACTGCGGCGGCGGCCCGCCAGGCAACGAGCCCGTGTAAACGTTCCGGTTCGTGACCCGGTACAACGGCAGCTCCGGTTCGCCGGCAGCGCCCCAGACCTTCTGGTAGGGATTGGCGAAGATGGCCGCCTTGACGTCACGAAACCGGGAGCCGTGATACGCCTTGTCTTCCTCGGTGAGCTCCTGTTTTCCGAAGATTGCGTTTGGGTCGGGGATTTCGGGCATGGTCTCACCTCCTGGCAAGCGTTCCCATGGCTTCGCTTAAGTCTATACCTCCGCCTCGGGTTCTGACGTCAAGAAGCGACACGTCACGCCGTTCTGTCAGATAATCTCTTCATGGCACCTTCGACTCTCCGGCTCTCTCGCAGCACTCTCGTTCTGACGGCGGCTCTGCTCTCGACCGCCACGATCGGATCGGCCGCGGACGGGCCGGCCTCGGTGCGCGTCTCGGGTTACGACCTGCCGCCGCAGTACGTGCTCGACGTCCTGCACGCGCCTGCGCCGCCGCGACCGATCCTGAGTCCGACGCGCGGGAGCGCGCTTCTCGTGTCATGGGTTCAATACCCGGCCATGACGCAGGTGGCGGAGCCATTTCTGAAACTGGCCGGAGTTCGCGTCGAGCCACGCACGCGCCGCAAGCACGACACGCCCGGCGGTTACGGAGTGGCGCCGTGCGCGCAGACGCTTTCCGTCGTCGATGTCGCAACCCGTCACGAGACGCCGATTGCACTGCCACCCGGCGGCTGCGCCGACGGTTTCACGTGGGCCGCCGACGGCGCGAGCTTCGCGTTCCGCAACACCTCTCGCGACGCCGTGGAGCTCTGGGCCGGCGCCCGTGACGGCACCACGCACCGCGTCGGCGAGGTGCGGCTCAACCCGATGCTCGGCAGCTCGCACCGGTGGGCGCCCGATAGCAAGACCCTGCTGGTCAAGCTGGTTCCCGACAACATCGGGGCACCGCCGGAGGCGGGGGCGGGAGCGGAAGGCCCGCGCATTCAGGAGTCGACCGGAGGCGGCGAGTTCAGCACCTATGAGGCGCGTGACACGCTTCGAAACCAGGCCGACGCGGCACTCTTCGAGTACTACGGCACGAGTCAGCTCGCGCTGGTCGATGCCGCCAGCGGCGCCGTCACCCGCGTCGGCGCGCCCGCGGTCTTGAGCAACGTCGACCTCTCGCCCGACGGCGAGCACATCCTGGTGACCTCGATCCGCAAACCGTATTCCTATGCGGTGACCTACGGCCGCTTTGCGAATGACGTCGAAGTATGGGACCGCGCCGGCAAAGCGACGCCGCTGGCGAAGTTGCCCATCGCCGATCACGTGCCGATCCACGGCGTGCCGACCGGTCCACGCGACCACGCCTGGCGCCCCACCGAGCCCGCGACACTGGTATGGGCCGAGGCGCTCGATGGCGGAGACTGGAAGACGAGCGTGCCCGCGCGCGACAAAGTCCTCATGCAAAGCGCGCCGTTCACGGCCAACCCCGTCGAGATCGCGCGCACCGAGCAACGATACGAAGGGATCGAATGGAGCGAGCGGCGCGGCACCGGATTGCTCCAGGAGTACGACGACAACCGTCACTGGCGCCGAACGTTCCTGATCGACGCCGACCACGCCGAGACGAAGCCGCGCTTGATCTGGGACCTGTCGAGCGACGAGATCTATGACGATCCGGGCCAGCCGGTCTATCGCATCCTGCCGAACGGCCAGTGGGCCATGCGTCAGAAAGGCGACACGATCTTCCTGAGCGGCCAGGGAGCGTCAACGGCGGGGGACCGTCCGTTCCTCGACAGCTTCGATCTTCGTACCGGCAAGCCGCGACGGCTCTTCCGCAGCGGCAAGGACGCGTACGAATACTTCCTGACCTTCGCCAACGACGCGTCCGACGCGCTTCTCACCTGGCACCAGACCCCCTCGGATCCGCCCAACTTGATGCTTCGCACGCTCGGAGCGCCGGTGCCGAGCGCCGCCCCGGGCGAAGCAACGATGGCCTCGACCGCCCGCGCCGTAACGCAGATCCCTGACCCGACGCCCGCCGTGCGTGCCATCAGGAAACGCCTGGTGACCTACAAGCGAAAGGATGGCGTGGAGCTTTCGTTCACCCTCTACACGCCTCCCGGCTACAAAGAGGGCACGCGGGTACCGGCGATCCTCTACGCCTATCCACTCGACTATGCCAGCTCCAAGACCGCCGGCCAGGTCAGCGGCTCCGAGCAGACCTTCACGCGCCTGGCCGATTACCGGCTTCTGCTCCTCTCCGGATACGCGCTCATCGACAACGCGGCCTTCCCGATCGTCGGAGACCCGAAGAAGGCCTACGACACGTACATCGATCAGCTCGTGGATGACGCGCAGGCCGCGGTGGACAAAGCGGTGGAGCTCGGCGTGGTCGACCGGGACCGCATCGGAGTAACGGGGCACAGCCACGGTGCGTTGATGACCGCGAACCTGGTCGCCCACACGGATCTTTTCCGGGCCGGCGTCGCCACCAGTGGCGCCTACAACAAGACGCTGACGCCGTTCGGTTTCCAGAACGAGAGTCGTTCGGTATGGAACGCTCAGGACGTCTATCTCAAAGTCTCGCCCTACTTCTTCGCCAACAAGATGAAGGCTCCGCTGCTGCTCATGCACGGCTCCGACGACGCCAACCCTGGTACGACCCCGCTTCAGTCCGAGCAGCTCTTCCAGGCCATTCGCGGCAATGGAGGCGTGGTCCGTCTGGTCATGCTGCCTCACGAGCCACACTGGTACGCGTCGATGGAGTCGAACGAACAGCTCGCCTACGAGGAGCTGCGCTGGTTCGACAAGTATGTGAAGAATGGGGAGCCGCGGGGGCAGAAGTGAGGGAACAGGGGGGGAGGACGCCGGAGCTGCTGCGTTTGTCGAGCGAGTGGGGCGGCGGGTCAGGTTGGTAGCCCTGAACGCGCTGAGTTGGAACCAACTCCACGAGTGGCTCCTGACGTGGCAGCCTCTCCTCAGCGCTCTCCCGAGGGAAGCCGCGATGCCTACCACGGCCCGCGAGAGAACGCTGAGGAGAGGTAGTGCTTTGAATGATTAGAATCATCTCCGCCACTTCTTTATCCTGTGATCCTCATGTTCCACCTGCGTAGGGTCTCCATCGGTCTCATCCTCAGACTCGTCATCGCAACACTCATTAGTCTCCTGGTTTGGTGGCTCTCCACCACTCCCTTCGATCGCTTACCCCTTCGCAGCCCTGCCATCCTCGCCATCGTTCGGATACTCGACTTCCCGGTCGCTCTCGCTGGTGAGCTGCTCTATCCGATCCGAGGAATGGAGCTCGTCTTCCGTGACTACGACACATGGTGCGACTTCTGCCCGATCGGTGAGATGTTCCGGCAGCAGATGCGGATCGCGATTCCGACTTACCTCTTCCTGCTCTACATCCCGACCCTGCTCCGGGCGGTGGCCCGACGAGACGCACGCCTATTCAAACGGATCATCATCAGCCTGCTCATCTACACGCTGTTCATGGCAGCGTTCTTTCTGGTCACCGGAAACGGAGATCGACGAGGCGATGTGCGGATCGCGGCGCTCTGTCTCCTGATTCTCTCTGCCGCCGCTGGAGTCGCGTGGTCAAACCTCACGGAACGCTGGAAAGCAGCTGGTATCAGCTTCGTGCTGTTGCTCGGTGCGTGGTCGTTAGCATTCACCATGACCTTCATCGCGCCGCTGGATGGGGCGCGCCCCTACTTCGTTTCGTATCTCCTACTACTCATCGCCGGAGTCGGTGGCGCGTTGTGGCTGACGCGGGTGATCGAGCACGGAATTTGATTGGTGGCGGCGCGGCCGCGCCAATTGAGCGGAATCACACTGACGGCAAATTGGGATCTAATGGCGAAAGTGCCGTTTGAATTGGGGCAGATCTAAAGTCGAAAGCGCCCGAGATCATAGTGATCGTCTGCTTTGAGCACTTTCGACTTCGAAACTGCCCCCAATTCTCCAATTACCAAACCCCCCCCCAATTACCAATTAAGGGCCGCTGACTCGAAGGTTGCAGTTATGTCATACGCGAGGGCGCAGATTTGACGCGACAAGAAGCGTACCAGCGAGTGCTAGAAGCCCAAAGACTAGCGGCCCCGACGCCATTGAAGCACTGCGGGAATGATTGGTGCCTCTGAGACTGCTCGAAAAATCTTGTAAAACATCGGCTGTCACGAAATCGCCCAGCTCGTAAAACTCTATGGCGGCATCTCGTACGATCACGTCGGTCAAGCGATCACGGGTTCGTTGCGAGCTCGCGGCTGCAGAGTGTCCAGCGATGCAGAAATATGCCAGCAAAGCGACCAACTCCTTTGGAAGCCGCTCCGCCTTCTCGCCGAGCGATTCAAGACGGCTCAGACATGCGACAGCAACATCGAATTGACGTCGGTCCAGCGCTGTGCAGCCTATGCGGAACGGTACTTCAATATCGTCAGAAACCACGTCGAGTGTGTGCAGGGCGGCACCGCGCAATCCTTCTCTTACTGCATACTCTCCTACCCAGCACACAACGTCGATCGTAGCGCGCGCGTCCGATTCATCGCGTAACCGTCCATGTAAATGCGCCCAGACACTTCGCAGAGTTTCTAAAACATCGATAAAGTTCGCCTCGTCGGCCTGCTTTGCCGGTGCGCTGAAGATTTCGCGAAGCCCGTATATGAGAGGGCTGAGCTCGGTCCCGCTATATCGGGACGCTTCTTGCACGCCTTCGCAAATCCGAAGACAGGCGACAGTTACTCTTCGCTTGTCATAGCCTGCGCTGGCGTAGGCGCCCAAAGCAATCAAGTCCCGAATGTCACGATCCGCGAAATTGCCCTGCGCAACGTATCTTCCAATCACATTCTTCTGTAATGTCAGCACCAATTGGCCTCGCATGTCGTGCTTCATCATTCGCCACCATACGCCTGCAAAGGCGATAACCAGAATAGCGACCATCGTCTTCGCCGCGCCGTCGACTGTGACGGCAGCAACGTCGTAGTAATATGAAATCTTGGCGGTAGTCGTTGAAATCGCGCTACGAGCTTCTGGTGGCACCTTCTTGATGGCGCGTAATGGCCGAATCGCGCTTTCGTTTTTCGATAGCAGCAGATGCTTCTCGTCATTCTTGGTCTCGGGCCTTGCCACGGCAAGAAGGCTGACAATCACGCCGATCGTCACAATCATCAGAACAGTAACCGCGCGGTACGGTAAACGCTTATGCAGTATATGTTTGATTTGCTCTTCGGCGGATACCTCCACGATCAACGTGGGTATTCCCAACGCAAATAACATCAGCGCGACTAAGATGTGAATGTAAAGCAGTGCTTCGTGATACGGCATTGTTTACCCACGCAGAGAATGCGTAATCACTTCGTCGAGTAATTCAAGCAACAGGCGCGCGTTAGCCGCTGCCTCCTTGTTCCGATACGGACCTACGCGCAATCGGTCGAGGTTTAGGCTCTCTTTTGTCTCGACGCTAAGGATCCCGTATCGATGAGGTTCTCGTGCGGCCGTAGGCAGCGTTAGGCCGCGCCACGCATTGTCGGTGTCGGACCCATCCAAAACAACCTCTAACAGACGCAGGCCAAGTCTTGCAGCTTTGGTACTATCGCCACGATCCGTGTATTCCTTTATCCAGAGGGGGTCATCGCCCGGCGGTAAACGTATGTCTACTATGATCGCATCGTATACGTTGCGGCTCAATTCCGACATTGCAGATGTCGCATTGAGTGCCACAGTCAGATCGTAACGACCGCTCAAGTAGACTGGCGCGCTGAAGCGCGCATTCTCTGTATGAGCAAGGTCTTCTATCCACAGTGCTCGGCATCTCATCGACTCGACCTCCTCCGGTCGCTGGTTAGAGGTAATCGTAGTGAAACGGTAGTCAAGAATGGCTGGTTATAATTACTGGCATCGCCGTCGGGCCTTGCCGGTCTGCTCTCAAGTTCGACGTCGCCGCCGTGGGCTCTCGCGATTCGCCGTGCGTCGGGCAACCCAACGCCTGTGCCGCCACGTCCGCGGTCGGAGGATAGACGTCCTCTGTAGCCGAGTCGAAACGATAGCTGACGCGAAATCTCATCGGCCGGAATAGGCACACCCCAGTCTTCGACGGCCACCACTGCTGTAGAGATGTCGCTCGACACACGTACCTCGATCCACGTGCTACGATCGTCGCGCTGCCAACTGTATTTTATGGCGTTATCAATCAGATTGCGAACAGCCCGAGTGAGTTCGCCGCGCGCAGCCAGCACGCTAACGTCATTCTTTCCATGGAATTCGATTCTGACACGACGGGCATGGGCAAAAGCTGTTAGATTGCGGATGCTTTCCCGTACAACATCATCGAGCTTTAGAAGGTGGCGCGGTTCTGGTTCCCGTGTGCCGGAGGTAACAAACTCGCGCAGTGATACAACTGGCGCGTCGACTGCAAGAATCGCGTCCCGAGCTATGCGCAAGGTCGCAAGACCGGCAATCCGCGCGACCACATTAGCGGCCGCGATAACGGGTCGGTAGGTCGATCGAGCTATAACGTGAGGGGCTGTCTTATTAACTATGTCCGTGATCTCTACGACGCCGTCTAGCCAAAGGTCGCGCCGATGGGGGGCCGGTATCGCAGGATACGCGTCGAGCATGGTTCCAAGTTCTGCAAGGCGGTCTGTGTCGGCGGTCGGTGCGCTAGCAACACGCATGGCACCTAGGAGGGCAGGGAGTCCACCTAGCATAGCTCGTAGTGGTCCAAGTATTTCTTCTTCGACTTCGGCGTCTGTCGGCACCGGCTCCTCTGCCTGTGCCGCACCGGCTAGCACAGATTCGACAGCGCGCACTGACAGATTAAGATGCATGAGTGTTTGACGAAACATGTGGAGAACAGCATCGACGTCGTTCGTGATCGCAGCTATAGTGTTCAGACTGCTCAGTTCCGCACGAAGCTTCTCTTCTTCGGTTATATCGCGAATGGCGCCAGTCCGGCCAACAACCCGACCGTCGATAAGTTTTGCTCTACTGTTGACTTCTACAAGTTTCGTGCGTCCTTTAGGCGTTCGTATGTGCAGTTTTGCGCCAGAAACGGCTTGGCGCTTAGCTGCCGCGCGCTCGACATCGAGCAGAAACTGACTCGATTCCTCTGGATCTGCGTGCGACCTGCGAATGTCCGCGCCCAGTATTGCCTCCCGAGAGGGGTAGTCGTGGATTTCCGCGAATGCTCGATTGCACGTCACGACAATGTCCTGTCCGTCACGACAATCGAGAGAATAGAGCCCGACAGGGATGTCGTCAAGGAGAGCCTCAGTTTCAATCTCTATGGTTCGGTCTTCGACCATTCCGCCACGACCGGCGTATTCATTCTCCTGCCAGTATGGAATGGCAGTTACATAGGCTGAGAAGGAGTGGCCATCTCGGCGTTTCAGCCTGACGGGCTCCCGAAGGAGCCCGCCTTGTGCGATCAGACGGTGCTTTAAGCCATGAACGTCATCGCGACGTTCATAAAAGTCAGCGATATCCAAGCCTAGTAGTTCGTCGGACTTTGCATAACCGTGAAGCTTTGCCAAGCCTTCACTGGCCCTGATGATTCGATCGTTAGCGTCAAGCGCGTAAGTGCCATGCGGTAAGTGTCTATCTACGACATGATGAGAATCGCTCTCTGCGGGAACCTCAAGCAAAGCACCGACATAACCTAACACCGCGCCGTGCGCGTCGCCCTCGTCGCGCACGGCATGACAAAACACTTGAACTTGTATCAGATGGCCGTTCACTAGGAAGGGCACTGTCTGGCGCTCGATATTTCGTTTGGAATCAGCGGCGTCAAGCAATGCGCGGCGATCGGATTGCCGTAAGTAGAAGGATTCGATATTGTGGCGCTGGAGCTCGCTGGTAGGAATTGAAAGAAGATCGCGGAGTTTCTGATTACCGTCCACGAATTCGCCGCTAGCTTTCACAACGTACACGGCAATCGGCAGCGACTTCCAGCCGACGCTGCTGACGTACTGCGCGAGTGCTTCCACGAGGTCGCTCATGACCGATGAGTTGGTTACGTGTGTAGGGATAGAGGGACGGTGTAATTAGACATTGATTGAATGTGACTGTCAAGCGGTCAGCCGATGCAGCCAACCGTGAGTCGACATCGAGGGCCGGGCAAACTGCAAGGAAGAATCTGTGCGACAGACGATCTGTTCGCTGTTAGGCGTCAGCAAGGTGGACGGTGCTTTCGCTTCGGAGGTCGAGTGATTCATCTTCTGGGCCGGTGGTTTTGTACTGGGTCAAGGAGATCTTCGCGCGAGGGACTGTGCGGCGTTGTGAGGGCGAGAACACTGGTCATTCGCGCGCTGAGTTGCCGATGCTCCAAAATATGCGAATGAATGCGGCCAACTCGGAGCCATATCGCGTCGAATCGCGACTCAGCCAAGTCGAGCAGAAAGTGAACTTCCCGGCTCAGAGACCTAGCTGAGCTGGTAGCGCATACGGGATTCGAACCCGTGTTACCGCCGTGAGAGGGCGGCGTCCTGGACCCCTAGACGAATGCGCCAGAGTGGTGGGGACGCGGAAGATAGCGTGTGGCTTCTTCGCGGTCAAGGGCCGGTAACGCCGGGTGGGGAGGCGGCATTCCGCGCCCTGCCGCGCAGATCGTCACGATCCTGACCTCGTTGAAAAAGCACTGAACCGCCTCAGCGCAGCATCGCCACCGCCGCGAGGAACGAGCCGACGAGGAGCACCACGCTGACGGCCCAGCGTCCGAGTCCCAGCACGATGGTTTTGAGACCCGTCGCGGTGGTGCTGTCGCCGTAGAAGTACCGCTGCGCGAAGAAGACGTAGACGAGCTGGATGCCGACCGTGACGGCGACGACGCTCTTCTGCAACGGCCCGGGATGGAAGCCGGCCACGGCGTAGATGGGCCAGTCGACTACCAGCGCCAGGATGTAGGCAAACGACAGCAGGTGTGCCGCGAAGACGAGGTGCTCGGCGAGATAACGGCGGACGTGCAGCAGCTTGAGCACGAGGGCGACGCCGAGGATGTTGACGAGTTGCAGCAGGGTGTAGTTCTTGTGCCATCGGTCGTCGAGCCGGTTCTCGAACTCCTCGCGGGTCACGTGCTCTTTGACCGCCCTCTTCTCGATCAGTTTCGTGAAGGCGCCAGTGTTGTCGAACTTCTCGAACGACTTGACGGTGTACAGCGCCGCCGGGGAGTGCGCCGTGAAGGCGAGGAACTGCAGCGCGAAGAGGACGAGGAAGAGCCGCAAGGCCGGGATGTAGCGCGACTTGCGTCCCGCGAAGTACTCCTGGGTCAGGAATCCGGGTCTGGTGATGAGATCGCGCAGGGTGGTAAAGAGCTTCGAGTCGACGTGGGCGATCTCATGAAAGACCTCGTGTGTGAAGTGCGCCACGCTGAGGTCGTGGTGCCCTGGCTGCCTCTCGCCGCATCGGGCGCAGTAGATGTCGGCTAGGTCCGCATCGCAGTTCGTACACTTCGTGAGAGAGGCCGGATGTTCCATCATTGGTGTGGGAGTGTACCGTTTACGGGGTCGCGGGGTCTCGGGGTTGCGCGGTCGCGCGGTGGTGGTTGCTGGGTTGCGAGGTTGCTGGGTTGCTTTGCACCGCTTTTCAGAAATCGGGCAACTTAAGCAACTTAGCAACCTAGCAACTCAGCAACCTATCAACCCCGAGATCGCGCAACCGCGAGACCTCGCAACCGCGCACAAACAGGCGCACACTATCTCCATGCTTCCCTTCGCACTGCTCCTCGCCATTCAATTGCTCGAGCCGGGATCGTTTCATGACAGTGAAGTCCGCGCCGTCAGCGGGCAGCGATGGCTGGCGCTGGTGTGGGATGAGAAAGGGAGCGCGCTGCGGCCGGTCACCATTCACGTGGCCAGCGCCAATCCTGCCGATCAAAGTAGTTTTCCGGAAGGAAAACAGGTCACCGTCAAGCCGGCGTACGACGATTCGCTGGTGGCGCTGCTCCGGGGGAGCGAGCTGCACGAAGGGCCTGTGAACGGCGGTCTTCGACGGCAACGGCGATCTCGAGATCGGAAAAACGGTGCCTTTGACCCTGCCCGATTCGCCGCCGACGCACTACACGCTCACTCTCTCCTGCAAGCCCGGGAAGACTGTCTACCCGAGTTTCCGCTGTCCGCTCGTTCTCTCCGATGGCGTGCAGAGTCAGGAGCTCTTCGTCTATACGGCGTTCCCGGGGGAACAGAGGCAGCACATCTCATTCCCCGGACCGTCACCCTACTTCGCCTGGGCCGGTGACCTCGACGGCGACGGCAAGCTCGATCTGCTGGTCAACACCACCAACCATGATAACGGCGGCGATCTGACGCTCTACCTTTCGTCGAAAGCGAAGAATGGCGCGCTGGCCGGCGTCGCCGCGCAATTCCTGACGGTCGGCTGCTGATCCCGTCTGGGATCAGAGGGCTCTCGTTAACGCCCGCCCGCCGTGAATCTCGTCGGAGGGATCGCGGAGGTAGACGCGCAGGAGGTAGTCGAGGGCGATGGCCAGGCCCTGGCGCTCGCGGAGGGTGGCCAGCAGAGGGACGGAGAGGGCGCCGAAGAAGAGGGCGGTGCTGAGCCAGCCGGTGGGGTGGATGCCGAAGTAGAGGAAGGCGATACCGAAGAGGATGGGGATGCGGTCGGTGATGATCATGAACATCAACGTGTCGCCGTAGTCGCGCTGATAGAGAAGGTGGCACTCGGAGCAACGCTCGTAGGTCTTCAGTCCGCGGCGAAAGAGCTGCCCTTCACCGCAACCGGGACAGCGTCGCCGCAGCCCGCGCCGGAGGGCGGTGGTGATGGGCGGGCGGGGTGGGGTTTGCATTCGGGGTTTCGTGGTCTCGGGGTTGCGCGGTCTCGGGGTTGCTTGGTTGCAAGGTTGCTGAGGTGCAGCTATAACCGCGAGACCTCGCAACTGCGAGACCCCGCGACTCCGTACACAACGACCTTACCTTTTCTCTGATTCCGTCGAGTGCTTCGGTGCCGCTGTGCGCATCGCCTTGATCGCGGAGCGGAGGAGGGAGTTCACCGCTTCGGACGAGTCAAAGACTTCGGCCACGTCTTTGTCGAGATAGATCGGCGGCGCGAAGGTCACGCCCGCGAAACGGTTCGGTTTCAGGTTCTTGAAGAAATCCGGACCGCACTCGGGGCGGAGGTCGTCATCGGACACTTCAGGGAAACTTTTCTTCTTCATAAAGTCTGCGTTCGTAGCGTGTCAGGGGGCGTGCGCTGATGATCCTGACCACGTCGCCCAGATCGAGAAAGGATACCAGCAGAAGACGAGATTGGGCTGCTCAGTCCGGCGATGAGCTCCCGCTCTTCGTTCTCGGAAGCATGATCGGGATCCGGACCGATGCCGGCGAGGCCATCGGCAAACACCGTTCGAGCTTCGTCGAATGTGACGCCATGCTTCCGAGCGTTGTGATCTGCTTTTACTTGATCCCATTCAAACCGCTTCGTCATCTCCAGATCCATCACGGCCCAGATAACTTCCGACCGTGCGCCGCGAAGCATCATAGAGCAGCGATAGCCGTAGATCCGAGGCGACCTGATTCCGATTTCAGCCAGCGAAATGTTCGTCGATCCCTGCAACCCCGCAATCGCGCAACCGCGCAACCGCGCAACCGCGCTACTCCAGCTTCGCCACCTCCACAAGCAACGCCAGCCCCGTCTCATCGCGACGGATGGTGACGTTGCCGCGGCTTACTCCGGCGTTTTCGCAGTAGCGGTAGATGTCCTCCTCCGTCCGTTCGATGAGGTTCCAGTTGCCGAAGTATTCGATGAGGGGGCGGTAGGGGTTTCCGGCGGCGATGTTGGTGAAGTAGAAGACGCCGCCGGGAGCGAGGGCGCGGACGGCGAGCTGGATGAGGAGGGTGGCGGTGCGCTCTTCGAGATAGTCGACCAGGCCGCCGGCGAGCACGAGATCGAACCCGCCCCGAGGAAGACGGCGGGCAAAGGAGAGGGCATCGCCCTGGCGGAAGTGGCAATGGCCGGCGATCCTGGCGAGCGCTTTTCGAGAGAAGGCCAGGGCGTCGTTGTCGATGTCGTTGAGCCACACGTCCCCTACAAGTGATGGGATGTGGTCGAGGATGAGCCGCAGGTCGGGGCAACTGCCGCAGGCGATGGAGGCGATGCGCGTCCGGCCGGGGCTGGTGAGCATCGTCCTCATCAGACGCGATGCCTGGTGCTGGATCTTGTTGCGATGCTGTTGTGCGATGGAGCGGCTGAGCGCATACGCTTCGCACGATCTGGCAATCCGTCCCTCGGCACGATTCGCCCCCGCGCCGCCGATCAGGTACTCGACGGTCTCGAAGTCGCCGGGATAGCCGCGCGGCCATTTCTGCAGGCGCTCGACGAACGGCGACCGCGCATGAACGCGGCGCACGGGCTCGAGGACTTCCAGGATCTCGTCCTTGCTCAACTCCGCGTTCTCGCAGGCGAGGATCGAGGCGCAGATCTGATGGACGATGGCGAGGACGCGGTGATACAGCTCCTCCTCGCTGAAGCGATTCTCGTCGAGCGACATGAAGTCGTCGACGTGCCGTCGCAACCGCGTGACGGCGCAGATTTCGGGAATGCAGGCCACCTCGATGTCTGGGTCGGGCAATGCCAGCTCCTCACACGAATTGTTCTTCGTGAAAGGAGACGGACGATGTGGAGAGTTTCCCGCGCAACGGAGCGCTGGCGTCTCGCCGCCGGTCTGACGTGTACGCAACACTTGCTTGTAACCACCGATCAAAAGGACTGATCGTGGCCTAACATGGGTCGATGCCACCACAATCAGTGACCGGGAAGTCGGGCGGGAGCGGTAGGTTCGCGTTCGGTTGCCTGATCCTTTTCGCCCTCCCGGAGCAACGAACTTGCTCCGCGGAATCGACGCGGCTCTTCGGGAACCCATGGCGATCTACGGAGACCCAGTCACGCGGAGGCGCGGAGCTCGCGGAGAAAAGATTCCTCGTCTTCTCCTCAACGCAGCAACCAGGCAACCCGCGAGACCCCGCAACCGCGAGACCCCGCAACCCCGCCTATTCACTACTCGTCTTCCACTCCTCTTTCTCCACTTTCCAAGCGCCCCCTTCTTTGACCATGGTAATGGTGCCGTGCGAGACCTGGTTGTCGTCCTTTCCGGTCGCCAGGAGGGTGGCGTTGGTGCCGTCGATGGCGCCGCCGGTGACTTTGATGCCCTTCGGCTGCATGGCCTGAATGAGTGGGAACATCTTCTTGAAGTCGGGATCGGATGACGCTTCTTTGGCGCGCGCCGCGGCGACGCTGCCGAGGAAGGCCTTCATGTCACCGCCGGCGAGGAGCTTGAGGTAGGCCATGTAGGCCTTGCCTGGCTCGCCGCCGCCGGCGGGGAGCGGCGTTCCCTTCAGGACCGGCGGTGGCGGCGGTCCGGCGGGCTTGCCGACCGGAAGGTCGAAGGTAGCGTTGTACTGATACTTCTCGTCGAAGAAGTCGTCCGGCTTGGCCATGGTGATCGAGCCGGCGATGCGCTCGCCGGTCATCGCCGTCAGGTTGGCCTTCTGCATCCCCACGCCGGAGAACTGCTTCATCTTCTTGAAGGCGGGGCTGAAGACGGTGGCGCTGATGACCGCCTTGTCGGCGTCGATCGTGGCCGTGAAGCCGCTCAGGTGCTGCTTGTCCTGCGCCTCCATCAGCGCGAATTCGTCGGAGGCGGCGGCAGGGGAGAGCTCCTGATCGGTGACGATCACCTCGATCACGCTCTTCTTCTTGTCGAACGGATCTTTCTTCGTCTGCGCGTACGCATGTTTGAGCGCGACCGTCTTGCCGTTCGCGGTGAGCGAGCCGTCGACCTTGCCGTCGGCGGCGAGCGCGGGTAGTGAAAACGAGAGGAGAACGAGAGCCAGGGACGAGCGGAATCGATGCATGCTCTAAAACCTCCGGATGCGGTTGGGTGAGAGAGAGAAGTGGGGGCAAGATACGGCATCGGGCAGATGCCGGCTGTGACGCACGTCAACAGCGTCGCCTACGATTGACCGCGGGATTCCCGGATGGAGTCGATCAGCTGGGCGAAGAGCTCTAGCAACTCGGCGGGGAGGGCGGTGGGCGGGGAGGGAATCTCTCCCGCGGCGATGCGGCGGAGGAACGGGGCGATGTCGGGTAGTGGCGCTGGGAGTTGCTCGATCTGTGCGAGATCGGATTCTTCTCCGGGGCTAAGCTGATCCGGCTGTTCCTGTCCGAAACCCGCTCTCGCGCAGGCCATGGACAGCGTCCGAATGGCCTGGAGTAACTGCGGCGGGACACCGCCCGGGCCTTCTGCGCGGCGTTCCTGTTCCTCGAGAACTGCGTCGCGCTTGCGCTCCCACTCGGCAGCGTGTTTCCCATCACCTCTGGCCTGGGCGATGTCGGCGAGCGTATCGTAGTTACGGAAAACTTCCATTAAACCGAGGCGCTCGTGAATCTCGCGAGACTCATTCGCGAATCGCTCCGCTTCGTCCAACTCGCCCAGCAGCAGGAAGGCTTGCGCCAGATGAGCGAGCGATCCAGCTGAGTTGGGTTCGTTACCGAGCTGTCGATAGAGTCGGAGAGACTCAGCAGCAAACCGCGTGGCTTCTTCGAATCGCTGCCGGGCTTCGCTCTCGTCCCCTACCCGTCGGGCGGTCTTGCCTTCTAACCGGCATGTAATCCCGAGATTCTGGGCACCGGTAGCCTGATTCACCACATCTCCGCGCCGTTGAGCGATCTCGACAGCGCGTTCAAACCAGGATCGAGCCTCTTTTAATCGGCCATGTTCCTGCTCGACAACGCCAAGCGCGTTGCAGGCAAGCATGACACCGTGTTCGTCATTCATCTCTTGGGACAGTTTTAACGCTCGTTTGTACAAGTTCGCCGCGCGTTCGAACTGCCTCTGATAGTAAGAAAGGATTCCCTGGCCCAGGAGACCTGCTTTCTCCAATACCTTGTCGCCAACGTGCCGTGCAGCGACAAGTGCCTCGTCATAGCACACGTCGGCCTCCGCATAGCGACCCTGCGCGACAAGGATCTTCGCATACCGACCTAAGTCGACCCCGACGGCATGATCCTTACCCTCGTCGCGGCTAATATCGAGTGCACGTTTGGCGAAAGCGAGCGCTTCGTCAAGACGCCCGGTGGACTGCAGGGCGTTCGCCAAATCGCCGAGCGCTGCGGAGAGGTTGCCGCGTTCGGCGGTTGCCTCGTCCACTTCTTTGCGGGTAACGAGAGCTTCCCATTGGGCGACCGCACTAGCCAGAACTGGGATTGCCCGGTCGCTCAGACCACTGCAATGAAGAATTCGGCCCAACATAAGTTGTGAGCTCGCCAGCTCAAACGCTGTATCGAACTCGGTAGTGGTGCGTAACCGTTCGAGCAGACTCTCCAGCCGGCGGATCCCTTCATTGGATTTGCCTTGCGTGAACAGCAGCCAAGCCGCGTCGCGCTCACCTCCGGCAAATTCCTCGCTGAACCCGCTCTTCTCCATCTCTGTGGCCAACCACCTGGCCCAGGCGTCGCGTTCGCGCAGGCGGCCAGACATTTGGAAGTACGTGCTGACGATATCTCCCAATGCCGAGGCGGCGACGAGGTATTCATAATCGCCAACTGCATTCGCTAGTGCCCATAGCACGGCTGTGCGGAAGTTCGCCACTTCGCGCGTCAGAATCTGAAGCGCGACACGCGCGTTCGAACCGCTCAAGACCGTTTCTAGCACTTGCATAAATCCTAGGTAGACGCCAATGAAACGCCTCCGCACCTCATCTTTCGGGCCTTTCGCGCGAGCAACCGACTGACCGGCGATGGCATGCTCCAGTGTGGGATGAAAGCGCAAGTAAAAGCGTTCGTTCATTTGAATCTCGCGATCGACGCGGACCAAAGCCGTGGCTTCTAGCTCAGCGCGGGTCGCATCCCATTGTGAAGGATCGATCCGGCTTGCGAGCAGGAGGTTGTCCTCGAATACGCCGCCGCTGAAGAGGCCGAGCCAAGGCAGCGCAGCCTGCGCGGCTTCGCTCAATCGTCGCTTGGAGAATTCGAGCGAGGCGAGTAGCGATTCGTTGCGCTCCGCTCCCGTACCGCGCTTAAACTGCGCCAGCAGCCGGTCGAAGTCGGCGATGATCTGTTCTGGGGTTAGGTTTTTGAGATGTGGCACAACCAGCTCTGCCGAAAGAGGATGGTCGGCGAGCGTGTCGAGCAGCATGTTCAACTTGTTGCGTCCGAGGCGCGTGTCATCGAGATCGACGCCGGCCGTTTCGAGTACGCGCACTAGCAGCCAGAGGCTGTCAGGTCGGGCAAGCCCGCTCAGCTCATGCTTACGTGCGCCCAACAGGCCCGTCTCTTCCGGACGGCAGGTGATGAGGAGCCGTCCTCGGGCGTTGGGCAGGCCTGTCCAGTCGCGGAAGAGATCGAGGATCTCGTTTCGATTCTCGTCCGAGTAAAGCGCTGCACCTGCACCGGACTGGAATGTCGGCAGCACGCTCTCAAAGTTGTCCCAGACCATCAGCACGCTCTTGTCGCGGAACAACTCGCGGGCGAGCCGCCGCTGATCGTCGCGGGGACGGGCGTTGAAGTCGTTGCCATCGAGATATGCCCCCAGCACCTGGATGATCCGCTCGGCGCTGACGGGCTGCTCGAAGCTGAGGAAGCACGCCCCTTCGGGGAATAATCCACTGCGCGTCCACCATTGCGCTGCTTCGCCGGCCAGCGCGGTCTTGCCCATGCCGCCCATGGCGTATAGCAGCACGGCGCGATGCGAGCGCAATTGGCGCTCCAATTCGTACAGCTCGTGCGCGCGTCCCTGGAATCCATAGATCGGTGCGGGCGGGAACGCGCCGACGTCTTCCTTGTCGCGGCTGGCGAGTCGAAAGCGGCTGATTTTGTTGTGATCGGTCAAAGCCACGATCGGAATGAGGGCGGCAAGCTTTGCGGTGTTATCCGAGTCGCTTGCGGGATCGCTGAAATCCTGCCAGTGCAACGCTTTCAGGTCTGGCGTCAGCGGCACATCTTCCAACAGCAGTGGAATCACGTTCCACCCTTGCGGGTCATCGGCACGCGCCCAGTCTTGCTCCGCGGCCACCCACTTTGAATTGAGCGCCGCCTCCGAGATCGCAAGCAAGGTGAAACGGCTCTCTGCAACGCCTTGGACGCATTGCTCATGGAGCGGGCCGGCACCGGACTCCCACTTGTCGAGCCAGACGCGGAGGCCATGGCGGTTCTTCAGATCGAGGGCTATGCGCTCGATGCGGGAGGAGTCTGCATGCTGGTGGCTCAGGAAGACATCGAATTTCTTCGCCGTCCCCGAGGCGGCTGACGAGCGGCGCGGAGGAACGAGTTTGAGATCCTGGCTCCCCTGATACAAATGCGGCAGGTACCAATCCCTCAGCTCCACGGTGCGGCCACCGGGGCCGTATTCGATCCAGCGATTCGGGTTGGCGATGAGCGCGGCACGACCCTGTTCGAGCGCCTGGCCGACGGTGCAACCGGTGACGAGCTCACGGTAGAAGCGTTCCAACAGGATGCGCGCGGCTTCGACGTGGACCGCGTGGCTCATGGAAATGACACTGCCCACGCCTGCTTCGATCAAGCGCGGCGCAATGGCGCGGAACACGGCCAGCTTGCCGATCGTCCCAGTACGGCAAGCCTCGAGGATGACCAGCGGGATGTTGTGAGCGGCAAGGATCTCGCCAAGGCGGTCGGCGTGTACGTAGTCGGTCTTTGATGCGGAGAGGACGACTTCGCAATCGGGTTTCTCGAAGCAGAGGGCGCCGAGCTCAATCTTGGGCAGGAACGTGCCGTGACCGTCGAAGTGGAGGAGGTGGTACGGCGTCTTGTCGCGTCTGGCCTGCCTCAGCATCTCCTCCAGCCGCGGCAGCGTGGGCGGCCGGCAGAAATCGACGCGTACGTCGTTGCCGAGCGGCGCGAGGGCGTCGAGCATGGAGCGGCTGCTGAGACGGGGATCGATGAAGCCGAGATCGCCAGGACGGCTGACGACGTAGAGGATGCGTAGCGGGAGAGTGGTCTGAAAATCGATCGGCTTCTTCGCGGTCTCGAGCTGCCGGCGGATGGTGATGTCCTGGCGTACGAGCGGGCCGCGCGAATCGGTCATGAGCTCCCACGGCAACCGCAGGATATCGACGTCGCGTGTGGCGAGAGTCAGCAGACGCGGCGCGTCATCGGTCTGCATCTGGTTGAGTAGCTCGCGGTTGTCGCCATCCTTGAAAAGCGCGTTATAGAAGGTGCGTCCCCAATCCCTGAGCTTCTCCTCGACGCGAAGTGCCCGCACAAGAGAGCCGCCATCCGGCAGGTCCATGAAGTCTTCGAGATACCAGCGCAGATCTTCGAAGTCGTCGTTATCGAGAAACGGCTTGAACGGAACGGGCTCGCTGGCGTTACCGGACGAAGGCACAATCCGGACGGCAAAATCGCCGTCCGCCGATTTGTCGAACAACAGCCGGAGCTCGCTCATGGGGATGTCTCACTATAAATCAGGAATGAGCGCTCCGAGCTCGTGTCTCGTCTCTGTGTATGATTTCGTCATGCGACGCCTTCTGCTGGCAGCGTGTCTTCTTCTCTTTGCGACGACGGCGTTCGGTCAGGCGAAGGCCGAGTACTCCGGCGTCTTCTACCTCAGCGGGACGTTGCGCATCGAGGCGTATCTCTACAAGCCGGAGGGGGACGGTCCGTTTCCGGTCGTCATCTATAACCATGGATCGCGGGACGGGCGCGAGCGGGAATCGATTCCGTTTCAATATGTCGGCTCGATGCTGACGAAGGCTGGGTATGTCGTGCTGGTGACGGAGCGGCGAGGGTACGGCAGGTCGGACGGGGCGACGTGGCGGGAGGAGACGCGAAATGACCCGGCACGCCTGGTGCCGCGGCTGCAGGCGGAGACGGATGATGTACTGGCCGCGATCGACTATCTGCGGAACTTGCCCTTTGCGGATACGAAACGGATGGGGATCATGGGGTGGTCATTCGGCGGAATCGTCACCATGCTCGCGAGCAGCCGTAACAACGCGTTTCTGGCTGCGGTCGATCAAGCTGGCGGTTCACTCTCGTGGGACGGGAACCCGTCGTTGCGGAATACGCTCATAACCGCTGCCAACAAGTCGACGACGCCGACGTTGTTTCTCGTTGCGAAAAACGACCGGACCACCGCGTCCATCACCACTCTGGCCGGGATCTTCGAGAAGCGTGGCGTCGCGCATCGGATGGTGATCTACGAGCCGTTCACGCCGAGCATTCAAAACGAAGCAGCAGCTCCCGGGCATCTCATCTTCTCCTCGCTGGGGGTGAGCATCTGGGAGAACGACGTCGTCCAGTTCCTGAACCGGTATCTGAAGAAGTGATCACGCGGAGACGCGGAGACGCGGAGGAGAGGACGCGGAACATTTCTCTCCGCGTACTCCGCGCCTCCGCGTGAGCTCTTCGAATCACACCAGCCCGCGCCCGCGCAGCTCCCGTTTGATGAACGCGTACATGATCGGCGCCATGACCACGCCGCTGATGCCGAAGGCGGTCTCGCCGATCAGGATGGCCATGAGGATCTCCCAGGCCTGGGAGTCGGTCTCGCCGCCGACGATGCGCGAGTTGGTCAGGTACTCGAGCTTGTGGATGATGATGAGGAAGAGCAGTGAGGCGATGGCCGTCCCAGGCGAGATGCCGAGCGAGAGGATCACGATCACGGTGTTGGAGATCAGATTGCCGAGGACCGGGATCAGTCCGCAGACGAAGGTCACGAAGACGATCGTCGTGGCGAACGGGATGTGCTGGCCGAACAGCGGCAGCACCACCAGCAGATAGAGAGCTGTCAGCGCCGTGTTCAGCACGGAGATCTTCACCTGCGCGGTGGCGATCTGGGCGAAGGCGCGCGTGAAGTGCTCGACCTTCTCTTCCAGCGCTTCGCTGAGAGTGCCGGGAAGGCGGTCGGGATGATGCGTGACGTGCCGGAAGAAGACCAGCACGGCCAGCAGCATGCCCATGATCAGGTGCACGATGCCGAGGCTGAAGGAACTGCCGGCGAGCTTGAGCGTTTCGGCGTGTTCCTTGAGCCAGACCGCCAGCGCGGCCTTGATCGTTTCCGCGTCGGTCATGACCTCGGGGATGAGCTGTTCGCCATAGTCGCCGAGCCAGGCGCGCGTCGATTGAAGGATGTCGGCCATCTTGGTCATGATGGCGGGGATGTTGTCGGCGTGGTGCCGGGCGAAGGAGATCAGCAGAGCGACGACGCCGAAAACGAGCCCGCCGCCGACGAGCGTGACCAGGATGAGAGCTAGCGGCCGTGCAGCCGTCCCCGGCATCCGCTTCGAGAAGGAATGCGAGAGGCGGTCGAGGAGGAGATAGAGCACCAGGCCGCCGACCACGCCAGAGACAAGGTGCCGCATCAGGATGTAGAGAAGCAGTCCTCCGAAGATCACCCACGCGGCGATCTCCTCGTTGGAGGGACGCCCTCGGGGGACGATCGGCGGAGCGTCCTCGGCCTCGGCGTGAGGCAGCGGCTCAACGGGGAAGGGATTCGTGCTCATCTGTTTCGAATTGTAGACGTGAGGTCAAATAATACGCATGATGGGCTCCGGCGGCAGGGCGATGGCCGATTTTATCGAGATGCCGGAGTTTCCCCTCCGAATCGCGGAGTCGCTGCGATCGGGGTTGCGCGGTGACGCGGCTGCGTGGCCGCCGTCGATCGGCGAGGATGACTCTCGCGCTCTCGCCGAGCACGGCATGCTTCCGCTGGTCTTTCACCTCGGCCGAATCGCGGCGCTTCGCCAGCAGGCGCTGGAGGCCGCGGCCCTCGAAACGCTTCGTCTCGCCGATCTGCGCGACGTGCTGGCCGCCCTCGGCGGGGCCGCGCTGGTGATGAAGGGGACCGCGCTGGCGTACTCCATTTATCCCGCGCCGGAGCTGCGCCCGCGATTGGACACTGATCTTCTGATCGATCGGGACGAGATCGAGAGTGTCCGCCGCGCGCTGCTCTCGAGGGGCTTCACCGAAACGATTACCAGTGGAGACGAGTTGGGTGTTCGCCAGCATTCGTTCACGCGGAAGGATCGCTTCGGAATGACACATATCTACGACGTGCATCTCGACATCGCCAACAACGCAGTCGTCGCCGATGTGCTTCGCTACGGCGAGCTTCGAAGGCGCGCCGTAGCCCTGCGGGCGATTGGGCCGGATGCGCTCGCGCCGTGCAACGTCGACGCGCTCCTCCATGCGTGCATCCACCGGGTTGTGCACCATCACGGCAGCGACCGAATGATCTGGCTTTACGACATTCATCTGCTTCGGGAGCGAATGACCGAGGAGGAGCATGGTGAGTTCTGGGCGCTCGCCGCGACACGGCGCGTGTCGGCGATCTGCCTGGCCAGCGTCGAGGCCGCCAATCGGGTTTTCGACGGAATCTCACCGCCGATGATGGATGTGGTTCCCGATGAGCCATCGTCGGCGTTCCTCGATCGCCACCGCCGATACAGCGCGGTGATCGCGGGCGATCTCGCGGCGCTTCCGGGGTGGTGCGCTCGATTCAAACGGCTGCGCCAGCTCGCCTTCCCACCGCCAGCCTTCATGATGCAGAGCTTCGGGGCGCGACGGCGAGTGTCGCTGCCTCTGCTCTACGCCTACCGCGGATTTCGCGGCATGACGAGGCTGTTTCGGCGGATCGCATGAGAAGGCTTCTGCAGCGGTGGCGTGAGCTGTCGGCGCTCGAGCGAATGCTTCTTCGGCGCGCGGTTGCGGCGTCGATCGTGGCCCGGATCGCGCTCGTCGTCATTCCATGGAAACGACTGGTGGAAGGGAGGGCTCCCGCGAAGGAAGGACCGCGTATGCGCCCCCCTCATCCGCCTTCGGCACCTTCTCCCCCCGCAAGAAACCGCGGGGGGAGAAGGACTCTCGACGAAATGGAATCGCGAGGGGTTCAAGCAGGCTGTGAGAACCGCGCGCTCGCGGGACCGGAAGCCGTTGCGCTCGTTCGGTGGGCTGTCGGTGTCTCTGCCCGGCGCGTTCCCTTCCAGACGTGCCTCTCCTCGGCGCTCGTTGCACGCGATCTGCTCGCGCGGCTCGGTGTGCAATCGACGCTCGCGGTCGGCGCGTACCTCGACGAGCACGGTGCCATTGCCTTTCATGCGGTGGTGACTTCGGGCGGCGTGATGGTCTGCGGCGAGCGGCCGATGACCGTTCTGGCTTCGATCGCAACCTCATGATTCCCTTCGTGGCCATGGCAGGCCCGCGCGAGAGCACGTTCTCGCCTCAACCGGAAAGGCGCGGCTCCTTCACGCTGGTGTCCGACGCGCGCATCGACGAGGGGGGATCGATCCTAGACGCCTATGCAACGTGGGGCGATGCCTGTGTCGATCATCTGGTTGGCGACTTCTCGTTCGCGATCTGGGACGCCTCGCGCGGCCGCCTTTTCTGCGCGCGCGACTTCATGGGCATCCGGCAGCTCTACTACGCGCGCACGGCGGAGGCGCTGATCGTCGCCAGCAGCATCGGTCCGATCCTCCGTCATCCCGGGGTCTCCGGGGCGCTCGAAGAGTCCGCGATGGCGAAGTTCCTCATCGGTGGGGCGAACGAGTTTCCCGTCGATACGTTCTATTCGCAGATCAAGCGCCTTCCGCCTGGCCATACTCTGAGCTGGGATGGAGAGCGGGTGACCATCCGGCGCTACTGGTCGCTTCCGCTCGACGGCGAGATCCGCTATCGCGACCGCCGCGATTACATCGCTCATTTTCGAGAGGTGTTCGATCGCGCCGTCGCCGATCGTTTGCGCGGCGTCGACGGCGCGGCTGCGATGATGAGCGGAGGGCTGGATTCCACTTCCGTGAGCGTGACGGCGCAGCGAACCCTCTCCACGCCGCTGCGCGCCTACACGACCAGCTTCGCGAAGATGCTCCACGACGAGGAAGCGTCGTGGGCTGCCCGCGTGGCCAGCGCCGGCGGCATGCTCCACCGGGTCTTCGAACGCGACGATTGCGCGCTGTTCGAAGACGCGTCGGCGTATCGCCGCGCCGAGCCGTTCGAGGACCCGCTGGCGAGCGTCTTCCTCGATCTCGCGCGCGATGCCGCGCGGTACGCGCCGGTCATGCTGGCGGGGGAAGGAGGGGACGTTCTCTTCTATACGTCACACGGCCACTTCCGCGGACTCCTGCGTCATGGGCGGTTGCTCCGCTTCGGAACGGAGATCGCGTCGTATACGTGGCGCAATCATCGACTTCCGCCGCTGAATCTGCGCGCTGTCGTGAAGAGTTGGTTTGGCGCGAAGCCGAAGCGGGCAACCTTCCCGAAATGGATTCGCGAAGATGTCGTACGCCGGTTCTCGCTGCGCGAGCAATTCGAGTCGGAGAGCGCGATCGGTGCGTTGCATCCGGTGCGGCCCGAAGCGCATCGCGCGCTGATGCAACCGTTCTGGCAGCGTCTCTTCGAAACATGGGATCCGAGCGAGACCGGCATTCCCGTCCGGATCGTCTATCCCTTCTTCGATCGGCGCCTGGTGGAGCTTCTCTTCGCCTTCCCGCCGATGCCGTGGTTTGCCGACAAACATCTCCTGCGCGAAGCGATGAACGGGCGGCTTCCGGATCAGGTCCGCCGCCGGCCGAAGACACCGCTTGCCGGCGATCCTCTCCGCATCGTGATGCGCCGCTCGACGGCGGAGCTGCGCGGCGTCCTCGAGGCAGCCCCGGAGATGACGGACCTCATCGATTCCGGCAAACTGCTCGGCTATCTAAAGACCGAGCAGGGCGACGGCAGCAGCGATCTCCTGGCCGCGTTTCCCTTCTGCCTGGCGAAGTGGTGGAGCGGGCGCAAAACCCGCATACCTGAGTCATCTGTGGGATCATACTCATAATGATGGCGAAAAAGGCCTATATCGCCCCGAAGCTGATCGTGTATGGAGACGTGCGCCAACTCACGCGCGCACTTGCCCACTTCAACCCGAACAAAGACGGTGGCCCGAACAACACCAAGACGTA
>Ga0247680_1000071_pt1 | contig 52139 bp, 47 predicted proteins | sample CNK21_metaG_FD_182803 | JGI IMG/M metagenome (GOLD analysis project Ga0247680, IMG submission 182803) | Soil microbial communities from Purdue University Martell Research Forest, Indiana, United States - CNK21 | ecosystem: Environmental > Terrestrial > Soil > Temperate forest > Bulk soil...
ATGAAAACACGCAACTTCAGCGCGAGAACCGCCCCCTCATCCGCCTTCGGCACCTTCTCCCCCCGCAAGAAACCGCGGGGGGAGAAGGACTCTCGACGAGAGGAGTGGTAGTGCTTCAAGAACGCTGTGTTCGATGTGGCGTCGGATCGGTGCCGCGTCAGCGGCACTGCAATCACGGAAGCTCTTGCGACATGGTTGTTCGGCGCCGATGGCGCTGGATCGGGGCGCGTCACGCAACTTCCCCCATTGCGTTTCTTCACCTGCATCAGGTTGCTAGAGATTTCCACTTCCATCTGTCGAGCATGCTCGGCAGACTTCCAGAGCCGCTGACGCGGTACAAAACGAGGGACGTCGGGCGTCGACAAGCCTTAGGCCGCTTCGCCGACAAAACCCTCGACGAGCGCCTACCATCCAGTCGTTTTCGATCCCTGCCGGGGGAATTTTGAGTCAGCTCCGCTGGACACTACTCCGCCTCCCTCCTTTTCGGCGGATTCGCGGAGTTGCGCCAGGCGGACCACCACAGATCGCGCAGCAGCGAGGCACCGGCAGCGAGACGCTCGGCGGCAAACGTCTTCCCTTCCGGTAATGACGGTTTGCGGAAGACGTCGAAGCCGCCGGCCTTGTCGATGCGATAGACCTCTTCGACCAGTGCGTTCGACTGGCGGATGAATGTGATCGCGGTGTCGAAGTAATCGGTGCGCAACCGCGGCGCGGTCATCTTCGTCACGATGTCGTTCGTGCTGATGGCGTGGGAAACGAAGTCGGACTCGAAACGCGCGTGGATCTGGCAGTCGTTGGCGTAGCCGTTCGGGTTGGGCATGATCCAGCCGTTGTAGCTGATCGTGTCGTGCAGCGGGTTCGAGGCGTCGGCCACGAAATGCCCCAGGACGCCTGAGTCGCGGACGATGTCGCGCTCGATGAAGAGGCGGTCGGGAGACCCCGGCACCGCGCTGCGCCACAGACGCCATTCGACGGTGAGCTGCTCGCACATCTCGGCGATCCTCCACGGCAGAAAGCCGGGATCCGAGTTCCGGATGCCGTACCGCCGCAGCGTGCCGGACGTGGTCAGGAGCGCCAGGAACGAGTATCGGTCACGTGGCAGTTGAAGGGCGGCGATGTACTCGTAGTTCATCACGTGGTCGGGAGCGTTCGACGCGTCGAGCGCCGGTCCGCCGCCCCGCCAGCGGTCAGGGTTCGGTCCAAGCCAGACGAGCTGCGGGAACTGGCGGTAGAAGAACTGCGGCATGTCGGTCGGCAGCCCGAAGGTAGCTGCCTCGTTTGCCATCAGGTGGCCGGCCTGGCCCCAGGCGAAGGCCGGAACAGCGCCTAGTGAGAGGAGAAGTGCGAGGAGGATTCGTTTCACGGAGCGCGCATTGTAGTGAAACGAAAACGGCCCCGCGTGACGCGGAGCCGCTGATCAAAATCCAATTGGTCGGGGCAAGAGGATTTGAACCTCCGACCTCACGGTCCCGAACCGTGCGCTCTAACCAGGCTGAGCTATGCCCCGGGAGTTCAAACACGCCGGAAGGCGCGAAAAAGAGACGCGGATTCTAGGGGAACCGCGCAGCCGGGTCAAACCGGACCCCCGCGAGGTTCATTCCGTCAGAAGCGCACGGCCAGTCCGGTGCTGACGATCAACGGACGGACGTTCATCGTCACCGACGACGATGTGCCGACGAATGTCGCCGTCGACTTCGATTCGACCGGGATGTAGCGCGCATCGGCGAAGAGGCCCCAGCGCTTTGCAAGGTTGAATTCGAGCCCGCCGTCGACGACCAGTCCGGTGGGGTCCTTGAAGTGAATTCCGCTTGCCGAGCTCCCTACGGAACGATTGACGTTGTGAAGGATGACGTGCGCGATGCCCAGGCCGAGGTAAGGACGGACCGTGCCGTGTTGCGATACGTGCCACTGGAGGAGTGCCGAAAGAGGATAGATCTTCGCGCGCCCGAGCTCCGCCGTGGCGATGAAGTCGGAACCGATGGTCCGCACGCGCAACTGTGACTCGAGCGCCGCGGCCTTCGCTTCGATCGACACGCGATCCGTCACGAAGAAATCGAGCCCGGCGCCGGCGCCTCCTCCCGTGCCGAATTGCGGGTCGAATCGAATGCCGGGCGTAAACGAGAGATTGTGGCCTGTACGGCGAGCGCCTTCGGCGTCGAGGAGAACATCGATCCGCTGTTGCGCGGCAAGCGGCGCGGCGGCGAGAACGGCCAGAAGCGCGACCGTCAGCCTGTACATAGCGGTGACAATGCAGCAAGAACCATGCGCCGCGGCCGGCGGGCGGAATCCCCTCTCCTCGCATCGTCGTTTGCACCGGCGAAGGGGGACGTGTTTATGTCCAAGCGTTTCATCACTTTACTCATGATCGTTGCCGCGCCGCTGCTGGCGCAGCAGCCGCAACCGAAACCGAGCCCGCAGCCGTTCGGCGAGAGGGTCGACGTGAATCTCGTGCAGCTCGATGCGATCGTGACCGATTCCCGCGGCAATCAGATGCTCGGCCTCGGCAAGGACGACTTCATCGTCACCGAGAACGGCCTGGCTCTCCCGGTCGATTCGGTCGATTACTTCACGAACCGCCGCCTCATCAACGCGCCCGAATCGGCCGCTGCCTTCAAGGTGGAGCGCGTACATGACGAGCGGTACCTCATCTTCTTTTTCGACAAGGTAACGTCCGATTTCGCCTCGCAGGCCGAGATGATCCGGGCCCGCAACGACGCCTTCCGCTTCCTCGACGACCGGCTGCGTCCCGAGGATCGGGTGGCCATCGTCGGTCACGACGTGAGGCTGAAGGTCTACAGCGACTTCACCTCCGACAAGGCCAGGATCCGCCGCGCGTTGAACGACGCCACGGCATACGGCCTCGGCATCCGCTCCAAGGACAGCTCCGGCACCGGCCCGTCGCTGCTCGCCAACATGGACATCGATCGGATGATCAACAAGACCGGTTCCGTCTACGAGGCCCTCGATCTCCTCGGCGACGCGCTGCGCCCGATTCACGCGCGCAAGGACGTCGTTATCTTCTCGAACGGCATCATCGGACCCGACGAAGAGGTGCGCGGCAACATCGTGCTGACCCGCAGCCGTTACTACGATCCGATGATCGAATCGCTCAACAGCGCGGACGTGACGCTCTACCCGGTCTCGCTGCAGAGCGGCATCAACGAGCCGGAGTTCGTGCACCAGAATCTGTCGACGATGGCCAGCGACACGAACGGGCGTTATTACCGCCTCCACACGAGCTACATCTCGCCGCTGCAGCAGATCGAGAAGCAGACGGCCGGGTACTACCTCATCAGCTACTACACCAAGAAGCGCCCCGGCGAGCACGGCTTCCAGAAGGTCAACGTGACGCTGCGCAACCCGGAGTTCAAGGTCAGCGCGCGGTCGGGTTATTCATACGGCGACTAATCTGATCCGTTCGCCCGGCGCAAGCTGCGCAAGCTTCCAGAGATCGTCGGATACCACCGTGGCCGGCTGCAGATAGCCGCCGGTTACGGGGTGGTCCGGCCCCATCGCCACGAGGCTGCCGTCAGGGTGCCATTGCAAGGTGCCGAACTGCATCCCGCACGATGGGAGATTCGCTGAAGGTACGAACGGCGAGACCTCACTCGGCCGCAGACGAATACCGACGCGGTTGAGTTGCGCGGTTACTTCCCATTCTTCAGGGAGTGTTGGTGCATCGTGAGGGCCGGAGATGATGCGGATGTCATTCCGAGCCAGCCGCGGCGCATCTTCGACTCGGGAATCGCCGGCTCGGAATGTCAGCGGCTCGCGCAGTGCCGTCCCCGCCTTCACTACCGTCGGCGCCTCCGCGTAACGTGCCCGCATCTCGTCGATACCGCCTTCGATCGCGAGGTATCCGCGCAACCCTCCGTGGAAGCGGCCGAGGTTCAGCTCCTCTCCGGCGACAAGCGTGAAGGTCTGCACGTTGCCGCCGCCGTCGCAGAATGCGGCGCGGCGCGGGGTACGGAACCGAAGGCGCGGCGCGACGAGGACGCATTCCAGAAGAGGCGCATCGTCATCATTACCTGCGGCGCGGTTGGCCAGAACCGCCGCGAGGACGTCGAACGGTCCGCCGGGCGAAACCCCGTAGCCGGCGCGCTTCCAGGCGCGTGCACCAACGATCGTGGTGAGCTGCCCGGGAGCAACGACCTCCGCGACGATCTCGCCGCCGCTTTCGATGTTTGCAACCGTCGGCGCGTCAAAACTGTCGATCGAGGCCGGACGAATCTCGATGGCATCGCCGGGCGCAAATCGATTGGGCGGGTCGGCATGCGGGTCCCACAGCGTTGCGTTCGTCCGGCCGAGGAGGTTCCAGCCGCCCGGCGAATCGACGGGGTAGAAGCCGGCCATGGCACCGGCGATGGCGAAGCTGCCGCGCGGCACGAGATTGCGCGACGTCGTCCGGCGCGGCATCCGCCATTCATCCGGCCAGCCCTCGAGATAGGCGAACCCGGCGCGAAAGCCGAGGTAACGGGCAGTGAGGCGGATCGACGGGACGCGCTTCAGGAAATCGCCGCGCGTCAGGTGCGCGTGCGCGAGGAGCTTGTCGAGGTCGGGACCGGAGAAATCGACGTCGATGACGTGCGTGCGCGGTGTGAATGCGATCGGCGGCACGTCGTGGAAATCAATCGCCGGTTCGTCATCGAACACGACGTAAAGAGACTGCTGGCCGACGATGCAGCCCACGACGTGCGGTTGCTCGTGCAACGCCGCCGCGCGTGCATGCAACGCCGCCGCGGTGACGTCCTCGCCGAAATCGGCGAGGAGTCCACGGTCGCCGGCCGGCGTCACTTTCGGCTGCATGCGGGCTGATGGTAACGTGCCGCTCCATCATGGCAAACGACCACGTACATCAGGGATGCAACCACGGCTCGATCCTTCAGGATGTTGCCCGCCAGGCGATGATCGATCGCGGGCTCGCACCCGATTTTTCCGCCGCGGCGCAGAAACAGGCGGATGGGATCACAGGCGCCGCCAACGAGACGGACTCCTCGATCCGCGATCTCCGCGACCTTCTCTGGTGCTCGATCGACAACGACGACTCCCGCGATCTCGATCAGCTCACAGTCGCCGAGGACCTCGGCGGAGGGAACGTCCGGGCCATGGTGGCGGTGGCCGACGTCGATGCCGTGGTCAAGAAAGGCTCGCCGATCGACGATCACGCCCGGCAGAACACGACGTCGATCTACACGGCCGCGCGCATCTTTCCGATGCTGCCTGAGAAGCTGTCGACGAACCTGACCTCGCTCAATGAGCACGAGGAGCGTCTGGCGATCGTCATGGACATGGTCGTCGCGTCCGACGGCTCGGTCACGAAAGGCGATGTGTACCGGGCGCGCGTCCACAACAAGGCGCAGCTCGCGTATAACGCCGTCGGCATGTGGCTCGAAGGGCACGGCGACATGCCGCCGAAAGTGAAGGCGGTGCCCGGCCTGGCCGAAAATCTCAAGCTGCAGGATCACGTCGCCGATGCCATGCGGGAGCTGCGGCACGAGCACGGCGCTCTCGACCTCGAGACGATCGAGGCGCGGGCCGTCATGAGCGATGGGCATGTCGTCGATCTGCAGGTCGAGGCGCGCAACAACGCCAAGAACCTGATCGAGGACTTCATGATCGCCGCCAACGGCGTCACCGCGCGCTTCCTGACGGCGAAAGGGTTCTCCGGCCTGCGTCGCGTGGTCCGCTCGCCGGAACGGTGGGACCGCATCGAGGCCATCGCCGCGAAGTACGGCGAGAAACTCCCGGCCGATCCGGATTCCGTCGCGCTCGAGGAGTTCCTGGTCCGCCGACGCAAGACCGACCCGCTGCGCTTTCCCGATCTGTCGCTGGCCATCGTCAAGGCCATGGGCGCGGGCGAGTACATCGTCGAGAAACCGGGCCAGTCGTCGATCGGACATTTCGGGCTGGCCGTGCGCGATTACACGCACTCGACCGCCCCGAACCGCCGCTTCCCCGACCTCATCACGCACCGGCTGGTCAAGCCAGCGCTCGCGGGCGGAAAGCCAGGCTACACCGACGACGAGCTGGCGGCGCTGGCGCAGCACTGCACCGAGGCGGAGGATGCGGCGAATAAGGTGGAGCGTCAGGTTCGCAAGTCTGCCGCGGCCTGCATCCTCGAGCCGCGCGTCGGCCAGCGTTTCGACGGAATCGTCACTGGTGCCTCGGAGAAGGGAACATGGGTGCGAGTCTTCCACCCGCCGGTTGAGGGAAAGGTCATCCACGGTGCGCATGGAATCGACGTCGGCGACCGCGTCAACGTGAAGCTGGTCGACGTAAACGTCGAACGCGGCTACATCGACTTCGTCCGCTGAGCAGTCGAACTTGCCAGCGCCAGAAGAAAAAGCGCTGGCGCGATGACGTGCATCAAGAGCCGGTCGGCCGTGACGGCGATCAGGTCGGACACCACCCAGTCCGTGGCGACATACACGCCCGCGTAAACGGCGAGCATGGCGACGATGACGCTGATGGCCACCCTGGCCGCGCGACGGTCGAGGCGCCACGCAAGCACTGCCGCGATGACGACGGCGATCCAGAAAAGGCCCCAGCGCGGGAAGAGGAACATGTGCACAGGAAACGCCGCCAGCGCGTCGCCAAGATGGTGCAGCTTTCCGAAAATCGTCGGCAGCATGCGGAGGATGTCCTCTTCGTCGCCGGCAGGAATGCGCGCGCGCCAGACGAAGAGGGCCATTGCCGCGATCGCGGTCGTGATCGCCGGAATCGCAATCCGTTTACGAAAGACAAAGGCCCCGATGACGAGGAAGACGAGAGCAAACGGCAGCCCTTCACTTTTCGTCAGCACGAGGAAGGCGAGCCACAGTCCGAAGCGGATGGTGCGGTCGCGCGGTGTTGAAGGAGCGGAGCACCGCGAGACCGCGAGACCCCGAGACCCCGCGACCTCGTCCATGAGCTCGAAGAAAGCGCCGGCTGCGAATGCGGCGAGCGCGATGTCGCTATAGGCCGACAGCGCGCCGCCCTCGGGTTCGACGGCGAATTGCGGGATCCAGACGAGGAGTGCGGCGCACCAGGAACCCGCAGCGGGAGAGACCAGGCGGTCGATCCGTTCGCGTACCAGCAGCGCGAAGGCGGCCAGGAGACCGAGGTACAGCCAGCGAAGCTGACGGTCATCGGAATCGTGAGTGACACCGAGGATCACTGCACCGTCGAGCGGGATCAGGATCGGATAGTGATTGCGCGGATCGAGCGTGGCACCGCGAAAGAACGGTCCGTCGATGGCGCGTTCATGCGCGATCCCCTTCGCCTTCAGCACCCAGAACGCGCGGCCATCGAAATCGCTCAGCGGAGTGATCGCCGCGACGAAGGTGAGTGCGATGAGAGGAATGCACATCACGATTGTAGGGATGGCGTGGTGAGGAGTGGATTGCACGGTTCGAGAGTGGTGCATCAGCTCCCACACCCCACTCCCTACTGCCCACACCACGATCAACGCCAACGCGACAACCAACGGCACATGCGCGACACCGGCGAGAAAGAGGAGCGCGCCCGTCAGCCCGGCGCCGAAGAGAAATGCTTCGCCGATGCCGCGGCGACCGATGCTCCAGCCGACGAGTGGGAAGAGGACGAACGTGACGACGAGTCCGATCATCGTGGCCAGAGAAAATCGGTGCGGCCGTTCAACTCGCGCGTGGCGACGAAGGCATAGACGTCACCGCTGACGATTGGCACTTTGGTAACCGGCCAGGAGACGAAGGCGTGCGGATCGAACGGGAACGACACGCCTCCGACCACAGCGGTTACCTGAGTCGCGTTTGGATTGATCACAAAGAGCTTCGTGTCACGATAGATCGGCGCGGCAACGATGCCGGTTGCCGGGCCGGTGACGTTCGGCAGCAGGGTGGCGTCTCCATGTCCGCGGTTCGCAAAATAGAATGCGGCGCGCAACGGCACCGACGAATCGACGCGCATCCATCCCCTGTCGAGGACTCCGAAGAGTTGGTGGACAAAGTCGTAATACTTTCCCGTCGCGCCGGGCGCGATCGTGATCGTTCGCACCAGTCCCTTCGGCCAGAACGTCACGCGCACCTCGGCTGGCACGGGATTCGGGTTGGCGATCGTCGCCTCGATCACGAACGTCTCCGGCGCCGGCCCGTCGAGCGAGGCCACCATCGGCAGGATGAACGTCGTCCGCGGCTCGCTGAGCGTTGGCGTGGCGATAACGCGATGTCCGGCGCGGAGGTCGCGGTCGCGCAACGCGTCGTATGTCGTCCGCGCCACGCGCTCGGCGGTCACGGCGAGGATGGTCCTCGGCAGCGTGGGATCGGAAGCGGCATTGCGATAGTCGTTGCGGCCAACGAACAATCGCGTGCGGATCGGGTAGAGGTAGTAGCTGGCGAAGACGGCCGAGTCGGCGTCGCGCGGTCCGGCGATGAGCGCGACCGGCTCGTGCGGTGGAAGCTGGCGTCGAAGCGTTTCAACGGACACGTACCACGGCCCCATCTGCTTCTCCCGCCGCGCCTCGTAACCCAGCGGCAGGAGAGTGCGGGCGTTGTTCACGAGCGCCACCAGCCGCGGCAGCGTCGTCACCGCAAGCGAAAGGAACAGCAGCGCGCAAGCGACGCGCGGGATGAGTGGACGTTCGTTCATCCTTCGCCGACCGAGACGACCTGATTGTTCGCGCCGAGCGTGACGATGCGCGGCCTGTGGGCCAGCGTCTGCCCCTCATGAAACGTGGCGAAGGCGACGATGCTGATGGTGTCGCCCACACGTACCGGCGCGCGCGCGCCCGTGTGAACGGCAACTTCCCCACTTCCCTGCGGCGCCGGTTCGATCCAGGTACGGAACCGTTCGCCGGTGGCGATGTTGATGACGTCGACTTCCTCGAACGGCAGCACTTCCGCCGCGCGCAATACGAAGGCATCGATGCGCAGCGCCACCGGCCAGAGCGTGGCCGCGCCAGTGACGATGGCGTTCTGGATGACGGCGTGAAGGAGGGTACGCATGGTTTTCTAAAAGTCTATCCTGCGACTCGCGCCAGCGAGTCGTCAGGATCTCCGGTGAATTCGCGCATCGGTTGGTTTCAGCAGGGATCTCGCGGTGCCACCGGAGATCCTGACAGGCTCGCTTCGCTCGCCGTCAGGATGAATTAACAACGTGCACGTTATCAATCAGCCGCGTCCGTCCGATCCGTACCGCACCAACGAGAAGGATGTCGCCTCGAAAATCGACCGGAGGCAGAAAGGTTTCCGGATCGACGACGGCGAGGTAATCGATCTCGATGCCGGGCGTCTCCTCAATCATCCTTCGCATCGATGTCTCGACGGCACTCACGTCCCCGATGCCGCGGACGACGGCCTCCTCCCCCTCCCGCAGTGCATGATGCAGCGCAGGCGCGCGTTTTCGTTCGTCCGGAGAGAGGTAGCTGTTGCGCGACGACCGGGCCAGACCGTCGTGCTCGCGCGCGGTCTCAGCGAAGAGGAGCTGCACCGGGACATCGAGATCGCGGACCATGCGATCGATCACCGCGCACTGCTGCGCGTCCTTTCGTCCGAACACCGCCAGATCGGGGTGGACGATGTTGAACAGCTTCAGGACCACCGTGGCCACGCCCTCGAAGTGTCCCGGACGCCGTTCCCCTTCGAGCGGCCTGGCCACAGCCCCTACCGACACCATCGTCTGTGAGCCCGGCGGATACATGATCCCGACGGATGGCAGAAAGAGGAGATCGACCTCTTTCCCCGCCAGCAATTCCCGATCGCGCGCCTCGTCGCGCGGATAACGCTCGAAGTCTTCATTCGGCCCGAATTGCTTCGGGTTGACGAAGATCGAGACGACGATGAAATCCGCGCCGCTGTCGCGAGCGGCGTCGATCAGCGAAAGGTGACCTTCGTGGAGAAAGCCCATCGTGGGGATGAAGGCGATGGTTTTGCGTGAATCGCACGCGCGGGCGATCGCTTCACGGGTTGAAGAGATTGTGGTTGTTGTTTGCATGGTTGCTGAGTTGCTGGGTTCAGAAGTTCATCCTGACGGTGAGCAGAGCGAGCCCGTCAGGATCTCCGGTGGAATCGCGAGGGCTCTGCTGGAACCGACTTCCGCGCGCTCTCACCGGAGATCCTGACAGGCTCGCTGCGCTCACCGCCAGGATGAATTTCCGAACCCAGTAACCCTCACTGCGCCTTCGGCATCTCGATCACCACGCCCTCGCCGTACAGCTCCCGCAACTCGTCCGCGCTCGCGGCGTGGAACGACTCTTTCACGTCGTCGGGGAAGCTGCCGTCGCGCACGTCGGCCAGGTAGTGCTCGATCGCGGCGCGCATCTCGTCGGCCATGTTCGCGTAACGCCGGACGAACTTCGCCGTGTGGCCGTCGTACAAGCCGAGGAGATCGTGAAAGACGAGCACCTGCCCGTCGCAGGCGGGGCCGGCGCCGATCCCGATCGTCGGCACCGACACGCGCTCGGTGATCATCGCCGCCAGTTCCGAGGGGACGCACTCCAGCACGATCGAGAAGCAGCCGGCCTGATCGAGCGCCTGCGCCTCTTCGACGAGCCGGCGGGCATCGTCGAGATTCTTCCCTTGCAGCTTGAATCCGCCGAGGGTATTGACCGACTGCGGCGTGAGACCGATGTGGCCCATCACCGGGATCTCGGCATCGAGGATCGCTTCGATCACGCGGATCCGCGAGGCCTTCCCCCCCTCGACCTTCACCGCGTGGGCGCCCGCCTGGATGAACCGGCCGGCGTTGCGCACCGACTCCTCGACCGACACATGGTACGAGAGATACGGCATGTCGCCGACGACGAGCGCCCGCGCCGCGCCGCGCACGGCCGCGCGCGTGTGGTGGACCATGTCGTCCACGGTCACGCTCAGCGTATCGGGATAGCCGAGAACGACCATGCCGAGGGAGTCGCCGACCAGGATGATGTCGCAGCCGGCGGCGTCGGCCACCTTCGCGCTCGGATAGTCATACGCGGTGATCATCCCGATGCGCGTTGCGCCCTTCATGGCGCGGATGGCCGGGACGGTGATGCGTTTGTTGCTCATCTCTCCTCCTTGGGCCGGGCGAGGAGAGTGACGAGTGTTCAGTAGATTAGTGGATCAGGGGATTAGTGGATTAGGAAACAGATCCTAATCACCAACCGACTGATCTACTAATCCACTGATCTACCAATCCACTGCTTCCCGTCTCGGTCCGTCGACTCAGGATCCAAGCGGTACGTAGTACTGCGTTCCCTTCTTCGCATTTCGAATCTGCTCGATGAGCTGATCGAAATGCTCGGGCGTGTTGACGAAATCGATCTCGTTCGTGTTCACAACCAGCAATGGCGTCTCGTCGTACCGGTAAAAGTAGTGCGAGTACGCCTCGCTGATCTCTTTCAAGTACTCCTGTGAGATCGACTTCTCGTATGCCTTTCCGCGCTTCTTCACGCGCTTGAGTAGTGTATCAAGCGAAGCCTGCAAGTAGATAACCAGGTCCGGTTTGGGCACGCTTTCCCGCAGCATCTCGTAGAGCCGGTTGTAGATCATCAGCTCCGAGTCTTCCAGCGTCAGGTAGGCGAAGATCTTGTCTTTCGGGAAGGAGTAGTCGGCCAGGATCAGCTCGGTGAAGAGGTCGCGCTGCGAGATCGACCGCTGCTGGTCGTATCGCGAGAGCAGGAAGAAGAGCTGGCAGCGGAAGGCCGCACCGCGTTTGTCTTTGTAGAACTCGGCGAGAAAGGGGTTGTCGACGTCCTCGAGGATCTTTGTTCCGCGGAACCGCTTCGCCAGCAGGTTGACCAGCGATGTTTTCCCGACGCCGATCGGCCCTTCGACGGCGATATGACGAAACGGCAGAGGCGGCACGTGCGAAAGGATAAAGGCAGAAGGCTGAAGGCAGAAGGAGAAAAGGCAGAAGGCAGAAGGCAGAGGGCAGAGGGCAGAAGGCAGAAGGATCAAATTGGGGGTCCCTACACCCAGCGCCCCCTTCTGCCCTCTGCCTTCTGCCCTCTGCCCTCTGCCTTCTGCCTTCTGCCTTCTGCCTTCTGCCCTCTGCCTTCTGCCTTCTGCCTTCCGATCGTGATACAAACCGCGCCCCGATGCTCGCCCTCGAAGACTACCGCCTCCCCAACGGCCTCCGCGTCGTTCTCAACGAAGACCATTCCGCGCCGCTCGTGGCGGTCAACCTCTGGTACCACGTCGGCTCGAAGAACGAGCGGCCGGGCCGTACCGGGTTCGCCCACCTCTTCGAGCACATGCTTTTCTCCGGCTCGGAGCACGTCGGCAACAATGAGCACTTCCGCTACGTGCAGTCTGTCGGCGGCGTCCTGAATGGGACGACGTTCTTCGATCGGACGAATTACTTCGAGACCCTCCCCTCGAATTACCTCGCCCTCGGACTCTGGCTGGAGTCGGACCGGATGGGCTACTTCCTGCCGGCTCTGACGCAGGAGAAGCTCGACATCCAGCGCGAAGTGGTCAAGGAAGAGCGGAGACAGCGTTACGACAACGTCCCGTACGGCACCGCCTTCGAGCGCCTCTTGAATCTTGGCTACGATCCCGATTACTCCTACCACTGGCCCACCATCGGCTCTATGGAAGACCTCGGCGCGGCCTCGCTCGACGACATCCGCGAGTTCTTCGCCACCTGGTATCGCCCCGACAACGCCACGCTGACGCTGGTCGGCGATTTCGTTCCCGCTGAAGCGAAGGCTCTCGTCGAGCAGTACTTCGGCCCTCTCCCGGCCGGTGGATCGTTTCCTCCTTTCGATCTCGAACGCCGCCCGTTGAACGGCGAACGGCGGGAAGTTTTCCCGTCGCCCGTGCAGCTCCCGCGCGTCTACCGGCTCTATCACTTCCCGAAAATGGGCCACCCCGACTGGATCGCCGCCGATCTGCTCAGCTCCGTCCTCAGCGGCGATAAGGCAAGCCGTTTGGAGAAAGCGCTCGTGCTCGAGCAGCAGATCGCCACCGACGTCTCCGCGTACGTCCTCCCCACCGAGGCCACCGGCATTTTCATGATGCAGGCGACGGCGAATGAAGGCGTTTCGGTAGAAGACGTTGAGCGCGCCATCGACGCGGAGCTGGCGCGCATCGCCAGCGACGGCATCACGGCAGACGAGCTGACGCGCGCGAAGAACCGTGCCGAGGTCGAGCACGCGCACCAGATCGAAAACTACGACTCGCGCGCCGACATGATCGGGATGATGGCGACCTACTTCAGCGACCCGTCACTGGTCCACTCCTGGCTCGATCCGTATCGCACCACCACGGGCGGCGATCTGCAGCGCGTGGCGCGGCAGTACCTCGTGGCCGGGAATCGCGTGACCAGCCTGTTCGTCCCGGAGAACGCATGACTGTCGACCGTAACGTCGCTCCACAACCCGGTCCTCCGCGGCCGTATCACTTCCCGCGCGTCGCCCGCCGCACGCTGGACAACGGCCTGCGTCTGCTCGTGGCCGAGAATCACAACGCGCCTCTCGTCTCCGTTCGGTCGCTCGTCCGCTCGGGCGCTGATTACGACACTCCCGAGCTGGCCGGGCTGGCCTCGCTCACGGCCGCTCTGCTCGACGAAGGCGCCGGCACCCGCGACGCGGTCCTTCTCGCCGAGGATCTCGGCCTTCTCGGCGCATCCCTCGGCAGCGGCGCCGACTGGGACGCGTCGTACATCTCGGTCGATTCCCTGTCGCGCACGTTCGCCGAGGCCTTCGCCATCTTCGCCGACGTGAATCGCCGTCCGATGCTGCCGCAGGCATCACTGGAGCGCGTGCAGAGCGAGCGGCTGATGGAGTTGATCCAGCAGCGCAACGAGCCGGCCTCCATCGCAGGCAAGCGCTTCTCCAATCTCATCTACGGCAGCGGCGCCTACGGCAACACCATCATCGGCAATCCCGAGTCGGTCGCGCGGATCACGGTCGATGACGTGCGCCGCTACTTCGCCACGCATTACGTTCCCAACAACGGCTCGATCGTGATCGCCGGCGACGTCAACGCCGAATCGGCGCTCGACACGGCCTCACGATTCTTCGCCGACTGGCCTGCCGCCGCCCTTCCGCCGCGGCCGGAAGTCTCACCGAAGACGTTCGAATCGAGCCGCATCTATCTCATCGACCGGCCGACAGCCGTGCAGTCGGAGATCCGTATCGGCCACATCGGCATCGCCCGCGGCACGGAGGACTACTTCTCCCTCTCCGTGATGAACGCGCTCCTCGGCGGCGTCTTCAATTCGCGCATCAACCTCAACCTCCGCGAGAAGCACGGCTACACCTACGGCGCGCGATCGCTGTTCGCCTTCCGCCGCCAGGCCGGCCCCTTCGTCGTCAGCGCGCCCGTGCGCAACGAGGTCACCCGCGAGTCCGTCACCGAAGTCCTCGCCGAGCTCCGCCGCATCCGCACCGGCGACGTCGAAACGCAGGAGCTCGAGGACACGAAGAACTACATGATGGGCTCCTTCCCCTCGAGCGTCCAAAGCTCCAGCGACATCGCCGGCCGCCTCCTCGACATGGAGCTCTACGAGCTGCCGACGGACTACTTCGACCGCTACCGTGAGAACATCGGCGCGGTGTCGAAGACGGATGTGGAGCACGTGGCACAGAAGTACATCGACCCGGATCGGGCCATCATCGTGATCGTCGGCAACGCGGAGCAGATTCGCGAGCCGTTGGGGACGCTCGGGATGCCGGTTCATGAGTTGGATATCGAGGGGATGGCGATCGGGTAGGTAGCGGTCAAGTCTCTGAATCAGGAGGGAATCTTCCCGCTTCGCGGGCAGATTATGCTTAAGAGTTCGGTTACACTTTCAGAAGTCAAAAAGTTAGTAGAGAGACCGGTGACAAGAGGCCCTTCGGCCTCTCCCGTGGCAACACGGGTAGCCGGTCTCGATTTTTAGTAAAACTTTTTGGTTCCCGAAGCGAACAGGTCAAATTCGGTTTGGATGAAGCCTTTGATCAAGTCGTAGCCCTGCAGATCTGCCGCCTCCCACTTCCGCTGAATCGCCCAGGCGCAGTAGTCTGCCACTTGCAAGCACGGATCACTCGCGGCGCTCCAGCATGCCACTCTAGCCTTGGCAGTTGGCGACACCTGTCGGATGACGTCCGTTACTGCCGCGTGGAATGCCTTCTTCTTCGCGTTTGATCCGATGGATGCGCTGACGACCAGAAGGTCATCCGTCGATACGGCGATCTTCGGGGCAACGTACTTCATGTGTTGGTACCACGCCGTCTTGTAAAAGCGTTCATCGCTCACGCGCACGGACGGATATGCCTTTGACTTCTCGAGAATGACCGCATCGATTCTCATCGGCGAGGTGGCGATTGCAGCAAACACCTTGTCTCGCATCGGCTTGGGATCATGTGCAGCATGAAACTCTCGATCGAGGCCGAATCCTTGAAGGGCCAGGTCTCGACGAAGGTCGAGCAGTTGCTGCCCGACTGAGCACGTGTCAACGGTCACCGTGACGAGAACAAAGTACCGACTCGCCCCAGGCTTTGAGGAGAAGTCAAAATTGCCGCACTCATCCGCAAATACATACTTTCGCGACATGCCTTCGCCTTGGAGTCGTTGATAGCAGGCAGTATTGCACGTGCCCCCATGCGTCCGAATGGTCTAGCCGTTCCAGCGCTCACGTGCGGACGAGTCTCTTCCGTTCTCGCGATAGGGCCTCGCGAGCACCCGCTATAATCCATCCCCTCGATGGAGCAGCTCCAACTTCACTACGTGGATCTGGGCGTGCCGCGGGTCATGGACCTGAAGGATGAGTTGTCGGTGGGGCGCACCGAGGGGAATGATCTGATCCTCAACCATCCCTCGGTGTCGCGGAAGCATGCGAAGTTCGAGCTGCGGGGGGAGCACTGGTGGATCGTCGATCTGAAGTCGACGAACGGGGTGAAGCTCAACGGGAACCTCGTCACCGAGGGACAGGTGGCGGCGGGGGACAAGCTCTCCGTCGGGTCGGTGCTGCTCGACGCGCGGGCGATGCCGTCCGTCGATTTCAACGCCGACTCGATGTTCGACAACCCGTCGGGGACGGTCATCCGGCGCATCTCGGACTTCAACTCCGAGTTCGGACTCGACATCTCTGAGGCCCTGGAAAAGGGGCCGGTCTCGAGGCCGCCCTCGCAGCCTGGGTTGCGCGAACCGGCGGTGTCGCGCGAGAAGATTTTTCAGGTCCTGGTGCAGGTGGCCAAGGCGCTGCTGGCGTCCGAAGAGCTGCAGGTCGTGCTCACCACCGTGATGGACATCATCTTCCGCTACCTGCCGGTGGAGCGCGGGCTGATCATCCTCTTCGACGAGGAGGGGAATCCGATCCCGAAGCTGACGAAGTTCATCGACGGCGCGGAACAGCAGGACATCCCCATCTCGCGCACAATTCTAAAAATGGTGGCGCAGCAGCAAGTGGCGCTGATGACCTCCAACGCGCTCGAAGACGCGCGACTCCTGGGCGGGAAGTCGATCGCCATCCACGGCATCCGTTCGGCGATGTGCGTGCCACTCTGGAACCGACAGCGCGTCATCGGCGCGGTGCAGGTGGACTCGCCGATCCATATCGGCAGCTTCACGGAGGAGGACCTCGATCTACTCACGGCCCTGGCCAACTTCGCCGCCGTGGCCATCGAACGGGCGCAGCTCGCGGAGAAGATCGAGGAAGAGCGCAAGATCCGCGCGCGCATGGAGCGCTACCACTCCCCTGCCGTCGTCGATGAGATCGTGAAGGGCTCGATCTCGACGGAGTCGGAAGTGCGCAGCACGGATGTGTCGATCCTCTTTGCCGACATCAGCGGCTTCACCACCGTCTCGGAGACGAAGAAGCCGGAGGAAGTGGCGGAGTTCCTGTCGCACTTCTTCTCGTGCGCGGTGGAGTCGATCTTCGCGTACGGCGGAACGCTCGACAAATTCATCGGCGACGCGGTGATGGCCTTTTTCGGCGCACCGTTGCCGCAGGACGATCACGCCGACCGCGCCGTGCTGACGGGTCTGATGCTCCAGCGGATGGTGAACGAGTGGAACGTGGAACGCGCCCGGACGGAACTTCCGCCGGTGATGGTGCGCGTCGGCATCAACAGCGGCCTGGCTGTCGTCGGCAACGTCGGAACGGAGAAGCGCGTCGACTACACGGTGCTCGGTTCCTCGGTGAACATCGCCTCGCGGCTCGAGAGCGGCGTGGCCAAGCCGGGACAGGTGGTCATCTCGCAGAACACGATGGACCGGATCATGGGCAGCTTCGAGACGGAGTCGCTCGGCGAGTTCGCGCTGAAAGGCTTGCAGCAGAAGATGCCGGTGTTCGCCGTGACGGGGACAGTCGGCGTCGGCGATACCCCGGCTCCGGCGTTGCAGGGGACTTCGACGACGCGCTGAGGCGTCACGGAGCACAGACAAGAGTGTCTGTGCCACAAAAAAACATGCCCTTTCTCGAAGCGCGGTCGCTGTCGAAAACCTATCGCAACGCCGAGGTGCCGGTGCCGGTGCTCAACGACCTGGAGCTCACGGTCGAGCGCGGCGAGATGCTGGCCATCGTCGGTCCGTCCGGTATCGGCAAGTCGACGCTGTTGCACCTGCTGGGGGGGCTCGATCGTCCCGACACCGGCACGATTCGCGTGGCGGATGCCGAGGTCTCGTCGATGAGCAACGACGAGCTGGCGCGGTTTCGCAACCGCAACGTCGGCTTCGTCTTCCAGTTTCATCATCTGCTGCCGGAGTTCACGGCGACGGAGAACGTGGCCATGCCGGGGTGGATTGGAAGGTTGGACAGGGATGATGCGTTGAACAAAGCCTCGGCACTGCTGGCAGAGCTGGGACTGGAAGGGCGCGCGCGCCACTTCCCGAATCAGCTCTCCGGCGGCGAGCAACAGCGCGTGGCCATCGCGCGCGCGCTGCTGGTGGATCCGCTCCTGTTCCTGGCCGACGAACCGACCGGGAATCTCGACCTGGAGACGAGCGAGCGGGTCTTCGATCTGATGCGGGAATGTCACGTGAAGCGCGGTCTGACTTCGGTGATCGTCACACACAATCGTGATCTGGCTGCTCGGTGCGATCGGGTGTTCGAGATGAGCGCTGGCGTCAGGGGTTAAACTACGTCCAACGCCCATGTTCGAAAAATACAACGAGAAAGCCCGCCGCGCTCTTTTCTTTGCCCGTTACGAAGCCTCGAAGCTCGGCTCGCGCGTCATCGAGTCCGAACATATCCTCCTCGGCGTCCTGCGCGAGGGCGAGGAAATCATCAAGGAAATCTTCTCGCGCTTCAACGTGAAGCCGGAGCAGATCCGCCGCGAGGTGGAGGGCGACCGGCCCTTCGTCGATCGCATCTCGTCGTCCGCCGAACTGCCGCTCTCCGAGGAATCGAAGAAGATCCTCGCCTACGCGGCGCATGAAGCGGAATCGATGCTCCACCAGTACGTCGGCACGGAGCATCTGCTGATCGGCATCCTGCGCGTCGAATCGTCGACGGCGGCGCGGATACTCACCGCCCGCGGCCTCAACGTCTACGGCGTGCGCGAAGAGACGATCTCGATCCTCAAGGAACGCGAGGCGGACAAGCAGAAGAAGGAATTGCCCTTCCTGGCCGAGTACTCGCGCGACCTGACGGCGATGGCGCATTCAGCGCAGTTCGATCCGCTCATCGGCCGCGAGAAGGAAGTCGAGCGCATCATCCAGATCCTCTCCCGGAGGACGAAGAACAATCCGATCCTCCTCGGCGAGCCCGGCGTCGGCAAGACCGCCATCGTCGAAGGGCTGGCGCAGCGCATCGTCGACGGCAACGTCCCGCTCTTCATCGCCAACAAGCGCATCCTCTCGCTCGATCTCTCGCTCATCGTGGCCGGCACCAAGTACCGCGGCCAGTTCGAGGAGCGGCTCAAAGGGATCATCAAAGAGCTGAAGGAAAACACCGACATCATCATCTTCATCGACGAGATCCACTCGCTGATCGGAGCCGGGTCCGCCGAGGGATCGCTCGATGCCGCCAACATCCTCAAACCGGCGCTGTCGCGCGGCGAGATCTCCTGCATCGGCGCGACGACCATCCGCGAATACCGGCGCTACATCGAGAAGGACCGTTCGCTGCTGCGCCGCTTCCAGGCCATCAACGTCGCGCCGCCGAACGAGGTCGAAACGCTGCAGATCCTCGAGGGGGTCAAGGAGCGTTACGAGAGCTTCCACAAGGTCAAATACTCGGACACGGCCATCCGCAGCGCCGTCTATCAATCGAACCGCTACATCACCGACCGTTTCTTCCCCGACAAGGCCATCGACATCATCGACGAGGCCGGTGCGAAGGTGAAACTGCGCCGCGTGGCCGACACGCAGAACCTGCGGCGGCTTGAGTCGGAGATCCGTTCGATCGTGAAGGAGATGAAGAAGGCGATCTCGGACAAGGATTTCGAGAAAGCCGTTTTCCTGCGCGAACGCGAGATCGAGTTGAAGGAAGAGGTCGAGCGCTTCAAACAGGAGCGCGAGGCGGTCGGCGAAGAGTTGATGGAAGTGACCAAGAAGGACGTCGAGGAGATCATCAGCTCCTGGACCGACATCCCGGTGACATCAATCGAGGCCGACGAGGCAGCAAAGCTGATCAACATGGAAGACTCCCTGATGCGGCGCGTCGTCGGTCAGGACAAGGCCATCCGGGCCATCTCGCGCGCGATCCGCCGCTCGCGCCTCGGCGTGGCCTCTCCGAACCGGCCGATGGGCTCGTTCATCTTCCTAGGCTCGTCCGGCGTCGGCAAAACCGAAGTTGCGCGGCGGCTGGCGGAGTTCCTCTTCGGCTCGCAGCGGCACCTGATCCGTTTCGACATGTCGGAGTACATGGAGAAACACGCGGTCTCCAAGCTCATCGGCTCGCCTCCGGGCTACGTCGGCCACGAAGAGGGCGGCCAGCTCACCGAGCGCGTGCGCCGCAACCCCTACTCTGTCGTGCTGCTCGACGAGATCGAGAAGGCCCATCCCGACATCGCCAACATCCTGCTGCAGATCCTCGAGGACGGCATCCTGACCGACTCGCTCGGGAACCAGGTCGACTTCCGCAACACGCTGATCATCATGACCAGCAACCTCGGCACGCGCTTCCTGACGACGAAGGGCCACATGGGCTTCCGCGAGAAGTCGAGCGAGGCCGACCAGAAGTCCGCGGAGGCCATGATCCATCAGGAGCTGAAGAAGGAGTTCAGCCCCGAGTTCATCAACCGCATCGACGACATCATCATCTTCAACCCGCTGACGCAGATCGAGCTCCGCCAGATCTGCCGCCTGCTTGTCGACGACGTGAACATCGCCCTGGTGCCGAAGGGAGTCCAGATCGCCATCGACGACTCCGTGATCGACTGGCTGCTCCGCCGTGCCGAGGAGGAGTCGAACTCCGGCGCCCGTCCGCTCCGCCGCGCCATCCAGCGTTACATCGAAGACGAGCTGTCGGAGTTCCTGATCCGCCACAAGGAATCGATGCCCGAGTGGATCGACTTCACGATGAATGCGAATGAGGTGCTGTTGATGCCGCGGAGCAGCGAGGCGTTGACGCCGTAGATATCACCACAGAGGCACAGAGGACACAGAGGTTTCTCTGTGATCTCTGTGCCTCTGTGGTGATATGCCTCCGACGGAGCGCAAGAATAAGTAGCAGGCGCTTCCGAAGTACGATGCACCCGTGACCGCGCTCCACGTCGATCTCGCCGTCCCCGTCCAGCTTCTCGTGCTCATCGGCGGGGGGGAGTTTTCCTTTGGCGAGACGCGCGAGGTCGATGAGTTTCTGCTGCGGAACATGCCGGCAGACCGGCGGATCGTAGCGTTCATCCCGGCGGCCTCGGGATCGCCGGAGTATGCGGGGCATTTCGGCAAGTATCTGCATGCGATCGACCCCACGGTCGAGACGGTGAACGTTCCGATCTACCGGGGGCGCGACAGCCGGCGGCAGAAGAACCTGAACCAGCTCCTCTCTGCCGGGATGATCTACCTCGGCGGAGGCGTCACGAACAACCTGCTGGCGGTGCTGCGCGAGTCGGCGGCCGATCTGGCCATGCGCGAGGCGGCGGCGAACGGCACCGTCATCGCGGCGATCGGTGCGTCGGCCTCCTGTTTCGGCATCGCCGCGCGCGACATGCACGGGATCGCCGCATCGCTGCCCGGCTTGGGATGGCTCGCCAACACCGTCGTCGATACCTCCTTCGAGCCTGGCAACGACGCCAACCTGCGGCGTTTGATGTCCGTGCCGGAGACGCTGCTCGGACTGGGGATTCCCGCCGGAACGGCTCTTGCGATTCGCGGCGACGGCGAGACCGAAATCGCCGGCGGCGGCAAGGTGGCCGCATTCCGGAAGGCTCAGGCCCGCTAGTTGCACTGTTGGGCTCGTTGCGGAGGTTGACCATTTCTACCCTTGCCACGGAAAACGAGAGCGAACAAGTGCTCACGATCGAAGAGCTGACCCGGCTCTTCAGTGTGTTGTCTCACGACCTCAAGTCGCCGATCTTCTCCATCGACGGTTTCAGCGACCTTCTGCTGAGCGACTACAACGACAAGCTGGACGAGGAGGGGCAGGACTTCCTCCGGCGCATCCGCTCCAGCGCGCAGCAGATGAAGAAGGTGCTCGACGAGATGTCGCATCTCGTCAAGCTCCTGGCGCGCCCCAACGTCCGCCGCTCCACGCCGCTGCGGGAGATCGTGGAAGAGGTCATCCTCAAGTGCAACTACCAGATCGAAGAGGGAGCGGTGACGATCACCGTTCCCGACGATCTGCCGGCAGTCAACGTCGATGCCGAGAAGATGCGCGAAGCGATCAGCGCCCTTTTCGCCAACGCGCTCTTCTTCAACGACCGCCCGAAGGGCGAACGGACGATCGCCATCGACTGCGACGTCGATCCGGATGGCTACCGGCTTTGTGTCCGCGACAACGGCATCGGCATCGATCCCCGCTACACGGACCAGATCTTCGAGCCGGGACTGAAGCTCGACAAGTCCCGCGGCGGCGGTCCTGGATACGGTCTTTACCTCGCCAGGCGCATCATCGAGAGCCACGGCGGCACGATCACGGTGGATTCGGCTCCGGATCAGGGGAGCGCCGCCTGCTTCACGATCCCTCACGACAGGCACTGATTCCAAAATCGGCCGATCTTGCGACGAATCCATCGATGATGGGCATCCAGGAATCCTGAATGTGCATCCAAGATCGTTGGATGCGTATTCAAGAACTCTGGATGTGCATCCAGGATCGCTGGATGAGTATCCAAGAAGTCTGAATGCGCATCCAAGATCGCTGGATGCGTATCCAGGAAGTCTGAATGCGCATCCAAGATCGCTGGATGCGTATCCAGGAAGTCTGAATGCGCATTCAAGAATCCTGGATGCGCATCCAGGAAGTCTGAATACGGATCCAGGAATCCTGGATACGCATCCAGAAATCGATCGTACGCAGTGAATGCAGCGAACTGCTGGGCCGAGACAGGTGGTTACTGCCCGGCGGGCGTTAGCGTCGCTGTCTCTTCAAGCGCAGGCGCTTTTGGTCCATCGACCACATCCGCGGGCAGCGGATCCTCGCCCGGAAGGGCGATGATGCGGATCATGACGTACCGGTCCTCGGCGATGTCGACGCCGAGGAACTTGGCGGCGGCCTGGGAGAGATCGATCGCGAACTTGTTCGCGTAGGGCCCGCGATCGTTTACCCGGAGACGCAGCTTGCGCCCCGTCGCCCGAGCCGTCACCTCTACCCATGAGCCGAGGGGAAGGGTCAGGTGAGCCGCGGACATCTTCGCGTTGTGGTACCGCTCGCCGTTGGCGGTCAGGGTGCCGTCGAGGGATGTCGAGTAGTAGCTGGCCAGCCCCGAAAGGCGATGCTTCACGGCCACGGCGGCGTACTTGAGGATGCGAAGCTTGAACGGGTCGGGATCGGGCTGAGCGACAACGGCCGGGGCGGGCGGGGGAACGGCGGGACCGAAGCGGTACGACTGCATGGCGGAGTCGTCCAGCTTGAAGGTGTCCTCGCAGAGAAAGCCCTGGGCGCGCGAGGGCTGCGCGAGAGCAATCGCGCCGGCGACGAACAGGCCAAGGATCAGGTTTTTCTTCAAATCAGTCATGCACAGCTTGCCATCTTATCCACATTTCAATCGTCGAGCCAATCCATGCCAGCTTTGATTTGAATAGCGGATCTAACTTCTTTTTAATCAATTAGTTCAGATGAGCTCGTGTGGCTTCAGAATTGCAAAATAACCTTCAGCCACGATCCGTTGTGGGAGGGATGAGCGAGATGGACAAGCCCAAAACCAGCAGGCCGTTCCAGGAGAGATTCCTCGACGGGTTCGACCGTTCCGAATTACGGAACGAGGTTCAGAAGGTCAAGCCGCGCCGGCTGAGTGGTTTGCGACGGAAATATGCCGGATGGGCGCTGGGCGCATCGCTGGCGTTAGGCGGAATCGGAATCCCGCTCAAGGTAAGTAACCTGCTCCAATCGGCCGACTCCAAGGCGCACAGGAAGCCTCAAACGACGACGGGAACGCCAATCCCCGTACCGCAGGATTCCGAGGGACAGATCGCGAACGATCTGGCAACCGCCAAGCAGATCGCCGATCAGGTCAGCGGGGGGATCAGCATCGGCGTCACGGGCGCCGTGCAGGATGTGGCGACGACGGTGGCTTCAACGCCTTCACAGGTGGCGGAGGCGCCCCGAACCCTCGTAGACATCGCCGAGCAGGTGAAACATCGCTTTTTCCAGAGAGAGGTTCCGTTCGGCGGAATCATCTACGACGAGGCCAAAAAGAATGACCTGCCGCCGGAACTGCTCGCGGCGGTGGTCCACACGGAGTCCCAATTCGTCCCGACCGCGCGCTCGCACCGCGGCGCGGTGGGGCTGATGCAACTCGTGCCCCGCACCGGCCGCTGGCTCGGCGCAGACGATCTCAACGATCCCACGCAGAACATCCAGGCAGGAGCCAAGTATCTTCGCTACCTGACCGACCGCTTCGCCGGCGATCAGCAGAAGGCCATTGCCGCCTACAACGCTGGTGAGGGGAACGTGCGTCGATTCAACGGTGTGCCTCCCTTCCGAGAGACCCGAAACTACGTTCAGAGGGTACGCAACTTCCAGCAGGACCTCGGCGCCCGTGCCGACGGACAAGGCGATGTCACCGGGGCGAGCCAGTAGACCCGCATACAATACCGGGCGATGTCAGGGCCTCGTTTGATCGTCGGCGTGATCGTGATGGGGATCGGTGTGCCGTTGACGATCTTCCTGCTCTTCGGATTTCGCACGCCGTCGCAATTCCTCACGGTCGCGGCGACGACCTTCCTCGCCTGGGGTGTGGCCGACTTCCTGGCCACCATCCTGGAGCGGCCGCGGCTTCAGAATCGCTCGCCGGGGATGGCTTTGAAGGAAGACATCGAGCGGCGGCGAGGGGAAGAGTGAACCTCCCGCGGATTCAAATCCAATCCCTCATCCGCTGCAGTAACTGATCGATCGTCAGGACCCGCTCGGCACCGTCGGAATCGCGGCGGAAGATGGCGTGGTACCAGCCTTTCATCCCGATCGGGCTGTAGAGCTCCTCACCCATTCGCAACTTGCCGCCGGAGACGAGTCTCAGAAAGACCTGCTCGTAGGCGGAGCGGGTCAGTCGCCGGTCGGGAAATGGTGTGTTGTAGCTCGTCTTCCTGCGATCGCCGGCGCGGCGGCGCTCGCGGCTCCGCCCATTGCCGTTCATCAGCGAGGTGCCGCGGCGGTCGAGGTACTGCGCCGCCCGGGAAGGGAGCAGCTTGCGGGAGGTCTCACGGCGTGCGTACATGGCTCGGCGGCTCGAAGGAGTGGCCGGAGGCTGGGGAAGGGCAACGGGGGCCTTCGCGTCTGCCGCCTTGTGAGTCTCACGCTCCTGGAGATGGAGGCGTCGCGCGTTGGTCCGCTCGATCACGTACGCATCGATCGTTGGTGCCTTCGAGGGCATCAGGTCTGACCCGACCCCGTAGTTCTTCAGCTCGTGGATGACCGATCCCCAACGGCAGAGATGGCCGACGTCGTCGTACGCGGCCGGCCGATCGGCGAGATCCAGCAATGACGGCGCGCGGCCGGAGAGGACGGCGAAGAGCAGACGCATGCTGAACGGATCGGAGTACTTGCGGATCGAGTAGCGGAAAAACCAAGCCACCCGCGCCGCCATCGCCCGCAACGAAATGGTCTCGCCGAACTGCGTCGTCCAGATCGGAGCGTTCACATCCGAGGTGTACGGACTCCGGGGATAGTGAAAGTCCTTGGTCAGCCAGCCTTTCCGTGTCGTGTGCTTGCCGGGAATGACGCCGTCGACGACCGGGATCGGCAGCTCGTCGAGCATGGAGAGGTCGTAGGACGGCCAGCGCATCACCTCGCGGACGATGCCGACGATCAACGTCGCCGCGGCGATCATCAGGCCGGGATCAGGAGTGAAGTCGACCGTGACCTCGATCCTGCCACCGCGAGGCCGGACGCCGACACCGGTCGACCGGCGATTGGACGCGACGAGCATCACCGGGACGGGGAGGATGTACGTGAGCAGGAGCGCCAACGCCTTCTCGTTCCGCGTCGCGCTCTGTTCCTTTTTCGGGACGTCGTAGGAGATGTTGTAGTGGCTGCTGTAGGCCTTGAGGCGAACGGTATGGCCGTTTGCCTTCTCCCATTTCGTGAGTTGGTCCCGCACGAAGCCGATCTGTTCCCAAAGGTTGCGCACCATCCGGGCGGTTGAATGGGGCGCCAGCTCGATGACCGGTGTGACGACTTCGATGACCCCTCGATCGAAGTAAACCGCCCCCCCCGTCGGTAGCTGCAGCGACGTCTTTTCTCGCGGCAGAAGGGGACGGTCGATGAACGCCCCGGGGTGTCCCCAGTACTCTCGCGGATCGACCTCGACCTCGTCGAGCCAGACGTTGAACTCCGACTCCATGCCGATGACCGGCATGTCCAGCCGCGTCCGTCGCATGACCCTGTCGAGTCCGCTCGGAGCCTTCGAATTGGGCGTTCTGGGCATGCGTGAATTGGTTGCTACTGCTGAGGTGCAATAGCAAACGGCAGGCCTGAACTCTGCGCCATGCGCGTTGTCTGCGGCTATGCCGCGTTGTCTGCGCCATGCGCGTTGTCTGCACGCTGCGGCGTGCGTGGTCTTGAGCTGTAGGGAACGCGCGAGAGCGCAAGATAACGCGCTAAGCGCAGACAACGCGGCGGAGCCGCAGACAACGCGCGTAGCGCAGCCTACGTCTCAGTCTCAGCCGGCGTCCTCCGGTCTCGCCGCCGGCGATCCTCGAAGGCAAAGCGGGGGCGGCTCTCCTGAGGCTGCTCCATCCGGTCTTCGCTGATCTCGGTCGGGATCACGGTGATGTATCCGAGGTCGAAGTGGATGTGATCGTCGGCGTTGGCACCGGTGACATGCCCGTACGGGAGGATATGAATGTCGTCGCTCAGGTCCTCGGCGATGCCGTTGTACTTCTCGATCGTCTCCTTCCCTTTCAGGATGGTCGCACCGATGCGGTAGATGTCGGCGGCAGTGGCCCACATATGGGGCGTTGCGGTGAGGGAGAGCTTGTGCGACGGCGAGCGGTAACCGCCGTTGACGGGGATGTGCACCGAGGCGCCGGCCTCGCGGCGGAACTGCTCGAGGTAGAAGGCCAGCACGCGGACGGCGCACGGAATGTAGCGCGGAAACTGCTGCAGGCGCTCCGCTTCTTTCAGATCGACGAGGGTGAACTCGTTCAGGCCGAAGTGGTGCGTCAGCCGGATGCTCACCGCCGCCTCGCGATCGGGGATCTCGTAGAAGTAGCGCGGGAGACGATGCCGCCTCCCTTCCGCGTCCCGCATCATCTCGCCGGGCTTGAGCAGCGATCGAAGCTCGTCGTCGAGATCGAAGGCGTCGACGACCTTAATGGAGTGATTGATCGGCTGCTGTTCACTCATGAGTCAGTTCCGAGAGGGCGTTGTAGATGTCGCGCGAGACGTCGGCCACCGCCGTTCCGCGAGCCTTGTCGGCACTGAACTGGGTGAGGATGACCAGCACATAGGGCTTGCGGCCTTCCAGGAACACGATTCCGGCGTCGTGATGCACGGTGGAGATGTTACCGGTCTTGTGCGCCACGCGCGCGGCCTTTGGGAGACCGGCAGGGATGCCGCTCCGGTATTGCTGGTCGAGCATGATGGTCAGCATCTTGTGGCTGGCCTCTTCCGAGAAGGCCTTGCCGTCGGCGATGACGCGGAGGATTTTCAGCAACCCATTGGCGGTCACTTCGTTGTTGAGGCCCGCGTCGAACGCGGCCTGATCTTCGACCCCGCGCAGAAAGCGCACGCCGTCGATCGCCAGCTCGTCGAGAGCGTGCTGGATGGTCTCGATGCCGACGACGTCGACGAGCAGATTCGTGGCCAGGTTGCTCGACTTCGTGATCATCCAGTAGGCCAGCTCGCGAATGGTGAGCGTCTTGCCGAGGTGGCCGTAGACGTCGGGATCGGCGTCGCGGCCGAGGTCCAGCATGAACGGCTCCTGGTTGACGATGCTCGTGAAGCGGTTGCGGACGTGCACCGGCGAGTCGAGCGCCAGCTCACCGCGGTCGATCTGGCGGAAGACGCCGAGAAGAACGGCGAGCTTCATGGTCGAGGCGGCGTGGAAGTAATGGTCGGCGTTGTACGACCATTGAATCGTCGTCTGCGCGTCCCAGAAGGAGATACCGAGCTCCTCGAGATCGTGGTCCTTCCTGATCTGCAGGACGCTCCGATAAAGCGAGATTTCGGATGCGGCGACCGAGGCGGCTGGAGTCGCTGTTTTCATCGGCCTCCCGCGCGCAACCACCGCCCGATGCGCTCGATTCCTGTGCCGATGGCGTCGAGCGGCGCCGCGTACGAAATGCGCACGAACCCCTCCCCAAGCGAGCCGAATGCAATGCCAGGAATCACCAGCACCGCCGCGTCGGTGGCGAGTGTCTTCGCGAATACGACGGTATCGCACGCCGGCACCGGGACGAAGGCGTAGAACGCACCCGCGGGCGGCGGGATGGATACCTCGAGCTCGCGTGCAATCGAGAAGAGCGCGGTCTCGCGTTGCTCGCGGAACTGTGCGCGGACGCGCTCGAGCCAGGTCCGGTTCCATGCGGCGTCGGCCAGGATGGATTCGGCCAGCGATTGCGAGAAGGCCGAGGCGCAGGTGGCGACGTACTGGTGCGCGGTAACGATCGGCGTCATCACCGCTTCGCGAGCGAGCGCCCAGCCGAGGCGAAGGCCGGTCATGGAGTGGCTCTTCGACATCCCGCCGACGACGATGACATTGTCCGACATTCCCAGCATCGATGCCGGCGGTTCGTCGTACCAGATTTCGCGGTAGACCTCATCGCTCACGACGAGCGGGCCGGCGTTCGCGATCCGCTGTAACGTCTCGCGGTCGATGACACTGCCGAGAGGGTTCGACGGTGAGTTGACGACGATCACTTTCGTCTTCGGCGTGATGCGCCGAAGAAGCGCATCGGCGTCGAGCCGCCAGTCCGAGGGATCGAAATCGTAGGGAACCGGCGTGGCGCCGGCGATGCGCGCCAGCGTGGCGTAGGAAAGAAAGCCGGGATTCGGAATGAGCACCTCGTCGCCGGGATCGACGTACGCCTGAACGATCGAGAAGAGCGCCTCCTCGGTGCCGGCGGTGACGCACACCTCGGACTTCGGATCGAGATCTCCCTCCTCGGCGATGAGCTTGCGAAGTGCCAGCGTCCCCGCATTCGGCGTGTAGTGCCACGAGCCGGTCGACGCGGCACGGACGGCGAATTCGCGCAGGGTCTCGTCCGGTTCGACATTCGGCTCGCCGATGCCGAGGTTTACGCAGAGAGGAGTGGCCAGCGCGTTGATCTGGCGGATCAGCGAGAGCTCGATGTTGGCGAGGCGGCTGGCGGGGGATGGTTGCATGGTTGCTGCGTTTCTGGGTTACTTGGGAGCCTGAGTGTGAGTTACGGGTCTTTACCAAGCAACTCTGCAACCAAGCAACCCTGCAACTTACCGCAATGCATCCTCCAGCGCGGTCGCCGAATCCGTTTTCTCGTCGCGATACTTCACGATGACCGGCGTGTAGATCTGCAGGGCGTACTGCTCGGCGAAGTCGCCCCTCATCGGACGGGAGCCGGGAATGACCACGGCACCGTAGGGGATCTCCAGCGGCCGTTCCTTCGTCTTGCGGTAGATCTGGCCGCGGACGACGTCGTAAACGGGGGTCGATCCGGTTAGCACGACGCCGGCGCCGATGACGGCGTGCGAGCGGACGATCGTCCCCTCGTAGATGCCGCAGTTGCCGCCGACGACGACGTCATCTTCGACGATCACCGGCAGACTTCCAACCGGCTCCAGCACACCGCCGATCTGTGCGGCGGCGGAGAGATGGACGCGTTTGCCGATCTGCGCGCACGAGCCGACGAGCGCGTGGGAATCGATCATGGTGTCTTCATCGACGTACGCGCCGACGTTGACATACGCCGGGGGCATCATCACGACCCCTTTGGCGATGTAGGTGCCGCGCCGGATCGACGAGCCCCCCGGCACGATGCGGATGCCGTCCTGAGCCCGGAACCGTCTCGTCGGCATCGTGTCTTTGTCGATGAACGAGAGCGCGCCTGACGCAAATTCGGCGGAGACGCCGGCGCGGAAGGCAAGGAGGATTCCCTCCTTCACCCAGGTCTGCGCCCGCCACACACCGTCCTCGTCGCGCACCGCGGACCGGATCGTCCCTTTCTCCAGCTCGGCGAGAAAGAGTCCGATCGTTTTGACGACTTCCATCCGGTCCGTTGCCGGACCGATCGCCGCGAGGCGCTCCTGCACCGTTGTGGCCATCAGGCGCTCACCGCTTCGAGCAGTCCGCAGTCGTGCAGGATCGCCTGGAGCTTCTTCTGAGTCGCGTCTGTGATCGGCGCCAGCGGCGGGCGGACGGTGTCGTTGCCGATGATGCCGAGGAGCTTGCAGGCGAACTTGACCGGCCCGGGATTCGACTCGATGAAGTTGCCGGTGAGAAGCGGGAGAACCCGATAGTGGACGGCGCGCGCGGCGGCAAAGTCGCCGCGCAGAGCGGCGGAGACGAGATCGCTCATCAGCCGCGGGATTTCGTTCGAGGAGACGGAGACCAGACCGTCGGCGCCGGCGGCGATCAACGGAAGGGTCCACGCATCATCGCCGCTTAAAACGAGGAACCCGTCGCGGCGTCCGCGGATGACCGACATGATCTGCTCGAGATTCGCCGACGCTTCCTTCACTCCGATGATGTTCGGGATCTCGGCGGCCATGCGCAGGGTCGCTTCCACGGTCATGTTCAGTCCGGTGCGACCCGGGACGTTGTACATGATCATCGGGAAGCCGGGCTTCTTCCTGTTGATAGCCTCGGCCTGCATCCCGAAATGGCGGCGAAGCCCGTCGGGCGTCGGCTTGTTGTAGTACGGCGTGATGGTGAGGACGCCGTCGGCGCCGATCTCGATGGCCTGTTCCGCCAGCTCGATCGCCCGCGACGTGTTGTTGCTTCCGGCTCCGGCGAGTACCGGCACGCGTCCGTTCGCACGGCGCACGACCAGTTCGACGACGCGGCGATGTTCGGCCGCGCTCAGCGCCGGATTCTCGCCGGTGGTACCACATGGGACGAGGAAATCGACGCCGCCGTCGATCTGAAAATCGACGAAGCGCTCGAGGGCGGGCTCGTCGAGCGCGCCGCTTTCAGTAAATGGCGTGATGAGGGCTGTGCCGAGGCCGCGGAAGAGAGTCATGACATCACCAGTTCGTCGAAACGGAAGAGTCCTTTCCGGCCACGCAGCAACGCTGCTGCCATGACCGCTCCGCGCGCGAAGCCTTCGCGGCCGCGGGCGCGATGCGAGATCTCGATCAGGTCGTCGGGCGAGTCGAAGAAGAGCGTGTGCAGGCCGAACTCGGCACCGGCGCGGGAGGAAACGATGGTGGGATCGAGCTTGCCGCCGCTCCCGGACTTCACCGCGGCCGCGATACGCAATGCCGTACCGCTCGGCGCATCTTTTTTCTGCGAGTGATGGCGTTCTTCCATCCCCGTCTCATACTGCGGGAATCGCGAAACGAGCTCCCCCGCCCGCTGCGCGAGGCCGAAAACGACATTGGCTCCCGGCGAAAAATTCGACGCGTAGACGCAGGCAATTCCGGCGCTCTCCACGCGCGCTTTCACGTCGGCCAACCGATCGTTCCAACCGGTCGTGCCGATGACCAGCCCGAGCTTGTTGTCGCAGGCACGAGCCAGGGTGTCGTCGAGCGCGCCGGCGTGCGAGAAGTCGATCATCACCTCGGCACCGCCGATTGGCTCTTCACGATCGACGTCGAGAATGCAGACCACCTGATGGCCTGATTCGACGGCAACCTTCTCGATCGTCCGTCCCATCTTGCCGTAGCCGTGGATGGCAATCTTCATACCGCGACCGCCTGCTCGAAGAGCGCGTGGTGGATTCGCTGGATGGCGCGGTCGGAGTCGGCGTCGTTGACGACGATGCTGAGATTCAGCCCCGACCGGCTGAGTGACAGCATCTGCATCGGCACGCCGCTCATGGCCTCGAAAACACGCGCGCCAACAAGCGCATCCGCCAGCAGGTTACGTCCGACGATGGCGATGATGCACTGGCCGTCGATGATTTCGACGTCGGCGACGCCGTGAAGCCGTTCCTGGAGCTGCTCCATGTTTTGCCGCTCGTCCACCGTCACAGAAACCGACACCTCGGATGTGGCGATGAGGTCGACCGAGATCTTCAGATCTTCGAATTCGTGAAAGAGCCGCGCCAGGAACCCGTGCGCTCCGAGCATCTTGTTCGACGTCATGTGCACCACCGTGACGTTGCGCTTGCGCGCCACGGAGCGCGGGCCGGTGGCGCGGGCCGTCCCCTCGCGCGTGATCAGCGTGCCGGGCGACGTGGGATTCTGTGTGTTGAGGATGCGCACCGGGATGCCGGCTTCGATGGCCGGCTCCAGCGTGCGCGGGTGCAGCTTCGCGCCGAACGAGGCCAGCTCGGCCGCTTCCTCGTGCGAGAGGTGGTCGATCACGCGCGCGGACGGCACGAAACGCGGGTCGCAGGTAAGCAAACCGTCGACATCCGTCCAGATCTGGACCTCGTCCGCGCCGACGGCGGCGGCGACGATGGCGGCGCTGTAGTCGGAGCCATTGCGGCCGAGTGTGGTCGTGGCGCCGCCGGCAGTCCGTCCGATGAATCCCCCCATCACCGGGATGTGGTTCCGCTCCACGATCGGCAACAGTGTCTTCCGCGCGGCCTCGGAGGTGAGATCCATCCGAGGGGTGGCACCTCCAAAGTGGTCATTCGTCCAGATGACGTCTTCGGATTCGACGTGTTCGCTGGGCAGCTCCCGCATCATCATCGAATAGGCGAAGAGGACGGAGGAAAGTTTCTCTCCGATGGAAACGATCTTGTCGTGGCCCCGATTCGTGACCTCGCGCAAAAGCGTGACGCTTTGCAGGATGGTATGGATCTCCTCGATCTGTTTGCTGAGCCGTTTGACGAACGCGTCGAAGAAATCGAACTTCTGCTGCACGAGACGCATGGCCACGTCTTCATGCCGCTGGCGAACGCGGTCGACGATGTCGTTGACCCGCTGCCCGTCACCGGCGCAAGCCGCGTCGGCGGCAGCGACGAGATCGTTGGTCACTCCCGAGAGGGCGGAGACGACGATGATCGGATTGAGGTGGCGGCGCTCGGCGACGATGTCGATGGCGTTGGCCACGCGTTCGGCGTCGCCGACCGAGGTGCCGCCGAATTTGATGACGATCACCGCCCGGCCCCCCAGTGGATTAGTGGATTAGTGATTCGTGGATTAACGTGCATTTCTCACACGCTCACTTGAATTGTTCCCTTCGAGAGCTTGCCACTCCCTTCGTCGAGAGCCCTTCTCCCCCCGCGGTTTCTTGCGGGGGGAGAAGGTGCCGAAGGCGGATGAGGGGGCGCTTTACGAGAGATGAGCGATTTTACCGACGCTGGTCCGAGAGCGCTCGAAGGCGCGCGAATGACGTACGCGTGAAACGCCCCCTCATCCGGCTTCGCCACCTTCTCCCCCAGCTGAAAAGCGCTGTGGGAGAAGGACTCTCGATTGGAGGTACTGCCGAGAACGAACCGCTCGCACAACTCCACATCGTCCCAAGTCTCGCCAAGAGGGTGGCGACAATTCCACTCAGCGTGTGAGAAATACGGGTTAGTGGGGTTGGCAGTACTCTGCCTTCCTGGTCCACTAATCCACTGATCTACGAATCCACGACTCACAGCATCCCCCTCGCTTCGAGCAACTCCGCGTTCAGCAGCGCGGCTCCCGCCGCGCCGCGGATTGTGTTGTGCACGAGGGCGACCATGCGGATGTCGAGCAGGGGGCATGGGCGGAGGCGGCCGACGGTGACGGCCATGCCGTCTTCGCGGTCGCGGTCGAGTCGCGGTTGGGGGCGGTCCTGTTCGTCCGCGTAGTGAACCGGCTGCTTCGGCGCCGAGGGGAGACCGAGGCGCTGCGGTTCGCCGGTGAACGAGCGGATGGCATCGCGAATCGCGTCGAGGTCCGTGCCGCTGTCGCGCAGTTTGAGCGAGATCGTCATCAGATGGCCGTCGATCGTCGGCACGCGGTTGACCTGGGCGGAGATGCGGAACGGAGCATCGACAAAACGCTCGCTCTCCCAGCGGCCGAGGATCTTGCGCGGCTCGGTCTCGATCTTCTCCTCTTCGCCGCCTCCGATGAACGGGATGACATTATCGAGGATGGCGTACGACGAAACGCCCGCGTAGCCGGCTCCTGAGATGGCCTGCATGGTGGTCACGTGAAGCTGATCGATGCCGAAGCGACGTTCGATCGGGGCGATAGCCATGGCCAGCCCGATCGTGGAGCAGTTCGGGTTCGTGACGATGTAGCCGTTGCTGCCGCGGCGCTTCTTCTGGCGATCGATCGCGCCGAGGTGCTCGGCATTGATCTCCGGGATGAGCAGCGGCACGTCGGCGTCCATCCGGTGGTTGCGAGAGTTGGTGACGACGACGGCGCCGCGGTTCGCGTAATCGTCCTCCGCCTCGCCGGCCACGGAAGAGTCGAGACTGGAGAAGACGAGCCGCGATTCGAGCTCGGCGCCGAGCGGCTTGACCTCGAGTGCGGCAGCGCTCGCCGGAAGCAGCGTATCGAGACGCCAGTCGGCGGCATCGCCGTACGATCGTCCCGCGCTACGCCCGGAGGCGACGACTTCCGCGAGACGGAACCAGGGGTGCGCTTCGAGGAGTTGGACGAAGCGCTGCCCGACGGAGCCTGTCGCGCCGAGAACCGCCACCGGGATGCGCGTGCCGCGGCGTGCGTCAGCGTGCGTTGGCAATGTCAATGTTTCGGTCATTCAGCCTCATTCGTTGCAAAAGCGATTCTAAGCCGAAGAAGGCGGCCAGATGGACGATCCGGATGGCCGTCGTCCACGCCGCCAGCGGCCCGACGCCGATGCCGGCAAGATGCGCCGTGAACGGAGCATGCAGCGGACCCCAGCGAAAGAGCAACGATCCGTTCATCGGAGACGACGTCCCCGCAAAGTCGTGAAAGAGCGCAACCTCGGTGATGACGACGTCCCAGGCCACAAGCCACCATGCCGCGGCACGCCACCGCGCCACCGCCGGCATCAGCAGGGCCGGGATGACTACCGGCGCAAGGACGTACCAGTACCACCCCTCTTTTCCCCCGATCGGGATCGGGTTCCCGCCGCGGTTCGCCAGGACACAGGCAACCACGTTGTAGGTCTGGGCTAGCGCAAACGCGCCGAGAGAGGCAAACGCCAGGAGCGCCGGCGTCTCGCCGGCTGGCCCGGAGGCGCTTCGTCTCCGCCGAACCGCCAACAGCAGGATGAAGACTATCGGTCCGAGGTAGGCCAATATCGCTATCGGTCGCAACGCATCGTTGAACTGCCCCGAAGTCCACGCCGCGCTGGCGATCGTGACGCGAACGATCTCGCTGATGCTGATCTTCACCTCGTAGACCGCGCCGCCCGGCCGGTCGAAGGCCACGACCCCCAGAGGATTGCGTGTGCGCGAGGAGAGCTCCGCGAAGGTGAAGAGCACCGCGACCAGCGAAACGATCACCACGGCGATGACACGTTTCTTCGGCGCCCGCTGACGCCACCACAGAACCGGAAGAACGATCAGCAGCGGCCACGTGTACATCTTCGCGTTCAGCGCCAGCCCCCATGCCAACGCTTCCACAACGATCGCCAGCGGCCGCCGAGGAGCGGACACGGTGATGGCCACGGCGACAGCAGCGAGCATGCAGGCAAAGGCGTCGTTGCCGGCGCGGAGGACGAGCGTTTCCCACGTCGGCAACGAAACGAGGATGGCTCCGCCTAGGATGCCGATCAGTCCGAGCCAGCGTCTGCCGATCTCGGCGGTCGCGATCACCGTAATCAACGCGAACAGGAGCGACAGCGCTCGCCACGCCCGCAATTCGAAGAGCGCGCTTCGAACCGGCACGAGAGGAGCGGTGAGCGAGTAGTAGAGGCTCGTCTGTTGCGCCTCGTAGTTCTTGACGAGGTACGGTTTCAGGTCGGCGGGCGTGAGGGGTTGGTCGACGATGATGTGGCCGTTTCGCGCGGCGACAATGTCCGGCCATCGCTCGCCTGCCTCCCCCATCGCCGGCAGCGCGGCTTCGACAGGGCGCAGGCGCGGGACGCCTGCGGGCCAGCCGGCGAGGACGCCAGCGCTCCGGTTGGCATGCGCCGCCTCGATGCTTCGCATCAGATACGGCGGGATCGAGACCTCCGTCGTCGTCGGATTGCGGTGCTCCGCGCGCACGAACGCCAGCCGCGCCACGTGGTAGACCTCGTCGAGTCCGGCATACGGCGGCATTGCCGCCATCTGCAGCAGCAGCCGCGCGGACGCGCAGACGATGAACAGCGCGTATGCGATTTGTGTCTTCGTCAACCTCATTTGACGATGGTACGCTCCGCGCCCGCTTGGCCACGCACGATCCCTATGCCGCGCTGCGCGTCAGAAACTTTCTCTGGCTGATCCTCGGCTATGCGACCTCCACGATCGCGCGCGAGGCGCAGATCGTCGTGGTCGGCTGGCAGGTCTTTCAGGCCACACATGACCCGCTGGCGCTCGGGATGATCGGTTTGGCTGAGGCGCTGCCGCTCATTGCCGTGGCACTCTACGCCGGCCATGTCGCTGACCGCCTGCCACGACGGCCGATCGTCATGGCGGGCACGTTTGCAATGATGCTGTCGGCGATCGCACTTCTGCTCTTCACGACGAGAGGAATGATCGGAAGCGGGCATGTCTGGCCGATCTATCTCGTCATCTTTATCAGCGGCATCGCCCGCAGCTTCATCCGGCCGGCGTTCTCGGCGCTCTCGGCCGAGGTGGTGACGCGCGACCTCTTCGCCAACGCGGTGGCATGGCGCAGTTCGACGTGGCAATTTGCCGCGGTTCTTGGCCCGGCCATCGGCGGCATGATCTACGGCTTTGCCGGTGCAGCGGCAGCCTATGTGGTCGTGACGATCATGATGGCGCTGGCGCTGGCCTCGCTCTGGCTGGTCCGGCACGACGCCAAGCCTCCCGAAGACCGTGAGATGCCGATCGGCGAAAGCCTGCGCATCGGTATCAGGTTCCTCCTCGGTCAACGCATCCTTCTCGCGGCGATGACACTCGATCTCTTTTCCGTTCTCTTCGGCGGTGCTGTGGCGCTTCTACCGATCTTTGCCCACCTCCTCGGCGCGGGACCGCAGGGACTTGGTGTTCTCCGGGCCGCGCCGGCAGCGGGCTCGCTCATCACAGGCATCATCGTGGCCCACCGCCCGCCGATGCGCCGCGCGGGCGCGGCGCTCTTTGCCTCGGTGGCCATCTTCGGTCTGGCAGCCATCGCCTTCGCCATCTCGCGCAATTTCTGGCTTTCGCTGGCTTTGCTGACGATCAGCGGCATGGCTGACAACGTAAGCGTCGTCATACGGGGAACTTTGATGCAGACGCTGACGCCGCAACACCTGCTCGGGCGCGTTTCGTCGGTGAATCAGATCTTCATCGGCTCTTCGAATGAGATCGGCGCGTTCGAGTCGGGAGTGGCGGCGCGCATTCTCGGCACGGTGCCCTCCGTGATCTTCGGCGGCATCATGACCCTCGTCGTCGTGGCGTTGACGATGGCGTGGGCGCCTCAGTTGCGGAAGATGCGCGAAATCGACTCCATCAACCGCTGAATCGGTCATTTTTCTATCCTACGTAGAATTTCTTGACGCCCGCGGTAGGCTCGATTCGATGTCGAACCCGGAACCGATCAACTCTCCCATCAAGGGCCGCGGCGCGAGCTGGAACCCGCAGAACCGCTTCGAGCGCCTCGAATACGTCCACGACGAAGATGCCGCGCAGAACGACGACGAGCCGGCACCGCTGCCGCGCACTCTGTTTCTCCGCGATCCGACGCGCACGATCCTGGCCCACAACGACAGCCCGGACGTCGGCTTCGACACGAGCATCAATCCCTATCGCGGCTGCGAGCACGGTTGCATTTACTGTTTCGCAAGGCCGACGCACGAGTTCCTCGGGTTTTCGGCAGGGCTCGAGTTCGAGACGAAGATCCTGGTCAAGGAAGACGCGCCGGAGCTTCTGCGCGAGGAGCTGATGTCGAAGAAGTACACACCGCGCACGATCGCCATCAGCGGCGTGACCGATCCCTATCAACCGATCGAGCGCAAGCTGGAGATCACGCGCCGCTGCCTGGCCGTGCTGGCGGAGTTTCGCAATCCGGTCGGCATCATCACCAAGAACCACCTCGTCACCCGCGACATCGACATCCTGCAGGAGCTGGCGGCGCACAATGCGGTCTCGGTGCACATCTCGGTGACCACGCTCGATCCGCACCTGGCGAATCTGATGGAGCCGCGGGCTTCGCGGCCGGAGCTGCGCCTGGCCGCGATCGAGATGCTGGCAAAGGCCGGGATCCCGGTCGGGGCAATGGTGGCGCCCGTCATCCCGGCCATCACCGATCACGAGATGCCGGCGATCCTCTCCGCGGTGGCGAATGCCGGCGGGACATCGGCCGGCTTCGTCGTCCTGCGCCTTCCGTGGGCGGTGGCGCCGCTGTTCGAGCGCTGGCTCGACGAGCATTACCCCGACCGCAAGGATAAGGTGATGAACCGCGTCCGCGACCTGCGCGAGGGGAAGCTCTACGACCCGCAATGGGGTGTCCGCCAGCGCGGCAAAGGGATCTTCGCCGATCAGATCGAATCGATGTTCGAGGTTACCTGCCGCAGGCTGCACCTGAACGAGAAACGGTACGAAATGTCGACGGAGGCTTTCCGCCGCCCGACGCAGCAAGGTAGTCTCTTCTGACGATGCGGCAGATCTTCGAAGGGAAGCACGTACTGGTCCTCGAGCATGACGGCTGGGAGTTCGTCGAACGGAAGAAAGGGAAATCGGCGGTCGCGATCCTGGCTGTAACGGACGAGGACCACGTCATCCTCGTCGAACAGCTTCGCCGCCCTGTCAACGCGCGAGTCATCGACTTACCCGCCGGCCTTGTCGGCGACGACGATGACCACGAGGATCCCGAGGAAACGGCGAAACGCGAGCTGGAAGAAGAGACCGGCTACGCCTGCGCGAAGGTCGAACGCCTCACGGCCGGACCGACGTCGCCCGGGATCACCTCGGAGACGGTGGCTTTCTATCGCGCCCGAGGACTCTCGCAGCGCGGAGCTGGAGGCGGAGTTGCCGGCGAAGAGATCACCGTCCACAGCGTCCCGCGCGGCGACATCGAGGGATGGTTAAAACGAAAGGGCGATGAAGGAGTCCTCATCGACGTGAAGGTGTGGGCAGGGTTGTGGTGGCTCGGCGCTACACAGGCATCATGATTCAGACGTCTTCCGGACCCGAGTCCCACTCGAAGAACCCGCGTGTCATCAGAATACGGTCAGCCATAGATCCAGCCGCCTGGCTTTGCTCGTTAAGCGAGCCCTCTGAGAAAAACTCCGTGGCGAGGCGACCCAGGTCTTCGTCGGCGGCGGCAAGGACGCTGATCAGATCCTTTCCGCGTGGGATACGGCCAGTCCGTTTTCGACACTCGAGCTCGATCATGGCGGTGACCGCACGCGAAAGCAGCATTCGTGCAGCCACTGGGTCGCTCTCGATCACGTCGAAAGCATCTTCCATCTGGGTAGCAGCGGCATAGCGACTACGAGTCAACCAGGTCTCGGCAATACCGTCGGATCGGGCAAGCCAGGCCTTCGCCTCCCGGCACAGTGCTTCCGTCACGGAATCGCTCGCCCACACGATCGTGCCTGTGGCGAGCATGTGCGCAAAGATCGACCGGGCGCTCTCGTGTTCCTGCTGAAAATAGGTGCGAATGGTGTCGGGTGGGTTGACGAAGATCTCCGCTGGCACGGCGCTGAAATACCGTTGAATGCGCTGACGGAATGGCGCGAGATGGATCACACACAGGTCGAGATCACTCGCCGGATGCGGCGTACCGCGAACAATCGTCCCAGTAGCCACAACGCCGACCGGATCGAAGCGATCGAACACGAACGCCACGGCTTCACGCAAGGCGGTGTCATAACGTTTGGGCAGTTCAGGCCAATGGCACGCTGCCAGCCGCTCAGCGGTTGGAGCGGATTGATCGGTCATGAACGCGCTCCGGATCCGGGAGCCCGCAGCCGCTCCAGTATCTTCTCGTGCACTCCCCCGAACGCGCCGGACGACATGACCATGATGACGTCGTCCGGCCGCGCATCGCGGGCGATGACATCCGCGATGGCGTCGAAGTCGTCGATCTGTTCCGCGCGAATACCGTCGCCGTTGAGCCGGTCGACGATCGCGGCCGCGGACATCATCTTGTCGAGGCCGTAACGCGTCTCGTAGCGTCCCTTGTGAAAGATCGGTCCGATGATGACCCGGTCCGCCTGGTGGAAAGCTTCGATGTACCCGGCTTCGAACTCCTTGCGGCTCGACGTGATCGAGCGCGGCTCGAAGAGCGCCCAGATCCGACGTCCCGGGTAGCGCCGCTTTGCGCCGGCCAGGGTCGTTTCGATGGCCGTGGGGTGATGGGCGAAATCGTCGATGACGGTGACGCCGCGCTCGACTCCCCTCACTTCCATCCGCCGCTTGATCCCCTGGAACGTCTCCAGCCCGCGCTGAATCTCCTCGGCGGAGAGTCCTCGCAGGCGGGCGATGGCAATATCGGCGAGCGCGTTGACGATGTTGTGCTGCCCGGAAAGCGTCGTACGGAAGCGGAACCATTCGCTCCCCTCCCACCACGCCGTGAACGCGCCTCCTTCCGGGGTGAATTCGATGTCCGTGGCGGTGATGTCACAGTCGCGCGATATCCCGAACATGAGCCATCGCGCCCGCGCATCCGCACGAAGAGACATCACGTTGACGTCATCGCCGTTGGCCACGATCACGTCACCCGGCGCCACCTGCTGAACGCCCTTGCGGAAGGCATCGATGATCGCTTCGAGATTGGCGTAGATGTCGGCGTGGTCGAACTCGATGTTGTTGACGAGCAGCGTGTTCGCCCCGTAGTGCAGAAACTTCGGGCCTTTATCGAAAAACGCGGTGTTGTATTCGTCCCCTTCGATGACGAACTCCGGACCGTTTCCGAGCTTGAAGTTCTGATTGAAATTCAGGGGGATCCCCCCGACGACCATGCTCGGATCGCGGCCCGCCGATTCGAGCAGCCAGGCCATCAGCGATGTCGTCGTCGTCTTGCCGTGCGTGCCGGTTACGACGATAGAGTGTTTCTCCTTGATGAAGAGCTGATGAATCGCCTCGGGCATGGATGTGTACGGCAGGTCGAGCTCGACCGTACCGGCCGCCTCGGCATTGGTGGACGCCGCGGCGTTGCCGATCACGACCAAGTCGGGATGGAACGTCACCAGGTGGTCTTTCGTATACCCTTCGAGGACCGCTATGCCGAGGCGTTCGAGGTAGGTGGACATCGGAGGGTAGACGTGCTCATCCGAGCCCGCTACCTCGTACCCGCGTTCCTGCAGCATGCCGGCAAGCGAGGCCATCGCGGTCCCGCCGATACCGATGAGGTAGACCTTTTTGACTGGTGGCAGTTCTTTGATGTGAGCCATAGGGGCGCGGACTGAGCAAGAAGCGTGCTCCGCGGCGCCAGATTGTAGAATGGACAACCCGCGGCGGAGGGAATCGTCACCCGCGGGGGAATGTTCGAATCCGGCGGTTCACAAGAAACTTTCACGTCGTCCAACACAGGAGGATTTTGTCCATGTCGTCGAAGCGAATTCTAGTCGTCATGATCGCGGTCCTCGTCGCGCTGACCGCCGCCATTTCCTTTGCCGCCGATACCCCGGCCAAAGCGAAAAAGAGCGAGGCTCCCGCCGAGAAGAAGGCTGAGCCCGCGGCCAAAGACGCGGCACCCCGCCTCACCATTGTCGAGCCGATCAAGGATTACGGCACGATCTCCAAGGGTGAAAAGCTCGACTGGTCGTTCGTGGTTAAGAACACCGGCGACGCCGACCTGCAGATCATCTCAGCCAAGCCTGGATGCGGCTGCACGGTCGCAGACTTCGACAAGATCATCAAGCCTGGCGAGACCGGAAAGGTCACGGCACACGTCGATACGACCGCCTTCGCCGGCCCGATCGCGAAGACAGTCACGCTGGAGACGAATGACCCGACCACGCCCACCTCACAGCTCACGATCCACGCGATCGTGAAGCCATACGTGGAAGCGTTCCCGGCCGGCTTCGTCCGCTTCAACCTCCTCCAGGGCGAGGCCGAATCACAGAACGTCATCCTCTACTCCGAAGAGGAAGAGCCGTTCGCGGTCACGAAGGTGGAACTGCCCATCGATCCGACCACGAACGAGCCGGTCAAATGGGTGAATACGACCTACGAGAAGATCTCCACAGAGGCCGACAAGGCGCCGAACGTGGGGCGCCCGGGCCAGGACCAGTACAGGGTCAAGATCACCGTCGGCGGCCCCGATGCCAAGCTCGGCCCGCTCTCTGACAAGGTCCACATCATCACCACTTCGAAGCACCAGCCGGATTACTTCGTCAGCATTTCCGGCGTGGTCCGTCCGCCCTTCCGCGTCGAGCCGACGGCGCTGAACTTCGGCGAGGTATCGCCTGTCGATGTTGCGGCGACGCGCACGGTGATCCTGCATTCGAACAACCTTCGGGCTCCCGAGTCGTTTGTCGTCTCCAAAGTCGAGTCGAGCATCCCGACCGTCGTATCGAGCGTGAAGCCGACTGCCAACAAGGGCGAGTACGAAGTGACGTTGCAGATCGCCAAAGATGCCAAGCCGGGCGACGTCGACGGCACGGTGAAGATCTACACGAACGACAAAATGAATCCCATCGTGACGGTGCCGATGAAGGCGACGATCAAGGCCGGCGCCCCCGCCGCCTCCGCCTCGAAGTAAACCAACCCGATCGAATCAATCGAAAGGCCGCCCGCCGGGCGGCCTTTTTAGTTGACGATCGAGATTCCGACCCCATCGCCCGCGGCGAGCACGATCGTCGTCAGCCGCTGGTCCGAGGTGATGCGTTTGTTGAACGCACGCAGAGCATCGGTCGATGGATCGTGAACGTCTTCCGCGACCTTGCCGCCCCACAGGAGGTTGTCGCAGACGATCATCGCGCCAGGTGCCAGCTTCGGCAGGAGCTGATCGAGGTACCGCTCGTACTCGGTCTTCACGCAGTCGATGAAGACGAAGTCGAACGGTCCGGCCAGGGCCGGAAGCACCTCGAGAGCCGCTCCCTGATGGAACCTCACCTCGCACGTGAGATGTGCTTCGCCGACAAATCGTTTGGCCGTGGCCAGGATGTCACGATCCAGCTCGATCGTCTCGAGCACCGCATCCGCCGGACATTCACGCCCGAGGACGATGACGGAGTAGCCGATGTTGGTGCCGACCTCGATCAGGTGCTTCGGCTGTTTCGCCCTCACCAGAATCCGCATGAGCTGCCCCACCTCGGGGTCCGCAATCGGATGCCCATGCTCCGCGGCAAAGGCCTCCATCCCCGCCAGCAGGGGATCGCGTGTCGGGAGAAGGGTGTCGAGATATTCAGCCTGGATACGTTTGATGACCTGATCGATGCGGGATTTCATGAAGGGAGCTTAGCGCAAGCGGGAGCGCCAGTAACCAGGACGGCGGCGATGGTGGGCGATGGCAACGATGATCAACTCGTCCCCGCGAATGCGATAGAAAATGCCATACGGCCAATCACTCAGTGTGCGACGACGGACGCCACCACCGACCGACTTGCCGATTTTCTCGAATTGGAGAAGAAGCGCGAACTCACGCTCGACAGCTTCTACGAACCGTACACCGTATCCGCGCCGCTGCTCGTCATAGTAATCGCGCGCTTCGAGCAGCTCGCGACGAGCCTCATCACGGACGACGAGAACGCTTGCCATACTTGGCGCGAAGCTCGCGAATCACATCTTCTCCGGGAATGAGCGTGCCTATGCCGGCGTCGATTTCAGCTACCCTCCGATCGACTTCGATGGCCCAGGCACGATCGATTTCCAGCTCTTCTGCCGTTCGATTGCTGTCCCACAATTCCTCGGCCAGCCAGCCCCGTTGTTCTGGGTTCAATGCCATTGCCTCATCGCGCACTTCTTCGAATGTTCGAGACATGGTGAAATCTTACCGCGCCTCCACCGCCTCACGCAGCCTCTCCGCCTGGAAGTGGCCGATGAGAGGCTCGAGGATGACGTCGAGGTTGCCGTTCATGATGTCGGGGAGGTTGTGGACGGTCAGGCCGATGCGGTGGTCGGTGACGCGGTCCTGTGGGAAGTTGTAGGTCCGAATCTTCTCTGACCGGTCGCCGGTACCGATCAGGCCCTTGCGCGTTGCGGAGAGCTCGTCCTCGCGCTTCTGGCGCTCGATGTCGTACAAGCGCGCCTTCAGCACCTTGAGCGCTTTCTGGCGGTTCTTGATCTGCGACTTTTCGTCCTGACACGAGACGACGACCCCGGTGGGAAGATGCGTCATCCGTACCGCGGAGTAGGTCGTATTGACCGACTGTCCGCCCGGGCCGGACGAGCAGAACGTGTCGATGCGCAGGTCTTTCTCATTCACCTGAATATCAATATCCTCGACCTCGGGGAGGACGGCAACCGTAATCGCCGAGGTGTGGATGCGGCCCTGCGTCTCGGTCTGCGGAACGCGCTGCACGCGGTGCACGCCCGACTCGAACTTGAGCCGCGAGTAGACCTTGTTCCCCTCGATGAGCAACGTGGCGTCTTTGATGCCGTTGACGGAGGAGTAATTCGCATCCGTCATGTCGACCTTCCAACGCTTCATTTCGGCGTAGCGGATATACATGCGCATGATCTCCGCCGCAAAGAGGGATGCCTCATCGCCGCCCGTGCCGGCGCGGATCTCGACGAACACGTTCTTGTCGTCGTTCGGATCCTTTGGCTGCAGGAGGAGCTGGATCTCCTTCTCCAGCGCCGGCGCCTTCGGCTCCAGCTCGGCGATCTCCATCTCGGCGAGCTCGCGCATGTCGTCGTCGGACCGCAGCATCTCCCGGGCATCGGCCAGACGCTTGCGGATGTCCTTCAGCTCGCGGTACTTCGCCACGACGTCGTCGATCTCCGACACCGCCTTCATCGTGTCGCGGAACACGGCGACGTCGGTGGCCACGGCCGGATCGGCCATCTTCTGCTGCAGCTCTTCGTAGCGCTTTTCGATTTCGTCCAGTTTTTCGTACATGGTGCGGTCCCGCCAGAAACAAAAATGGGAAGGCGCGGTATGCACCTTCCCACGATCGATATCAGAAGCGTAGCTAAGCGACGGCTGCCTGGGTCTCGTCCACCACGTCGTACAGGAGCGCTTCTTTCAGCGCGGTGATGGCCACGGCGAGCTGCATGTCATCCGGCTCTTTCGTGGTGATCTTCTGGAGCCACATCCCCGGCCGGGTCAGCATCCGGCAGACCGGGTTAGCGAGGTGGCGGGCCGAGAAGCGGATGACCTCGTAGGCAAGGCCGGCGATCAGCGGGATCAGCACGACGCGGGCGAGGAACTTGACCGCGAACGGCACCGTCGACGGCACGAGTGAAAAGACCAGGATAGAGATCGCCATCACGAACATCAGGAAGCTGGTACCGCAGCGGGGATGGAGGGTCGATTTGGTGCGCGCGTTCTCCACGGTGAGGTCCTCATTCGCCTCGAACGTGTAGACCGTCTTGTGCTCCGCGCCGTGGTACTGAAACACGCGCTTGATCTCATCCATGAACGAGATCGAGAGGATGTAGACGAAGAAGAAGATCGCCCGCAGAACGCCGTCGATGGCGTTGTAAGCGATGTTGCCCATCTTCGGTGCGAAGTAGTGACGGATCAGGTTGGTGATTCCGAGTGGCGCCAGGATGAACACGCCGACCCCGAGGACCAGCGCAATCAGCATCGAGCTTGCGACGGCCCAGCTCGACATCTCCTGTTCGCCTTCCTGGTTCTCGGTAGCCACGCTGGCCGAATAGTTCAGCGCTCGGATGCCGAGGATCAGCGACTGGATCAGAACGACCGAGCCGCGAAGAACCGGGAACTTGAGGAACGGGTACTTTGTCGTGACCGAGACGAGCTTGTCCTTCTTGATGGCCACGTCGCCGTTCGGCTGCCGGACGGCGACCGAGTAGCCGGTGAGCGAGCGCATCATCACGCCCTCGATCACGGCCTGCCCGCCGATGAGCATGTCGATGTTGCGGTCAGCAGCCGCTGCCGGCATCGCCGACGTAAGGCCATTCGTCACAGCGCCGAACGTACCGCTGATCAGCTTTGCCGCGCCGAGCCACGCCTTCCGAAGGGACATTATTTTGCCGCGGCTTCTTTCGGGCCGGCCTTCTTGGCGTAGCGCTGCTGGAAGCGGTCGATGCGTCCGGCGGTGTCGAGCAGCTTCTGCTTGCCCGTGAAATAGGGATGGCACTTCGAGCAAATCTCGACGCGCAGCTCTTTTTTCGTCGAGCCGGTCATCCACGTTTCGCCGCAGGCGCAGTGCGCCTGAACCTGCTGATATTTCGGGTGAATCTCTGGTTTCATTGGCTTTACCTCGTTGAGGACTCTTTCGGGGTCGCTCTGGAAACGGCGAGTATATCCAAAAAATTCTAAGGCTTTGGCTGTCTTAGTTCCGCCGCTTTCGGACAACGTCCAGTTGTCGCTCCAGCTCATGCCGGTCGATCTCAAGCGTTCGCATATTCGACCGGATGATGTCTTCGCCCAGATCCCGATCCATCTTGATGACGACCGGTCTGGCCATCCCCGGGCGGGTCATGATCAGGTGGTCACCTTTGATCCGCGATTCCACGCAGCCGAGCAGCCGGCACACATCCCGAAGCTCCTGCCAAGTGATCTGCTTCAAAGCCGACTATCACGCAGTCGCTTGGTAGGCCGGGATTGCGACACGAACGACGAAAGCATCGCCTAAAAGGGCGTTTGCACCAGGATCGCTGCCCTCATGGTCGCCTTCGGCGAGATGCAGCGGCCGGAAGTTCGACTCCTGAAGTGCCCGCTCGAGAGTCCCTCGCTCGATACAGCTCTCGAACCAGAGCTGGACCGCCTCGTCAATACAACGTTTGGCGTCCTCGGCACTCAGGCCCTGCGACGCCACTCCGATCGAAGGACAGACAGCGATCCAACGTTCTTCGGTGTCACACCGCACGAACGCACGCAACTCCACATCCAGGGTGATCGTTTCGTTCACGTGCCGAGGATAACCCTACTTCGCCCCAAACGCCGCCGCGACCCAGTACATCAGACCACCCATGAATGCGGCCATGGGGATCGTCAGAATCCATGCCCAGACGATGCGGCCGGCCACGCCCCAGCGGACGGCGGACAGTCTCCGCGTCGCTCCGACGCCGACGATCGCGCCGGTGATGGCGTGCGTCGTCGAGACCGGTATGCCGAAGGTGGTGGCCGTAAAGATGGCGATCGCGGCGCCGGTCTCCGCGGCGAATCCGCTGACTGGCTGCAGTTTCGTGATCTTCGAGCCCATCGTGTGGATGATGCGCCAGCCTCCGGCCAGCGTGCCGAGGCCGATGGCGGCGTGCGCGGCCAGAATGACCCAGAACGGGATCTCGAATACCTTGATGTAGCCGGCCGTGAAGAGCACCCCGGCGATGATGCCCATCGTCTTCTGGGCGTCGTTTGCACCGTGGCTGAGGCTGAACGCGGCTGCCGAAAGGAGCTGCAGCCGTCGGAACCATCGGTCGACTCGCTGAGGCGTCACGCGCCGGAAGATCCAGAAGGTCGCCGTCATCAGTCCGAGGCCGGCGATCATCCCGATGACCGGCGAGACCACGATGAAGATCAGAGTCTTCGACCATCCACTCGGCTCGATGACGCTGAAGGACATCGCCCGAGCCACCGCCGCCCCCGCGTAGCCGCCGATCAGCGCGTGCGAAGAGCTCGTCGGCAGACCGAAGTACCAGGTGATGAGGTCCCAGATGATCGCGCCCATCAGCCCGGCGAAGATGACCCCGAAGGTCACTGCGCGGATGTCGATCATCCCCTTGCCGATCGTTTTGGCCACCGCCGTACCGAAGCCGAAGGCGGCCACGAAGTTGAAGAAGGCCGCCCAGATCACGGCCTGGCCGGGCGACAGCACGCGCGTGGAAACGATCGTGGCGATCGAGTTCGCGGCGTCGTGAAACCCGTTGATGTAGTCGAACACCAACGCCACGCCGATCAGACCGGCGACGATCAGAAAGAGGTGGCTCGGCATCAGCTATGTTTCACGACCACGTTTTCGAGGAGATTGGCCACGTCCTCACAACGGTCGGTGGCATCCTCGAGGAGATCGAGGATCTCCTTCCACTTCATCACGGCGATCGGATCGCGCTCTTCGTCGAAGAGCTGCCCGACGGCCTTTTGATGGACCCGGTCGGCCTCGTTCTCGAGCCGGTTGATCTCGACGGCGCATTCGAGAACGCCGCTGTGTTTCTCCAGCGCCATGACCGCGTTGCGCACGACGTCAGCGGACGACGAGATGATCTTGGCCAGCTCGCGCGCGCCGAAGCGGACCCGGTCGATGCGGTAGAGCGGCACCAGCGCGGCGGCATTGTCGATCGCATCCATCACGTCGTCGAGCGTGCGGGCCAGCGAATGGATGTCTTCGCGGTCGATCGGCGTCACGAAGGTCTTGTTGAGCCGCTGGATGATCTCGTGCGTGAGGAAGTCGCACTTGTGCTCGACCTCCTTGATCTCGTGCGCCTTGTCGGCGATCGGCGGATCGGTGGCGAACATCTGTTCGAGCAGCATGGCCCCGACCTTGAGCTGGTCGGCCATGGCGATGAAGTCGGCGTAGAAAGTCTCTTCACGGGGGAGCAGGCTGAAACGCACGATCAGGGACCTCCGTCGAAAGCGCGCGGATTGTATCGGAAAGGGCCTGCCTGGTCAGAGCCACTGTCAGAGCGACGGTCAGAGCGACGGTCAGAAGCTGACCAGCAGCTTGATGCCGTAGTTCGTCGTGTGCGTGCCGCTCGCCGGTCCACGCAACGCGTCGCGGTCGAGCATCAGCGCCGAGGAGATGCCCGATTGCACGGGGAACCAGTACGCCACCCCTTCGATGTCACGCCTCTTTGTGCCCGCTGTGTCCGAGTGCAGTGTGTCGCGCCGCAGCAGCGCTTCCCAGCCGTGGCCGAATCTCGGCGTGGCCCACAGCGACGAGCCATGTGTCTTCGTTTCCACCACCGTGGACGACGGCCGGTCGGTCGTCGCCAGAACATCGATCCCGGCGACGATGCGCGGATGCTCGTACGTCACCTGGCCGATGGCCCGGTTGCGCGGCAGCCCGGAGGCGTAGTGGTCCGCGTCGTAGAAGCCGGAGATGCGCAGGCCGTGCAATGCGGGCGTGGCCGGGACGGGCCGCAGCGTGGCCCGGATCTGCAGCGCCTTCTCGTTGTTCGGATCGGAGTGCGCCCACCCCTCGCCGTTGTAGACGCCGGCCTGCACGTCGCCATAATCGGCGGGAAAGTTGTAGTGAAAGGTGACGCCGTTGTCCGAGGCGAAGAGGAAGCCTTCGCGATCGGCGAAGACCGTCCCCTGGAACCGGTATCGGTAGATCGTCTCTTCGTAATCGAGCCACGGTGTCTGATTGAGCCCGACGCGGATCCACGATCCTTTTGTCAGCCATTGGTCGAGGTTGAACTGCGCCCAGGCGAATTTGAGGCGAAGCTCCTGGCTGCCGGAGAGCGAGCTGCCGCTGCTCGTCTCCCGCGCGACCTCGGGTGTGATCCGAAACGAGATGTACCGGTTCAGATTGCCGTTAACGTTGATGTACACCCGGCTGACGTTGAACGAGCTCGGATGAATCTCGTTGCCGTCTGCGTCGTGAGCCGGCGGAGCAACCGAAGCGGTGTAGGTGTAGTCGGCGAAGAGCAGCGCGCCGAGCTTGATCGACGGCGCGTCTGGCGCCGGCGGTGTGGTTTGCGCGGTGAGTGGGAGTGCAAGGAGTGCGATGAGGACGGCGGCGTAGCGCATGAATCGCGCAGTCTAAGGCAGAGGCAGCCGAATCGTGAATGTCGCCCCCTGCCCTTCTTCGCTGACCACGCTGATCGAGCCGTTATGCGCTTCGACGATTGCCTTGGCGATGTAGAGCCCAAGGCCGAGGCCGCCGTAGTAGCGGCTGGAGACATTGCGCGCACGGTGGAAGCGCTCGAACAGCTTCGGGATCTCGTCGCGGGGGATGCCGATACCGCGGTCGATGACCGCCGTCAGCATGTGATTGCCGTCGATCTGCGTGACCAGCTCGATGTCGGTCCCCTCGGCGGAGTACTTGATGGCGTTCGAGATGAGATTGTCGACCACTTGCCGCATCCGGTCGGGGTCGACGAGCAGGATCGTCTCCGGTACTTCGGCGGAAAACCGGATCGTCCGCGCCGGGTTCTGGATTCGGAAGGCGTTGGCGCGCCGGTCGAGGAATTCGCGCCAGTGGATGCGCTGCCGGTCGATCTGCAGCCGGTTGGTCTCGATGCGCGAGACGTCAAGCAGTTCGGAGATGAGGCCCATCATCCGCTCGACTTCGCCGAGGACGGCGTTGAGGTACGTCGACCGCTCCTCGGGGGGGAGATCGCCGATGGTCTGCGACAGTAACTGCGTGTAGCCCTTGATCGTCGTCAGCGGCGTGCGCAGTTCGTGGGAGGCGACGGAGAGGAACTCGTCCTTCTTGCGGTCGAGCTCCTGCAGCGCGGTGATGTCGCGGATCACGAGGACGGCGCCGACGATGCCGTTGCTTTCGATCGGCGCCACGGCGATGGAGAGGTCGAGATCCTTGCCGGTGATGAAGTGCCGGGCGATGGCCAGGTAGTCGGGAACGGTCAGACCGCGGAGCGCGCGGGCGTGCGGCAGATCTTCGGCGGGGATCGGCCGGCCATCGGGATAGCGGAGACTAAGCGGCGCAAACGAACCATGCTCGACCGCCTCGGTGCGCGATCCGAAACCGAACATGGTGATGGCCGCTTCGTTGACGGAAACGACCTGGCCGCTGGCGTCGTAGACCCAGAGACCGTCGGTCATCGAGCTGAGAATCGAGTCGAGGCGCGCCGAGCGCTCGGCCATCGCCTGCGCCAGATCCTCGATCTCGCGGCGGGCGTTGACCTGATCGGTCACGTCCTGAATCAGAACGGTCAGGCTCTGTGTGATTCCGGAGAATCGCCCGCGGACGGCCGAGACGATGCGGTTGATGTACGTCGGCGTCGGTTTCGTATCGGCCTTGAACGCTTCATCGAAACGCATCTCGCCCGACTCGGCCACCTGCTTGAGCGGCTTTTCCAGTGACGGAATGACTTCATCGACGCGCAGGCCGATGAGGCGGGTATCGAGCGCGATCTTGCCGAGACGCTCCACGAAGTCGACGAATCGGGCGTTGGCCAGCTCGAAACGGAGCTCGTCGGCGGAGAAGACGGCCACACCGATCGGTGCGGTCTCGATGACAGCCTCGAAACGGACGCGGGCATCGACTTCACGCCGCGCCAACTCCTCGGCGGCGCGATGGCCTTCCTGCGAGATGCGCGTCAGGCGATGGATGTGGCTTGCCGCGCCGATGCGCTCGGCCACGGCCTGCGCGAATTCGAGATCCTCGGCGTCGAAGCTCCGCCGCGAGTCGGAGCGGGCGATGACCAGGGCGCCGATGCGGTCGCCGTACGATTCGATCGGAGTCGCGATCAGCGTCTGCTCATTCATCGCCGCCACGATCTCCCCTTCCGCCGGATCGCGCGTGAAGTCGGCGGCCGCTTTCCCGCCGAACTCGGAATAGAGCAGAGGCCGCCCGATCTGGAACACCGTCCCCGGGATGCCTTCGCCGGCGTGATACGGATTGTGCGAAAGGTAGTCGCGGAAGCGATGCACCTCGTTGGCGACGGGCGCCACCGAGGCCATGCCGACCATGTGCAGCTCGCTCGATGCACCGTGGTAGAGATAGATCATGGCCGTACCGCCGACGGCATCGGCGACGCGGCGGGCCGGCTCATCCAGCTCTTCGAACGACGGCTGCACGGTCACGGCGTCGACGCCGAGGTTGGCCAGACACTCGGCGCGGCGGCGGCGCCATGCTTCGCGTTCCGCGGTCTGCCGTTCGTCGGTGACGTCGCGCGACAGCACCACCGAGCCGATGACGTGGTTGCGGTCGTCGCGGATCGGCGCTGCTTTCAGATTGATGACCCGGTCGTCGCCGCTGCGCGCGTCGTGTACGAGATAGTCCGACTTGACGATCTCGCCGCGCACGGCCCGCATCGACGGAAGGTCGTCGGCTTCCAGCGGACTGCCATCGATGTAGCGGTGCCGGTTCTTTCGCAGCCGCCCTTCCGGATCGGGCGCGAAAAGCGAGACCGGCTCGCGTTGCGCCGCGGCGTTCATCCGCTCGAGCTGGCCGGCGGCGTTGTAGATGGCGGCCGACTCCGGAATCTGGTCGAGGATGGCCGTTACCTTGGCCATCTCGCGAACAGCCCGCTCATGAAGCAGCGTGTTGTTGAGCGCCAGCGTGGCGTAACGGCCGATCTCGGCAAAGAGCGAGATCTCTTCATCGGTCCACTCCCGCGGCGCCGAACATTGATGGAGCCCGAACGCCCACGGCTCGTCATCGCGCGGACGCAGAACCTGCACCATCTCGGAGCGGACCTGAAAGATCTCGGCCTGTTGGCAGTCGAGATCGGCATCGCCTTCCATGATCACGATCGGTCCGTCGGCATCGAGCAGGCGGCGAATCAGGTTCGCCGAGTGCTTCAACGACAACGACGACGGATATTGGTCATGCTGAACCGAATAGGCCGGCGCACTGACGGCGAAACGGATTTTCGCGAGCTCGGCCT
>Ga0247680_1000072_pt1 | contig 52087 bp, 102 predicted proteins | sample CNK21_metaG_FD_182803 | JGI IMG/M metagenome (GOLD analysis project Ga0247680, IMG submission 182803) | Soil microbial communities from Purdue University Martell Research Forest, Indiana, United States - CNK21 | ecosystem: Environmental > Terrestrial > Soil > Temperate forest > Bulk soil...
GATCCGATAGCGGTTGACCTCCTGCCAGTTCAGGGCGTTACCCGGATCGTTGCCGTAGAATACAAGAATCCAGCCAGACGACATGAAGAACGCAATCAGATCGAGAACACCGTTGCCGCCATCATGGCTATAGGTGGCGATGTTGACCAGATTTCCACCGTTCGGCGAGAACGCCGCGAGGTCGTAGAAGGCAAGTGCTCCAGAGATCGAGTTCAGCGGAGCATACCAGAACCCGGTCGAGTTGTTCTGCCAGAAGAACAGCCGCTGCTGATATTGCTTGACGCCAACCAGTGTCGACAGCGTGACGCCCGTGAACGTGGAATTTGTGAGCGTTGCCCCATCGAAGACCTGCATCGTATCGGAGCCGTTGCAGAAGAACAGTCGCGAAAGGAACTGCTCGGTCTGCCACGCGTCGTTGGTGAACGGGCCCGGACTCGGTCCAAACCCTGATGAGAAGCCAGAGGAAAACCCTGAGGAGACCGCAGCCACGCCGCCGCCTGAAGTGATATCCCAGATCGAACCTGATGCCGCAGCTAAAAATCTTCGAATTGATCCCGCATTGTATTCTGCCAGCGTCTTGACCGCACCGGAGCCTAGACTATTGGCATAGACCGTGTAGCCGTTGCGCAGGTTGAGGCCGCTCGTGTCGGGATACCAGTTGTCGAGCTGTACCGCGTCGAGCGGGTCCATCGCCGTCAGTGCGTCTCGGGTATTCCAGCCCTTGATGGGAGACGGCACGGAGGGAGGCGCTATCGCGACCGGCGCTGCAGCGATCTGCAGGCGCTGTTGACGGTTGAGACGGCGGGTCATGTACCGAGCACACCCCCAAAATTTGTCTCGGGCAAGTTCCATGGACCAATTAAAGTCAAACTATTGTTTGGCGTCAGATTTAGAATAGCCGCACCGCCATCCTTGCTCATCGCCTTCGAAACTTCATGCTCGTATTCGTCGAGCTCTTCCGAATAGCTCATGCCCTTGCGGCGAAGCACGCGCCAGAGCAAGCCGAGCTGGATCAGATATTCGTCGATGACTCCGGTGTCAGTGTCGGCCAGCCATGAGGACTGGAATACGCCTCCGGAGGACTGACACCATCCAGTTGAGACGTATTCAAAGACTAACTGTGCGCCATTGTCGGTCGGCACCGGATCGATCGATAGGATTGTGGTCCCGGTCGGTGAGCGCCGGAAGCGAAACCGCCGTTGGATAGAGGCCCGGCCGATCACCGATGACTTATAGAGCTGCCATTGCTGCGGCGAGAGCGGCCCGCGCATCGACCAGAACCGCGAACGATCCCAGAACGTGTTGTCGACCGGAGTTTTGTAATCGGACGGCAGCACATAGTCACTCTGTCCGAGTAGGAACTGTCCCGCCCCGGTCTGCGTTGCTGGTAGCGACAGCGTCACGGTCGAGTTCGGATCGGCGTTCGTCACCGCGGTAATCAGCGAATTGTTGCGCACGCCTGTTCCGAAGGCATACCAGCCGCTGGATGTCACCGGATTGGCAGGTGCCGCGATCGTCACGCTTCCGCTCAACGTCAGACCTGAGATCACCGCAACCCCGCCAGCCCCGGAATTGGCGATCGTGCCGGCCTGCTGCGGTAGCGAAGATGTCGTGAAATCGTATTCCCTGACCTGATCAACCCAGCCGAAATCAGGCTTTCGTGCCAGTTCTTCCCCAGCCTTAATGGCGAGGTAATAGAGCAGCGTTGCGGTCTCGTCCTGCCCGACGCTCGCGACGATCGCGGACGGAAGCGCGAGCGGAATAGAGGCTGCGACGGATTGGCAGATCGTGAGCAAACTCATGCTTCAATCCACCGGAAGGCCGGCGGCGCAACGGACCAACCATTGCCGCGCCAGATCGAACTGTATGATAGGATCATACGCGCCATCGTTGATGCCCCAGCCGATAATCACGGGATGTGCCCGCTCTCGCGGCATGATCGCGAACAATCCATCAACGTCACCATAGTTGCCGGCCTCGATACGATCAGCAAGCGCGCGGAGCTGTGCCGGGATTTCAGCAAGCGTCGGACCTTCGCGCAGCGGCACGACCTTGAGATCGGCGGTCACTTCCGGTCCTTCGCGTCGAGCCGCTTCGTCAAATCCTTCGCGTGCTTGTTTGCGGTCGCTATCGCCACGCCTTCGTCAACGCCGGCCTTGACCATGGCGGTTGCCTGTTTAGCAGCCTTGTTCGCCTGCGGCTTAGTCAGGCTGTGGTTGTGCTTGGCCTTGAAGGATTTTCCGGACCACGGCATGGCTATTTGTCCCGCTTTGCGAGCCGGCTTTCGAGTTTTTCACCCAAAACCCGGTTCGCCTTGGCGTCTATCTTGGCCTCCTCAGACTTGGACATGCGACCGGCATTGACCGCCTGTGTGGCGCGCGCCTTGGCGTTTGCGGCGTGAGATTTATCGGGAACCGGAAAAGAGCGGTTCGGCCCGGCGAATTTTCCCGCCGGCAGGGCGTTGCGGCCTTTTGACGTCAGCTTGCTCATGGCTCAATTCCTCGTCGAGATCAGCTTCGGTTTGCCCTTGGCTTCGAGCTTGTCGATCCGGTGATCCAGCGCAACGACAAGGTCGGTCAGCGATGCAATCTGGTCCTGCATGCCTTCCATGGCCTTCAGGAGGTTGCCAATTGCGGCCATCTCGTCTGAGTTCTCAGCCACCTTGCGGAGCCCGAGAACGGTTGGCGCCGGTGCGCCAAGCCCGGGAAGGGCTTTGCTCACGCCGCATCTCCTGCCGCTCGGGCCGCAAGCTCGGCATTGGACGGACGGCCGCGCCGACGCGGCTCGGGAAGATTGGCAAGACTGGACTGGCCGACAGGTTCCATGGGCTGGGCCTGCTGTGCCACCCCGACCGGATCATGCTGGCCTGGGACATAGGTTGCGATGGCGGATGGCGCGTTCTGCATGGCGATGACCTGGCTGGACAGTTTTTCGGCCAGCGCTGACAGATTGGCGATCTTCTCGTTCTGCTCGGCAATCGTCCGCTCAAGGCGCTCGTTCGCCGCCGTGGTCTGCGTCAGAAGCGCTGCCGCCTTCTCATCATCGAGATATGTTTCGGCCAGCTGCTTCAGCCGCCGTCCCATCATCGGGATTTTCTGCATGGCAAGGTCGCTCATCGCCGCGACCTGCTCGACGGTCTGGAAACCGAGATATTTCAGTTCCAGCACCATTTCACGCTTAAGGACCGGCCATTGCTCGAGCGGGATGCCGTCGACCGACATTTCCTGACCGGCCTTGAAGCGCTTGTACTCCTCCGGCCAGCGCTCGATATGCTCCTGATTGACCTTCTCGACCGGCTTCGTGAGCTGCGAGATGCCAGGCATGATGATCTCGACCCGCTCCTCAGCCTTGAAGATGTCGCGGCCCTGCTGTGCCGTAGCGAGATGGTCCTTCACTGAATCGGTGAAAAACCTCGGATAGGTGTTCGATGACGGCGCACCCTGCGTGCGGGTGTAGGAGCCTTGCTTAAGTTCGCTCATGTTCATGTTTCTCCTTTTCTTTGTTGAATACTGCTCTCAGGTCTGCCCCGATCGTATCGTCGGGCTTCATGAGCAGATTTGCGCGTTCAATTTCTTTGGCAAATTCGTCATCTAGAGATAAATCATGGCCGTTCGGAATCACCGGATTATAAAGACGCGACCGAATCCAAAGTCGTAGCCTCAAGATCCATGACGTTCTCGATTTGAACGCAGCATATTCCTTGGGCCAACGAACTCGATGAGCGTCTGTAACAACGAAAGCGGGCGCCAACGCGCCAAAGCAAACATTTGGATAGAGAAATTGGACGCGCTCCTCTACCCAGAATCTCGGTTTGCGACCTAGAACGTCGTCTTGATCTGTCGCATGAAATACGAAAAATCTTGGAGTAACTGAATCGACAAATTCACCACCGATCGCGCTATAGCTGCCATATCGGTAGTAATTTCCCTGTTTGAGTTCTCTCATTTAGTCACTCTTCGGCTGGATTGGTCGGCTCCATGACGTTCATGTCGTCGAGTTCCTCATCCGCTGAGATGATCTTGGTCTCTTCGACGTAGTCAGGCTTCGACGCCTCAGTGGGATTGACCCAAAATGGCGGCGTTTCCGACACGGGTGTCTCGACCTTTGCCGGCTCTTCGGTCGCCGCCGCAGCTTCGCGCATGTCCGCCGTGTGCTTCGCGTGGAGATAGCTCTGGTATGCGTCAGGATGGTTGCGGATGTCGGTCTCGGTAGCCAGCCCGTGATACTCTCCGCCGAGCGCCGGCGCGCGGAGCATGAATTTCCCGGTCTCTGGATGATCGTAGAAATCGGCCATGGCTGCTCCTTATGCGCTGAGGTTGACGAACCACGTCAAACCGTTCGAAATCGCGATCGCCGATTTCGCGTTTGTGACGGAGAACGACGCATTCACGGTTCCTCCGTTGATGTTCCCGCCGACCGGCGGATACAGCAACAGCGGATTGGCGCCGCCGTTGACGATCAAATACATTCCGGGTGCTCCGAGTATCGCGCCGGTGTTCGAGCCGACAGTGCCGAATACCGAGAAATTCGATGTCAGCGCGAGTGCTGTTCCTTGCGTGGTGCCGGTTGCTGTCAAAGCAGCGCTTGCCGGATCTTGAGCGAGAAGATTGGCTTGCAAAGCAGTCAAGCCGCTGCTCATGAGTTCAGATTTCAGAGGCATTTCAGTTCTCCATTGCCTTGAGCCAGCGCTGCCAGGCGGTTTCGAGTACGTCGATCGTGTCGCGCTTCCACACGGTCAACTGATGCTTTCCCAGCCAAGGGAAGGATTCGGGAGGCGTGATGCCGCCGAACCGTTGCCACCAGCTTTCACCCATTGAGACCGGCCGGAGCGGGTCTATCTCGGCCGATGGCTTGATTTCGATGAATGGCCAGTCCGAGAACTGCAGCAGCTCTGCCGGGCCGTTGGCGACGATCATGTTGCACTTCGCAGCGGAATAGAGCGCGGCGCGGGTGATCAGGTCCAGCGAGGCTTCCGGATAGGTGGCAAAGTCATCAAGCGGCTCATGCGCCTTGGCGGTGTCGCGCACGAAGACGACGTTATGCCCTTCATCGCGGCGCCGACGCGCGAATTCCAGCCACGCATTGATATTCGAGTTTCGCTCCGGAGAATAGCGTGTCTCGCGCAGCGTGATCACGATCGGGTCACTGAGATGACGGGTATACAGCCGCCGTAGCACATGCATGCGAGCGGCCATGGGAACTTCGACCTTCGGCACCTCTTCCCCGGTCTTGAATCCGTCCGTGATCGGCCGATACCAGTAATGATATTGCCGGCCATGGATCGCACCGGGCTCTTCCTTGGCGCCGAACAAGGCAAGAGCAGGCCGCATCACCTTATCCATGATTTGGCGCTTCTCGGGCAGGTTCTGAACGTCGCCCTTCCGGAAACCCTCGTCAGTTCCGTCGACAAAGGCGACCAGCAACGGGGCCGGTGCACCGCGGCGCCGACGATCCATCTCCGCATTCACCAGCCATGTGATGAAATCGAAGCTCGCCGGCACCTTGGAGAGATCACAGGTCGCTGCGTTATCGGGCCATGCCGAAATCATCTCCCGGGCGATGGTCGGCAACAGCCCATCGCCGTGAACCGTGATGGTGCAGCCGAATTCGGCCAGCATGCCAGAGAAGCGCGTGAACGCTTCGGCCTGCTTGAACATGGCAAACGAGCAGTTGAACTTGCGGCCGGCGCAGATAATGCCTAGGCGCTTGGATTCGGCCTTGTTCTTCTCCTGGTCATAGGCATGCGCCCGGCCGTCGTCGCTATCCGACGAGTCGTAGCCGTAGAGATGCAGCATCCGATAGCCCAGCGCGGTTGCGGCCGAGATCGCGACCAGCCCCACCGTGATCATGCCGCCAACCAGAACGATATTCCGTCCCTTGTTCCGGCTGTTGGACAGGCATTCGTTCAGATCCGGGTGCGGCTGGTGAAACATGGTCACGTCGGCACCGCGCTCGACCAGATAATCAAATAGCGACGGGTCGCACATCGATGACAGCAGATAGCGCTTGGCGTGCAGCCCATCGAGGAAGGCGACATTCCCCGGCCGCGCATCGCAGATCACCTGATAGTCGACCTCGATGCCGTGATCAGAGAGATATTTGGCAGAGCCGTTCAGCGCGAATATCTTTTGGCCGTAATTCTTCCGTTCGGCTATTTCGTATAGCTGGAGCTCGACCGACGTCCCGCCGCCGACCATCACGGCATGACCTTCATGCGGGCCGGTCAGATTGAGCCACGGCACATCGGTGCGGGCTCCGTTCGCGGTCATATTGCGCAGGTGCGTCGCAATCGTCGAGTTTTGCAATGCGTCTACCTGCATCTGCCATTCAGGGATCTCAACTTCCGTGATCCCATCTTCAAGCATAGCGGCGCGAATTACCTTCTGCTCGTCGAACTCGATTGCTACCGAAATTTCGGCATTTTCTCGCTCAGGCGACCACAGCATATTTCCTGCATCTTTAATCTTAGGAAGAAGATTCATTATCTCACCAAAACGCCAGTGAAAGTGAGCGTACTGAAATCATTGTTGGTGTTCTGCTGGATCTCGTCGTCAACGCTGACCATACCCTCAAAATATGAATCAATGGATGTGTTTCCAGGATCTGTGATGCGGACGATCACATCACCAACTTTTACGCCAACTACACTGATCGCTCCTGACGTGGCTCGTCCTGAGAACGTCACTTTCATGACGGTAGTAGATGAAAATGTTGACATCTCGCTTCCTTATAAAAGAGCGGTGCCCAGTTTTTGCTGGGCACCGCCAAGATCCTCAGATGATCTGCCCCTGCGAGAACGGACGCTGCATAACCGCAGTGATCGTCGAAGTCGCCGACGCCACCGTGGCCGCATTGACCGAACGGAGGTTCATGATCTCCTTTGTGGAGCCCAACAGGCTGGTGACCCGGCCCGCCGTGACACCGCTCAAGTAGAGCGGAACGCTCGGCGAGACCGAGACGGCACCCTTCTTGATGACGGCACAGCCAGCGATCTGGTACCAGCCATAATAGCCGGATACACAAGCCGCCATCGCAACCGCCAGCGGCTGATTGCCGCTCGCGCCAACGCCAGTCGCCGTCGTCGAGGACAGCGTCGTCGTGCCGTTCACCGGATCATATGTGACCAGCGAGCCGACAAGAGTCGACGCCACGCCCTTCAGATAGATGAACTCCCCGCCGCCGAACGTCGGGTCGATCGCTCTCACGATCTCGCCAATGGTATGCTGCGGGTTGAACACGGTCGACTGACCGGGCTGGTAGAGCGTGTTGATCGCGACGGTCGCACCGATCGGCTGGACGCCGAGACGGTTTTCAGTGGGATTGTATGCCATGTGTCATGCCCTCCCTTACGCGCCCATCACGCCTTGCAGGAAACGATTCGCCATGGCGATGTTCCCGGCAAAGCCGATCAGTTTCACCATCGCGTCCTGATTGACGCTGAACCGATCCGGGTCCAGCGGCACGCAATCGCGATCCTTGTGGGGTCGGTAGTAGATGTACTCGGTGTTCAGCATGAACATGCTGTTGGTCGGAGCACCGGAGCCCGAAAGCCACGATCCACCGTTACCCAGCACGCTCACATTGCCGGAGCTGTTGCCCTGGAAACCGCCGTCATAAACGACGTCAGCATCCATGAACTTCAGCGCCATGAACCCGGCCATCGCGCTCCGCTCATCCTGGATACGCTGAATCGCCTGAAGCGATTCCCAGTAATAACGGAAATACGTATTGTCCGCGATGATGAGGTCCGGACGATCCGCCTGTCGGGCCTGGTTGAGCCACATGCGGTTCATCATGGTCTGCATCGTCGCAGCGCCGGGCGTCAGGCCTTGGGCAGCGAACGAGAACGCGTTGTTCTGCCAGAAAGCCCAGATGCTCGAATCAATTCCGCCGATCACGCCGGAATTGTTGGTCGTCGAAACGAGCAGCTGCAGACCACCGATCTGCTTGCCGCCGTCGGCCGTGCCGTTGCTGTAGGCATCGTTGCTCAGATTGTTCTGGAACGTCCGTTCGGCATTGCCGATGCGGGATTCCAGCAGATCGAGCATCTTTTCTTTGCCCGAGTTCTGGAGCATTTCCAGACCCGAGATCGAAACAGCCACCGCAGCTTGCGCGATGGGGTATTGAGCCGCCGTAAAAACGTCTTGCGGCGTGATGTTGAGGATGTCGTCAGTTCTGTTCGCTGCACCGGCTCTTTATCCGGAGCATCAACCGCTCGCACGGTTGCTCAGACTATCTCTTCGCCTCACCGAGGCGTCGGGCGCTCGTGGTCGGGTTATTGTTGGGACTCACCGACTAGTCGTTAGAGCTTCCGCCAAACCAAAGGCCCTTGGCGGCTTGCTACGGGATTGCCTCAGAGAGGGTTTCCCCGTTTCACCCGATGTTTGCTCGTCGCTCACGCGGCGAGAGGACTACCGATTTCCAGAAATCCTGAGTAGCGCTTGTAGGTGCCATTCTCGCTATATTCAATTTCTTGAACAATAGCTTGGCCACCGTCGAAGGGCTTCACCTTGCCCTTCTGCGAAAGACGACGCAGAAGTGCGTTGTTCTTGGTCCTGATCTTAGCGCGCTGGCTCTTTATCCAGCGCCTGCATCTTCATGTTCGATGCAGAGGAGACTATCTCACCACCTGCTTTGCGTCGTGCGTTGGTCTTATTGCGACCTACGGTCAGATCAAGGAGCTTCTTTGCTCGAAACTCTGGATCTTGCCACAACGCTTTCAATCTCTCGGAGTTCTTCTTTCTCGTCGCTTCCGACGCCACGGTGCGCGCTGCGATTTCTCGCCGCAATGCACTATGCTCTGGCGTTGCCCTCGCGATATTCGCAAGTGCTTGGGACCTCTTCTTCATCTCTGGGTCCATCAAATGCTTTGCGATGGTGCGCCGCTCTTCTTTCGAGAGAGCCGCCCAACCGCGCCGCTGATGAACTGAAAGCGCCTGCCCATAAAGCTGAGCCTTGCGCGTGGGAATGAGATTGTAGCCCTTCGCCTCGTCGTCGGACGAGTAGTGATCTATCCACCATTGTTCCCGAACAAGCCGCTCGTCTTTTCCGCATTCTTCGATGACGCCGAACTCAAATGCGTCAGCGCCATGCAGCGTAAAAGATCGTTGCAAGAACTCGTTGGGATGCACGCCGCGCAAAAGATGGCTGCGGTGCTTGTTGAGCCGTGCCCGCATAGTTACGGACGATCCAACATACACCTTGCCGTTAACGCGGTTTTTGATGAAATAAACTCCAGATATCATCGCAGATGCCGGGCGCTCGTGGGTGGATTATTCTTTCGTCACCACCTAGTCGTTACGCCTTCTATCGCCCTCGTTCAACTCACGAGTGAGTCAAAACTACATCGATAGCTTGGCACGGGATTGGGATTCTCACCGTCCCCCGTTTCACCCGGTTTTACAACGTCCACTCAATTAAACGTTGTCGGCCAGCTTCCGCGAACGATTGAACAACGTCGTCGTGGTGATTTCTGACCAATTGGTATTCGGGACTGCCACTGATTTTTCTCCTGTCAATGGCGTGTGAAGTGATGGGAGTTTGCGTTAGCCGAGTTCGGCCGCCGCTTCCTCCAGCTGTTCGCGCAATGATTGTTCGCCGCGGATCGGTGCAGACGCCTGGCCGGAGCCTGGGGCTCCAGTGACGCTGGATCCTGCGCGACGTGCGCTTGCCGCTTTGGCCCTGGCCTCTTCTGCAAGCCTCGTCTGCTCGGCAGCTTTTTGGCTGGCCAGCATGGCGGCTCGCGTCGAGGGGTTTGCCCAGACGGCAGTTTCATAGAGTTCCGCCAAGGGAGGAATCGGCTGCTTGCTGGCCACGTATGAGGAGGCGAGTGCGACCATTGCTGGCTCGACCTCCTCATAGAACGGGTGCTTCAGCTCGCCGGCTTCGTTGGCTTCGCTCTTGAATTTGGTAATATCGGCCTCAACAGCGGCTTCGCGCTCCTGGGCCGTTCGAATGGTGGCGTTGCGCTTCTCGCTGTCCTGTGCGTCGAGGCGAGCGCGGAGCTGCTGCAGCTCAGTGGCCAGCTCTGGCGGCAGCGCGATCGGTTGCGCTCCGGCGGCTGCCTGATCGGTCTTGGCCGGCTCAGTGGCGGGTTGAGCGGTCCCGGTGGACGTAAACCCCAATGCCTGCGCAAGCTGGGCCTTGTCGATATTGTAGCCCTTGATCATGCCGGCGATGACGTCGACGCCGCGGCCGTTGGCCAGCGCGGTTTCGACATTCGCCCATGCGCGGATGGTGGCGGCCGGCGTCAGGCCTTTGGCCTTCAGCGTCTCGAGATGCGGCTTGAACATCTCGTCGATCGGGCCGAATTCCTTCTGAAGGCTGGCCAGCGCCTCGGATTTCTTGGTGAATCCGGCTTCCATGTCCTTGTAGCGGCGCAGCAGGAACGCTTGCGCATCCGGCGGCTGAAGCTTGAACATGGCCTTGTCGGAGGCGGACCAGTTAGCGGGCGGCTCCTTGCTGTCAGTGGCCTTGGCGTCGGGCTGCTTGTCGTCGGCCTTGGGCTCTTCGGCCTTGACCTCGGTTTTGTCGTCCTTGGCCTTGGCTTCCGGCTTTTCCTTGTCGTCGGCCTTCGGTTCGGTCTCTTCCTTCTTGGCGAACTTGCCGTCCTTGGCGCGTGCGCGGTCGCTTTCCTTCGGCTCTGGTTCGGTTGCGGCTGGTTCAACCGGATCGGCCGCAGCCGGCTTGACGTCAGCGGCGGGCGCCTCAGTTGCCGGCGTCATCGCCTCATCGAACGAGGCAGACAGGATCGAGCGGAGGTCGTCGGCGGGAGCTTTATCGTCAGACATTGGTCACCGGGTTTTCGAACGTAATCTTTGATTTATTCCATTTCCAGTGGTTTCGCCCGTAGACGAGCCAAAGGGCTATATTCATCGGAAGCAAGCCCCAAGCGCCAACAGACACGATCCAGATCAGCCAAAGGAGTTGATTGACGAGACCGATAGCCCATGCATCTCGATGCTTGTTTCCAGCAAGGACGGTCATCCATACTGTGATTGCTGACAGAAGCCATGGTAGATAAGTCCTAATCACCGCCGATTCCTCTCCGCAAACGCACGCGCCGCGTCCGCGCCGGTGTTGCTGCCATACTCGCCCCGGGCACGCTTGATGTCGTCAACACGGCTTTCCTGCATCTGGCGCTGGGTCGGGCGGTCGTCATAGATCCTGGGCGTTTCGTTGCCGGTCTCGACGTAGCCGTTGCGGCGCAAGTAGTCGCGGTGCTGGCTGCGCGAGGAGATGAATGGCCGCTTGCCGCCGCATGCGATGTCGGCGCCCATGGCGCGGTATCCTTCGATGTCCTTGATCAGCGCCGGGCCCTTCGGCTTCTCCTCCTCGAAGAAGTTCGAGCGGTCGCCGCCGACCTCGTACATCATGTCGAGTTCTTTGTCGTAGCGGTAGCGTGGCATCAGGTCACCTTGTCCGGTGGGTTGGTCTGCACATGGTTCATGATCTTGGTGGCGATATGCCGGCGCCGCGCTTCCTTGTTCATCGGGCCAACTCCGGTCTTGGGAAACTCGTCAAGATGGACTTGAACCGTGTAGCGTGAGCCGTCGTGATGCTCATAGGTGTAGGTGCAAACGCCGGTCTGCTTGTCGTAGGAGGTGGCGACGATCTGGTCGTCTAGGTTGATGGCGGTCATGCGTCGATCTTCCGCAATTCGTTCTGGTGGCAGATTTTCGGGTTGTCCGAGCCATCATCCCAGACCGTTTCCATCCAGCCCGGCCGGGCCAGCAGCGTGGCAACGACGCCCTTGCCGGGGCGACCTCGCATATAGATGCGGTCGCCGACCTTCGTGGGGCAGTCTTTTGGCGTCTTGGCCATCAGGCCGCTGCGACGAGTTTCACTGGCTCGTCCGGCTTCGGAGTGATGCCGGACTTGGCATATTCCTCGAGCTGTGTAGCCTGCCGAATGATGTCGTCGGCTGGCCGCCAAAGGCCGCCCAAGCTCTTCAACGTTGCCTCAACAGCCCACACGCGCAGTTCCTGCTCAGTCATGCTTGCCTCCGTTGGTTTTCACTGCAGTCCCTCAGCTTCCATCATCGAACAATCCGAAGCGGCTGACGACGCTTTCGACGCACAGGTTCAATTGGTCCAATAAATTCCCTGTTTCGCTGCAATGCATTTCCCACATATCTGCGATCGAGATAGCGCGTAATCCGTGGCGTCGCAGCCAAAAGACCGCAGGTTCCAAGCAACACAGAAAGCATAAGTATTTCGATCGTATTCACTACTGCAGCCCCTCCGCTTCCCGCGCCATGATCGAAGCGCCCTTCACATCCCGATAGGCGCGAAGATCGGCCTGCTTGTTGATGTCGGCCGCCAGACGATCATGGTGCGTCTTGGCGTCAAGTGCGAGTTCTTCCGTCTTGATCCGCTCCTGGCTCGCGACCTGCGCCAGCTTCACCGCGTTGCTCTGCTGCGCGATCTTCTCGCGGCTTTGCGTGTCTGCGGCGCGCTGTTGCAGGGCTTGCGGCGTATCGGGCCCCGAAGCGCCCTTGCCGCCATCCTTCGGCGGCATTGGCGGCATGCCCTTGAGCGCGTCGAATGCCTTGGTGACGGATTCCTCCAGCGCGCGAGCAACCTTGAATGGCCGCATGACAAACAATGTCATTTTCTCGCCGAGGTCGGCAAGCGCCGGGTTACCCATGCACACCGGAATGATCTGCTCGAGGAACGGCACGAACTGCTGCATGAAACCGGTGCGCTGCGCCTGCTCCGCCTCAACGTCAGGCTCGATCGTGGAATCCGCCTCGATGTCTATCCGGAACCCGTGGATGCCATCCCGCTTGATCAGCGCCACCGCGTCGTCGAATTTCTTCTGTGCGGCTTGGTTGGCCTGCTGGATGGCTTGCACCGCCTGCTGCATCTGCTGCCATTGCGCGAATTGCGGGTTTGGCACCATCTGCATCTGCGGCATAACCATCGGAAGCTGCGGTTGGGCATTTCCCGCCGGTGCGCCACCATTCAAGCCCGTTGGGGAGGACACAGCGGGCTGCGGCGGCGCGCCGGCGGGCCCAGCAGCCGGCTCACCTGTCGCAGGATTGGACGCTGGGATGGGCGCCGGGATCATCTGCGACGGTGCCGGCGGCAATTGCGGCACCGGCTTGAGCTGAGACTGCGGGAAACCGGTAATCATCGAAATCGTCTTGGCCGAGAAATGCTCGGCGATCACAGCGCCTTTCAGTTTGAGCAGGTTACAGGCAAAATCCGCAACATCCTTTTGTTTCGGCGCAATACGCCGGGTCGCAAAACGGGCCTTTAGATCCTGTGCCCCTTTGGTTTCGACGGGGCTGGTCTGGCCGCGGAGAATATCGCTCATCCCGGTCAGCTCGTAGAGGATCTGCTTGGTACGGTCCCGTGCGTTGTAAAGCTGAATCAAGCATTCCGCGATCTGCTGAATTGGCATCCATTGGATGATATCCTTTATGCCACCCTTGTCGACGAAGCGCTGCCAGTCATGAATCGGGATAAGGCGGTTCTCGGTGCCCTCATCGATCAACTGTTGAAGGGCGGCCTTTTCCTCACCGGGATAGAAGCCCTTGACCTGCAGCGCTCCGGTCAGCTTGTCGATGCGCGCCGTGACCTTGTCGAGTTCGCGGGCTTGGTCCTGATACTGGATGTAATCCGGCACCGGTATCCGCTTGTCGTTGGTCGAATTGGCCAAGAGCGGGTTTGGGTTCGGGAAAAACCCCGGCAGCTTCAAGGGGTCGTCGACCTTGTCGAGCACCAGATCAGGCGTGCCTGGCGCGATCCAGATCACCTTCAGCTGTTCCCGGTCCCAGTATTCGTGAACGCAGGCCTTCTTGTAGAGATCGCTGGGGATGTTGGTCTTTGACGATTCGGTCATGCCCTTGGGCTCGTAGTCGAGATTGACCAGCTTGCCCTTTTTCTTGCCAAACCGCGCGATCAGCTTGTCGCGCGACAGATAGGCTTTATATCGTACCCACGGCACCTCATCCCATTGCCGGGCCGGTCCCTCGCGATAGTCTTCCCAGAACAGGTATTTAGCTATTGCCTCTTCGTAGACGACTTCGCGGGCCGGTTCTTCCTGATCGGCGTCGGGGCTTTCCGCCTCGATGCGCGAGGTATCCTCGCCCTCATCGCCTTCGGAGGTAACATTGACGCCGGCCGCGTCGTCCTCCTCGTAGTCGTCGCTGGCTTCTTGGTCCTTGCCTTCCGGTGTGACGATCGGGTCACCGTAATGCGGCACGTAGAGCACGCGCGCCACGGCGCGGCCCGGCAGCAGGCGATCCTCGACCACAGCCTTCATCACGCTATCGAAGTGATGCTCGTGTGCATCGCATGAATATTCAATGCAGCGCTGCATCAGTTCCGCGGCGAATAGCCCGATCGGATCGTCGTCTCCGAAAGTGCGGCGAACGTCAGGCTTCGGCGTCCTGGCGTATAGCGTCGGCTTCAGCGTCTCGACATTGGACCAGAGCACGTTGAACCGGTGCGTAGTGTCCATCGATTCCGGGCGCTCGTCGCGATAGCGCTTGACGATCTCCCGGGCTTTCTTGATCCACTTGCGTTCTTCTTTTTCGGCGACCTTCTCTTGGCCCATCCAGTAGGCATAGACCGCCGCGTCATCGTTGGGCTTGCCGAGGTCGTCGCGCGTCTCGATGCGCTGGCCAATGTCGGCAGTATCAACCATTGAACAGTGCCGTTAAGCCGTCTGAGGCACCGGTTCCTTCGCGATAGACGACGCGATCGAAACTTTCGCGCAGGCTGGCCGCGAAGATTTGTTCGGCGGCATCAATGCGCCGCTGCAACAATTCTGCTATCTCCGGCGTCATCTGACCGGTGCTGACCGCCTGTGCATAGGGCCATTGGATTGCAGGATCATCGAAAACGATCGGAACGCCACCCAGCGATAAGGAATGCATGACCTTCACCGGCATGATCGACGCCGCGCGAACGATCGCAGGCGCGGCGACGCCTAACGCGATCAGGCCGGTGATGAAGCCGCGGCGGGAGGATTCAATCATTTCGTTTTGCTTCTTCGCGCGCAAGCTTGGCAAGCTCTTGACGTGTCGGCGATTTCAGCTCCATGACCACATGGCCGCCTTCTGCGTAAATCTCTAGCGTGTCACGCATCGAATACCACTTGCGATTTAGATCGTGATGACGGCCCTTGCTATCAATGTGCATCAATCACCCATCACCACAGCCACGCCGCAGAGCAGGAAATTCGGCAATGGTGCCTTATCGCTCGCGAGCAGTGGCCAGCCGCGCAACTCGAGCGCATGCCGCAGTTCGGCCTCGGCTTGATGCCAGAGCCTCGACTCGACCTCAAACGGCCGGTCAAGCATGTAATTCGGCTGCGAATAGATAGCGCGCTGAATCTGTGCCACGGCATCTGCCCGCACGATCTCGCGCTGCTCGCCGCCGCCGACCATCATTTTGCGCCCTTCTCCGGAACCTGCTTGCCGCCCTTCATGCTCGACTTGTCCACGGCCTTGTCGTGTGCCGTCTCCAGATCGCTCCGCAGTCCCTTCTTGCCCTCAGCCTCTTCGGCCTTGGCGTCGTGGTCGACCATGCCTTTGTGAAAGCGGATCGTCGCCGAATGCCGGTCTCCCTCCGGAGAAGAGCGCGTTTCGCTCTTCTCGACCGTTCCATGCCCGGTGAAATGCACACCGTCGCCTGACTTCAGGTCTCCGTTGAGCCCCATCTTGGTCAGGTGATGGTGATCGAGCTCGAACCTGGCACCGTCGTCCTCGGGCTGGACGTAGGGATCAACCCCTTCGCTTTTCCCGTAAGATGCCTTCTCTGCCTTGACGTCGGCTGCGGTACGGCGAAGATTTTTCATGTCGTTCCACCTTCACAGGGCGTGAAATAGACCTTCCCACCAGTCGCGGAGACGTTCACAGCTGCTACGCCAGTCACGCCACCCGGCGCCGGGTTCTGCAGCAGGATCGAAGCGCCAGCCGCAAGTGGGATATCGGTCACGGCTGCGGTAGGAGCTGCCTCAGTGGACACCCTGACGAAGACCAGCACGCTATTGCCGTTGGTCACCCGGATGTTGTTGGCCCAGTGCGTGGCACCGCTGATCGTGCTGTTGACGCTGGTCGTGTCAGCCGCTGTCGTGAGCGTCACACCGGCGCCCACCGTGGCACTGGCCTGGATCGGTGCGAGAGGAAGTCCGGTCATCAGGTACCGCCCTCCCCGGGCGTGAAATAGACATCGGCCGCCGTGGTCGCGCTCGACAGCACCGCTAGGCCAACAGTTCCCTGCTGCACCGGGTTCTCGACAATGACTGCAGTCCCCGCAGCGACCGGAATATCCGCAGCGGTTGCGGCCGGCGTAGCCTCACCGGAGAGCCTGACATAGGCCAGCACGGTCCCAGCATTGTAAACGCGGATATTGTTGGCCTGCTTCGTTGCGGTTAGTACAAGGGTTCCCGGCACGCTGGTCGGCGTGGCGTTGCCGGTCACCTTGACCGTGGCACCAGCGGTGGCGCTCGCCTGGAGTGCCGCAAACGGCAGGCCATATGACATGGTTACTCGGCCTTTGGTTTGACTGGCTCAGGCCGCACGAACTCCATCAGCTTCTGGGCCTCACCGATCAGCGTCTCCATCGTCACCCCGGTTCCGCCGTGGTGCTTGATGGCCTGCTCGATCGCCCACGTCCTCAACTGCTCTGCATTGTCCGTCATCTCAAATCCTCCGGTCTTTCTCTGCTGCGCGGCGCTTGCGCATGAGATCGCGCTGATAGGTCTTGCGGTCGAACGTGCCGCGCGGGGCGCGTGTCTTTTTGGCTTCTGACGGGCCGGGCGCTACTCCGGCTGGATCGGATTTACGCCCGGTTGTCGCGACCAGTTTGCCCGACCGATCCGAGGGGAACTCTGCGTGTCTGCTTTCCACGCCGCCGTCAGAACTCTTGAAGCCGAGGCCGCGGCAAACCCTGCCGCAAGCGCCTCCGCAAAATATGCAAATCGCCATGACGTTAGTCTAACACATCAGTTAGACTAACCATTCAGATTCTCCGGTCTGCCGTTCGCTTCGGGCTTGCCTTGGCCCACGCCTCGTCCATGGTCATTTCGTTGGTGCCGCGCATGGGCGCGATTGGCGGTGGCGTCTGGCGCGTGATCATATCGTCGAGCAGCTGGCCTATCAGTCCCAGCATGTCGACTTGGTCGTCATGCTTGCCGGCTGGGAAGCTCAGCAGCTCGCTCCTGAAATCCGGATACCAAGGCGCCGCGATCGGAACGTAAAGCCCATCCAGAGCCATACGGCCGCGAATAGATTGGGCCCGAACCGCCTTGTCTCCACGGGTCGGAAACTGCTGCCGATAGACGTAGGCGCGGCGTCGACGCATTTCCTTATCGATGAACGGGCCTAGTGCAGCCTTGATCTGCCCGGTTTCCTCCGCCCATCCGAGCGGCTTCCAAAGCTTCACCATGTCGCAGAGCGCATCGATCCAGACGTCGCCCTGAGATTGGCCGCGCCAGAGATCCAGCAGATACATCCGGTCATCAGGGTCGACGCCAACCACGCCATGAACCGTGTAGTCGCCTCCGCCCTCTGTCACGGCATAGTCCGAGGCGCCATAAACCGTGAGCGTCTCAAGCGCCGGCATCTTGGCATATGGCCTCAGCCAATCAGCCTTGAAATAATCGCCCTCTTCCGGAGCTGGCCGCTGCTGATAAAGCGCTGACCACATCATCGGCGAGACTTCGCGGCGACGCTTGCGGAGGAACTCCCCGTAATTGTACCCCGTGGGATCGTCCCAGAGATATTCGCCTTCTCTGCGCCCTACCGGATCAGCAGGGCCGGCAACGGCCTGAATATCAATGATCTTCCCGGATACGGTCCCAGCCCTAATGCGGGCTATTTCCCTTCCCGCGACATCCTCATCATGCCAGCGGGTGTTCATCAGGATTCGCTTGGCGCCAGGCTTCAGACGTCCGCAGAAGTCGTCGCAATACCAGTTCCAGCGCTTTTCGCGCACGGTCTCCGAATAAGCATCCTCCCGTGATCCGAATAGATCGTCACAGAGCCCGAGATCAGCCCGAAACCCAGATATGCCGACACCGGCGCCAACGCCGTAGTATTCACCACCGGTGATCAGCGACCACCGATCGCTCGCCGCATTGTCATTACTGACCGATATCCCGAGCGTCGGCCCATCCAACAGAATGTCGTTCCGGACCTTGCGGCCCCAGCGCTGGGCGAACTCCTGGCTGTGCGTTGCGGCAAGGATGCTGTTTTCAGGGAATCGGGCCAGATAATGCGGCGGGAACAAAACCGAGAGATACATGCTCTTGGCCGATCCCGGCGGAGCATGCAGCATCAGAACGTCTAGGCTTGGATCATCGAGGAAGCTCTCAACCTCATGACAGATCAGGCGATGGTGTCTGGCCGGCTCGAAACCCCTGAACCGCGCATACTCAATTAAGTTGCGACGGATCGACCGGCGCTTTAGTAGTTCCTTCGCCGCTTCTTGAGGCGATATTCGCAAGCTCATCGTCGGTCACATCACGAGCGCTCTTGAGGTTGATCTGGCCAGAATGCTGCACAGCGGAAAGCCTGGCATGGATGAACGGCGCCGCATCCCGAGCACACTCATGCGCCATCTGCCGGAGGCCAGCAGCCTGCTTCACCTTGGCCAGGAGCGCCTTGAACTGTTCCTCATGGCTCTGACCAAGAGCGCCGACCTGCTCCTCGTTCATGCTCTCGATGACAGCCTCGGCATCCAATGCCACCTGCTGGAAGTGCCTCATGTTCTCCAGCATGACGTCGAGCGGAGCCTTACCCTCAGCCAGTGCACGCTCAGCCGTCTCACGGGTGCGCTTTGTAACCGCTCCTGCGGGCCGTCCAGCACCGTTCCTCTTGCCACCACGCGCCATCTGATTATCTTTGATTAAGTTCGATTTTCTTGTGTCTTAGGTGTTGGCCGGGATGTCGGCCTGCAGCTTGGTTGCGGAGGTCTGCAGATCGGTGACGGTCGTGGCGAGCGCCGCGATGTCGTCGGCGCCGAGCGTTGCCCCTGCCGCAACCTGCCCTTCCAAGGTGCTGATTTGGTCACTCAGACCCTTGATCTGAGCGGAAAGCGCCTGGAGCGCGAGGTCGGCGGACTGCTCGAGCGAGGTGTTCAGCTTGACCTGATCCAACACCGACTGGACTTGTGCGGAAATCGTCATGAGGATGTCCTCTCGTTCGTTGTGGTGATGGATGTGGAAGTGGTGGTGCACTAGCGTGCCGTTTTCGGATTTTTATGGTTTTTAAGCCACATATTGAAATGATGTTCGTCACCATGGCCCGAAGCGGTATATGTTGACTGTATATCGCAGCCAATCACGCCATGATCCAAATCATATCGGCTAATTTCTGGAGCAAATATCTCGTCAAAATCAATATCAAGAACAGTTCCGAAACCGTTAACAATGAACCAGTTGGTAAGTAGATCTGGTCTCATCTTTCAATTTCCTGGCGATCCCCCTTGGCTTTCACCAAGGCCGTAAACGAGGGACGAATACGGGGCGGCGGCACGGGGAGGAGCGAGCCAGCCGGGACCAAACCACAAATCTCGCTTGCGATTATAGTCAGTTGCACTGATTTGGGGCGGGGGCAAGTTTTTCAGGAGTTGTGCACATTTTCCCGTAATCTTAACGCCAAACAGACCAGAGAATTGATCCGAGCAGCGCCAATAGCCATCCCAACCCCCAAAGGATAATTACCAGACGACCAGTGTCGCGCTGATATGTTCCGATGGCTCGTATATCCGTGATGATGTGATTCATCTTAGGAAGGAGATCGTCATTGATCTTATCAAGCTTCTGAGAGCATCGCTCAAAGGCGTCCATTGGAGTTCCTATTCTGCTATCTCATCGCCAGTCCGTAAATCACCGCCATGGTGTCGAGCGCGCCACGGAACCGCTTCCCGAAATAGTCCTCCCAGCTTCGGCCGGTCAGCCCGCGGGAACCGGCAATGGCCCGCATGGTCCAGCCAAACACCAGAACCTGATGCACGACCGCCGAGCCCTCGATCCCAAGCGCGGCCTCGATCTTGTTCAACCGGGCTACAATCCTCATGCGGGCCTCGGTGATAGGTTCAGGGAGTGCCCCGCCGTCAACATACTCCTTGCCAGGATCAATCGCTCTTGGGCCGTTCTCTGCCAATTCAAAGTCCTGTTGAAACATCCTGCCGGCTTGGTACTGCGCTTCAGAAATGGTTTTGCGCGCGTGCTGGTCGCCCAAGGGGTCGTCACGGGTCGACCTCATGACGACTAGCCGGGCGCCGCGCTCGAGCGGATCGTCGACCTCGATCGGGGCAACATGGCCGCCGATACCTCGGTTGAACTCAGTCGCGCGGCGATCGTGGATCTTGGCCGCTGCCGGATCGTAGGGCTTTTGGCGCTTAGGGCGGGTCATGGTGTTATTCCGAAAATGCTATGCAGTTGCCAACCAAGAACGATTCCAATCGCAAGAATCATGGTTCCCCAAAGACGGATGACGAGATCGAGAATTTCCTCATCACTCATTTTGTGCCTTTCCATTCGTGATAGTTCTTCAGCCATTCGCGGGATTTTTTGGCTTGAAAGCCAATCCATATTCCGCGTAATGCGCCCGCAAATCGTCCAAGCTCGGTGCCTTGAATGTTGGGCCGGGCCGAGGCTCGACCGGCGTCAGGCCAAAATTCTCGCCGTATTTTTCTTTCAGTTCGTCGTAGGTCGGAACCGGTTTATCCGGAGCTGGTAACGCCAGTTCATTTCGCTGGCCCCATGTTTCGAAGCGCTGCTTGTTTTGAATTTCAGCCACGCGCTTGTCGCAAGCATCAACGATTTCGGAGATGGTTGGCGGCCATTTGCAGCCGCGCTGAACGCCCGTGCGAGGATCCGAGACATGGACAATCACGTCGTTCGGATATTGCTCCAGCACCGCTCCAAGGCTCGCCATGTAGCCGTCCGGATCGCTATACTGATCGGTGCGGTATGCGGAGAAGATTATCCGCTGGCAACGCAGGATCAGGGTTTCCCTCGATTTCGAGCGTTGCAAGTCTTCGGTCGATTGCGCCGATGAGGCTTCCTGCCCGTGGATTGTCCTGAGTTTTTCCATTGTTCTGCGGTCCTCTCGCGTTCCGAATCCAGTTTCGCCAAGTCGCATCCCAGTCAAGCTTTGTCCCCCGCTGGCCAGGCTGAGCTTTCCAGTAGTCCTTGAATTTCAACAGTTCTTCGCTGACACGCGCGGCGCCGATCTTGCAGACAGCCTCGTTGAGATCGATCTGCGCAGGCGTCCAGTCCTCAGCCAGTCGGGCGCCGCGCTTGCGCGCGCTCTCTACTTTCTTCTCTGCTTCTGTATCTGTATCTGTATCTGTATCTGTATCTGGGGGCGTTTCTGAAACGTTTCGTTGTTGTTTCCTGAAACGTTTCACTCTCTCTGTTGAAACGTCCGACTTGTATTGACGACCGTTCCAATTGTGCGGCGCAAATCCAGTTTCAATCTTGTCTAGCAACGTTGCTTTGACGAGGGTGGAAATGATCTCCGTCGCCTTAGCCGCTGTCACGCGGAGTTGGATCGCGATATCGTCAAGCGCCGGAAGCGTGCCATTGTTTTTCGACGCCACGCAAAGCAGCGCGGTCCAGTACCAGCGCATAGCCTCTGGTAGCTTCAGAATCTTCGGATCATTGATCGTATCGTCGTAGAAGCGAAACCAGCGGCTCATGGATCAGATCATTCCCAGAGCATGCATATAGGTCTCCAGGACTGTCTCAGCTTCGCGCCTATCGTCTGGATCTTGCCGGCGCATCCTGACAATGGTGCGGAGCGCCTTCACGTCCCAGCCGCCGCTCTTGGCCTCGGTGTAGACGTCGCGGATGTCGTCTCCGATCGCCTTGCGGTCTTCCTCGAGCCGTTCGACGCGCTCGATGATCGACCGTAGCTGATCCTTGGAGAAGCTATTGTGGCCAGCGGCTGGCGCCGTTTGAAGTTCGCTCATGGGGTTCCTCGTTTTGTGAATATTCACGCAAGGCGACTGAAGCGCCGTCGATCAGGATGTTGCTGAGGTGCGCCTTTGATATTTCGAAGCGCTGGATTGGACCGTTCCCAACTTGGATATTAAGGACGAAGACACCCGGCGCTGGCGTGGTGAGATAGGCGATCTTGGCTTTGGTCATGTGTCCCTCTGTGGCTCGACGCAGGCGCAACCGCAAAGCCAGATGCAATGCGTCGACCATTGGCCGTGATGCGTGCCCTCAAGGCTCGGCAGCGCCATCCAACCCAAGAGCAGGTAGGACGGCACGCGATCGTGAATGATCCAGCGGTGAAGCGTCATTCCGCCGCCTCCTTGAACTTGTCGGTCTGATTGCCCCAGACGTCCCAGCCCTTACGCGGCGCGCGGGCGAACAGCTCAAGGTAAGGACCGGCCACCAGTTGCTCGATGCGGCCATGAACGCAGTCAGGCTTGCGGCTGTGCTCGCGGCGCGGCTCGACGATGGCTTGCTTGATCCCGGCGTCCCGACGCTTGGGAGAGCCCCGCGTGGCCAGCAAACACACCTCTGAATTGGACCGAGTCCAATACCCGAGCGTCATGTGCGGGTCGATATCGTCTTGGAACATCTCGATCTGTCTGGCGTGACCCTTCACCCAACAAAACCCGCATGTTTTGTATTCGAAGCCCCACGCCTCGATCGTGCGCAGCGACCATTGCAGGACAGGCCAGCAGGTCCACATGAACAGGACGCAATTGTCAGCGGCTAATTCTTCGACCGGCAGAGCGTTCAGATCCGCCTCGCGCATGACCTCATAAGCTGGTTCAGTCGCCCGAGACGGGTAGCTGAATTTCTTCTTCGGCGAAGGTGTCTTATTGGACCGTCCGGACCACCATGTTTGAAAGGCCCACGGCGGATCCGCGAGGATCGCCCCGTAATGACCGCGCTGCAGCCCATCGAACTGATCGCTCAAGCCGATCTCCTGTGTTTGCGCCGGCCGACTTCCTTGCGCAGCTCGGCCGTCATTTCATGTTTCAAAGCAGCCTCCAGCTCAGCGCGGCGAATGGAGCGCGGCGGCGCCAGGGCCGTGAGAGACTGGAGAAACGCGATCCGGTGAGGTCTTGGAAGGCGCCGCAGCCGGCGCAGCGTTGTGAAGATGTCCATTTCTCTTTGCCTTTGCCTTGGAGCGGGCTTTAGTCAGCATTCTAGCTTTGATTGACTCGCGCTTGGCCTCGTTAAGCCAATAGATGACGGTGGATGGGTTAAGTCCCGTGGCCCGCGAGATGGCTGCGTAGGTGAGCTTGGCCATCCGCAGCTCTACGATTGCCTCGCGGCGGGCTGCGCTGATGATGTGGCTCCGGTTGGCGCCGTAGAACATCGTTGCGGTGATATTGAATTTGGTGCAGATGGCGCGGACGATCCGGCTTTTATCGTCAACATTGTCCTCCGGTGCGGCAGGCGTGTCGGGCCCCTTTGCCGGCCTCTGCGCGCTTTCCCCTAACAGGATCTTGTCGACGTGGGCCGCATCATAAGCGATCGTCCAATCGTCTCGAGCCAAATCCTTGAACTTCTGGAACCCGTGCATGACCGATGCATGGTGAAGGCCGAGCGACTTGCCAATCTGGGTGAACTTCTTGCCGGCATAGCGGGCCAGGAACATGAATACCCACCGCGGGGCTATTTCTTCGGTCGTACGGCCATCCGGATTGTCCATCTCGTCAAGCGACCGACCGAAGTATTTGGCTACCGCGCACTTGATGTCGAAAATTTCAGCATCGCTGTCGTTGGAAAGTTTCAATGTCTCGGGCGATGGCCCGTATTCAGGATGTTGTTTCATCAACCGCCGCAGCAGCATCGCACTTGCGATCTGGTTTCTCGGATGATGGCGCTTTTGATAGTCCATCCCATCGCCTTCCGGTCTCAGCATTGAACAACTTCCTCCTGTTGATAAAACGTTCAAGTCTTTGGCGGGCACGCCGAGCCCGCCACCATTTCCACAAAGCCCTGATCAACCTCATTCAATTGCCCCCGCAGAGCCGCCAGCTTGGCCAGCTCGTTCGCATGCTCTTGTTCAACGCGGTTGCACAAATCGCGGTAGGCGTCGCGGATCGATAGAAAAAGCGTGATCCGCGGTTCTTTGACTTCCTGATGGTTCGATAGAAATTTCTTGAGCCAAGACGAACTGGCCCCGACCTTCTTGGCAACGGCCTCGTAGGCGATTTCCCGCGAGCCGGTGCGGTGTTGCTCCTTCTGGAGCAGGTGGCCGAGTGCGTGTCGCGTTGCGTCGGTCAAGGCAAGTGCGGACATGGCAGGCGATTCCCTGTCGAAGTTCCTCATCTAATTACCTCTGTCATGGTGTCTGAATGCTCCCATGACGGAGGATGACTTTGTGTTCGAGCCGATCGCAGTTGCCGCCGCTAGGCTCGTCAGACGACTAGAAGACAGACGCTACGGACGGAGCGAAGAACAACGCATAGATCACGGCGCCGAGGAAGAAAGGCAGCGCGACAATGCCGAGAGCGAGAAAGGAAAATGCCGTAGTGCGAAGGTTTTCCAGCGCTTGTGAGCCGGACTCCATGTGAGCCAGGAACTCAGCATGGCTGAGCACGAAACGGGTTTCACCCCTACTGCAAGCCAGCATCACTGAAGGCTCACTCTCTCCGGAATTGAGAGAGCTATCAAAAAGCGGGGGTGAACTCGGGAAAGGAGGGCCGGCGTCCCCAGCCGGGGCATGAACAAGGGACGCCGGACGCGCGTTAGTCTTGAGGATGTTGCGCGCGTTCTGTGCGCAGGCTGGTCCGGGCCCGCGCATATAGTGTTCGTTGGGATGGTAGGAGGTTCCGAAATTACGAGGCATGCGAGATCCCCTCAACTAAAGTTGTGATTATTTTTCTTGCAACCGGCTGCAATCGATTCCATTGTCATGGTTTCGACACATCCCGGAATGGCCGACATGGGCAACGTTGTGCAGTTCGCGCGTCATGCGCGGGCCTCGTCGGCAGTTAGCGGATACAGGTCAGGGCGAAGCTCATGGCGAGATACGCCAGAGACGCTTTCGACCTTGAGCACCCGCAAGGGTGGAACCTCGACCCATTGGGACACCGCTTGCGGCGTGACGCCGATCGCCCGGGCGAAGGCCGCTTGCCCCCCGGTTCTCTCGACTGCTCGTTTGAGTGCTTCTGTTCTGTCGCTCATAGTTCGAAACTCAAGCATAGCTTTATATCAAAGTCAAGCGTTGCTTTGTTGTTTCGATCAAGCAGAGCTTTATAATATTGAAATGACTTTAGGAAAACGCATAAAGACCGCCCGCGAGCGCCTGAAACCTCATCTCACTCAGGCCGCCGTCGGAAAGCATTTTGGCGTTTCAGCTCAAGCTGTTTCGGGTTGGGAACGGGACGACACGGTTCCCGATCTCAATAAGATAGCTCCGCTCGCAAGGCTGCTCCGAGTGCCCGCCATTTGGCTGCTGGAGGGGGGAAGTCCGGTTCCTGCCCCGGACTCCATAGAAACAACGATCGAGCAGCTCACGCCCTCCCAGCGCGCGATGCTGAACGCTGTTGCCAGGTCGATCCTCAAGGAAACTGACGAGGTGGCATAGTCCGCTTTCGAGCCGGGCATCTTTTTTTGGCCAACAGCTAAAGCAACGCTTGACAGCCGTATAAAGCCGTGCTTGAGTGCTTCTACCGCAACGGGAGCACGACATGACCAGCGAAGATCGTTACCTCATCCAAGATATCGCTGAACGCGCCAACGAGATCGGGCTTATCAGCCGCCGCTCATACTCCATGCTTACCTGCATAATGGACCTGACGGCGGTTCACGAGAGCCAGCCGCTCCGACTAGCCGATCTCCTCGCCGCTGATCAGTTCAACTTCGTTCATGATGTTGCTGGCATCGCCCGACACATGAACCGCAACACGGGCAAGCTGGAAAACTTCTTCAGCCCGCGCTTCTCCGACCATCGGAAGGCTGCGTGATGTCCATTCCGAGAAAATGCACAGCAGTCGATATCAAGCTCGGTGAGCGGCTGCGCGGCCTGCGCCAGAAGACAGGCTTGAGCCAATCCGATCTGGGCGCCGCGATCGGCGTCAGCTTCCAGCAGATCCAGAAATACGAAGCCGGCAAAAACCGGGTTGCCGTGAGCACGATGCTTGCGCTCACGGATCATCTCGGGATTTCCCCTGCTCGGTTTTTGAGGGGGATCGCGTGATGCAGCAGCTCCGCACCCATCACTTCGACAACGGCGACGTTGTGACAGGTCTCTGCCCGCACGGCGAGTTCGGCGCCTATCTTGAGCGACATGATGGCCGAGTGCGCGGCTATGGCCACACGCGCCATGCAGCGATTGCCGATCTGGTTGAATCGCTCGAGCTGCAGGAGCCGGAGGATTTCGACAGGCAGGCTGCAGCGTTCGATTACGCGCATGATATGCGGAAGAATTGGGAGGCGTGAATGTTCAGAGTTGGGCAGAAGGTCGTGTGCGTAGACGCTAGTAAGCGAGGCACCCTTGGTTCAGTCAATTATGATCGTCCACAGCTCACGAAAGGTGCTGTTTACACAATCAGAGAACTGGATGGTTGTGATGGATATCATGCCGTCAGACTAGTGGAAATTGTCGAGCCTATTCTGGATATATGGATCGATCGCGGACCATCGGAGCCAGCTTGGTACTCTGGTCGCTTCCGCCCCATCGTAGAGCGCAAGACTGACATCTCAATCTTCAAGGCAATGCTCACACCGGCCGGGAAGAAGGAGCGCGTCAATGCGCGCTGATAGCCAAACCCGCGCTAATGATCTCCTGGCAATCTGGCAGCTCCAGCGCGAGATGGGCATAAAGCCTGAAGATCGCCGGCTACCAGATGACGGGTTCGAGCGCGATCTGGCGATTATCCGGCAATGCCTGGAGAGAAAGATATGAGCGATGACTACGCGATCGATCCGGCCACCGTGCTGATCGGATACATTCTGCTGAATATCGCGCGTTGGGCATTCTATGACGTGGGCGCGATGGTGCTGGCTAAGGTGTTCGGATGACACATCAGGAAGAAAAAGCAGCTATGGCCGTCCGCGATCTCATGAGCGCGATAGTTTCGCTCTCTGAATTGCCAGATGAAAATATCGCCATAGAGCATGAAGCAATCGAACTGGCGCACCGGCGCCTGATCAAGATTCTGATGCGCGTGGAAGAACCGGCATGACACCCTGCAGAACCTGCGACAACGTCCACAGCACGACGCGCAAGCTGTCATACACGCAGTGGACATGCGTCAGGTTCCCCAAGGTAGCAGGGCTTAATCCGGTCGACCCAGAAGGCTGGATCGACCCGCCTTACATGCGGTGCGCTGGGATTAATGGGGGGCACTGTCCATTGTGGACGGCTCGACGCGAAGGACAGCAGGACAACGGCCTATGAGCTTTTCGGAACAACAAAAGAACGATCTGGCCGCAAAGCTTCCCATGAGCGCCGTCAAGTCGCGCGATCAGGCTGGCCGGCAGGTCTCCTACGTCGAGGGCTGGCATGTCATTGCCGAGGCCAACCGTATATTCGGGTTCGACAACTGGACACGCGAAACGCTGGACGTTCGCTGCGTAGCCGAGAAAGACCGCGAGATTGGCAAGGCGAAGCTTCCAGGCTTTGGCGTGACCTACATCTGCAAGGTCCGCATCATCGTCGGCGGGGTAGCGCGCGAGGGCTGCGGCGCCGGCCATGGCATCGACCGTGACCTTGGGCAGGCTCATGAGAGCGCGATCAAGGAAGCAGAAACGGACGCGATGAAGCGCGCGTTCATGACCTTCGGTAATCCGTTTGGTCTGGCGCTCTATGATAAGGAGCGCACCAACGTTGCGGATGAAGCGGACGAGAGCCGCCTGCGGTATGTCTCCGACTGCATGGTCAAGATCGCAAACTTCCCTGACCAGGACCCTCGCATTCTCCCTTGGTGGGACGGCGAAAAGCAGGCCAGACGCGACTTCGGATTGACCAGCGATGAGGTCAATAAACTGAAGGAAATGGTAATCGCCAAACTTCCGAAGAAGGCCGCAGCATGAACAAGCCATTGGCTATCCGCGCCGCGTTCGCTGACATGAAGATCGTCAAGACACGCCAAGTCGTGCAGCTCATCCTTGAACTTCCGCTGGCTGATTTCGATCAGGCATATGAGGTGCTCGGCGGCTTGCCGAATCCAGCGAATGAACGCTGGTTCGGAATTGCTCCGATAAAGGAGGTGATGCCCAATATACAATCAGACCCCGTCCCCACTGATGTGCGGCCCGAGCCGAAGGACAAGCCGGCTCGGTCCAAGCATGGCGTTCGGCCATGGCGAGACATGCAACCACAAACGCAAGCCGGGATTAGGTGTGATGACCCTGAGTTTATCGCATTCCTGCGCGAGGAGCGTTCGGATGATTGGCACGAAAGCATGGAGGACGCTGAGGAATGCGTTCGCCTGATTTGTGGTGTTGTCTCGCGCAAGGATCTCGCGACAGACCATCGAGCGCGAGTGATATGGCACCAGCTTGACGAACAATTCTTGACCAGGAAGGCATTGGAGCGAGCAACGTGAACATGCGAGGCGAGAAGCGCACCGAGTTTCCACAATCAATTCGCAAGGCTGCGTTTGCCCGCTCCTGCAAGCCTGATGGTATTCCAAAATGCGAGGCGCCAGGCTGCGGCAAAGTGATCCGCGCCGGCCATCTGATCTTCGAGCATGTACAGCCGGACGGGCTTGGCGGTGAACCGACAATGGAAAACATCGCCGTCTATTGCGACGTCTGCGCGACGAAGAAGACGTTCGAGGAAGACAACCCGCGCATGGCGAAGGCTGATCGTGTGCTCAAGGCAACGTTCGGAATGAAGCGCAAGGGCCGGCCAATGCCAGGATCGAAGGCAAGCGGTTTCAAGAAGAAGATGTCTGGCGTTGTCGTCAGGCGTGGATTCTCTCGGTAATTTGGGATTTGAGGAAAACATCATGGGTTGTGACATTCATTTGGTTCTTGAGCAGCGCGACGCCGACCTCGGATGGGTTGGCATTGATACTTTCGCTGGCCATGAGTCCAGTTACGGTAGGGGATATAACAGTCCTGCTGCTCGCAGTCGTAACTACAAGCTTTTTGCAGCACTCGCTGGCGTTCGTGGAGACGGTCCCACACCGCGCGGCATCCCTGAGGATGCGAGCACAACAACGCGCCTCCTTGTGAAGGAATTGGGAAGCGACGGCCATTCTCACTCTTGGCTTCCGCTCATTGACGCAGCACGCGAATGGAATGTCGAGAGATACACGGCCGAAAAACTCCGCGATGGCTATCAAGAAAAGTTCCCAGAATCGTTCTGGTTCGGGATCGATTCCGAAATGGATCTCTCAAAATATCGCGTGGTTTTCTGGTTCGACAACTAGTTTTAATTGGAAACAAAGGCAAACATCATGGATAAGATTGACGAAGAACTTCGCAACGCCTTTGAGCAGGAGATTGCCAAGGGTCTGACCGAGAAGGCAATCGAGGGATTGCAAAAGGATCTCCGCAAGGTCGCGGACTCCTTCGAAGACGATTTCATGTGGAACCTGAAGGACAACCTCGCCTACAACCTCACTGGTTGGGTCGTCGACATGGCCGAGCGCGCCGTCGAGCAGATGCTTGCCGGCAATGACGACCAGATGCGCCGCTATCTGTCGTGCGACAAGAGCGGCGAGGATGGCCAGTATATTTGCTTCACCGGCCGCAGCGACGGAGCTTATTTCGGAGCTAGACGCAAAGACCACGAACAGCATCCGGTCATCCATGGCCGCCTTTTCGAACAAGGCGCCGTCGAATTGCGCAAGAAGGTCGCGCAGGCCAATGAGGCACTGATCCGCGACGAGCGCATTCTCGATTTGGAAGATCAGGTCAAGTCGCTAGTCGCTCAGGTCAACAAAGCGATCGCCGAGAAAGATGCAATGTGGGAGCGCGTCAGGGCGCTTTCGTAAATTGGGAATTAGCGCTGAAATGAACCCTTACGTGATCCAAGGCCCGGCATTGATCTCGTTCAGCGGCGGTCGCACCTCGGCCTATATGCTGCACGAGATCCTGTGCGCTCACGATGGCAAATTGCCCGATGATGTGCATGTCACCTTTGCCAACACTGGGAAAGAGCGGGAAGAGACACTTCGATTCGTCCACGACTGCGCCACTCATTGGAACGTGCGTGTGCGCTGGCTTGAGCGTGCAGATAGCGGTTTCACTGAGGTCGGGTACAACAGCGCCAGCCGAAAAGGCGAGCCGTTCGCGGCCCTTATCGCCAAAAAGAAATATACACCGAATGCCGTGACTCGGTTCTGCACGGTCGAACTCAAGATCAGGGTAATGCGCGACTTCGGCCGATCGGTCGGTTTCGAGACATGGGACAACGTGATCGGGCTTCGCTATGACGAAGGTTTGCGCGTCATGAAGGCGCTGGCACGCAACGATGAAGCAAAGGAACGATTCCGCGCCTTGATGCCTCTGTCGAAAGCCAAGGTCACAAAGCGCGACGTAATGGCTTTCTGGGCCGCCCAGCCATTTGACCTTGGGCTAATGTCTTATGAGGGGAACTGCGATCTCTGCTTTCTCAAGTCGAGAGCAAAGCTCGCGGCTATCATGCGCGAGAACCCTGGCATGGCCGATTGGTGGATTGAGCAAGAGAAGGTCGGCAAAGGACGGTTTGTCACTGAGTACAGCTACGCCAACCTACTCGACCATACTGAGCGCTCGCCAACTCTATTTGATGATGAGCACGACGTTGAATGCGGGCTGCACTGTGCAGCCGAATAATAGCGCTAATGCCCCGGTACAGCGAGGTTGAGCAATGATCTACGTCTTGGCTTTAATCGGAGCGTGGACTGTCGCAGGGTGGTTCATGGAGCTTTGGCGAACCCGGAAAGACAAGGGCTATGATGCAAGCAAGTGGGGAGCGCTTTAATGAGTGATCAAAGCGACCTACTCGAAGAACTTCGCCACCATGAGCGCGAATATCCCTCTCTGGTCCATGGTCCATTGTGTGGCCGCGCCGCCGACGAGATCGCCAGCATCATCACCCAGGTATCCTATCTAAAAAACGCTCACGTCTTTGCGTTGACCGAGATCGCCAAGCTCAGAGAAGCAATAATGATTGGAGCCGCAGAAGTCGTCAGCCTCCGCGCCCAGCTTGCGAGCGAACGCAAGGAAGTTGCTGGCGAAATAGAGCGCCTCCGTCAACTTCTCGACAGGACGACTAGCGAATCCCTACGGGTTCACACGCAGCTTGCGAGCGCGCGGAAGGCGCTGGATGCAGCAAATGAATATTTCGAAGACGCAGCAACGTCGAGCGCCTATTCGCGCCGCGTGGTCAAAGAGATTCGCGCCGCATATACAACGTTAACTGACGAAGAAGGAACATGAGCATGGTGGCTGCGCTCTTTGTCGAGACCAACGGAATCTACTTCGGACTTCCGAACGTAGACCCGTGGGACGTGCGACGGGATGCGCGGCAATATGCCGGAACGCATCCGGTCGTTGCCCATCCCCCCTGCGATCGCTGGTGCCAGATGGCGCCTGTCAATCAGGCTCGTTATGGTCATCGGGTTGGAGACGACGGCGGCACGTTTTCCGCGGCGCTGGCGGCTGTGCGGCGCTGGGGCGGCGTGCTCGAGCACCCCGCGGTGTCGCTAGCCTGGGCCGCTTTCGATCTTCCTCGCCCTCCGAGTTCAGGGGGGATGGGTTCGTGGCTTCTGCGGCGGCTGGTCAGCACACGTCGAGCAGAGGCATTATGGACACCGAGCACGCAAGGCGACGTGGCTTTATGCCTTCGGTGTCGAGTTGCCGGATCTGCCATGGGGAAAAGGATCACCCCCGGAGGCATGGATTAGCGCCGATCGACCTCGAGCCGAGCTCGCCGCGGCCGGCATCGGTCAGTTGAGCAAACGCGAGGCCAAAGCAACCCCGCTTCCGTTTCGGGATCTGCTGATCTCGATGGCTTTAACTTCTGCTTACCGAAAGGGCGACGAATGAGTGAGGTGTTCGATGACCCTGATTTCGTCGAGTCTGAAGAGGTTCAGACCGAGTACGAGCGTGGTCGAGCAGATGGCATAAGGCATATGCAGTCCATGGCTGATGACGTACTCGCACGAAGTTTAGCCGATGAGCTTGAAATAATGGCGCTGAAGGCTCGCGTCGAAGATCTGAATCGGCGCCTCGCCTTAAAGACCGCACAAGGAAAGGTAGATTCAAATGGCACCTGACCGCTTCGGCAACAAAGCAATGCTCGACAAGATGGATGAAGCTGAACCATTTTTCATCCTGCGTGGCCAGGATGCATTTGCAGCTCACTTGGTGTCTCAGTGGGCAGACATGGCCGAGAGCGCTGGAACGTCAGGTGCCAAAGTCCAGAACGCTCGGCAATGCGCAAGAGCCATGAAGAACTGGATAAAGAAAAAAATTCCAGATTGATTTCGTTTCACACCACTTAAGGAAAACGATGATGCATTGGCTTTATCGAATTAGATGTTGGTGGCGCGGCTATCACTGCGACTCGCCGGACATAGGCCGTTTTCGATACGACGTCAGTGGCATATGTTACTATTGCGGCAAGGTTGGAGATGGGATCAACCACAATGACGATTGAACGCCGCGAGACGATGACGGCAACCATGCAGCCCGATATGTACGACGGACTGCGAGCGAGTTTTCTTAACGAGTTGAAAAGGAGAGGATCGATGACGGTCAATAACCTTGTACTCCAGATCACCAAAATGACTCCGGCAGAGCAATTTGAACTGGCCTTCAAGGTTGCCGAGAATATTGGATACGATCTCATTCCGGCGAGGTGCGAGTATTGCGGCTCCGGCCCCTGCGAAAATTGCAGGAATAGCGGCTATGCCGATCCCGAAAAGGCAGAGATGTTCTTGGCGGCCATAGAGCTGGCAAAGCTGCCGAGCCCTTGGGTTTTTGCCAAGGGCAGAACGCGGCCAGATGAACCCTTATGGGGCGTCCGGCTGACTGATGAGGAAGGCAACATCACCTCGGAAGCAGAATCGGAGCATCCGGCTGATGCAATACGGTTAGCTGTGAGCCGGCATCCGGTTTTGAATCAGCATTAACCATCGGATAGGGAAAGCCACATGTCCTTCACTCACTCACGATCTGCCCTCGACATCAAGCTTGAGATCTACGAGGTCGAAGCCCTGATCGACTGGCATCACGAGAATCAATATCGTTCTGCTGATCGCGCGGAATACCAAGAGGCAGCGAACAGCAAGCAGCGCTCCGACGAGCTTGAGGGCCAGTTAAAGGCTCACCGCGACGCATTTTCTCTAACCTCGGGTTAGCGCCATGAGCGAATGGAAACCGATCGAGACGGCACCAAATGGACGCGATGACATGATCGACGTCTGGTGCGTTCCGTTTCCTGACGACGATTTTAAACCTGAGCGCGGCGGCATCCGGCTTACCGATGTGTTCTGGTACGCAGAGACGCCGGCCCCCGGATGGGCGAGGCTGCTTGATGACGGCAACGTCGATTTCGTTGAGCGTCCGCCATCGGTAACCGGAGGGCTTCCTCCGTGGAGGCCGACGCATTGGATGAAAATTCCTGACCCTCCGCTAACGAACTGTTAATGCCATGAAGAAGCGCGAGCGCAAATATCGAATGCTACAGGTCCCGATCGTCCAAGAGGACGCGCGCTGGAAATGCGAGACGTGCGATTCTCCGACAGAGAACGACGAATCCCGCTGGTGCATTCATTGCCGGATGTACTGGGAAGATTGCCGCAACGGACTTTGGCAGGACGACATACCATGACCGACACGCTCGACCATGACACCCGCGAAACGCTCTACGTCACCGACGCAGAGCTGATCCGGCGCATGGGCGTGCCGGAGAAGATCGCGCGCGCGGCGATCCAGGAACTCGACCGGGACCGCGCCTCGGGCTTTCCCCAGAAGAAGAAATTGTGGGGAGATAGGCGTTATTGGCCGGCTGTGAAGGCTTACCTTGATCGCACGAACGGGCTTAAGGTGGATCGTAACATTTCGTGACAATGCGGGACTTGCGTACGCGGATATTGCGTGTATATTGCGTCTATCAGCAACGGAGCAAGAACGTGAACCAGTGTAGATTTTGCAGCGCGCGGACCGAACCTCAAGTCAAGTACGGGGTACGCCACTATGCACACTTCAAATGCTACCTCGATGCAGGCAAGAAGTTGTCGGACCTTCATGCGTGGCAAATCGGAGAATTTCCATTCCGTTTGCTCAAGGAGCGCGGTCTTGAGCAAGAAGCATATGCCGCCCTTGCAGAAGTTGCGCGGGCGAACAAGCCAGTGGCATACTTCAATGTCACAATGGATGCTTTCGATGGCCAGCAGTACGGCATGTTGACGCTGTGCGTTGAGGCGGACAGTGAGGACGATGCCGCACAGAAAGCCATTAAGCAGGCGGAAGATGATGGAGCCAAGAAGGTCAAACTGATGTTTACGAGGGCCGCGTGACTCCGACCCAATACAAAGCCGCCATCAAGGCCCTCGGCCTCTCGCAAGAGAGGGCCGGGGTCTGGCTCGGGATCGGCCGGCGCACGTCTCAAGGATATGCGATCGGAGAATCTCCCGTTCCCGAACCCGTGGCTAAACTATTGCGTCTTTGCGTGAAGCTGAAGCTTGCCCCGGAGGACGTGAAATGAGCAAGCCCGTAAAGGTGCGTAGCGCGCCAGGTCTCATCTGGCGGCCGCGCGGCAAGGCATGGGAAGCCCGCTGGCAGGCCCGCACCGATCTCGTCAAGCGCGGATTCGGGACGAAGTCGGTGAAGCTCTGGACCGGCGCCGTCGACCCTACCAAGGAGGAATGGGACCGGATCGCCGACCGCTGCAACGAGCTGCAAGCCGATATGCTGGTGTGGGCGCGCGGCGGACTCCCCGAGGTCGGCCCGTTCGATGGCACGCTCCGATCGCTCATGCGCGCCTACAAGACCGACCCGGATTCGCAGTACCGCAAGATCCGCTACAACAGCCGCGTCCACTACGACGCCCTTATGTCGCTGATCGAGACCGAGCACGGCGACAAGTTGTTGGCCGATCTGAAAGGCCGTACCTTCAGTCGCCTGCACGAGGACTGGACTGCCGGCGGAAAGATCGCTATCGCGCATGCGAAGATGGGCATGCTGCGGACGCTGTTCAGCTTCGGCGCGACCCTCCTGGAGGACGATGATTGCGGGCGCCTGTCTGGCATCCTGAGCAAGATGCGCTTCGCCATGCCCAAACCCCGCACGGAGCGCCTGACAGCCGCCCAGGCGGTCGCCATCCGATCCAAGGCCCACGCGCTCGGACGTCCCTCGATCGCGCTCGCCCAGGCAATCCAGTTCGAATGCATGCTCCGGCAGAAGGACGTCATCGGGGAATGGGTACCGATCCGGGAACCGGGGATATCGGACGTCCAAGCCGAAGGCCTGAAATGGCTCCGCGGCATCCGCTGGGAAGAGATCGACCAGAACATGGTCCTGCGGCACGTCACCAGCAAGCGGCAAAAGCTGATCGAGATCAGTCTGAAGAATGCACCGATGGTGCTGGAAGAACTAAACAATTTTCCCAAATACCGGGAAATTCGGCAATTCGGTCCGATCATCGTTTCAGAGTGGGACAATCTGCCTTGGACCGGGCCGGAGTTCAGGCGCTGGTGGAGGATCGTTGCGGACGCCGCTGGCGTGCCCAAGACGGTCAGGAACATGGACAGCCGGGCCGGCGCGATCAGCGAAGCCACGGACGCTGGAGCCGATCTGGAGCACGTACGGCATGCCGCCACCCACTCCAACATTTCGATGACGCAGCGATACAGCCGCGGCGCCGAGGACAAGATCGCGAACGTCCAGATTGCCCGAATGGAGCACCGGAACAAGCCGAAAACGTGATGACTGACCATGACTGACACGGGTATAGCAAAATCAATCGGTTATGGACCGTTAATCTTAACGCCCTGTTTCGGTACAGGTGAGCAATTTCAAGGGCCTCGTCAGCTATCGGGGCGGCGAGAAAACGCAGGAGACGGTATGGCAAGCCTAGAACCTCAGACGATCAATGACCAAAATTGGTACTATGAATATCCGACGTATCTCCTTCTGGTCCATGAAGTCAGGAGGGATGATGGGACTCATATTCGAACCGACACGGTCAAGATCTATTGGCGGAAGATCGAGGCTTCATTGGCTCGTCGGCATAAGCCGAAGGCAAGGAAGCGGTGACGGCAAGTAAATGAAACTTTTGGATGACGACCAGGACAACAGCCAAGCGTTCGCTCAGCAATGGGCCTGCCGACTCTGTAGCGAGCGTTTCACCTTGGGCGAGATGTTGCCGGGCAAGACGTGGCTCTCTCCAATGAGGTGCCCGTATTGCAAGAGCGATGAGACGTTCCGTGAAGGTCACTTCCATTAACGCGTCGTCAACGCCACTTTTAGGAGAGAGACATGGACCCGTTTAGATCGCGCCAGAAACGAGATGCGGTGAAGGCGGCTGAGGCCGAAGGAAAGGTGGCCGACAGCATGGACTATCGAATGGCGCTCATGGAGCGCGTGCATAAGGGCGAGATAACCCTGGAGCAGGCGCAGGCCGAATTGAAGAAGGTCAAACGCAATGCCAAGAAGAACGGAATGACCACGCGCAATTCCGTCTTTGTCCATTCTTAAAAACAGCGCTCATAGGTAGTTAAAGCATGTCCGATGCCGAGTTGAACAAGGCGCTGTACGACGAGGATCGCTCTATGCCAGAGCCGAAACGGTGGTATTGGGGCCGCGACTACGGCAAGGACCTGCTTGAAGATATCAACCAACTCGCTCATTATCGGGGGACAGGCTGCATCCACCGGGATTGTTTGCAGCGAGCGCACAGAGAGATTCGGCGACTGCGCAACGCCATTAATCAACAGGAACCAAAATGAAAACGATGTTTTGGCTACTTGTCATGTGCTCTGCCGCCTTCGCTCAGCCACGGCAGGGCACATGCGTGTTGCCGGATGGATCAACCGCATGGACTTCAAATGAGGAAAATTGTGCGAACCAGAGCGGAATTTTTCATCCAATTTCACCGCTTTGGAGTGGTGGCCCGACTCCCGGAACCACCTCAACATCGATGCCAAAATGTCCTGATGGATATCAACTTGTCGCCACACCGCGACCGATGTGCGCGCGAGATCTACGCGAACCGGAATAGTTTCCTTTTCATCACACAAGGGGATACCATGAGCGAGATATTTGGAACGCCGGAAGAGACCGCGAAGTGGATTGACGAGCGGATCGTCCAGATTCGCCAACAGCTCGAGGCCGAAAAGCTCGCTACCCATGAGCGCTGTGTGAGGATCGAACAAGATTCAAGGCAACGGATCAGGGACGCTGAGCGAGACTTCTATGATCGCTGCGCGCCGATGCAACGGGAGCTTGACGAACTCCTGAAGGTCGCCACTATCAAGCATGCCTATTCTCCGATCCCTCCGATGATCGTCCCGGCAAAGGACTTCCCCTAACGATGACAGAGCGCCAACCCATTTGCCCGGCTTGCGGCGGCCCAACTCACAGGCAGGGAATGCACTGCGCGGCATGCCTGGAGGCCTACATGGAGACCATGACGCCGGCTGACTGGCAGAGCGCACTTGGAGAGGTCATTGACCGAATAGTTGGCGCTGACGGTGAGATGGCGAGGGAATGATGGGCGCGACAATCATCTTGGGGCCACAGGCTGCTGCGGAGACCGTCTGCCACGAGGAGCAGCTTCGGATCTGGGCAGATGACCACATCATCGGCGCGCTCGCCCAGGAAGGATACTTCCGCGATGATCTGTCTTACGACGACAAGATCGACATTGAGCGGATCGTCATGCGCGAGATCAAGAGCATCATCGAGAGCGCTTTCGACCATCCAGAGGCGCGGACAATCAAACGGCGCTAATAAGCTATGACGGAGAACAACGATGAAGACCTTCGAAGCAGGAACGCAAGCAATGATCGATGCCGATAGGGAGGCTGGACACCTCGGCTCCGAAGATCCAAATTGGGGAAGGTACGAGGTAATGTTTCGGGCGGCGCTGCTCGTAGTGAAAGATCGGTTTGGTGGAGCTCCGGAAGCCGCTATAGATAGAGTTCTTAAAGGTGAATTGTAGATCACCCACGATCGAATACCGCTATCAGGATGAGGATCAGGACGGTGTAGGCGACGATGCCCATCGTTTTCGCTCCCTCTGATCAGCGATCCAGCCACATCCAACCCACAGCAGCCACAACGGCGCCAGCACGATCGCAGCCAGGATCATGAGCCAGCGAACGAGGTTGAGCAGGATCATATGCCTACCGTTGCGCCTCGGGCGACGAGGTACCCGATCAGCAGCAGGCCGATCGCGGCTGGAATCGCGATATTGAAGATAAAGTACCCCATCAGATTGCTCCGTTGAGAACGCTGAAGAACCCCCATAGGCCAGCTATAGCACCGATGAACATGGCCCAAGCGCAGATCTGCGCTTCCTCGTCGGTCCACTTGTCATAGGGCCTCATGTCAGTGACACTGCTCGATCTCGTAACCGTTTGTTGCTTGCTTCAGACAGCGCTCATGGTCTTCGACGTATGTTCCTCTGGACTCGATAACCATCCCGACAATGGTGATGAGAGCGAGCGCGCCGACAAGAGCAACGACTCCCTCGATCGCATGGGCGATAACGTTCCTGACAGCCTGCCAGGGATCATCTATCAAAACGGCCTCCTATGTATTCTCCACCATCCTGATCTTGCGGCCTGATAGCCGTGCCCGCTGCTCGGTGGAGCCCGCAGATGAAGAGAAATGACGTTAACACCAAGGATCAGGTCACCAAACCCTATCAGGCCGACGTCAAACAAGGACGGCTCCCAAAGCCATCCTTGGCAATAGATCGTTGCGCACAGGAATAGTTCGGCGCCTGTAAACGATCCGCGGCGCGCCCACCTCACCCAATGCGGATCAAGGTTGTTGATCCTGTCGTTGTCGACTTGCCGGATGACATACTCAAGGATACCGATTTCGATGATTGCGAGGATGTCATACGCTGTAGCGATGAGACTATTCATTTTTGGTTCTTTCGAACGGTTTCCATGTCCCGGCGAAGAACTTGTCTGCTTGGCGGCATATTCGAAAGCCGCCCATGCCGACCATGAAAGCGATTAAACCCTCTGGGAATTGGTTCAGTAGCCTCAACACTTGCGGCGTGAAAAAGTTCGCTGCGAGGCCGCCAACCACGATATATCCGATGATTTCCCACGGTCCCGCTTTGCGGACGAGGATTGCGTGAACGATACCGCCCGCAAATCCTGCGATGAGATAATGAATGTTGATGTCGAAAAAGATGGCATCAAGCATTCGCCCCACCGTTGGCCATAGCTTCCAAAGTGCTAGTCAACCAATAGAGCATCGTCGGGGTGATGCGACCGGCCGGAACCTCCTTGTTTTCGGGTAGCAGTTTGCAGGCAAGAAGCCCCGTAGCAATGAACTGAGTGCATTCCCATGCGCCAGGCTCATGCCAGTTTCGACTGGCGAACGGCCCCCAAAAGTATGTCACTGCAATGGGATCGTAGGGCTCATGGAGGTGGCTGCGCAGAAACGCGACGAAGGCAGTGGCCTGCTCTTCGGTGGCCTTCAGACGGACGAATAGTTCACGCCTGAATCCAGTATCATAGCCGGGCTTGAACTCCTGCACGCCGCCGAGGAGATGGGCTCCAATATAGGTTCCTTTGTCGCTCACCCCGTCTACATGCGACAGCTCGGAACCGTATTGGGCAACGCCGATCAGCTTCGTAAATACCCCGGCTTCCTGTTCCACAAACCGAAGCGTGATGAACGTAGTCAAAATATTAACTTCGTTCGGAATAGACTGCTTTCAACCATCTGTAGAGCCCCCTAGCTCTGTGGGTGGCCAGACCTGACCTAACCGTTTCGACCGGTTGGGTTGGGTCGCCTCAACAATTCCGGCAAATACTTGGCGGTGCCGGCTCAGCCGGCGGTAGAGAACAATCAGTTACACCACTCACATAGCGGCATCCAGCGGGAACGTCTGTTGAGCTATTTGCTGAGCCTTGTCTGAAACCCGCTGCTGGAGATGAATCCCAGCCCTCCACCGAATAGAGCCTTCTCGGCGACGATCAGGATAGCAATCAGCGCGATGGCTCCGATCACATACTTGATGGGGACGGCAAGGTTGGCCGGCGCCAGAAAGTCCACGACCATATAGATGATGTAGAGCACCACCATAACCACGATAAGTCCGATGGCAAACTCGATCACAGCAAGGGGTGTTACGGACATCCCGCCTCCACCCCCACCGAACAGAACACCCTTGATGGCGACCAGGAACACAAGAAGAGCTGTCCCTCCGACCGCATAGCGCGCGATCAGCTTGAACCGCTCATCCGGAGCGATGAAGTCGAGAGCCAGAAAAATCAGGTATACAATGATGCAGAGGCCAACTACAGCAATCAGGAAGTCCATTAAAGCGCTGCCAGTCATGACTATTTCTCCTCTTCAATCGTGATGCGATACCGTTTACCTGCCTTCAAGTTGAATTTCTCCCTGAGCACATTGAACCATGCTTCTTGCGGCTGTCTTTCTGAGTGATCAGAGATCAGGAACTTGATAATTCCATTGTTGATTATCGGCTCTTGGCACTCCCCAGATAGCTTCATGTCAGTGCTTCAGGTAAACGGCAATGGCCACGCCAGCCATCAACAAGCTCAGAGCCCATCCAGCTAGAGCATTCATTCCGACACCCTTTCCGGTTTGCGAAGAGACATACGCCTTGAGAGGTTCGATATCCTTGTTGGTCGCGTACATACCTCGCTCATTGTTGATCTGCTCTCTGAGATCGTTTGCCTTTTCGTCCTTGTAGCTCTGGATTTCTCGAGCAAGCTGGAGCGCGGCGAGATCGGCAGTTTCCTTGATCTTCAGCGCTTTCTCACGCTCGATATTGACTTCAGCATAACGTCGATCGCGCTCGTTCAAAAAACGTTCGTTCAGCATGAGGATGGTTTCGAAGTGCTCCTTTAGGGTAACTGAACTGAATCTGTCTTTCCCAGTCACTTCACAACTCGCCAGTGGATTCCGTACTTGATCGCGCAAGCCTTCGCGATCCATACCTTTGAAACCGAAGTTGACGCAACGATGGGCGCCGGCACCTCATAGATGCGCGTTCGATCAAGGTTGGTTATGTCTATGCCTGGAAACAGCGTGGCAAGGAAGAGGGCACAGCTCATCTACGGAACGCCTTGGAGGCTATCACGAGCGCGGCGCTCGGGGGGCCAACATAGAATAGCGCTTGCAAGATGGCATGTTCAGTATCCTCGAATCGACCAGGCAACGTTGCCACCTTCCATGATCCAACGACGTGAGGCTGCCATTCTAGCCATGGCAAGATATACCACTTCATCATTGGTACTAGGTGCCAACTAGTCGAATCCATTACGATCATAGCAACATGGAAGGCGAAGGCCATCGCGATCACAAAACAAGCAAGACCAAATGGGCCCCAAGTTCCTTGGCTCTTTTGAACATCAGCTCGTATCTGAGCAGACTGTACCGATGCTTGAGCAGTAGTGGTCGCAAGTTGATTTCCTGCGTCATTCTCATTCTTGAACCTAGTCGTATTATCTGCGTGAACATCAGTTATAGTTTTGCTAACTGTTCCAAGTATGAGATTGAGACCGCTCAATGCTGCACTTCCCAATAGTTGGGCGATCCAATTCATTTTATGCCGCCTTTGCTTCCGTCACTGCGGCGACCGCCTCCGTCTTTGTCGCGTCAGCCATCGCGATAGCTTCCGCGATCTTCGGCGTGATGGACTTTTCTGGTACTTCGATCAACTCGACAGGCTTCGTTGTCCGCTTGCGCAGCCATGAGATCAGCAGGCCAATACCCGTGATCATGGCGGTTCCGGCAATGCCGCGCATATCCTGTGGGACATGGGCAAAGTCGAAAATCCGCGTTGTCAACGGCGTCAGGTCGAGACTAGCGAATGCCACTGCCAGGGTATCGTAAGCCGTGACAAGCCCGGCGCCGATCGACAGAAGACGACCTATTAGCAGCGTCTCAGACTTGCGATAGAGCGCGATCTCGGCAGGCTCGATCCACGAAAAGAAGCTCTCTGTCGGCGGCTTTGTCTTCAGCCACGCCCGGCCGATGATCGCGTACCAGAGGAGGATGGCAATAATGATTGCTGTGATGCTGACAATCATTGTTTTAGGCCTTTGCCGAGAAACTGGCCTTGATGGCGCGGGCCTTGGCCTCAAGATTGCGGACAAACGTTTCTGTTCCGACAATCATGTGAGTGATAGGGTCTTTAGCAAACCAGACGACAGCGCCGCCGACCATCGCTGCGAGACAGTGCGTGAGAATATTCATGACTTCCTTCCGAATAGGCGTGTGAAGAGAGACGCGATGAAAGCGCCGATACTGCCCTTGGCAGGGTTGGTGATTGAAGGCGGTACTTCAGAATGAACAGGCGGCATGATAACCGGATTTGCACCACCGAGACGCACCGAGACATCCATGGTCGACATGGCCATGATCAGGCCGGCGCAGCCGAGCTGCGTATCGACGACCTTTGGATCGAAGACGCCATCTCTCACATATTTTCCGCTGCCATACTGATCTGTCCCGGCCCACACATAGGGTGACGGAAAGCCGCGGTTGGCATATCCGAGACCGTTGTATTCCTCCAAAAGCGTCAACGTTCCGCCAGCGCTCCAATCCCTGTTCAGCGCGGCGTGCGGAGCACAATTGACTAGAGCGTCAAAGGCACCGTCTTCCCATGTCGCGAAGGGGCCACGGCCGATCGGGACATGAACCGAGACTTGATCGAGCGGGTCACCCTGCCCGAGTTGGGTGTTCCAATGCTGCGATGCTTCACGCTCATGAACGACAGCTATGAAGAACCACGGAACGCCTGTTTTGGCTGAAACAGCGACGTAGCGGGATTTCGCGGCCGGTGCCACCAGCCGCTTCGCTACCGCAGTAAAATCCCGTGTTGTCTTGGCATTTGCCCAGCGTCTCGCGTTCGCCGCCTTGAGCGCCGTCAGATCGGTCATACCTTCTCCGTTGCACCACCCTTGCTCGCTGCAAGGTTGCGGTGCTATGATGATGCCTGTATTGAGGAATTTTCAGATGAAATCTTGGAAAGATGTTCTGGCCGCCGTTGCGGCCGTCACGGTCGTTAGTGTCGGCATCGCCTGTTCGAGATTTGCTGCAGAGCCCATGCGCGGCGGCCTCATGGTTGCCCATGAGGAACCGGTTCATTTGCTGCCGGCATGCGATTACTATCCGCACGGCCTGAATGGCGAACCGTGCGTGAATGGGCCCTAGGTCGTCTTGCTCGTCGCCACCCGGCCACTCCCGACTGTGGTAACGCCGCCAGAGATCGTGACACCATTTGACACCAGCAAACTGTCATCGACCAGCGAGGCGCCGAGCGACAGATAGCTGCCATCCGGTACGAATGACGTGCCGCCCAGTATCAGCTCATTGCCACCGAGCACGGCGAACAGGCCCTTGATGATGGTCGGCCCAACCTGTTTGATAGCGCCGCTGAAGGTATATCGGCCGCCGCCCTCGTCCATGTGCCAGAGATAGCCAAAGGTGTTCGATGCATTGAACCCACCGTCAACAGATGCGCCCGGCGTCGGCCCATCGAAAAAGAATGCACTGCAGTTTGTTCCTGCGCCGACGATGGTGATCGCGTCGCCTCCCGACATATCGAACAGCCCGTTGTTGTGCTGGTAGACCGTGCCGTTGCTTGCTGCGTTCAGGGTGTTGCCCATCAGCGTTGCGGTGCAGCTCGAACTCAGCGCCTTCCACGCCATGTTCAGTTCGCCGTTGTCGCCGATGGTGATGCATGGTCCCGTGCACGTCGAGGCGACGTGACCAGTTCCGTAAAGAGATAGCTGGATGAGATTGCTGCCGACAGGCTGGGTGCTGACGTTGAACGGATCGTTCGTGAAAACGCTGCCGGCCATCCATGCCACGATCGGCGTCGACCAGCTGCAGTCAAAATCCTTCTGGATCACCTGCGCGGCTGCGGCATTGGTCAGAAGCGCGGTAGCCGGCGATAGGCCGTCATTGGTGTCGGCACATCCTGACAGCGTTCCGACGTAGAGGATCGTCCCACCAGGGATTTTCCATCTGCCGGGTTTCTCCTCGGCAAACCAGACCGTTCCGTCGCTGTTCACCGCGATCTGTTGGTTCGGGTATAGCTTCGGGTTCACGTCGGCGGGGAAACCCGCGAGGATCTTGCCGCTTCCGGAATCTCCGTTGATGACGCGAATATCACAATCAGATATCGGAGCCGGGAGTGTGATCGTGATCTGCCCTCCTGTCGCGAAGATATCGCACCCTGAATGCGTCGATGAAAGTGTCGTGCTTATCGAAATTCCGATGACCGGTCTGGACATTCCTACATCCTGGTTACGAGTGCGAGTACGTCTGTAGAGTTGCTATCGAACGTGTTTGCGTGTGTTCCGTCGCTGGCTTGGTTCAACGACAATACGTGAAGCCCAATCAGGAGTGCATCATAGTGGGCATTTGCCTGTGTGATGAATGACGCAGCTGCGGGAGCAAACACGATGGCGCGCGGAGATGCCGCCGTGCTCGTTGAATCCAGACCGATGTAATAAGTACCGAATGCTCCTGCGTTCGCTGTCGTTGCAGCCTCGGCCGTGCAATAGGTCGATACCTCATCTTCGGCCAGACCCATTACAACGGTCACCTGATTTCCTGCGCTGGCTCTCGCCTGCTGAATCGTCGCGCTGGTGTAGGTATATGCAACGCCGTTATCTGTCACCTTGGCTCCAGTCAGAACCCGGTTGTACATATTCCAGACACCGAGTAACCCAGCCGTTCCGCCAGATGCGGCACCGCCCACATTCCAGCTGATTTGGCCGTTGGCCGAGGCATATACAGTGCCAAGATAGGTTCCCTGATTGACGCTTACGGGACCATAATTGGTAGCCGCATTGAAGCAGTTGGCGATAGAATTCTTGTTTGTGGTATAGCCGCGCGTGGAGCGATCGAGCTGGCTGTATCCGGTTCCTCGAGCGGTTGCACTGCCGCCGGTGTCCGAGGCCCATCCACCGCCACCGCCGGTCGCGACAGACATCGCGATACAGATGCGATTGGCTCCGCCGTGCACCCACCAGACGTCATAGACCTGACCGGAAACGACTTGGCCCGCGCTCGCCGCCGACACCATGGCATCGCTTACCTCGCATGAGGCGATCGTATCGATGGCGTCAGCCGATCCCGTATAATAGGGTACCTGATTGCCGATATAGCAATCATAGAGCAAAGAGGTTTTTGCCGATTGGGTCGTGCTCATCACCGGCGTATTGGTCTGAAGCGTCAATCTTCCCTGTGGCGCTGATAATGTCGCAGATGCAGCCGTGATCGACGCACAGGCCAGACCACTGGCATTTACGTAGACCAGCGCGTGGGCTCCGTCATTGGCGCAGGCTGGAACTGCTACGTTCGTCATGTCCGCCGTTGAGCCGGTCGGATTGATCCAGATCGAGTTGGCGATTCCTTGTGGCAGCTGCGCCAGCGTTGCGCGGCTGGATATGTTGGAGAAGGCAGGCTGTGTGCAGGTGAACGTGCTCAGCGTAGCGATTGCCGTCAAAAACTGATTTGAAGGACAAGTGAATGACGACGATCCGTTGGCATCTATATAGGAATTTAGGAGATCCTGCACAGTCGAGCGCAGCAGCGCCGGGGTGATCGCACCCGATGTGTTGTCCGGCCAATTGGTCGTGATATCGGTATTGATCTGCGCCTTTGTGCACGGGGTCGTGCAGTTGGCGTGCGCTTGATTGACCGGGCAGGAAATCCACACAGCGCAAAGCACAGCGAACGCCGCAAGGACGTTTCGAAGCATTATCATCAGTTTTTCCTAAAGTTGGAAGGCGGCTAGAACTCCAGCCAGCCCTTCATGCGAAGACATCCGCGAAGCGACGGAGAGAACGCCGCGCTGAACGCAGATTGTTCATTGACGACGCACCATTCCTTGATGATCAGAGACCAGTAGAGAAAGCCTCCAGCCGCTCCGAACAGCAGCGCGGCGCCGAGCGCGGCGAAGCGCAATCTGCTCTTGGCAACGAAGAGTCCGGAAATGAACAAGACGATGCCGATGATCAGGGCCGGCAGTTTGGCGGTCATCTTGACGTCGTCTGGCACGATCTATTTTCCTAACATGCGGTTGCGCAGACCTGTCCGCCGGTTGCCGACGCCGTACCGCCGGGGATAACCGTCCCGTTAGTTATCAGGACAGAATTGCCGCTCGGTGTGGAAGCGTTCGTGATGACTGCTCCGGGCCAGGTAAGTCCCGTCGTAATGACCGATCCTGATTTCAGGGTGAACGCAACATTCATGGTGACCAGCGGGGAAAACGCTACCGATCCGCTCAATGTAACCTTGGAGCAATGCGCCTCGCATGCGACGAACGCGAGCGGCGTGTATGTATTGACCGCATCACCGATATTGACCGTGGCGTTGTACGTCGCGCTTCCTTGCAGATCTACATCAAAGAAGACATCATTTGTGCCGCCCGGAAGCCAGATTGCCGTACCACCGTTGAAATCATAGATGCATGTCTGATGACACTTGAACTGACCGGTGCTCGCCGTGTTCGAGCTGTTGCATTTAAATGTCGGAGTGAATCCGAGGTTCCAGTTGACGATTGTGATTCCGTTATCGCCGCTGTCCCAGCATGATCCGGTCGACGCCCAAGTGATGGCACCACGGATGTTGATCGTGATGAAACAGCCAATGCTCTGCCCGGTCTGGTTGGCACCGGAGAGGATATTCGTGCCGCCAGTATAGAAGCCGAGCGAGCACGAATTATAGCCGCCTCCGTCCCATTGCTGCCCGATGACAACCACTGCGGCCTGTGGAGTCGCCATGCACCCGGTGCCGGCAGCAAGACCGTCGTTGGTATCGTTGCCGTTTTGCGTGACGCAGATTTCCGCGCCAGTTGGAAGATGCCAACGCCCCGGGTTTACGGTGGTATGCCAACTCGTCCCATCAGAAATGACCATGCCGGCCTGTCCCGGCCATAGCGTCGGATTCCAGTCGGATGGAAAGTTCGCTCCGATCTTCTTTCCGCTCGCGGTCCCTATCCCGCTGTAAACCTCGCTGTTTTTCCAGCCGATCCAACAGCCCGATGACACCGAGCTAGCCGCAGGTAGCGCCAGCGTGGCGTTTCCGCCTCCGTTCGCAATCAGCTCCTGAAAACAATTCGCGCTCGTCGCCGTGATGTTTCCGGATTGCGTGCTAGTTGCCTTGGCGACGACAGGAGCGCCGCCGTCCTTGATAAGCTTTCCGGTCGTACCATCAAAGACAGCAAGATCGCCACTAACCGCGCTGGATGGCCCTTGTACTGCTGTGCCAACCGATTGCGTAACGAACGCTTCCGACGCGCAATAGACCGTGCTGGCTCCAACTGGAGAAGTTCGGCAGGTATTTCCTTGAGCGTGCGCACTGCCACTGAGAACGACGAGCAGAGCAAATGCGGGTAGGCCTCGCAACATCACCCCATCAACTCCGTCAGGACAATGCTCTGCGTCCCGTCGACCGAAACGTTGGTCCCGGAGCAAAATAGGTTGTATGATGCTCGTGTCGTCGTAGTTGCGGGGTCGATGGCTTTAATCAGACTGCCGCCGCCGATACCAACCGACGAATTTCCGAGCAGGGGTAGAGTTGGGCCTATATTGGTTGGCCCTGTTCCACGGCTCAGGAAGAATGTACCAGACGCACTGGCATTCGCCTGCCATCCGAACATGATCTCAGCCATGATCGGATTGACGGCGCTCGATGGCGTGATAGAGCCACCGACATTCATATTTGTATTTGCGCCAGTCCCCGATGTGGTCGATGTGGCCGTTGCATAGACGGTCTGCACGGTGTCGGCAGGTTTCTTGATGCCTGGTCCGAACAATTGCAGCGTGGTCGGAACGATTCCATAAGTGCCTGCGGTAGCAAGGCCTGCCGAATATTCGACATAGCCCAAGATCCGCATTGCCTTGTTCGTTATCGTCGTGCCATTCGGCGTGTAGAACACGCCTGCCGAGGTCGCGGAGCCAGACATTGCCGTTGACGAGATCTGCGCAGTTTCGTTCAGCGTAGTAATGGTGCCGCCGCTCGAACAGTTGATCAGTCCAAGAACAACCGTTCCTGCATTGTTGAAGGCCACCAGCCAAAGACGGAACGGAGTTGAATTGGAACTCCCGAGCGTGGCCCCGGTCGCAAAGGTCGAGATCGATAATGCCGAGGTCACTGCGACCACGACAGGATCGCCATTAGCAAGAGTCACGTCCCGGAACGGAATCCGGATTGGGTTTCCTGCAGTCGGGTCTGCCCCCGTGTTCGCGGCTTTGAGCGAGACAGTCAGCACACCGGCCGCGATGCCAGCATTGATCTGCAGATTCGATGGCTGGGTCGGGTTGACCGCACCCTGCGCGGGGTTGAGCAATTCCCAGCGTGTGTTGGCGAGATTATAGCGCAACAGGCATTCTGCCAGATTGCCCGGGATGTCTCCGATCTGTACCGCAGCCCCGCCACTACGGGTGATGGTGACGGCCGGCAGGCTATCAGCGGCAAAGGTCGGCGTCGTTGTGGCGTTTGCTGCCGTCGCGCGGAAGCTGCGCAACATGCCGTCCACAAGCGCCAGCACCGATGGCGTATAGGTCGCCGTGATCGCGTCCGCCGTGCCGCCGGCAATCGTCCACCCGACCAAGCCGTCTTGTGCCTGATTCAGCGCTGCGTAATCGGTACGCGCCACGCCATTGGCCGCACCGGTATGCCGAAAATTATTCATCGGCAGGTTGGCAGTCGGCTGGCCCTGTCCATCACGGGTGATGCAGTTTCCAAACCCGTTCGTCGTTATGTCGTCAGTGTCTGAGTCCATGCGTGTTGCATTGATGTCAATGCCGGCCGCCTTGTCGGCGACCCACGAAAACAGCCTCAAAAACCCACCAGACCCGTTCCACGGCAAGGCGATTATCCTTTATCTTCAGTGTGATGCGATTTTCAGTGGCGCATAGCGAATTGCGGGCATAAATAGAGCCCGATGGTCAAAATCTCAGTTTTCGATTGTCTCGCCGCGCTCGCGTTCGCGGTCTGGAAGCATGCGGAAAGCGGCTGGTCGCCGCATTTCCCGCTCGTGATCTATCTCTTGGTCGGTCTGTGGCTCTCGCTGGTCACGCGAGCGGTTGCGGTAGGACTATGGCGCCTGATTTCGAGGCCCTGGAAGATAGCCGCTGAACAGCCCGGGGGACTGAGCAGCGAGAACAGATGCAAGCCGGCCGGTCTGCTGGCCGATCGGCGCCGACGCATTGGCGGCCCGGGCAGCGTTGTGGCGGGACAGAATTTCGGCCAGTCGCGGGATGTCTGTCCCGCGTCGGGTCAGGAGGTCAGCGATCCCCTCCTTAGTGCGCTCGAGCGAGAGATCACCCAGATATTGCTGGCCCCGCCGCAGCGCAGCCACACCAAACCCCGTCAGATTGGCCATCGGCGGCCCTGACTGGTTCGGGGCTTCCGTGTCCTTCATGAGCTGCTGACGGACGGCGGTGCGGCTATTGGAGGAGACCTTGTTCGTCACCTCCTGGAAATGGGTTTCGGCTGCGATCCGCTTGTCGACGGCATCAGCGGCGTCCTGACCAAACACCCGCGCTATCTTCTCCCGGTTCTGGTTGGTGTCGAGCAGTCGGCGAGCAGCGGCGCCGTCATTGCGCGCGGTGTCGATGATGCGATCGATCTCGCGGCGCATGCCGAGCTGCACGCCGGCCCGCTCCGGAATGCTCATGCCAGCGATGTGTTCGCCAAGCTCTTCCGGTAATAGTTTGGTGTTCAGCGCCGAACGGCCCAAATCGATCGCATCGTTGACTTGGAATTTGGTCGCCGATGCCCGCCGTGCCATCGCATAAGCGCCGTCCGTGACGTTATCGAGATGGTTGACCAGCGCGGTTTTGGCATCCATCAATCCACCCAAATCAGCCTTACCTGCTGAATCAAGATCCTGGATACCGCCGGTCTTCATCATGCCATTGATGCGGGAATCCAGTGCCTTCTTGACGTAGTCCCAATAGCGTAGCGAAGTTTTGGCCGGATTCGTCACATCTTCGGCGATATGATAGCCGGGGCCAGCAAGTTCGGTCTTTACTTCCTTGGTGCCGGCAATGTTCTCTCCGTGGTTCTTGGCGAGTTGCTCGGCATCCTTCATCGCCTGAGCGACCACGGGCCGTGAGGTAATCGAGGTGGGCACATTGACCACTGGATGCGCGGTCATCACGTTGTCGTAGAGTGGCTTGGCGATCTTATCGACGGCCTCGTTGATGCCGTCCCGGGTCGCCACGAGATCGGGCGACGGACCCATGACTTGGTCAAGCGTGTCTTTGGTGCGTGCGGCCGTACCGCTGCCGAATGTCCCGGTACGGCCCTCGACCGCGTCCAGTACCGTGTTTTGACCCTTGCCGGGCTGGGCTGCGATTGCTTCGGCCCGGCCGCCCAGCTGGCGGCCCATGTCCATGAACATCGATTCCGGCCCAAGTTCAGCTTGTCGCGCCGCGGCCCCGGCCGGGGTCAACTGGTCGGCCTCGACGTTCTTCGCCACCTTGGCGACCGCAGCCGGTGTCACATCTCCACCGAGTTCGCTTGCTGCCGTTCTGGCCGCTCCGCGGTTGGCTAGTACTTCGCCAATTTTGCCGCCTGCCATTCCGGTAACGCCGCCGCCGATCGCACCCAGGAGCCGCGCATAGGGCTCCAGCCACGTTCCCTCGACGCGCGAGCCAAGCGCTTCGGAGCCTAGCCCTGGTAGTACTGCGCCCTTGACGAGATTTGGCACCACGGCGCCGCCACCGGTGACAAGTGCGGCGGGTGCGAATTCCGTGACCGATTGGCCGAGTTTCCCGGCTTCGGTCTGGGCTTCTGGCAAAGGACCGTGTTGCCCCTCGGTTGGAATGACAGGTGCCGTAAGTTCGGGCCCCTTATCAAGTCCGGTTTTTTCGGCGATGTAGTCTGTGGCCGCCTTGCTGCCTCTGGCAAGCAGATCAGAAGCCTTGCTGATGCCCTCAGTGCCGAGGATCGGTGCTGCGATGTCTGGGCCTTTGTCGATCCCGGTCTTTTCGGCAATATAATCGGTCGCAGCCTTGCTTCCTTTCGCGAGCAAGTTGCCCACCATCCCAGGCGCTCCTAGGAACGCTGCCGCCCCCTTAATCGGGCCAGTGATACCGACCGCTGCCGCTTCATGGGCGAGGGATGGCCCTGGCGTCACCACTGGATCGGCATGCCACCAATCCTCAGCAGCCGGCGCGTCGATATGGCCCTGCAACGGCCCGAGATTCGGGCCATGGTAGGGTTGCGACGCGACTGGATCGTTCTGCCAGAAATCGTCAGCCATTATTGCTTGTGCCGAATAGAGCCGTCAGGAGCCATATAGGGAGTGCCTTTTGCGAGATTATCGTATTCCGCTTTGCTCGAAATGCGGGGCGCGGTCGGGCCAGTGGCATTTCCGCCAGGGAATCCCGGCTGGGATCCTGTCTCGTTCCCCGTCATCCCCTTTAACGGCCCGATCTCGCCCCGCACCTTGTCGACATAACCTTTGAGCGGATTTTGCCGCAGCCAAGCCTGTTCAAACGATTGCGGATCCCGCCAGCCGTGCTGCTGCGCCTCGACGAAGTCCCGCGGCAGGTCGCGCGCTTGGCGCAACTGGCCGATGTCCTCGGACAGCATCTGCAGGTTCGCGGCCGGCTGCAGGTTCGGATGCTCCTTGTTTTCGGACAGGGCCCGGAACTCCATCTGCGTGAACCGCGGTGTCGTCGCCTTTAGCTGCTGCAGGGTTTCCACGTAGTTTTCGTGAATCGCTGTCTCGACCTTGGCCGGGTCCGCTAGGATCGTTTCCGGCAGGTTGACCCCGATCGATTTCAGGAGCGAGGCGACCTGCGCCTTCTGTTCGGCGCCGTAGCCGGTCTGCATGGTCTTGAAGGTCTGCGCTATGGTGTTAAGACGCTGCTCGGCCTGGTAGCCGGGCTGAAGGCCAGAATGCCACCCCTCCTGTGTCTTTTGCCACGCTTCGACGCGCGGTTTGGCTTCGGCCGGCGATTTCGGCAATGGAGCCTGATCGGTCAGCGGCGGGACGAGCGTGCCG
>Ga0247680_1000073_pt1 | contig 52068 bp, 47 predicted proteins | sample CNK21_metaG_FD_182803 | JGI IMG/M metagenome (GOLD analysis project Ga0247680, IMG submission 182803) | Soil microbial communities from Purdue University Martell Research Forest, Indiana, United States - CNK21 | ecosystem: Environmental > Terrestrial > Soil > Temperate forest > Bulk soil...
TTTTTCCTTAGGCCGTCGAGCGCAGGCGCGCGAAGACTGTCACCGAGGTGATCGTCAGCAGCCCGAAGTCGGCGATGTACGCCATCGCTCGTTCGCTGACGTGAGGATTTCCTCGTCTCAGCGCCGAAAACGTGTCGGTATGGCGCACGACCGGATCACGGTTCGTTGACTCAGCGCTTCTCCCCGAGCTTTCGGGTGAGCAGGTCACGTTCCGACGCTGGAGTATCGGCGAGAATCGGCGAGACTGGCGACTGCCAGCGCGAGAATCCTGTCCCGCCTCGGAGCGATGTCGACATCCTCTCCGTAGTGGCGGCGCAGCAAGGCGATCACCTGTCCCTCGAAACTCCGGCCACATCGCTCCGCATCCGATGCGATCCTTTTGCTGAGCGCAACCGGAATGCGAATCGTGCGCGCAATCGTCGATTTTTGCAGGTGGGTGGCAGCTCGCTGACTCATATCCAGATCGTACAAGATTGGTGTCGAAAGTGCCGGTTCCGAGGCGACGGTTCTCTGAGGCCGCTCAGACGTCGCAAACTCCAAGGGGGGGGACAAATTGTCCCCTCCCTTTGAGGGTTTCGCCCCAACCCTGGGGTCCCGTTTCGGCATTTCAAGTGTCCGATGTTTTCGGACACTTGGAATCGCCGCACTATCTCCGGATCCAGCGCTTCCGACGAACGTACGGGCCCCGCACACGCAGCATCCAGAGGGTGACCTCGGCGCTGACGCGGCGGGCCGCCTCCAGCGCTTCTTTGTCGCTCGCGCCCGCCGCTGCCAGCGACGAGTCGACGGCTTGCGCGGCTTCCGCCACCAGTCTCGCGGCCGGTCCATCGTAGACAACGTGCGGCATCAGCACGTCGAGCACTGCCGTAACCGCCATGGCCGCAACGTCCGCCGTGGACGGGGCAGCGGTATTCGCGCGCGCTCTCGACTTCCCACGCGAAGCGCCGAACTCGCCCTCCGGTAGTTGCGACGCCGGGACGAGCACACGCATCGACCTCGCCACGCCGGGGAGTTTTGAGAGCAGCCCGCGGGCGCACAAGGTCTTGATCATGTTGTTCACGCTCGGCGGGGTCGTGCCGAAGTGACGACCGACATCCTCAAAGGAAGGCGCTACGCCGAACTTCTCCGTGTAGCGGTGAATGAACGTCAGGTACTCTCCCTGGCGCGCGGTAAATGCGGGGGTCATGGGAATGCAGGATAGCGCAGGAGCCGCTCTACACTCGCGGGACGCCGACCCGGTCCAACTCTTCGTTGAGCTCCTCGTCTGCCTCGCTCCGGATTTCGGAGATGCTGGCCCATGCCAGGGCGGAGCTCTCTCCGTATTGGCTCGCTTCTCGGAGATAGCGGAGGGTCGACCAGCGGTCGTTGCGGGTGAAGGCGGCCAGGGCGGCCAGGCCTAACCAGGCGGGACGCGCCGGCGATCCTTCGCCTCGCGCCTCGATCACTTCCGGGTCTACCGTGCCGCTTTGGGCGAGATCGAATGCGTCCGAGGTCATACCGAGCTTCGCGGCGCATTGAAAGAGAAGGTTGCCGTCGCAATGAAGGGTGAGGAGAAGGGCGAGAGTGTAGCGGAGGCGCTGATGGTGCTCTTCGACGGGGACGAAACGCATCAGCTCATCCCAGCGCTCTTCGCTGGGATGATTGGCGAATTCCTCGATCGCGCTCACCCAGCCGTCGGATACGTTCGCGGCCTGCGCGATTGCTGCTTCCAACCCTTCGCGATCGGCGCAATCCGGCGCTCGCAGCGCCAGGCGAGCAACGGTCGCCGCGTCGTCCGGGTAGCCGCTTTCGGCCAGCTTGTTCACAGCCGGTAACGCGCTGCCGCCGTTGCTCCAGTGGCGTAGCAGCAGCGTCACTTCAGGGTATTCGTCGCTGACGGGCACTTTTCCCTCTCATGAATCACTTCGTCGAGCACTGACGTTTCTGAGGCCCCCTGCTGCCGCGAACTCGAATGGCAAGGGGGGGACAAATTGTCCCCTCCCTTTGAGGCTTCGTCCCAAATCTGGGTCCCGCTTCCGCATCTCAGTTGTCCGATATTTTCGGACATCTCTTTGGACGAACGACTTCAGCTCACGCGGAGGCGCGGAGACGCGGAGATGACGAGGAGCTTCTTTCTCCGCGCACTCCGCGCCTCCGCGTGAGTCAGGCCAGAAGCACACGCCACCGTATGGGATCAGCCCTGGACACTGATTTCCGATGACCTGCAAGTTCACTGAACCTCTTCATCGACCGTAAAGTCCTGCACCGGCAGTAGCCGATCGCGGTCGAACGGCGGCTTCTCTTTCGGCGGAAGAGTTTTGCCGAAGTCGCGGTGCCATCGCTCGCGCGTTTCGTCGTCGGCGTAGTAGCGGAGGTAGATCTCGTTGTCTTCGTCATTGCATTCGCCGATCGGGCTGAGGTGCCATCCGCCGCCGGAGCCGGGGGTGGGGAGAAGCGTTTCCTCGCGAAGCCCGTGGGCGACGAGAAAGCGGTACAGCTCGCGGTCGCTCAGGTGATCCGTCGATTCGACGAACACGCAGGCGGCAGCCATGGCCTTGATGAGCTCCCAGAGCCTCGTATGCAGCGTGGCGTCATCGAGGTTCTGCTCGTCCGGGATCGAGACTCCCTTGTCGCGCAGGACGTCGATCGGACGTTCCCCTTCCTCATCACCGTCAAAGAATCGGTCGAGGCGTTCGATCTCCGCGAGCGGGTCGTGGTCGTCAGACATTGTCTTTACCTCCGTACGTACCGAGGCTCCCTCGGGATCGGGGAAGAGTCAAGTTTTTCTACTGGCTGGAGAATCGTTGTCCGCCAGGGCAAAGGGAGCGTAGGCTCGACGCAATGACAGAGCACGGGCACGGGCACGATCACGGAAAAGGACATGGCCACAGTCATGCGGGCATCGATCCTTCCATCGCTTCGTCGGACCGCGGCATCTGGGCGGTGAAGTGGTCGTTCGTGGGACTCTTCCTCACGGCGGGCATCCAGCTCGCGGTAGTGCTTTTCTCGAACAGCATCAGCCTGCTCGCCGACACCATCCACAACTTCGGCGATGCGGCGACCGCGATCCCGCTGGCGATCGCATTCCTGTTTGCGAAGCGGAAAGCGAGTCCGCGTTTCACCTATGGCTATGGGCGCGTCGAGGACTTTGCGGGGATCATCGTCGTGCTCATGATCCTGACCAGCGCGGTGGTCGCGGCGTACGAGGCCATCCATCGTCTGATGCACCCCGAGAGGGTCGGGCATCTCGGCGCCGTGGCCATTGCGGCGGTGATCGGATTCCTCGGCAATGAGGGGGTGGCCATCTTCCGCATCCGTGTCGGCAAGGAGATCGGCAGCGCGGCGCTCGTCGCGGACGGTTATCACGCCCGCACGGACGGCTGGACGAGCCTGGCGGTGCTCTTCGGCGCGCTCGGGGTCTGGCTCGGTTTTCCTCTCGCCGATCCGATCATCGGCGTGCTCATCACGGCCGCAATTCTGGTGATCGTCTGGCGCTCGGCGAAGGAAGTGGTCAGCCGCGCGCTCGACGGTGTCGATCCGGAGGTGCTCGCCGAGGTGCAGCATGCCGCCGCGCATGAAGCCGGCGTGCGCGAGGTGAAGGAGGTGCGCGCCCGCTGGCTCGGACACCAACTGCTCGCGGAGGTGAACATCACGGTCGATGCCTCGCTGACCGTGGAGGAGGGACACGCCATCGCCACCGGCGTTCATCGCCAACTGATGGCGCATCTGCCGTTCCTGGCGCGCGCGGTCGTGCATGTCGATCCGGTCGGTGCGTCAGGCGAGGAACATCACGGCGCTGCTGAGGTGAATCGAGGCTGACACCTGCCCCAACGTGGGCATAACTGGCGCGCGTTGTCCACGTATGTCCATCGTTGTCCTTTACAGCCGGGGCTGCGGCCCTTAGACTCAACCCGGTGCCGGAGACGCAGACTGCAGGGGACATTCTGACGATCCGTCAGTTGGCGGAGTACCTCATGGTGTCTGAGAAGACCGTCTACCGGATGCTTGACCGGAACGAGTTGCCGGCCATGCGGGTCGGAGCCCAGTGGCGCTTCCGGAAGCTGGACATCGACACCTGGCTGGCCGAAGAGGTGCGCCGCGTCGAGTATGACGGGCAGCGCGGGGCGCTCGATGCGTTCGCGGCGTCTGAGATCGCGATCACGCCTCTCCTCGCGCCGGACAACATCTGGCTCTCTGTTGCGCCGGCATCGCGCGACGAGCTGCTGGCGTTCCTGACGCGCGAGGCGTCGATCGATGCCCACGTCGACCGCGATCAGCTCTTCCGATCGATCCGCGACCGCGAGGAGATCTGTTCGACGGCGGTGCTCGAAGGAGCGGCGTTCCCGCATCCTGTCGATCCACGCCCGTTCCGGTTCTCACGCAAGCGGGTGCTCCTGGCCGTCCTTCGCGAGCCGCTCGACTTCCTCGATCCGCATGGCCACCGTCCACGGGTCGTCGCCACGATCCTGGCGCGTTCCGTCCAGGGGCAACTCCTGGCGTTCTCACGCGCGATCAAGTTGTTCGCCGACGCCACTCTCCTCGAGAGACTCCACGCCGCACAGACGCCGGATGAGGCGATCCGTCTGATCGGTGACGCCGAGACGCTGCTTTCTCCGGCGAAGCAGACGGAGGAGCGGTGAAGCTCACGATCGGTGAAGCAGCGTCACTTCTCGGGAGTGCCGAGGAACGCGTGTACGACTGGATCGAAGAGGAGGCGCTGCCGGCGCAGAAAATCCGAGGGCAGTACCGGATCAACCGGTCGGACCTGCTGGAGTGGGCCACGGAGCACAACATGGGCGTCTCTCCGCGCGCATTCAGCCGGGACGGGGGAACGCCTTCGCTCGCCGATGCGCTGCGCGCCGGCGGGGTCCACCACCGTATCGACGGAACCGACCTGGCAACGATCATCGAAGGGATCGTCGCGCTGTTGCCGCTTCCGGACGACGCCGACCGCGACATGCTCCTTCACATCCTGCTGGCGCGCGACACGCTCGGCGTCACACCGGTCGGCGATGGCATCGCCATTCCGCACGTGCGGACGCCGATCATCCTCGCCCCCACGGACGCGGTGATCGCTCTCTCCTTCCTCACGAATCCGCTCGATCTCCGCGCTTCGGATGGGCGGGCCATCGACACGCTGTTTCTCCTCATCTGCCCGACGATCCACATGCACCTGGCGATGCTCGCCAAACTCGCCTACGGCCTGAAGGACGCAACCTTCCGTGATGCCGTTCGCCGGCGTGCCTCTCCCGAGGAAATCGTGCGGATCGCGGCGGCACTCGAGGGGGCGTTCTGACGGTCCTCCCGCACACAGGAGGCTTACCGTGAGCGCGATCCTCGTGATCGCCGGCGTTTCGCTCTGCATGATCAGCGGCCTCCCCTCGCTGGTTACGCGCCGCGCGAGCGTCGTGACGACGGTGCTCATCGTCGCCGGAGGCGTGACTGGTCTCATCGGCGCGATGTTGGGTCTCACAGGGGGCACGGCCGGTCTCTTGCTCCCGTGGCACATTCCCGGCGGCGCGTTGGCCATTCGCGTCGATGCGCTCTCCGCCTTTTTCCTGGCGCCGGTCTTCCTGCTGGCCGGCGCGGGCGGTCTTTATGCCGATCGCTACTGGCCTGCCGCGCGGATGCGCGCTGGCTACGTCCGGGCGTTCTTCGGGCTCATGGCAGGGGCGCTGGCGCTGGTCATGTGCGCCGCGAATACGATTCTCTTTCTTGCGGCGTGGGAGGTCGTGGCGGTGTCGTCCTTCTTTCTCATCGCCACCGAGCACGAGCAGGCGGAGAGCCGAAGCGCGGCGTGGATCTACATCACCGCGAGCCACGTGGCGACACTGGCGCTCTTCGCGATCGTGGTGCTCCTCCACGGCGTCACGCACACCTGGGCATTCGTGCCGCTCGCCGCCGGGACAGGCGCAATCCCGGTTGGACAGGCGCTGCTTTGTCTCGCGTTTATCGCGTTCGGCATCAAGGCAGGCCTCATGCCCTTTCACATCTGGCTGCCCGGCGCGCACGCGGCGGCGCCGAGTCATGTCTCGGCGGTGATGTCGGGGGTGGGCATCAAGATGGGGGTATACGGGCTGGTGCGCCTCCTTTCGCTCTTTGACGCGGTCCCCTCGGCGTTCGGCACGACGCTGCTGCTGGCCGGAATCGCCTCGAGCATTCTCGGCGTGGCCTTCGCGATCGTCCAGCACGACCTCAAGCGCCTGCTGGCGTATCACAGCATCGAGAACATCGGGATCATCGTGATGGGGCTCGGGATTGGCGTCGTCGCGCAGACGCACGGCCAGCCGCTCCTGGCGGTTCTCGGCTACGCGGGGGCGCTGCTCCACGTCTGGAATCACGGCCTTTTCAAGGCGCTCCTTTTCCTCAGCGCGGGGGCGGCCATTCACAGCGCGCACACGCGCGAGATCGATCGCATGGGCGGCCTGGCGCGGCGGATGCCGTGGACGGCCGCGGCTTTCCTCATCGGCGCCGTGGCCATCACAGGACTGCCACCGCTCAACGGGTTCGTGAGCGAGTGGCTCCTGTATGTCGCGGGCTTTACGAGCATCACCGGTTCCCCGCACGGCGGACCGGCGCTGATTCTCATCCTCGTCGTACCAGCGCTGGCTCTTACCGGCGCGCTGGCGCTGGCGTGTTTCGTCAAGGCATTCGGCACGGTATTTCTCGGAGCACCGCGGTCTGAGGCCGCGTCGGATGCGTCCGAGGTTCCGGCCACGATGCGGGCGGCCATGGTGCCGCTCGTTCTCGGATGCGCAGCGATCGGCCTCGTGCCGGCGCTCTTCGGGCCGATCCTCGGCCGCGCCGTTCATGGCGCGGCACCACGACTGCCGATGCCGGCGACGCTGGCCGCGCTTCTGCAGCCGATCCAGACCTCGGCGCTGGTCATCGCGGGCATTGCCATCGCGGCGGTCCTCACCCTGCTCGCGGTAACCCGCCGCGCGGCCACCGCTCTGACGTGGGACTGCGGCTACGCGGAGCCGACCGCACGCATGCAGTACACGGCGTCCTCGACCGCGCGCGGCGTGGTGGGCCTCTTCGGATGGGCGATGCGGCCGGTGATCCACGCGCCGCGCCCCTTCACGCTCTTCCCCTCGGCTGCAGCGTTCGAGAGTCACGTTCCGGACACAGTCCTCGACCGGGCCCTTCTTCCGGCGCTCCGCGGCGCGCGATGGGTGCTCGGTTTTGCCCGCTACTTCCAGCACGGCCGCATGCAGCTCTATCTCCTCTATCTCGGCGTGACGCTCGTCGCGCTCCTGGCCTGGAGCGCCCGATGAACACAAACACAAAACCAGAAACTAGAAACCAGAAACCAGAACGGGACCTTCTGGTTTCTGGTTTCTGGTTTCTAGTTTCGATCTGGAGTGCCCGATGACCGCTGTTCTGCAGCTCCTGCTCGTCGTTCTGACGGCGCCGTTGCTGCTCGGCGTCATCACCAGGACCAAGGCCTTCGTCGCGGGGCGAAACGGGCCACCTCTTCTGCAGGCGTACTACGACCTCGGGAAGCTGCTGCGGAAAGAGACGGTCCTCAGCAGCACGACGACGTGGGTGTTCCTGGCCGGTCCCGCCGTGGCCGTGGTCGTTCCACTGCTGGCGTCGCTGCTGCTGCCGCTGGCCGGGCCGCACGCGCCGCTTGCGTTCACGGGCGATCTCATCCTCTTCGTCTACCTCTTCGCTCTGTCGCGTTTCTTTACCACGGCGGCGGCGCTCGACACCGGCTCCGCGTTCGAAGGGATGGGCGTTGCGCGCGAGATCACCTTCGCGGCCCTGGCGGAACCGGCGCTCTTCTTCGGCCTGCTGGCGCTGGCGCGCATCTCCGGCTCGCTGTCGCTTTCCCAACTGCTTACCGTCGACGGCACCAGTTGGCACAAGGCAAGCGCCGCGCTGGTGCTGATCATCGCCAGTTGGTTCATCGTGCTGCTCGCGGAAAACTCGCGCGTGCCCTTCGACGATCCGAATACCCACCTCGAGCTGACGATGATTCACGAGGTGATGGTGCTCGACCACAGCGGACCAGCCTTCGGGCTCATTCTCTATGGGAGCGCGCTGAAGCTGTTCGTCTTCAGTGCGCTCATCGCGGACGTGGCCCTGCCGCGGACGGGAAATCCGCTCATCGACGCGGCGGCGACGCTGGGCGCGGTGCTCGGTATCGGGGTGGTCATCGGGCTCGTCGAGAGCAGCATGGCCCGCCTGCGCCTCGTGCGCGTTCCGCAACTTCTCATCGCCGCCAGCCTCGTGGCCGGTTTTGCCGTCGTGCTCGTTCTGAGGTGAACCCGATGCCGCCGATCGCCGACTCCATCCTGATCCTCCTGCTCCTGACGAACTTCTTCATTCTCGGGACGGCCAACCTCCATTCGGCGATCCGCGGCGTGGCGTTGCAGGGACTCCTGCTCGGCGTGCTGCCGTTCTTTGTCGAATCGCAGGCGACTGTGCGTCTGGTCCTGCTGGTCATCGCCACCGCGGCGATCAAAGGGGTCGTGATCCCCGGCCTGCTGATGAAGGCGCTGCGCGACGTCCATATCCGTCACGAGGTGGAGCCGTACCTCGGCTTCGTGCCGACCCTCTTTCTCTGCGCCGCCGGGACGGCGCTGGCGCTTCTGTTCGCGGACCACCTGCCGCTCGCGGCCGCCGACCGCACCGGCCTTTTCGTTCCGGCGTCGCTGGCCACGCTCTTCTCGGGATTTCTCGGTCTGACCACGCGGCGCAAGGCCATCTCGCAGGTCACCGGCTACCTCGTGCTCGAGAATGGGATCTACGTCTTCGGCCTGCTGCTGTATCAATCGATGATCGTCGAAGTTGGCGTTCTCCTCGATCTCCTCGTCGGCATCTTCGTCATGGGGATCGTCCTCAACCACATCCAACGCGAGTTCTCCTCGCTCGATACCGAACGTCTGTCGCGCCTCAGAGAATAAGGATGGCCGTCTATCTCATCATCGTTCCGCTCATCGGCGCGCTGGCCGCGTTCCTGCTGCCGTCGGACCGCCCGCGGCCGTGGATCGTGGCCATCGTGGCCGTGATTCACCTGGCGCTCGCGGCGGCGGTGATCGCGAACGGCGACGTTGGGCTGGCGTCGGAGTGGCTCCGCTTCGATGCCCTCGGCCGGCTGGTGCTCCTCATCGTGTCGACCCTCTTCTGCATCTGTGCGCTCTACTGCATCGGCTATCTCCGCCTGCGAGCGGAACGGCCGAACCGGATCTTCTGCACGGCGCTGCTCTTCTTCCTGGCCATGACCAGCCTCGTGGCACTGGCCCAGCACCTCACGATCCTGTGGGTGGCGATGGAGGCGACGACGCTGGCGACCGCGGTGCTCCTCTATTTCAATCAAAACCAGCGATCGCTCGAAGCGACCTGGAAGTACCTCATGATCGGCTCGGTCGGCATCGCTCTGGCGCTGCTCGGCACGCTGTTCCTCGCCTATGGCGCCCGCCTCGGCATCGGCGAGCCGACGCTGCTCTTCCGCGATCTCGTCAAAGGGGCGGCGCATCTTCCGGCTCCCTGGGTAAGGACCGCGTTCGTCTTCCTCCTCGTCGGCTACGGCACGAAGATGGGACTGGCGCCGCTCCACACGTGGAAGCCGGATGCGTACGGCGAAGCGCCCGGGGTGGTCGGCGCCCTTCTCGCGGGCGGCATGACCACGTGCGCCTTTCTGGCGCTGCTCCGCGTCTACCGCATCGCCGACGCGGCGGGGCAGGGGGGCTTCGCGCGCCAGCTCCTGGTCGTCTTCGGCCTGCTCTCCATGGCTACCGCCGCGGCGTTCATGGTCGGCCAGCGCGACTTCAAGCGGCTGCTCGCATACTCCAGCGTCGAGCACATGGGCATCCTCGTGCTCGGTATCGGAATCGGTGGCGCCGGGATCTTCGCGGCGCTCCTGCACACGGTCAACAACGCGCTCACGAAGGGGGTGCTCTTCCTCGCGGCAGGAAACATTCATCGCGCCTTCAAGAGCAAGCGGCTGGAGGACGTGACCGGAGCGCTGCGGCGCCTGCCGATTTCGGCCGGCCTCTTTCTGGCCGGCTTCTTCGCCATCACCGGCTCGCCTCCGTTCGGGCCGTTCGTGAGCGAGCTGTCGGTCCTCACGGCGGCGATGGACAGGCACCGCTACGTCGTCGCCGCGCTCTATCTGATTCTTCTCGCTGTCATCTTCATCGGAATGGGAAGCACCGTGCTCGCGGTGGTGCAGGGAGTGCCGCCCGAGGACGCCGAAGGGCGCAGCTTCCGCGAGTCGGCGTTCAAGACCGTTCCCATCATCGTGAGCCTGGCGCTCGTGGTCATGATGGGCGTCTGGATTCCGGGTTGGATCCTGACGCTCCTCCATGCCGCGGCGCGGCTGTTGGGAGGCTCCTGATGAACGGCGCGCTACTCACGCGGCGCAACGCCGAACCGGCACCGCTTGCCGATGTGCCGCTCGTCCCGTTCGCAGCGTTCCGCACCGCCATCCTCGATGCTGTCCGCGACGATTGCCGTGTCGCGTCGTACTTCGCGCGGACGGTGGTGGATGGAATCGAGCTGGTGGCGGTTCTCGCCGACGACACGAGGAGCGAGCTCGGTTTCGTCCGCACCCGCATCACTGAGGATCGCTTTGAGTCGCTCACCCCGGAGTGTCCGCAGGTCCAGCTCTTCGAGCGTGAGATCGCCGAGCAGTACGGTGTCGAGCCGGTTGGCCATCCGTGGCTGAAACCGGTCCGATTCCAGCAGTCGTGGCGTCCGGGGCACCAGCTCTTCGGTGATCCGGTGCCGGGAGTGACGGACTTCTTCCGCGTCGAAGGCGACGAAGTCCACGAGGTTGCGGTGGGGCCGGTACACGCCGGCGTGATCGAGCCGGGCCACTTCCGCTTCCAGTGCCACGGCGAGCATGTCTTCCATCTCGAGATCGCCCTCGGCTACCAGCACCGCGGGATCGAGCGGGCGCTCATCGGCGGGCCGTCGACGAAGACCATCCACTACATGGAAACGGCCTCCGGCGACTCGACCATCGGCCACACGCTCGCATATGCCCAGGCAATCGAAGCATTGACGGGCACCAGAGTCCCGGCCCGCGCCCAGGTGCTGCGCGGCATCGCGCTCGAGCTCGAACGGCTGGCCAATCACACCGGAGACCTCGGTGCGCTGAGCGGCGACGTCGCCTACCTGCCCGCGGCGGCATCCTGCGGCCGCACCCGCGGCGACTATCTGAACCTCACCGCGGAGCTTTGCGGCTCGCGCTTCGGCCGGGGCTTCGTCCGCCCGGGCGGAGTGCAGTTCGACCTTCCCGCCGATCGGATCGCCACGCTCACGGAACGCTTGCAGGCCGCGACGCGGGACACCGTCGCGTCGGCCGGGCTCCTCTGGACGACACCGAGCGTCATCGAGCGCTTCGAGAACACAGGGACCATCGAGACAGATGTCTGCGACGAGATCGGGATGGTGGGCGTGGCGGCGCGCGCCTGCGGCCGAAGCATCGACGTCCGCCACGATTTTCCCTTCGGCATCTACCGCTTCGTGCACATCCCGGTGATGACCGGCCATCACGGTGACGTCAACTCGCGTGCGTTCGTTCGTTGGCTGGAGTTACAGCGTTCCTCCGATTTCGTCGCGCGGCAACTGCACACGCTCCCGGCGACGCCGATCCGTAGGGACGTATCAGGATCGCCTGCGCCTGAGACGATCGTCGCCTCTCTCACCGAAGGATGGCGCGGTGAGATCTGTCATGTCGCCATCACCGATGGCGAGGGGCGGTTCGCCCGCTACAAGATCACCGACCCCTCGTTCCACAACTGGTTCGGTGTTGCGCTCGCGCTACGCAACGGCCAGATCTCCGACTTCCCGCTCTGTAACAAGAGCTTCAACCTGTCGTACTGCGGACACGACTTGTGAAAGGCAGAAGGATGAAGGCAGAAGGCAGAAGGTTTCGCGGCGATTCTAAATCTCGAGGAAAGGTGAAACAGACGCAGATCACTTCTGCCTTCTGCTTTCTGCCTTCTGCCTTCCCATGTTGAAAGCACTGCTGGCACGCGCGCGACAGGGCCATCGGACGATGGTTTATCCGGACGGGCCGCCCCCGCCGTTGCCGGCGCACTTCCGCGGGGTTCCGCGCATCGACCCCACCCGTTGCCCGGACGGTTGCCGCGTCTGTGCCGACGCCTGTCCGACGAATGCCATCACCGTCGCCGGCGGCACGGTTTCCCTCGACCTCGGCCGTTGCATCTTCTGCCCGGAGTGCGAATCGGCCTGTCCGGAAGGTGTCATCACCTTCACCGATGACTATCGCCTGGCCACCCGCACGCGCGCGGATCTCCACCTGCTGGCGGGTGAGGAGCGAAAACTCGCCGATGCACTCGACGCCAAGCTCCGCCGTCTGTTCGGACGGTCGCTCAAGCTTCGCGTCGTCAGCGCCGGCGACTGCAACGGCTGCGCCTCCGACGTCAACGTCCTCGGCACGATCGGCTGGGACATCGGCCGTTTCGGCATCCAGTACGTCGCCTCTCCGCGTCATGCCGACGGGATGATCATCATGGGGCCGGTCACCGAGAACATGCGCCTGGCGGTACGCAAGACCTACGACGCCATCCCCGCCCCGAAGATCGTGATCGCCGTCGGCGCGTGTGCAATCTCGGGCGGCATCTATGCCGGTCATCCCGAACAGCACGGCGGCGCGGAAAGCATGCTCCCCGTCGATCTCTTCATCCCGGGCTGCCCCCCGCACCCCCTCACCATCCTCGACGGATTTCTCCGGCTGCTGGGGCGGATTGAGGGTGTTCGTTCCGTGGGACAGCCCAAATGATTTGACCAGGCGCATACTGTTTCCATGTCGTCCCCGAAACTGAACCTCATGACACCCGGCGAATATCTGGAGATCGAACGCAAGTCGGAGATTCGAAGCGAGTACATCGCCGGTCGCATGTTCGCGATGTCGGGAGCGAGCCGGCGGCACGGTCTGATCGCAGGTAACCTGTTTCGGGAGATCAGTTCCCAGGTGCGGGGCAGAGCATGCGAGGCGCACATTAACGACCTGCGCGTGAAGGTCAGCCCCACCGGGATGTACACGTATCCTGACATCGTCGCCCTCTGTGGCGAGGCTCGGCTCGAGGACGAACACCTCGACACGCTTCTCAATCCCGCAGTGATCGTAGAGGTGCTTTCCGATTCGACCGAGGCGTATGACCGCGGGGAGAAGTTCGCGCACTACCGCCGTCTCGACACGCTGCGCGAGTATGTCCTCGTCTCTCAGGACAAGATCCGCATCGAACGTTTCCGGCGCGACGGAGATGAGTGGACGCTCTCTGAGGTCAGCGACCCGGAGGCAACTCTCAACCTCGAATCGATCGACTGCCACATTTCTGTCGCCGCGATTTACGAGAAAGTCGAACTGAATCCCTGAGAATCCTGGTCATCGTCCGCCGCGCGGAAGGTGGCGCTCTCCCCCAAACACATGACGCGATCCCCTGCCGTTGGGGGATGGAGCTTCGCGCCGCGGAAGATCATCGTCGGTGCATGCAAAAGGAGAAGTCATGAGCATGCATCGGGGGCGACTCAGCCTCGTGTGTTTTCTGTCGACGGTAGTGGTCTCTTTCCTCATCGTTCCTTCAGCGAGTGCGATTCCGGCGTTTGCTCGTAAGTACGAGACATCCTGCCAGACCTGCCACACCGGCTTTCCGAAGCTGAATCCGTTCGGCGAGGCCTTTCGGCTCAACGGCTATCGCATGCCGAAGGAAACCGAGGAACAGATCAAGATCAAGCCGGTCAGTCTTGGCGCCGAGGCGTACAAGAAAATGTGGCCGAGAGCGATCTATCCGAGCGATCTCCCGGGGCAGGTGCCTCTCGCGTTGAACGTGAAGATGGCCAGCGTCTATGCATCGTCACTCGACGACACCGGCCATGCGATCGTGCACAACGACTTTCAATTTCCGCAGGAAGCGAATCTCTTCGCCGGCGGCACTCTCGGCGAGCACATGAGCTTTCTCGGCGAGGTCACCTGGTCCGAGAACCCCGACGGCAGCAGCTCCACCGAGATCGAGCGCATGCATCTGCAGGCGGGATCGTTCATCGGGCCCGAGCACCTGTTCAACATCAAGATCGGCAAGTTCGCGGCTGACCTCGACGACGGGTTCCATGAGATGTGGTTGTCGACCGATAACGGCGTCGACAATCTATTCAGCTTCAATCCGATCGGATTGCACGGCGGGACCGGGCTCTCCGATTCGGGCGCCATCAGTCTTCCGGTGAACGTGAAGGGAGTCGAGCTGTACGGGGTCGGGGCGCACCGCTTCTTTTACACCGTTGGCGTCGTAAACGGCCTCGGTCCCTCCGCCAGTGGCAATGTGGACGGCAACGCCAGCAAGGACGTCTACGCGCGTGCCGACTACAAGTTCGGTGGAATGGGGCTCGACGGCGATACGACCGGGGTGACGTTGCCGCCGGAAAACTGGAGGGAGCGGTCGTTCCGCATCGGCATTCTCGGGTATCACGGCAACGGACGGGGTGTCGATTTTCCGATCACTGACGATACCGGTGCCACCGTGAATGTTCAGGATCGTACCTTCAACCGCGCCGGGCTCTTCGCCTCCTGGTACTACGACGATCTCAATGTCTTCGGAGTGGCCATGAGCGGGCGGGATCGCCTCGACACGTTCGCAGCGGATGGATCACTCGCCAATGCGCAGAGCCTCCGCTACAGCAGTTGGTTCGTCCAATCGGATTACGTAATCCTGCCGCCGCTGCAAGCTTCGCTTCGTTATGAAAGCGTTACGCCGCCCGGCGCGGCCGACGTCAAGTCGCTTCGTGCACTCAATGTCGGCCTGAGCTACTTCTTCTACGCCAATGTGAAGACGATGGTCGAGTATCGGCGCGATCTGCGCGAATCGAAGAACTATCAACTCTCGACAATCCTCCGCTTCGCCTTCTGACCACACTCTGACAAGGAGATTTCATGAAAGTCGTTATCGCATCGCTCATCGCACTCGTGGCTCTGCCGCTCATGGCCGGGGATATTCACGGCAAGGTCGCCGCGCACGGCGTCCGTAACTCCGCCGACGCCATCGTCTACGTCGACAAGATCGCGGGGAAGACCTTCCCAGCGCCCGCGGCGCACGCGAAGATCGATCAGAAAAACATGCAGTTCACGCCGAAGGTGTTGACGGTCGTCGTTGGCACCACGGTCGACTTCCTCAACTCCGATGCCGTTCTCCACAACGTCTTCTCGCCCGACGCCTGTGCCGACAAGTTCAACCTCGGCACGTGGCCGCAAGGGCAGGTGAAAAGCTTCACCTTCAAGAAGGAGTGCTTCGCCTCGCTCCTGTGCAAAGTCCATTCGGAGATGGAGGGTTTCGTGGCCGTGCTGCCGACGCCGTACTTCGCCGTGACCGGGGCCGACGGCTCGTATCACATCAAAGACGTTCCTGACGGGACGTACACGGTGAAGGTGTGGCATCCGAAGCTGAAGGCGGCTACCAAGAGCGTCACCGTGAAAGGCGCGACCGAGGCGAATTTCGAAATCGCGAAGTGAGCCATGAGCGGCGCCGAGCACAATCAGGAGTGGCTGGAGCGTAACTTCCCGTGCAAACAGGCTTGTCCTGTCCACACGGAAGCCGGGAAGTACGTGACCCTGATTGCGCAAGGGCGCTTCCGCGAAGCGTACGCGGTCGCCCGCAGACCGAACCCCCTGGCATCGATCTGCGGGCGCATCTGCGCCGCTCCCTGCGAGGCGGTCTGCCGCCGGGGTGAGATCGATGCGCCGATCTCGATCCGTGCTCTCAAACGCTTCGTCACCGAGAAGTTCGGCGTGGAGAGCATGCTGGACTTCTCTGTGCTGACCGAGATCTACGGCGACCGCACCAATCGCTATCCGGAGCAAGTGGCCATCATCGGCTCCGGTCCTGCCGGTCTGGCCTGCGCGCACGATCTGGCCCTTCTCGGCTATCACGCCACGATCTTCGAAGCCGCGCCCGTTGCCGGCGGAATGCTTCGGCTCGGCGTTCCCGAGTATCGCCTTCCGCGCGCACTGATTCAGCTCGAGATCAACGCCATCCTCTCGCTCGGCGTCGAGCTGAAGACAAACGTCCGCATCGGCAAAGACCTCACCCTCTCGCAACTGAAGGCCGACGGATACGCGGCCATCTTCCTCGGCGTCGGCTCGATGAAGAGCCGTGAGCTGGCCATCGAAGGGCTCGACCTCGACGGCGTGCTCCGCGGCATCGACTATCTGCTCAACATCAACCTTGGCTACAAGGTGGAGATGGGGAAGAAGGTGATCGTGATCGGAGGTGGCAACGTTGCCGTCGACGTGGCCCGCACGGCGGCGCGCGGGGGCGAGCAGACCAACATGCAACGCAACCTCTCGATCGTGCAGGCCATGGATGTGGCGCGCAGCGCGGTCCGTTTCGGCGCGCGCGACGTCACCGTCTGCTGCCTGGAGTCGGAGAGCGAGATGCCCGCCGCGAAGGACGAAGTGGACGAGGCCTCGATCGAAGGAATCCGCTTCGCCTACCGGCTCGGCCCCAAACGGATCGTCGGCGCGAACGGTGTAGTCACGGGGGTCGAATTCCTGCGCGTCGCGCGCGTCTTCGACGAGAGCGGGCGCTTCGATCCAAAGTACACCGAGGGGTCGGAGACCATCATCGATGCCGACACCGTCATCGTAGCCATCGGGCAGACGGGCGACTTCGCATTTCTCCAGCCGGAGGACGGCGTGGAGACGCGCGGCGGGAGGATCATCATCGACCCCGACACGCTGGCCACCACCGCGCCGGGTATCTTCGCCGGCGGTGACGCCGCCTTCGGGCCGCGCATCGCCATCAGCGCGGTGGCGGACGGCAAGCGCGCCGCGAAGTCGATCGACACACTGCTGCGGGGGGAGCCCCGCGCCAGCGACGACACATCCGTTGAGGTCATCATCGAGCCGCGTTGGGATCGCGAGCTCGATTTCGAAGGGATCCCGCGGCAGAAGCCCCCCTCCCGGCCGCTGGCGCGGCGCATCGGCATCGCCGAGGTCGAGGAATGCTTCAGTGAACACGCGGCGCGGCGCGAGGGAAGCCGCTGCCTCCGCTGCTGGACCAACACCATCTTCGATCAGAACGCCGCCGCGGGGACGGAATGCATCCTCTGCGGCGGTTGCCAGGACATCTGTCCCGAGCACTGCATCTCCATCGTCCCCGCGGCGCGCGTGATCTCGCTGCCGGCCGATGCCATAGAGCTCGCGCCGATCGTTCTCGAGAACCGTTGGGTGGGATCCGTGATGCTCAAGAATGAAGAGGTCTGTATCCGCTGCGGTCTCTGCGCGGCGCGCTGTCCCGTGGGGACGATCAGCATGCGCAGCTTCCACCGAAAGGAGAGCGACGTTGCCTGAGCTGGAAGGATTGTTTGGTTCCGAGGAAGAGGAGGCTCCGACGCGCCGCGACTTCTTCACGCAGATCGGCGTGGGAGCCTGCGCCGTCGCCGCCGTCGCCTCCGGCATCGTTACCCTCGACTATCTCGAGCCGAAAGTGCTTTTCGAGCCGCCGACGACGTACGTGGCCGGTTCGCCGCTCGACTTCGCTCCCGGCGTGGTCATCCCCAACCAGGAGAAGAAGGCCTTCGTGATCGGCGCGGCCAATGGCGTCTATGCGCTGTCCGCCGTCTGCACGCACCTCGGTTGCATCACTCGCTACAAATCCGATGAGGGAGTCATTGCCTGCCCCTGTCACGGCAGCCGCTTCGATCTCGAAGGGAACGTCGTGCACGGACCAGCTCCCCGTCCGCTGCCGTGGCTCGACGTCAGCAAGGACGCGAACGGCAATCTCGTCGTCGACACCGGCGTGGTCATCACGCGCGGAAAGGTGTTCCGGCCATGACCATCGGGGAGTGGGTTCGCAACACCTCTGTCTACCGGTCGGTGATCCGGCACGGCGTCGCGCCGACGAATCGCAACCGATCGCTGATCATCTTCGAGAACCTCTTCCTTCATGTCCATCCCGTGAAGGTGCGGGAGAAGACGCTTCGTTTCACGCACACCTTCTGGCTCGGCGGCATCACGCTGGCCACCACGATCATCCTCGTGGCCACGGGCATCCTGCTGATGTTTTATTACCATCCGTCCGTGCCGCAGGCGTATCGCGACATGAAGGAACTGCAGTACGTCGTCGACAACGGCGTCTTTCTGCGCAACCTCCACCGCTGGTCGGCTCACCTGATGGTGTTTTCGGCATTCCTGCACATGCTTCGCGTCTTCTACCACCGCGCCTACCGGCCGCCGCGCCAGTTCAACTGGGTTGTCGGGGTGGTGCTGCTGCTCCTGACATTGTTGCTTTCGTATACGGGCTACCTGCTGCCGTGGGACCAGCTCGCGTTCTGGGGGGTCTCGGTAGGCACGAACATGGCCAAGCAGGCGCCGCTGGTCGGGGAGCGCGTCCGCTTCTTCCTCCTCGGCGGCAACATCGTCTCGGAGAACGCGCTGCTCCGGTTCTACGTGTTGCACTGCGTCGTCCTGCCGGTGGCGCTTCTGCTACTCATCTCCGTTCACATCTGGCGTGTGCGGAAGGACGGGGGAGTGCAGGGGCCGCCTGACGACGAGAGGAGATCGCCGTGACCACACCGATCGAGATCATCGACTCGGAGGATCCGCTCGCCAATCCCTGGCGTGTCGCGCTCGTGCGTCCGGATGGGCGTCCGGCCGTTCACGAGACCGACGAGCGCTACGTGATGACGTTTCCGCACCTGATCCTGCGCGAGATCATCCTTTTCCAGGTCGTGGTGATCGTCCTCTCGCTCGCGGCGATCCTTTTCAACGCCCCGCTGGAGAGCATCGCCAATCCGGTGGAGACGCCGAATCCGGCCAAGGCGCCGTGGTACTTCCTCGGTCTTCAGGAGTTGCTGCACTACTTTCCGCCGGTCGTCGCCGGCGTACTGCTGCCGGCGCTGGTCGGCATCTGCCTGGTGGTCATTCCGTACTGGCGCGTCAATCTCGAAGGAGCGCCGCTCTGGGCGACGCCGTCGCGATGGAAGGCTCCAGCGATCGCGGCGTCCGTCATCCTGCTGACGATTCTCTTCGCCGGGTTCAACTGCTGGCCGATCGTCATTCCGACTGTCATCGTCGGCGTGGCCATGTTCGCGGCGCGGGCCGCGCGCGGCAGCCGCCGCGGGCAGTGGTTGTGGGGCGTCACGCTGCCGGAATGGATCATGACGTGGTTCGTCGTCATCGCCGTCGTGCTGACCGTGATCGGAACGTTCTTCCGGGGACCAGGCTGGATGTGGGTCTGGCCGTGGATGGACGCACCCCGAGGATGAGGAGGCCGACGTGACGCTGCGACGACTCTTCGCCTTCTCGAGCCTTCTGTTCCTCATCGTTCTGGCCTTTTCGCCTGTGAAGAACGCGCTGCGGCCTTACCGGGCGCTGCAACGCCAGTTTCGCCTCGAGGGAATTGCGCGCGCGTCGAGCGCGAAGGCGAGTGAGATGTACGCCTCCCGTCCGATTGCGATCGAGCAGATCTGGCTTCCGGAGCTGAACGACCGCGTCGATCGCTGTACGACCTGTCACCTCGGCGTTGCCGACGCCGCCATGACCAGCGCGCCGCAGCCGTTCCGCAACCATCCACCGACCTTCCATACGCCGCAGGACATCCAACGCTTCGGATGCACTGCCTGCCACGGCGGGGAGGGGCTGGCCACGGATCAAGCCGACGCGCATGGAACCTCGCCCGATGCCACCACGCCGATCCTGCCCACCGATTTCATCGAGGCGGGATGCGGACGCTGCCATGACGCCGACACCGTACGCGACGCGCCGACGCTCTCGAGCGGCCGCGCGCTGATGGTGAAGTCGAACTGCTTCGCCTGTCACAAAGCCCGCGGGCACGAGGACTTCCGAGCCGATGCCCCATCGCTCGACACGCTGCCGATGAAGACCGGCGCCGAGTGGCTGCGGCGCTGGCTGAGCGACCCGAAGGCGGTCGACGCCAACGCCACCATGCCGAACTTCCAGCTCAGCGCCGACGACATCAAGGTTCTGTCGCACTATCTCTTCGGCCGCACCGTTCCGCCGCAACTGCAGCACGCCATCGATCTGGCAGGAGCCGAGCCTCCCGGCGACTCCGCACGCGGCAAGACCCTCTTCGCCGAATCGCGGTGCATCTCCTGCCACACGGTCGACGGCAAGGGGAACGGTTCCGCTCCGGAGCTGGGAAAGATCGCCTCGCGCGCCTCGCGCGGATGGCTGATCGCCTTCGTCCGCGATCCGCAGGCGTTCTATCCGCAGACGCGCATGCCGCGGTACTCGTTCACCGACGCGGACGTGCGCGACGTCGTGGCCTGGTTCGAAGACGAGCTGCGGGACTTCGACGCGCCGGCGAACATCCTCGTGCCCCTGCGCGTCAATCAGACCTTCGCCGAAAAAGGAGAAAAACTCTTCAAGAGCTCCGGTTGCTTCGCCTGTCACGGCGGAATGAAGGAAGGGGAGCGGTTCGGCCCCGATCTCTATGGCACTGGCGAGCGAAAGGCCACGTCGCTGGACTTCGGCAAGCGCACCGATCTGCCGCGGACGCTCGCGGCGTGGCTGACGGCGAAAATCAGCTCACCCAGGTCGTTCGCCCCCGGCCTGAAGATGCCAACCTTCGCCTTTGATGCCGCGCAGAAACGCGCCATTGTCACGGCGCTGCTGGCCATCCCCTCCACTCCCGTTCCCGAGGCCTATCACTCGGCGCCGCCGCAGCAGGCCGCCATCGTTCCGGCCGGGACGGTCGGCAAGATCATGTCGCGCTATCGCTGCCTCTCCTGCCATCAGATCGGCAGCCGCGGAGGCGACATCTCGACGGCGCCGCTGACCTTCGAGGGAAGCAAAGTCAATCGCGACTGGCTGGTCCGTTATCTGGCCGTGCCGTACTCGATCCGGCCGATCATCGCCGAGCGGATGCCGGTCCTGAAGGTCTCGAAGGAAGAGGTCGCGCTCCTGGCCGATGCCATCGCCATGATCTACGTCGATCCGGCGACGCCCGACGACCCGTTCGCGGGCCGTCCCGCGTCGGATCGCGATGCTGCCGAGGGAGAGCGGCTGTACACGACGTTCGGCTGCCGGTCGTGTCACATCATCGGTAAAAACGGAGGATATTACGGACCTCCGTTGACAGAGACCCACGCGCGGCTGAAGCCGGGCTGGGTCTTCCGCTTCCTGCAGAACCCGCAGCGCTGGCGCGCCGACGTCCGCTGCCCCAACTACGGAATGACCGACACCGATGCGCTGCGCCTGACAGCGTATCTCGAGACGCTCGCCGAGGCGCCGGCGCCGCCCGCGCCGGCGGCAGGGAAGGTGGCCGCGAAATGAGACGACACATCCTGCTGCTCGCGGTCATCCTTCTTCTTTGCGCGGCGTCGTGCCGCCGCGCGAATCGACCCGCTCCCGCCGTGGCCGTCCCGCGGCCGTCGCAGTACGAGTTGCGGCTCGGCAAAGAGGTCTATCAGAGCTACTGCATCGGATGCCACGGCGACAGCGGCGCCGGCGACGGTTTCAATGCCTTCAGCCTCGATCCCCACCCGCGCGACCTCGGCGATCCCGCGTTCCAGAAAGGGAAGTCGAACGCCGATCTCGCCGACGCCATCCGCCGAGGGGGTGCCGGTGTGGGACTGACCAGCCTCATGCCGCCGTGGGGTCACACGCTAGACGACCGGCACATCGACGCCGTGGTGCTCTACATCCGCTCGCTACGCCGTTAGTTAGGAGGCACGGCCGCAGCGTTGGTTGCCCAAAGGCTCCATCAACAGGGACGCGCAAGGGTTGTACCGCGCAGACGAATCTGTGCGGTGGAAGAGTGTGCAAAAGAGGACATCGAGGATGGCGACCGCGCGGTCTATACTGCCTTTGATCAGGCGGAATTTATCGTGGCGATAGTCGTCACGACCCCTGGACGGACGGTACTCCTTTGAACCTGGCAGCTCGTGATGATGAGCTCGCGCAACTGTTTCAGTCGCTCGAGCAATCCCCTGACCCCGTCTTCGTCACGGATCGTACCAACCACATCGTTTTCTGGAACGACGCCGCTCGGCTGATGCTCGGCTTTACCGCTGACGAAGCCGTCGGCGGCCACTGCGACCGTCTCCTCGGCGGCAGCGACCCATTCGGCAACCGTTATTGCACCGACGAATGTCCGATCATGCGCATCGCCAACCGCGGTGAGATCGTGCGCAATTTCTCTCTCAATCTGCGCACGAAGGAGAGTCAGCACGTCGTCACCCAGGTGAGCGTTCTCCAGCTTCGTGCCGGCGCACCCGACGACTACTACCTCGTGCACCTGCTCCGCGCGAACGCGGATACTACGGAGCCGCACACGACCCGCGAACCAGCAAGCACTTCCCGGCCGCACCTCGTGGCCGCCCGCGAATCGATCGACGTCCGCGCGCGCAAACTGACCAGCCGTGAAGTCGAGGTGCTGGGCATGCTGGCCGCCGGCCGCAGCACCCCCGAGATCGCCGAGCGCCTGCACATCTCCCAACTCACAGCCCGCAGCCATATCCAGAACATCCTGGAAAAGCTGGAGGTCCACTCAAAGGTGGAGGCAGTGGCGTTCGCGTTCCAGAAGAATCTGATCTGATTCAAAGGCTTCCACCACAGAGGCACAGAGAACACAGAGACGAAAGGATGAATCAAATGCGCATTCATCCTTCATCCTTCAGATTTCCTCCTTTGGTCTCTGTGTCCTCTGTGCCTCCGTGGTGAAAGCTTTTCGTAGGGCCGACGATGCCGGCGGCGCGCACTGCTACACTCCGTGCCTCGCGAATGATCCCGGAACACTTGCGCAGGTCATTCACCCCGGCCACCCTGCAAACCCTCGAGAAACACGCCGACAGGCTGGTCGTGACCTCTCCGCTTTTCTTCCGGTCGGCGTACGCGGCGAACGTCACCGAAAACCGCCGGCGTAGCTACATGGCGGTCGCCGTTGTCAGTCCCGCCGGAGTTTCGCAGGCACGTTGCACCTGCCTGCCGGAGATGTCGGTGGACAACCTCTGCTGGCACATCGGCGCGATGCTGAATCATTGCGCTGATCCCGCCGGCGTCCTGCTGGCGGAACGTTTCGAGTCGAGCCTCTGGCGTGCGGTCGGCTTCGCGCTGGCCGCTGAGGGGCGTCCGCTCGAGACGAGTACCGACACCGACCCTCGCGAGGCGCTTCTGCGCAAGCTCACCATGACCGGTCAGGAAGGGGAGCTTCTGAAGCGTGGTGCTGCCTCGGCACGCCTCCGTTGGGAGGCTTCGCCCTGGTATCGCTGGGCGCGCGGAATGTTCTCCCGTTTTCCGGACGGTGAGGGAGTCCGTATCGAGCAACGCAACGACCGTTTTCACCTGATCGCCGGCGAGGCCACGGTGGCGTTGCCGCCAAGCGCCGTCGAACAGGTCATCACCGCTCGTGGAGGCGCCATCGCGGCGGCCGGCGGTTTCGAGGTCGCGCCTCTGTCCCTCACCCCGTCGCTGCGCATCGAGCTGACGGCCGAGCGGGCATTGCGGTTCATCCCGGTGTTGCTCGAGGGGACGACGGTTCATCTCCGCGAGACGCTGCCTCGGTTCGGGAAGTTCTTTTTCCTGCCGGGACGCTTCGCCTCGGCAGTCGCCGTCTCTCCCATGTTTGCCGAGCGAGGCAAGACGGAACAGACATCACTATTCGATGCTCGGCCCTCATCCGGACTCTCTCTCGACCGCGAGACGGTGATCGCCGAGGAGGATGCGTTCGCCTTCATCGAAGCGCACCGCGAGGAGCTCGCGCGGATGTCGGCCTCTCTGGCACCGGACGTGGTTCGCAACGCGCAGCCGCACCGGCTCGACGGCGAGGTGGTGTTCGACTTCGCGCCGGCCGCGGGCAACCTCCTCGAAGTCGACATCGTGTTCGAGGCTGGCGGGGCTGTCGTGCACGCGGGCGAGCTGGCTCTGGCGCGGCGCGCCGGCGTTCGTGCGCTCGTGCGCGGCAACATCTGGATCGACGTCGCTGACGAGCAGCTCGAATGGCTTGATGGCGCGACGCTTGGGCCGCACGGCCACGTGCTGGTCACGAAACTCGAGCTCCTGCGGATCCGCGGTTCGCTGCGCGGCAAGGCCGTCTTCCGCGGCGATCCTTACTGCCGGGAGCTGTTCCGGGTCTTCGACGAGCTCCCCGGCGCTGGCGACGCGCCGCCGCCCGCGGCGTTCGGCATGGACCTTTATGGGTATCAGCAGACCGGTTACCACTGGCTTTGGCTTCTGCAGCAGAACGGCTTCGGCGCTCTTCTCTGCGACGATATGGGCCTCGGCAAGACGCACCAGGCCATCGCCCTCATCCGCGCCGTCACGCTGACGAATCCCGGAGCGCGCGTGCTCGTGGTCTGCCCGACTTCGGTGCTCGATCACTGGCGGGAGAAGCTGGCGCGCTATGACTCCGGTCAGGACGTTACGCTGACGTCGTACGGCATGGTTCGCAGCCGCATCGAGCAGTTTCGCGGGCGGCGCTTCGACCTCCTCGTGCTCGATGAGATGCAGATGATCAAGAATGCCGATACCGCCACCCATCAGATGCTGCGGTCCATCGACGCGCGCATCGCCATCGGCCTGACCGGCACGCCAATCGAGAATCACGAGGGCGAGCTGATGACGCTGCTCGACGTCGTGGTGCCGGGGTACCTGTCGCGCCGCGTCGAGAATCGGGCCACCTTGCAGCGGCTGGTGCGCCCGTTCGTCCTTCGCCGCACCAAGCAGCAGGTGCTGACCGAGCTTCCTCCGAAGATCGTCGACAAGCGCCACTGCGAGCTGACCGCGGAGCAACGCACGCTCTACCGGCGCGTGATCGAGGCGCGTGCCAAGCCGTTGCGTGCGCAGCTCCGGGCCGGGGCGGCCGTGTCGTACGTGCACGTCTTCGCCGCCCTCAACTACCTCAAGCAGATCTGCAATCACCCCGCGTCGGCCGGCGGCGGCTTTGACGACGCCAACGTGACCTCGGGTAAGTGGGAGCTCTTTCTGGAGCTGCTCGATGAGTGCATGAGCAGCGGTCTGAAGGTGGTCGTCTTCAGCCAGTACCTGAAAATGCTGGAGCTCATCGAGTGCGAGCTGCAGCGCCGTGAGTTGGGCTTCGCCTCCATCAAGGGGACGACACACGCGCGCGGCGCCGAGATCGCCCGTTTCCGCGACGACCCTGACTGCCGCGTCTTCACCGCCAGCCTCCGCGCCGGCGGCCTCGGCATCGATCTCACCAGTGCCTCGGTGGTCATCCACTACGATCGCTGGTGGAATCAGGCCCGCGAGGACCAGGCCACCGATCGCGTCCACCGCCTCGGCCAGAGCAAGGGTGTGCAGGTGATCAAGCTGATCACCCGCGGCACGGTCGAAGAGAAGATCGACGCCCTGATCGCCCGCAAGGCCCAACTGGCCGACGACGTCATCCGCGCCGACGATCCGTCATTGGTCAAGCAGTTCACGGTGGAGGAACTGGAGGAGTTGCTCGACGAGGACTAGGAAAGAGACAGTTGCAAACGGATAGCATTGCCCACGAGATCGAGATCCGCAGTGGCGAGTGTGCCGATCAAAGTCCGGAGGCGCTGCTTGCTGACGGTGGTCAGTTGGTCAGCCATTGCCTTGCGCTGCTGGCCATTCAATGTGACGTAGGCCTCGCTGGGATACAGACGCTCGACGTTGCTGGTGAGGGGGACAACCTGGACGCGATTCAGGTGTTGATTGGAATCGTCGTTGCTGACGATTACGGCCGGACGACGTTTCTGAATCTCGCCGCCCACGGATGGGTCGAAGTCGACCCACCAAACTTCACCGCGTTTCATCAGCGACATCGCGACAGGTGCCTTCAGCCCATTCGTGAGCCTCGGCTTCCCTGGTCTCATCGGCAGCCATGAGCCGGTAGGCTTCCGAAAGGTCGAGATGAAGCACGTGGGGGCGTACCAGATCCTCGATGAACTGGCTGATACGTTGCTGCCCGATGACTTGCTGCAGGCCCTCGTACACCTCTTCGTCGACTGTGATCGTCAGTTCTCGGTTCATGACTGTCCTGTAATCCGCACCGATGATGTTACGCATGTGGTGGGCCACGTCAACCAGGTTAATAGATCTCTACACGTACTGCCCCGCGTCCACGCGCAGGATCTGTCCCGTGATCCGGCGCCCGCCCGGCCCCGCGAGGTAGGTGACGGCGGCGGCGACGTCCTCGGGCTCGACGAGCTCGCCGAGGAGGGTCTCGTCGAGGGCGCGCTTGCGGAGCTCCTCGGGGAGCGCTTCCGTCATCGGCGTGCGTACCCAGCCCGGCTCGACCACGTTCACGCGGATGCCGAAGCGGCCGGTCTCGCGGCTCACGCTCTTGGCCAGTCCGATCAGGCCGGCTTTGCTGGCGGCGTAGGCGGATGCTCCGAACTTGCCGCGCGAGCCGTTGATCGATCCGATCAGGATCACCCTCCCCGAACCGCCGTCGCGCATGACGGGGATGACGTGACGGAGGAGGTAGAACGCGCCGCGCAGATTCACCTCGTGGACGAGGTCCCAGTCGCCGGCGGCCAGTTTCCAGATCACCGCGTCGCGTGCAATGCCGGCGGCGTGGACGGCGATGTCGATGTGTCCATGTGTCGACACAACGTTCCCGACCGCGCGCGCCACCGATGCGTCGTCGCGTACATCGCATTCCAGCCACGAGCCGCTCGATGGAGGTGCGAGGTCGAGACTGACGACGGTCGCGCCGGTTTCGCCCAGCGCCGCCATGATCGCCAGGCCGATCCCTCCCGAGCCGCCGGTGACGACGGCGACATCGTTCACGCCGCGCTCCGCCGTGCCAGGACGTTGTGCCGATATGCACCCCAGAGCGCGGCTCCGATCGCGCCGGCGTAGATGGCGCGATCATCGGTCACCACTTCCATCGGCAGCTTCTCTTCGGCGATCTTTTCCCGAAGCGCCTTCGCCAGCCCGACGTCGGCCGACAGTCCGCCCGTGATCGCCACTTGCCCTTCCGCTCCGATCGCGCGCAGAAGCTTCAGGTAGCGGCCGGCCATCGAGACGTGGATGCCTTTGAGAATGTCCTGCGTCTGGATGCCGCGGCTGACCATGTTGATGACGTCGGTCTCCGCGAGCACGGCGCAGATGCTGCTGACCAGTTCGGGATTGTTCGCACTGCACGAAAGCGGACCGATATCCTCGAGGGTGATGCCGAGGTAGCGCGAAACGTTCTCGAGGAACTGGCCGGAGCCGGACGCGCACTGATTTGTCATCCGATAGGCCAGCACGCGGCTTCTGGCGTCGAACTTCATCGCCCGCGCGTGGAGTGCACCAATGTCCAGGGCCGACTCCGTTCCCGGCATCAGGAAGACGGCGCCGCGGGCGTGCGTGGTCATGCCGTAGAAGTGGCCGCGGCGGAACTCGACCAGCTCTCCTTCGCCGGTCGTTGCCAGGTAGGCCACGTCGCTCCGCTGCACTCCGGCATCGGCGAGCACGGCCTCGTACGATTCTTCGATGACCTTGCGCAGATCGCGGCGGCGGATGCGGTCGGTGCGCAGAGCGATCGGTTTGTCGTCCACGACCACGGCGGTCTTCACGCTGCTCGATCCGACGTCCATGCCGGCGGTGACGATCATGCTGCCTTCCTTTCCGCCGCGCGCAGGGCGAAGAGGGCCGCGCCGAGCGAGCCGGTGTAGATCGAGTCCGGCGAGGTGTTGAGCGTGCGCGGGCCGTAGTTTTCCCCGACCAGATCCCGCAGCGCGGCGACGGCGGCCGGATTTCTGGCCACGCCTCCGGTGAAGGTGAGCTGATCGTTGATCCCTCCCGACCGCGCCAGCAGCGACATGGCCCGCAGGATGATGGCGCGGTGGAGTCCGGAGAGGATGTCTTCGCGCTTCTGCCCCAACGACAGGCGCTCGCGCAGCTCCGCGCCGGCGAAGACCGTGCAGGTGCTGTTGATCTTCACCCGCGTCCGGCTCTCCTGCGCCAGCGGTCCGAGCTCGTGCAGCGCCAGGTTCATCTCATCGGCGATGTAGCCGAGGTAACGGCCGCATCCCGCGGCGCAACGATCGTTCATCTGGAAGCTGGTGACGATCCCGCCGGCGTCGACCTGGATCGCTTTCGTGTCCTGCCCGCCGATGTCGAGCACCGTGCGGGTCTCGGGAAACATGGCGTGCGCGCCGAGTCCGTGGCAGAGGATCTCGCTGCGGATCTGCTCCTTCGGGAACGGCAGACGCGCGCGGCCGTAGCCGGTGCCGACCGTAGCCCCTTCGACAAGCTCCTCGCGGCGCGCCTCTACCACCGCCCTGCACAGCCCATCGGCATCGCAGTCAGGATGTTCGGCCAGCGTCGCTTCGAGCGCGGCGCCGATATGGCGCTCGAAGGCATGCTCGACGGGGAGGTTTTCGACCGCCAGGATGGCGGCGTCGAACACGCCGCAGAGCACGTCGAAGGCGATGTGCTTCGGATCGGCGAGCTGCTCGGCGAGATGCATGTAATCAGCAGCCGCTAGATCGCGGAAGAAGTCGCTCCTGCGCGTTGCACCGCGGGCGAAGTGCTGCCGCGCCAGCGGCTCCATCCCGGCTGCGATCTCGTCGAGACGCTTCCGGAGATCGCCGGCGTGCCCGCCATGTTTCGGGCCGGCGGCGAGCATCGACATCGCCTCCTGCAGCCTGGCCAGCAGCTCCAGGTGCTGCTGCAGTTTGAGGTTCCGCTCCAGCGCGCTGATGACGCCCGCATCGACGCCGATGCTGCGCTCGACGAGAGTGAATCGTGTCCGGACGAACGCCTCTTCGCGCACGATCAGGGCGGCCACGTCATAGTTGCTGCGGCTGTTGGTGATGCCGCGGCCGATGACGTTGCCGTCGCCGTCGAGCACGACCGCCTTGGTCGTGGTCGATCCGAGGTCGATGCCGACGAAGACGTCGATCATGCTGCCTTTCCCCGTTTCTGATCGAGCATCTGCAGATAGCTCTCGATCCGGTTCTTGATGTTCGCGGCGGAGAAGTAGCGCGGATCGACGAGATCGTTCTCGATGAAGACGCCCGGCACCCCCGTGCGTTCCTCGAGTTGTCGCAGCATCATCAGTTGCCCGACGCTGAAGGAGTTGCAGCTCTTGACGCTGTTGACGAGGAATCCGTCGGCGTTGTAATCGCGGATGTATTGTTCGAGCAGATCGACGCGCGTCGGCAGGCCTAGGTTCGTGTAGCAGCCGAGGCAGTAATCGGCCAGCGTCTCCAGAGGATGGTCGGGATCGTGGCGGAAGCCGCGGTCGTAGAGGCCGCCGACTTTCGTGTAGGTGCTGGCCACGAAGACGGCCCCTTCGTCGTAGAACATCTTCCAGAACTCGCGAAAGCTGGTCCAGTTCGGAGGCCCTTCGACGACTAGCCGGTATTTCTCGGTCCCCATCGGTCCCTCGGGGGTCACCGGTCCCTGCCCGGCGTCGAGGCGCTCCTGCACTTCCGAACGCAACGCCGTGTAGTAGTCGACCGCTCCCTGCGTGCCGCGGAACGCGCTGAAGATCGGGCCGATGTAGTGCACGCCGCCGAAGTAGGCGTCGATCGGCGACGGTGTGCGCTTGGCGCTCTCCAGCGTCCAGACCAGGTCATCCTCGGCACGCGCCGAAAGGCGGAGCATTTCACGTAGTCGATCCTCGTCGTACGCCCGCCCGCTGACCTGTTCGAGCTTGGGGATGACCTCGGTGCGCATCTGCTGCACGACGTAGTCGCGCTGGTGCGGCTCGATGCGGCCGTTCGCCTGATATGGCACGTGCAGCATCGCCACCGGCACATCGCCGTACTCTTCCCGCAGCAACTCGAACCACTTCAGGAATGTGAAACAGCCGGTGTACGAGAGTAGGAGAAGATCGGGCTTCGGCAGTTGTGTACCGGTCGGTGAGATGTTCCCCTTCTTCAACATGCCGATGTCGCACTTGACGTAGGTGCAGACGTCTTCGCTGTGTCCGTTCTTCTCCGCCTCGGCGATGTACCCTCCGGACTTCTTGCGCAATCCCGACTGCAGCGCGTTGATCTCCGGGAGCACGGGAAGAAGGCCGAACGAGCGAACGAGCTCGTTGAGGTTTCCGGGGACGAACGTGTAAACCACTTTTCGTCCCTCGTCGTGCGCGGTAGCGAGACGATCGTAGTGGTCGGACATCATCTGCTTCTGCAGCAGCATCGAGTCTTCTTTGCGAACGGCGCTCATGCTTCGCTCCACAAACGAATCGAATCCGAAAAGGTGCCTGCCTGCTCGCGGATCACGGCGAACTGGCCGGTATCCTCGGCATACTTGAACTCCGTGTGGGGGATGCCCTTTCGATCGAGCGCCGTGACCAGCATCGGCTGATCGAGCAGCGCCGGATCGCAGAAGCTGGCCGCGGCGAAGATGACCCCCTCGGCGCGGTTGCGCGCGACGGAATCGATCAGCCACCGTCCGCGGTCGCCGTCGGGAGCGTAGCGCGACGCGCTCATGGCGCTGTGATTCAGATAGGCATCGACGAGGGCGTCGAGCGGATCGCCGTCGGTGGTGACCTCCTCCTGCAGCCAGCGAAGGCCGAGTAGGAAATCGTCGTCGACGACGTAGCAACCGGCGCGCTCGAGCGTCAGCACCAGGCCGTGCGGCGGCTGCTCGCAGAACATCCCCGCCAGAACGACCCTGCTGCGGTCCTGGTCGCGCCGGTCGGATTCGCCGGGCGCAAGGGCGATGTACTCGCGGAGCATGGCCGTGTGCTCCTCGGGCGGCAGCACGTTCCCCGCCCGCAGGATGTAGTAGACCTCCGACATCGGATAGATCCACGGCCGCTCGCTGCGAGCGCGATAGAGATCGCGGATGACGCGGCGATTCTCGTTGTACACGGCGATGCTGGCGCGCAGCGCGTCGTCATCGACGGCCACGTCGGAGAGGCGCGCGAAGTCGGCGCGCAACGTCTCCAGCTCGCGACGCCAGAACCGGCCGCCGACCGCGACGTCGAAATTCTGCGGAACGTCGACGTAGTGCACGTAACGGTCGGGAAAAATCATCGACCACATGCCCGACAGATTGCGGATGACGTCGCAGATGGAGGGGAAGAGCATGCCGTCGAGCATGTCCAGCCGGTGCGAGAGGGCCAGCTCGATCGTGCTGCGCGGGATGCGGCAGATGTAGCTCTGGAAGTAGGCGTCGCCGCGGATGATCTCCAGCCGGTCGCCCCCTCCGGTGATGCCGACCGGAAGCATGCCGGCGGCGTGGATCAGCTCGCGCGGCACGTACGTCGGCATGTGCCCGATCGCTTTGCGTCCCTCGGCACGCGCCTTCCACTGCGTCACGGCCGTGAAATCGATGTCCTCGGACAGCGTGCGCGCGTGTGTGATCAGATCATCGAGCGTCACGACGTCACCAGCTCGGCTTTCCGCGTCCACGGCGCGACCTCGGCGATCAGCTCCTCGCTCCATGCGGCGCCCTCGGCAAGCCGCCGCCGCAGCAGGATGAAATCGACTTCGCGCTGCTCTTTCGTGCCGAAGTGGAAGGCGCGGAAGCCGGCGTTGGCCTCGGTCATCATGTTCAGCGACAACCAGGCCCTGTTCGTCTCGCGGTTGCGGTCCCAATGCTCGAGCTTGTGCTTGCGCAGGCTCTCGACGGTCTTCGTCAGACAATCGGGCATCGTGTAGAGCAGCTTCGTCGTCAGATCGGCCACCGCCTCGTCGAGCAGCGTCAGATCGACCGTGCCGCGCGCCATCAGCTCTTTCGCCGCCTGCCGCTCCGGGCCGCTTTTGGCCTGTCCGATGACGACACGCCCGAACTCGTCGAGGACGCGGTCAGTCACCACCAGCGGATTGGCGACCCACGCGCCGTCGACCCGCAGCACCGGAACGATCGTGGTCAGACCGCCCAGCCAGTAGAACTGGTGTGCACTCCAGCTCTCGCAGAGCGTGGCGCTGACCATGGCCCGTTCCATGCCGACGAACAGCGGAAGGAAGTCTGTGCTCCCTCCGTCCGGCGCCGATCCATGTTTCGGACCGGCCTGGCTGAAGACCGCCAGATCGCTGGCGACGGAGAAGTCGCAGGCCATGCCGATTTCCTGGCCGCCCCCGACGCGCATTCCGTTCACGCGGCAGATCACCGGCTTGTCGCACTGCAGGATCGAGGTGACCGCGTCATTGAATAGCCGCATGTACTGCCGGTACTCGCCGGGATGCCCCGCATACTCCTCGGCGTACTGCCGCGTGTTGCCGCCGGTGCAGAACGCCTTCGTGCCCGAGCCGGTGAGGATGACTGCGACCGCCGCACGATCGTTGCTCGCCTCGCGCAGCACCAGGATCAGCTCCTTGAGCATCGGCGTCGTGTAGCTGTTGAGCTCTTTCGGGTTGTCGAGAGTGATCCAGACGTTGTGCAGTCCGTCGACGGGGAAGCCTTCGCGATTGAGCACGGCGCGGCGCGAGACGGAGATTGCCTGCGGCACAAAGCCGGCGACGAGGTTGTGATCGTTCATGCGGTGGTCCTCTCCATTTCCCTGACAGCAGCGTTTCGCGGGACGGCGTTGGGGGTGACGATGACGCGGCGGCGAAGCTCGTGCCGCGACGCGGCGGCGAAGAGATCCGGCAACTCGGCGAAGGGGCGAATGTCGACGAACGGCGCGAGCTTCACCTTCCCATCGAGCACCAGAGCGAGCGCCTTCGGATAGTTCGCCGGCGCACATCCCCAGTTCCCTCGGGCGATGGCATCGAGCGCCATCAGGTTCGAGAGCCGTACTTCGACCTTGTCCGATGTGTAGCCGACCACCGCGAGCTGACTGCCGAAATCGAGCAGGCCGAACGCGGTCTGCTGTCCCGCGGTGGTCCCGCTCATCTCGAAGATCTTCGTGCCGATGCGTCCGCATCCACGCTCGCGGGAGAGGCCGCGGATGGAGTCTTTCATCGCCCGAGGCGCGACCTGTTTCGGATTCATCGTCAACGTCGCGCCGTGTCCTCCAGCCAGCGCCAGCCGATCGTCGGCGACGTCGATGGCCACGACCGTCGCGCCGGAAGCCGCGGCGATCTGCACCGCGAACCCGCCGATGCCGCCGGCGCCGACGATGACCACCAGATCGTCCGCTCCGACGGCGGCGCGGACCATCGCCTCATAGGGCGTCGTCACCGCGTCGGCGACGACGGAGAGCATCTCCAGCGTGAGCCCCTCGGGCAGCGAGTTCGGCACGGCGCAGAGTCCCCGCGCGGGAACGACGACATGGGTGGCAAAGCCGCCGTGACCATCATTCCCCGGCATGAACTGATTGCGGCAGATCGTCGGCCGTCCGGCAAGACAAGTCTCGCAGGTATCGCACGGAATCACCGCCGGTACGATCACGCTCCGGCCAAGCCACGCCGCCGCGCGATCGCCGGCGTCGACGACCCGCCCCGAGATCTCATGGCCGAGGATCAGCGGGAGAGGATGGCGGGTCGGAACGCCGCCGTAGGCGAAGCCGACGTCGGTATGACAAAGCCCGCACCCGGCCACTTCCACGACGACTTCGTCCCCGCCAGCCTCCAGCCCCGGCAACGCCACTTCGGAAAAGACTCCCGGAGCCTCCAGTTGCACTCCTGCCGCGCCATCGATCCGTGCCATCGCCCACTCCTTCGGATTGCCCCCGATCGTAAATTCGCTGCGCACGCGAGGAGGTGATGGCTGCTACCTCTGGGTGTGATGGAGGCACACACACAGGAGCGCTGGCGTCTCGCCGGCTGGCGCGGGGGCGTCTCGCCCCCGCTCTCGGCAAGTCACCAAACATTCGCTCGTAACCCACTCAGCGGCGAGACGCCGCCGAGCCAGCCGGCGAGACGCCAGCGCTCCGGCCGCTACGCCGGCATCACCATCCGTACCCTCTCCGCATACTCACGAAGACACTCCGCCAACCTCTCGATCGCCTCACCTTCCGCCTGCACGATCCGATCGAGATCGAGCACCAGCCGTTCCTTGCGCCGTTGCAGACTTGCCGCGAGTCCCGCGGCCAGCCGCTCGGCTCCGGCGACGCTGAGGGTGCCGGCCACCGTCACCCAGACCGTCGATCCCGGGCGTAGCTCCACTTCGACGCGATGCCCGTCTTCGTCCGCGCCGCGCAGCCGCCGCCAGACGCGAGACGGAAGCGACTCGTTCGGAACCCGGAACGTCCGCCGGGTGAGGGGTGGATGCTGAAAGAGTCCCAGCTTCAGCGTCACTCCCGTCCATGCGGCAAGGCCGAGGGCGGCCACCGAGGAGAGACGCTCACTTATCGTCGGAGCGCCGAGCGCGGCGTGGACCTTTGCTTCGAGTGCCGCGATCTGCTGACGTCCTCTGGCCAGAACCTTTCCGGCCAGGAACACCGGATAGGCGCGGCGGATCTCGTTGGCGAATCGTTCCGCCTTCCGCCGCAGCGCCGGGTTTTCGGAGTCCTTCAACGTCTCGTAGCCGAGGAGCCAAGTCTCGATGGAGCGGAACATCGACGGCCCAAGGCGCCTCAGGTCCTCGGCGAAGCAATGCTCCTGCGCCGCCTCGATCTCCGGACCGCTCATCGTCGGATGCGTCACCATGGCCCGGAAGCCGGTGCAGTTGCGGTAGTACGTTTCGCGGTCGTCGACGAGATCGCGGTGCAGGCGATCCTCCCGCATCACCTGTTCGTAGAACGGCGTGCCCGGTGTCGGACCGTAGATGAGGAACTGCGAGAGATTCGGATGCAGATCGAGCAGTCCGGTCAGCTCTTCCTCGATGATCGCCGGCGTCTGGTAGGGGAGTCCGACGATCATCGAGGCCAGCACGCTGATGCCGTGCCCGCGCAGCTCGCGGAACAGCTCCGCCACCGGGCGGCCCTCCTGCTTGGCGTAACCGGAGCGCGTCCCTTCGTAGCCGATCCAGAGTCCGTCGATTCCCATCTCCAGGATCTCCGTGACCGTGTACTGGCTGATGGCCTTGATGCTGGCGAAGGCGAAGATCGAGAGAGCGCGGCCGCCGGCGACGACGCAGTCGCGGAGCTCCATGGCCCGCTTTCGGTTGAGGAGGAAATCCTCGTCAAGGATGACCATCGACATCCCCGGCTCGATCTCCTGATAGCGCTCGATCACGCGGTAGATGTCGTTCCCGCTGTCGAGCAGGCGGATGTGTTTTCTCTTGAAGAAGTGCGAGGTGCAGCAGAAATCGCAGCCGTTGGGACAGCCGAGGCCGCCGAAGATCATGCCGGTGCGGGAGACCTCCCCGCTGAACAGCCGCAGCCGGCTGATGACCACCGGATGCCGCCGCGGCGCGGGACGCTCGCCGAGGAGCTGCTGCATGAAGGCGGAGCCCTCCTCGCGGCAGATGAGATCCGACCACGGCGCAAGCTCCTTGTCGGACAGCACCGTGCCGTACCCGCCGAGAATGATCTTCGACTCGGGAGAGTGCCGGCGAACCAGGTCCGCCGCTTCCTTCATCCGATGAAACGTCGACAGCACGAACGAGATCCCGACGTATTCGGGTTGCTTCCGCAGCTCGCGAATCAGCTCGCGACGGCTGGGGTAGTGAAGGACGGTGACAGGCGCCTGCAGATTCTCGGCGATGTACTCGAGGGAGAACTGCACATGGTTCGCGCGGGGGCTGAACAGTCCCTGCTTGCGCGTGACCTGCCCGAAGAGCAACTCGTAACCGACGCTCGGCGCATCGCCGTAACGCTCCCCGAGGGGCCTGCACACACTGGTGAGAAGTACGTGACTCAATGATCCTCCTACCCGGCCAACGCCGAAGGGGCGGTATTGAACGAGGATCACGGCACATCTGTCTGTGGGGAGGGTCACCGCCGCGTGTGAGCGGGTCCATGCCGAGTCAATCCTCAGATGACGCAGAATGGAGACAGATAAAACCGTCCCCGGGGGCTCAGCAGATTGGCTTTCGAGCAGATCAATGTCTGACTGCCAGATGCCAACTTCAACCGACGCAGATCACGACATCTGAAATATCAGATCTACAAGATTATAGACGTAGATATCATGATCTAACATCGAGATCATGTGATCTATATGTCAAGACCATGATGATCTAGGTGCTAGATATGAGTATCAATGTATCCAGATCATAAAGTCTGACGACCAGATCATCGCTCGCTCTCAGGGGCAATTCATCCGGTCGGGACGAGTCCCTTCTGCCTTCGAGACGTTATCGCCAGCTCTGCAGGAAGGCTTTTCAGCCTTCGCAAGTGGAACGTCTGATCGCGGTAGGCGAATTGCTCTCTGAAAGGCGGGCCAGATAGATCTTTGAGGGGAAGGCGTGCTTCCGTCACGTATCGATTGCGGATCAGCAGCATCAGCGCGCCGCCACGAGCTCCGTTCACCTGCCGCCACAGGGTGAAACCTCCTCATCAGCAGCAATTCGACGCCCCGACCGGCCGACAACGCACCAAACGCAACCTACAACTGCAGCGCGACGGCCACCGACGGCACCGCCGCCGCCAGCTCCTCCGCCCGCGCCGAGGCCACGTCCTCCAGCTCGCGCGACAGCACCGCACCGATCGACGTCCCCTCCTGCCGTGCCAGATACCGCAGCATCTCTTTCTGATACCGCGGAACGCGGCCCGTAGGTCCACCAGCCGGATCGCCTCCGGCAGCAGCCGCTTGGCATCCCGCCCCAACGCCTTCTCGATCACCGCCAGCTCCCACCGCGACAACGCCGCCGCCACCATCTCTTCGTGAGTCACCCGCACCCCCATCCTCGTCGAAACCGCTACAATCGCACCATCCTCGATCTCCTTTTTCAGCTCCGCGAGCGGCATCTCCAGCAGAGCGGCCACGGTATTCAGCGGAAAGTGGGGACGGGGAGAGAGGAAGATGTGGCGGATACGGGATTGGGTGGTGTCGTTCATATGATGCGCTCCTTGCGATATCACAATATGGTTAGTCGCCGATCGATTGTCAAGGCCCAACCGCGATGACGGACTCACCGCGCGGCGAGGGTGAGATCTTCGGCCCGCATCTTCGTAAACTCCGGGTCGCGCGCGGCCTGACGCAATCGCAACTCGCCGAGCGAGCTGACACGAACACGATGTTCATCAGCAAGATCGAGCGCGGGGTCACCACGCCGACGATCGGGACGTTGGTGCGGCTGGCGAGGGCGCTCGAATGCCGTGTTGCCGAGCTCGTTGACGTCTTTGACCGACGTTACCGCGTATCACCGAAGCCGCGGAAGGCGTGATTGCCACAATACCGTGCTGCCGTGTTGATGAATTTCACAGTGCATCGAGAGCAGCTGCCGTCAGAGGCGTGAACTCACTCTTCGGTATTTGAACTACCGTGCTTCCACCACCACCCATGTTCGTACCACCGCCTTTGGGCGTCCAGGAAGCGTATCGGGCGAGCTGTTCGAACGTGATAAACCACCAACCGACCAGGGCGCGAGTCTGTACGTTGTCGATCTCCCGAACAGCGAACAGTGAATGTAAGGGTCCCTGCTTAGAAGCATAGAAGGCGAGCTTTACGAACGATCCGACATCGAGGCCGAAGGTTGCGCCGGCCGAAGGGTTCTTCGCAACCACCTTTTCCTTGATCTCAACTGAGTACGTATGTTGACGACCCCAAAAAACGCCGCCGACATCTGCAATCTCGGAGAAGAACTTTGACAGGAATGCGATGCGGAGGTGTTCCTTGGAGAATTCTTCCGACAGAGCAGTTAAGGGGATCTTAGAAGTGTCAGATTTACCTTGGAGCAACGTGTGCTTTTTAGATCGAGCGACAAACTGTTTGAGACTATCGGGGAAGGTGAGGTACGATTTCTGAATCGGGACGCCGAGCTGAACGGCGAACCAGCGAATGCTGTCCGTATCATCAGCCTTCCCAACCGTAGCGACGCAGTAGTAGGGAGTGATTCCCGTCTGATAAAAAGTCCCGCAGATGGTGTGGAGACCTGGCGGCGGCTGGGGCATCGGGCGGTCAGGCTCATAACTGTCGCCGGGTTTAACCACCTCTGGAAAAAACACGCTCGTGCTGTGACCAAACTGACCCTCCTCATGGTCGCGCCTTGCGATCCATCCCCCTGACGAGACCCGTTCTCCGAAGCCGAGATTCTTCAGATGTGTTCGGAATTCGACCTCGGCCAGCACGGTATGAATCTTCTCTAGGTCGTCCGGCTCACCAGAGCAGATGCTCTTGGAGAGAAACCTTCGCATCACAGTTTCCGACATTCCGTTCATGCCAACTTCCTTGTGTCAATCATATCGTCCAGATAACGGGTCTAGGAGTCTGCGCGACAGAACGATCAAGCGGATATGGTGGCCCGGCCTTGGGCAACCGGCGCCTCCGGCAGTGCCGGCATAGCCGGATGAAAGGTGCGAAGCACCATGTGCTGTACGATGGCGCCATGCCAGAAGACTGGTCGCGGGGGGAGGTCGAGGCCGCTGTCGCGGCGTACCTAGACATGCTCGATCAGGAACTCCGAGGTGTTGCCTTCAACAAGAGCGACGCGCGACGCCGGCTACGCGTAATGCTGAACGGACGGTCCGAGGGTGCGATCGAACGGAAGCATCAGAACATCAGTGCGATCCTGATCGACCTCGGGTTGTCGTACGTCCGTGGTTATAAGCCTCTCTCGAACTATCAGAGGTTGCTTTACGAGATCGTCCTTGACCGAATAACTGCGTCACCTGTTCTTCTCGATTTGATGCGCCTTCGAGCAGAGATGCCGATCACCGAGCCGCCAACCGTGGACAACGTTCTCGATCGGCTCGTGGAGCGTCCCGAACCGGCGGAGCGGCGTCACAGTGAAATGTGGGTCGCCGATAGCCCTCTTCCTCCTCGGCCGCTCACAAATTATCTGGAGCTGGAAGCACATAATCATCGCCTCGGGTTGGCGGGCGAGGAGTTTGCGATCCGGTTCGAAGGGGAGAGGTTGTGGCGTGCTGGTCAAAAGCGGCTCGCCGATAAGATCGAGCATGTGGCGCGCACACGCGGCGAAGGCGAAGGGTACGACATCCTCTCGTTTGAAGAGAGCGGGGAAGAACGGCTGATCGAGGTCAAGACGACGACGTTCGGGCGGTACACTCCGTTGTTCGTTACGCGCAACGAGGTGGCTGTTTCGGTAGAACGGGCGGATCAGTACTACGTCTACCGTTTGTTCGATTTCCGCGATGATCCGAGACTATTTCTCGTGCCCGGCGACATCTCGATGTCGTTCGCTCTCGAAGCGACGCAGTTCGTCGCACGGCTGGCGTGTTGAGTTACCGGTCGAAAGCGCTCGGTGGTTGGCGGATGTGTCTTTCGCCGAGGTACCCTCTGCCGGGGGGGCGAATGAACACGCGCGTTCAGTATCTGTATCGCGACGGCTCGAACTACAAGGAGTGGGGCGCTGTTGTTTTTCGCGGTCTTTGCGACGCGAGAATGCTTTGCCAGCTCCTCCGCTCGCTTGATGGCGAAGAGCGGTTCATCGCGCACCAGGTCCGCTTACCGGAGCTGTTTTTCAGCGACCGACCGTTGTATGCAGACGACCATTGCTGGCACGAGATGGGACAAATTACGGCGACATCTGACGCGCCCGACGATCCGCTAAGTCGGTCGATTGAAGACTTCGCCGCGGAAATGGAGCAGTCGTCGAGGAACGGATGGGCTGTCTTCGATCGTTCGTTGCAGCAGCTTGGTTAGAAGCATTCACAGTTCGTTGCTCAATTTTGTTACCCACCTCCACTCCCTGTAGAAGAAATTGACTCCTGGCCCGAACCGAGGGAGCCTCGGTCGCAGGAGGTGTGCCGTGACGTTGATTCATGAGGAAGAGAACGATCTGATCGCAGAGCTGGAACGGATGGACAGGTTCTTCGAAGGCGAGGAGGCGGGGGAGATTCCGTTGGAGGTTCTTCGCGGGCGAGGGATCGACATCCCCGGGATGCCGCCGGGCGATGAGGCGGCGCTTCGGGCGAAGTTGTGGGAGCTGATCGAGGGGATGGCTGACATCGGTATGGTGCTCGACGATACCGATCATCTCAGCGACGCGGAGCTCTACCGGTATCTGGTCGACGATGCGCTGCTCGTGGAGACGATGCTGTCGTCGGATGCAGGCGGTATCTGGCACATCAGCCCGGTCGGTGGCGGCAGTGAAGAGGATAACGAGATCTATCTCCGCTATTACGCGGACGACGAGGATCGCGAACGGTGGCATCGGGAGTTCGGTGATGTGTTGCCGCCGAAGGAGAAGCTTCCTTACGATCGCGATCGGTTGTTGCCGGGGCATGGGGAGGAGGCGTCATAGGGGTGGTTGTCGGTTTCGTGGGATGCCTGTGACGTTAGAGGCGTGGCACGGGCTGGGGCGAGACGCCCCCGGTCCAGCCGGCGAGACGCCAGCGCTCCGTCTTCGCTTCGCTCCGCCATGCGGGAACTTCTCTTGCACCGTGTCCCCTCCGCTTGACGACCATCACTTGTGCCGACTGCGGGAGTGCGCAGACGATTCCGGAGCTTCCGGCCGGGGCGATTGCGGAGTGTCATCGGTGTGACCGGCTGCTGGCGCGGCGGTCGTGGACGGGGGTGGAGGGGAGTCTGGTCTGCGCGCTGGCGATCTCTGTGCTGCTCCCGCCGGCGGTCTTTCTGCCGTTGATGGCCTCGACGATCAAGCATCTCGTCTACGGCGAGAGCAGGCTGGTGACGAGCGTTCCGGTCATCTACAGCGAGGTGTGGTTTCCCTTCGCCTTCGGCTTCCTCTTTTTCGCCTTTCTCTTTCCGGCGGTGCGGGCGCTGCTGCAGATTCTCGTGCTCGGATCGATCCGGTGGGGGTGGACGATTCCGGAGCGGGGACGGCTCTTCCGGTGGAGCGAGCAGCTTCGGATGTGGAGCCTCACCGACGTCGTCGTCATCGCCGGGCTGGTTGCCTACTATCGCGCCTCGATCTCGGCGACGGTCGAGCTCGGAATCGGGGCCTGGTCGTATTTCTTCGTGGCCACCCTCTCGCTCGTCGCCGACCGCATTCTCGACCGGCGGCTGGTCTGGAACAGCATCCTGCCCGACGCCGCGGTCTATCCCGGCGAGCACGCGCCGTCGTGCGACATCTGTGAGATGACGGCGACGTCGCGGCGGCCGGGCGATCTTTGTCCCCGTTGTGGCGACCGGCTCGATCACCGGGTGGCGCCGCGATTCGCGCCGGCGCTGGCGGCGATCGTCGCGGCCATCCCTCTCTGCCTGCCGGCCTATGCCGGCTCGGTGATGGTGAACCAGAACCTCATGCAATTCATTGAGCACACCGTCTTCGGCACGGTGCAACTGCTGGCTGACCGCGGCTACTGGCAGTTCGGCGTGGTCGTGCTCGTGGCCGGCGTGGTCATCCCCATCGCCGAGCTGGCGGGGATGCTGTGGCTATTGTTTCGCGTCCGCTTTCCGAGCCGGCGGGGTTTGGTGCGGCGGACGCGCGCCTACCGTGTGCTGCACCGGCTGGCGCGCTGGCCGATGATCATCCCCTTCATCGCCGCCATCGCCGCGCCGATCGTCAACTTCAAAGGCATCGACTCCATCGCCACCGGCCCGGGAGCGACGCCGCTGTTCATGGTCATCGCCCTGATCATGCTGGCCGTCCGCGTCTTCGAGCCGCGAATGATGTGGAAGACGGCAGGGGAGTTGGGATGATCGCACCAGACGATGCGCCTGCCCCGGAAGCGAAGGTCCATCTGGCGAAGTGGTCGCCGTGGATCTGGATCATCCCCGCTCTGGCGGTCTTTTTCGCCGGATACCTCGTCGTTCGTTACGGCTTCTTCGGCGGCGGCGACATCACCGTCCGCTTCGCCGATGCCCGAGGACTGGACCGCTACAGTCCCGTGCGATTCCGCGGAGCGAAGGTCGGGACGATCCAGAAGATCACCATCGACCAGAACCTGCGGCAGGTGGTGGTGCGCATCACGCTGGATGCGTCGATGAATCATGCGCTGAACACCGGCACGCGTTTCTGGATCGTCGAGCCGGCGCTCGAGGGCGGTGGACTGGGAGGGCTGCTCTCGGGCACCTACGTCGGAATCGCGCCGGGTCAGGGAGAGAAGACGAGTGATTTCATCGGCCAGGAGTTTGCGCCGGTCCTGACGCCACCCGAGGAGGGGAAGACGGTGATTCTGGAGGCGAAGGGGTTGGGATCGATTGCCGTCGGCTCGCCGGTGACGTTCCAGGGCATCCGGGCCGGGTCGATCCTCGGCGCGGAGTACGACGAGAAGCGCGGCATCACCGTGGTCCACGCGTTCATCGTCAAACGGTTCGCGGGCGACGTTCGCCAGAGCAGCCGTTTCTGGCGCGCCGGAGGGCTTACCGTCTCCCTCGGCGCGGGCGGGATCTCCACCGGCGGCGCGTCGCTCTCGTCACTGCTCAACGCCCCGGTCGCGTTTTACACGCCGCAACTTCTGGCCGGAGAAGAAGCTCTGCCGGGAACGCACTTCGACCTCTACGATTCCGAAGGGGCGGCCATGGCGGCAACGGACGGCACGAACCTCACTTACGTAACCTATTTCCCCGGACCGATTCAGGGCCTGACGGCGGGCGCGCCGGTGCAGATGAAAGGGGTGAACGTCGGCCACGTGCGCGAGGTGCGCCTGCACTATGACTCGCGGACGGCAACGCTGGAGACGCCGGTGACGATCGAGATCGATCCTCGGCTGCTGGAGCTCGACGTGTCTGCCTCTTCGACGAAAGAGCAACTGCGGGCGATGATGAACGACGCGCTGCAGAAGCTGGTGCAGAAGGGGATGCGGGCCACGCTGTCGACGAGTCTGGTGCTGCCGGGAGCAGGCGGCGTGTCGCTGGACATGGTGGCGGCACCGGGCAGCGGGCACCTGGTGATGACGAGCGATCCACCGACCATTCCGGCCGCGGCGGGCGGCAGCGGATTGGAAGGAGCGCTCGGCGCGGTCAACGACGTTGCCGGCCGGATCCGCAATCTTCCGATCGAGGAGATCGCCGGCCATCTGCGCAGCACGGCGCAGCGGCTCGACGCGCTGGTACACGATCCGGCGCTCGACCAGAGCCTGCAGCGGTTGAACAAGTCGCTCGGTGACATCGAGGCCATCACGGCCACCGCGCGCGAGAACGCCGGTCCGATCGTGCACAGTCTGCGCAACGCAGCGACGTCGGCGGAGTCGGTGGCGAAAACGGCGAAGGAGAACGTCGGGCCGGTCGTCGAGAGTCTGCGCAACACCGCGGCGTCGGCCGAGGCGGCGGCGAAGAGGGCGCAGGAGCTGACGGGGAGCTCAACGCAGCAGAACTACGACCTCGGCTCGCTGATCAAAGAGCTGACGCGCGCCGCCGAGTCGGTTCGCGCGCTGGCGTCGTACCTCGAGGAGAATCCGGACGCGTTGCTCAAGGGGAGGGGCAAAGGAAAATGACCATCCGCTGGACCGTGCCGCTCCTGTTGCCGTTCGTTCTTGCCGGCTGCTCGTTTTTTTCGAAGTCGCAGAGCACCTTCTATTCGCTCGACCGCATCGCGTCGGCGGCTGCGGTTGCGAATGTGCACGGCCTTCCGATAGGGATCGACGGCGTGGAGCTTCCTCCCGGTCTCGACCGCCGCGAGATCGTCGTCCGCAAGGCGGATCATCAGCTCGACATTCGCGGCAACGAGCAATGGTCCGCATCGCTGCAGCCGCTGGTGCTGCATACGCTGGCCTTCGATCTCGCCGCGCGGCTGCCGGAAGGGATGGTGATCCTTCCGGGTGAAGCGAAGCCCTCCGGCGCCATGCGCTCGATCGATGTGGTGCTCGAGGAGCTCGCCGCCGGCCCCGACGCGAAGGTCGTGCTCGATGGGCGCTGGATGGTGCGGGAGAGCGGCCGGCCGGACGTGACACGGCATGAGCGAATCGTCGTCGATATCGCATCGCTCGCCAGCGCGAACATCGCCAAGGGTGTCAGTCAGGCGCTGGGGACGCTCGCGGATCGGATGGCGGCGGCAATGAGCGGGCCGTAGTCACGCGAAGACGCAAAGGCGCGAAGGGAGGAGGACGTGATCGCCTCAGTTCTGCGAAGCTGACGCGACATTGAGTGGTCTCACACGCAGATTGGAATTGCCGGCACCCTGTTGGTGGCGACACTTGGGACGATGTGGAGTTGTGCGAGCGGTTCGTTCTCGGCAGTACCTCCAATCGAGAGTCCTTCTCCCCCAGCGCTTTTCAGCTCGGGGAGAAGGTGCCGAAGGCGGATGAGGGGGCGTTTCACGCAGACGTCATTCGGCGCGCCTTCGAGCGCTCTCGAACGAGCGTAGGTATATCGCGCATACCTCGTAAAGCGCCCCCCTCATCCGCCTTCGGCACCTTCTCCCCCCGCAAGAAACCGCGGGGGGAGAAGGGCTCTCGACGAAGGGAGTGGCAATGCTCTCGAGGGAACAATTCAAGTGAGCGTTTGGGAAATGCAGGCTAAATGTTGCGTCACTTTCCTTCGGCCATCTGTTTCCGCTTCGCTTCGATCTTCGGCATCAGGATGTCTCGCGCGTAATGCCACTGTGGCTGCAGCTTCAGCGCCGCGCGCGCGTTGTCGGTGGCGGCGTCGAGATCAGGGGAGTTTTTGATCATCTGTGCGTACGCCAGCGACATCAGGGCCTCGGGTTTTCCCCAGTCGGGGAGTGGAGAGCTCGGCATGAGCGGGCCGCTGGCGTCGAGCTGTTTGCGATAGGTTTCGATGGCGCGCTCGGGACTCCCACCATACGCAGGCGGTGCGAAGAGGAAGACGCCGCCTCGGACCCACAGTACGCGCGGGTTGGCAGGCTCCAGCGTTTCGGCTTTCGTCAGGAATCGTTTCGAAGTCTCGATGTGCGCATTCATAAGGGCCTGGTCGTCGCGGTGGAGAAAGGCGATCCAGCCGTGGACCGAGGAGGCCGCGGCGTACGCGTCGGCGAAATCCTCCTTCTTGCGCAGGGACGATTCGAAATCGGCCGCGGCACGCTCGAGATTCGCTTTCAGATCGTCTGGCGTCATCTGTTCGTTTGAGCCGTTCGCCGCGATACGCCAGCTTGCGTATCCAGTCCAGTAGTCGGCCAGGTATCCGAATTCGGGATCGCCGCTCAGCGGCTTGATCTCCGCGCGTAGCGAGGCTAGCCGCGCCAGGTCGCCGCGATAGTCGGCGTCCATGAGATCGGCCTTTGCCGTGATGAGTTTGTTTTTCGCGGACGGTTCCGCCGCAACGACAGAAGTCGCAAAAAAGATGAGCAGAAAAGCGATCAGGGTTCTTGTGGACATCATCTTCGCCTCCGGTGGGCAACCTACGGCGGGGACGTCACGGCGGCAACGACGATTCGGCGACTCGGCAGCAGGGATCGGCGAACCGGTTTGCGACCGCCCCGATCGCGTTTAAGCTGGTCGCACCATGCAACGGAGAGCGATGAAAGTTGCGGCCGTCGTCGCGGCCTGGCTTCCGATGCTCCTCTTCTGGGTCGTGCTGGCGGTCGCCTACGGCCGCATGACTCTTGGCCAGGCGCTCCCACTCGGCGTGTTGACGATCGGCAGCGCGGCGCTCCTCGGCGTCGTCGTCTGGCGGTTCTGCATGCGCACTCCCTGGCCGCAACGCCTCCGCGCCGGGTTCTACGCAAAGCATTTCCTGGCCGCCGCGCTCTATGCGCTGGTGTGGGTGGCGGGCGATACGACGATCGAGACGCTCGTCAGCAGCAAGTCCGTCTGGAGGATGCTCCTCGCCACCGGCGTCATCGGCTGGCAACTGCTCATGGGACTCTGGCTCTACGGCGTCGTGGCCGGGGTCTCGTACGCGATCCAGATGCAGAAACGGGCGCACGAGAACGAGCGTCGGGCCTTGCAGGCCGAGGCCATGCTGACCGCGGCACGGCTCGACGCCCTGCGAAACCGGCTGCATCCGCACTTCCTTTTCAATGCGCTGCACACCGTCGCCGCGCTGGTGCGGCACGATCCCGGCCAGGCGGAGAGCGCCATCGAGAAGCTGGGCGACATGCTCCGCTACTCCCTGCTGGAGACGAATGGCGGAACGGTTCCCTTCGCCGAGGAATGGGCGTTCACGCGGCGCTATCTCGAATTCGAGCAGACGCGCTACGGCGACCGGCTGACCGTCGCCATCGCCATCGATGAGGCATGCGACGCGTGTAGCGCTCCTTCATTCGCGCTGCAGACGCTCGTGGAAAACGCGGTCCGCCACTCCATCGCCACACGTCCCGAGGGGGGCAGGATCGAGATCACGGCACGGGCGAGCGAGGCGCAACTGCACGTCCGCGTGCGCGACGATGGCGGCAATGGCCTGACGCCGGCGCAGGATGGAACGCACTTCGGATTGCCGGCGTTGCGCGAGCGCCTGAAGGCGATCTACGGGGACGCAGCGCAGTTGACGATCGACAACAGCGCGGCGGGGTTCGAGGTGTCGTTCACCGTTCCGCGTACGGCGGCCGAGGATGCGGATGATGAATAAGGCGCGTGTTGTCATCGCCCGTGTTGTCATCGCCGATGACGAGCCGCTGGCGCGCCGGATGTTGCGCGAGTGCCTGAGCAGCGTCGACTGGATCGGCGAGGTGAACGAGGCCGGCGACGGGTTGGCCACCATTCGCGCCGTCGATACGCTTCGCCCCGATCTTCTCTTTCTCGATATCCGGATGCCCGGCGCCTCGGGGATTGCCGTCGCCGAGCAGATCACCCATCGGCCGTACATCATCTTCACCACCGCCTACGACCGTTACGCCGTCACCGCCTTCGAGATCGGCGCGCTCGACTATCTGCTCAAACCGTTCGGGCGCGAGCGGGTGCGGGCCGTGCTGGCCCGCGCCCGCCTGGCCATGGAGCACGGCATCCCGCCGATGGTGGCGCGCGCCAGCAGCGTGCTGCCGGTCTCGAAGCCGCTGGCGCGTGTCTTCGTCAAGGAACGCGGACGGATGATCGCCATTACGCTCGATCAGGTCGAACATCTCGAAGCGTGCGACGACTATGTCGCCCTCTGCATCGACAACCGCCGCCACTTGTTGAATGCCCGCCTTCACGATCTGTACGACCGGCTGGACCACGCCCGTTTCCTGCGGGTGCATCGCTCGCACGTGATCAATCGAACATTCATTCACGCCCTCGAGCCGCGGGAAGGGGGCAGATTGACGATCGTCCTCGCCAGCGGCGCCCGGATCCCCGCCAGCCGCACAGGATCGGCGGAGCTGCGCAGGGCGGAGGTGAGGGTGGATACCAAAGGATGAAGGCAGAAGGCAGAAGGCAGAGGGCAGAGGGCAGAGGGCAGAAGGATGAATGCGCGTTCTTGATTCATCCTTCATTCTTCATCCTTCTGCCTTTTGCCTTCTGCCTTCTGCCTTCATCCTTTGATCTCTTGGTCGAACTCCTGGAAATGGAATAGCATCCAACCAGCCCTCTGTTCGTTCGGAGGCAAATTCACCGTCGGTCTTTTCAGGCCCTTAGCTCAGTTGGTTAGAGCGCTACCTTGACACGGTAGAGGTCAGCGGTTCGAGTCCGCTAGGGCCTACCATCCCGCCACCAAAGAACGATGGGCCGCAAAGCACGCGAAAAACTGATCCGGACCGCCGTCGAACCGCATGTCGAGCGCGCGGTCGAGGCCGCGCCGCCCGCCGCGAGTGAGTGGAGCTGGCGCGAATGGACGATCGTTGCCTTCCTGGCCGCAATCACCATCGCCGTCTTCGGCCAGATCGCTTCACACGCGTTTCTCAACTTCGACGACGGGCAATTCATCTACGAGAACCAGCACGTCCTGCACGGCGACGTCGGCTGGGCGCTGACCTCCGCGCAGCTCGGCTGGTATCCGCTCACGTGGCTGTCGCACATGCTCGATGTCGCCGTCTGGGGACAGCGCGCCGGGATGCATCTCCTGACCGGGCTTCTGCTGCATGCGATCAGCGCCATCCTCCTTTTTATGGCGATGCGGCGCCTGACGTGCGCAGTGTGGCCGTCGGCGTTCGTGGCCGCGCTCTTCGCCATTCATCCGATGCACGTCGAATCGGTGGCCTGGGCTTCGGAACGGAAAGACACCCTCTCCACGCTGTTCGCCATGCTTGCGCTCTGGCTCTACGCGCGTGCACCGCGGCGGATGCTCGGCGTCTCCATCGCCCTGGCCCTTTCACTGATGGCGAAGCAGATGTACATCACGCTGCCGTTCGTCTTTCTGCTGCTCGACGTCTGGCCACTGGAGCGCCTGCGGACGCTGGACGACCTTCGCCAACGCGTTGCCGAGAAATGGCCGCTGTTCGTGCTGGCCATCGCCGGCGTCGCCGCCGCGGTCATCGGCCGGAACAATCTCAATGCCGTCCACTCGACGACGTCGCTTCCGATCGGCGACCGCATCGCCAATGCGCTGATCGCCTGTGCCAGCTACCTCGGCAAGCTATTCGTTCCTATCGATATGGCGTTGCCGTACCCGCTGACGCGTGTCGCCTTCAGCGCCGCCATCATCCCGTTCCTCGTGCTGGCTGCGATCACGATCGTGGTCGTGGCCGCACGCCGGTCGTCGCCGTATCTGCTCGTCGGCTGGTTCTGGTTCCTCGGCACGCTGGTGCCGGTTCTCGGCATCGTCGCCATCGGCAACCAGTCGATGGCCGATCGGTACACCTATTTTTCGTACATCGGCCTTTTCATCGCCATCACCTTCGGTGCGATGGCGATGGCGAAGCGGCTGCGGATTCCTGACGCGGCGCTTGCCGCGATCGCCGGGATCGCCGTCGCGGGATACGCGGCCCTGGCGATGCATCAGGCCGGCTACTGGAAAAACTCGGAGACGCTCTTCACGCACACGCTGGCGGTCACGCGCGACAACTCGACCGCCGAATACATGCTCGGCCAGACTCTGCAGTCGACGAAGCCCGACGCGGCGATCATCCATCTGCGCCGCGCCATCGATCTGACGCAGCCGCTGCTGCAGATTCAGGACGCGACGACGCCCGACTGGTATTCGCAGGCGTACGTCGGCGTCGGTACGGCCACGCTGATGAAAGCGCGTTCGATGCCGCAATCGCCAACGCGCGACGCGCTGATCGGCGAGGCCATCACCAGCTTCGGCAAGGCGCTGGAGATCGATCCGAATGCGGCCCATGCGAAAAACAATATCGGTGTGGCCATGCAGATGCTCCCACCGGCATCCCCGACGTCGAAGCAACTTCGGTATGACGCGCACCTGACCAGCGGAACGTACCTTTCGCAGCACGGCCGCTTCGATCAGGCGGTCACGGAGTTTCGCAGCGCCGTCGAGATTCTCCCGAAGTCGGTGGAAGCCCACATCTACCTCGGCCTCGGGTTGCTGCAGGCGAACAAGAAACCTGAAGGGATCGCCGAGTTGCGCGCGGCGAGATCGCTCGATGCAAAACAAGCGAATGAGATCCTGTCGAAGGCGCTGCATCTGCCGGCGGACGAGCGGAACTTCGACGGGTTCATCGAGCAGGCGATGCGGTAGGGGTCAAAGGATGAAATTTGAAGGATGAAGGATGAATGCGCATTTGATTCATCCCCACATCCTTCCGCCTTCATCCTTTGGTCACAGGCAGATTTTCGAAAAGCGTACCTCGGAGAACGATGAGCCACCCCCTAATCCTCCGCTGTCTCTCTTCTTGCAAGGACGCCGATCGATGAAACGTACTGCCGTTGCCCTGTTGCTCCTCGTATTCGCCGCCTGCGCCTCCGCGCCGACGGCCCCTCCCTCCCGCCCGCCCGTTGTGACGCCCTCGGTGATGCCTGTTGCGCCGCCCCCTCCGCCCGCCCGCTCGGCGAATGCGATGACGCCGGTTGCGACGGTGGCGAAGGCGATCGCCGAGCCTCGCATCCGCGTCGGAATCGTGAACGATCAGGCCACGGTGACTTTTCCGCGCGTCGCCGGCGGGTACTACATCGTCAGCGATGCCGGCTCGGCCATGATTCGCCGCGGCTTTACCATGACCGCGCCGGTGCCCGACGCGCCGGCCCATTACGCGGTGCAGGTCAGCGCGATCTCCGACATTGTCAGCGCGAACGCGCTGGCGGAAAAGCTGCGGGCGGACACGCAGCAGCGCGTCGACGCCATGTTGGATACCGCGGGGACGGCCTACCGCGTCATCGCCGGCGATTTCACGACGTCGAACGACGCGCAGCCGCTGCGCGATCAGCTCACGCAGCGCGGCTACGGTACGAACCTGCTCATCGTCAAGCGGCCCACGGATCAGATCTTCGAGAAGAAACATCAGATCGTCGATGACGAGGGGGAGCGCACCACGCTCGCCGGCGAGTCGGTGCTGATCATGCCGGTCAGCGCCGACACGCTCACGATCGGAGACAAGGTGTACCGGACCGCGGCGCGCGTCTTCATCAACGCGCGCGGTACCTACAACGTCATCAATGAACTGAACATGGAGGACTACCTCCGCGGGGTCGTGCCGGCCGAAATGGGTCCGAAGATTTACGACGAGCTGGAGGCTCTGAAGGCGCAAGCAATCGCTGCCCGCACCTACGCGGTCCGCAACCTCGGCCAGTTCCGGCGCGAGGGCTATGACATCTGCGCCGGCCCGGCCTGCCAGGCCTACGACGGCATCATGCACGAGGAGGCACTGACCGATCGCGCCGTGCGCGAGACGGCCGGCCTCGTGGCCACCTACAACGGCAAGCCGATCGATGCGCTCTATACGGCCACCTGCGGCGGTGAGACGTCGGACGTCGGGACGATGTTTCCCGGGCGCAACGAGCCGTATCTGAAGCGCGTCCGTTGCGTCGAGGACGAGGTGCTGACGATCGCCGGCCGCGCCGACAGCGGCCTGCTTACCGAGCAGCAGGTCAACGCCCGGCTTTTCGCCGCGATCGCCGGCTTGCCCGACGCCGGCACCTCGTGGAGCGCGCGCGAGGTGGCGCAGGCGGTGACCGCGGCGATGCAGAAGTTGCATTTCGATCCGCGCAGCACGGCGGCGCCGGTTTCATCGCGGCGTGGCGACGTGCTGACGTATCTCGCCGCCACGCTCGATTTCGATCGTTACTCGACGGTGGTGACGATGCCGGAGGACCGCGGCTACTACTTCCCGCAATCGGCGGCGAAGGAGACGACCCCCTATCGCGCCGCGGCCTTCCTCATCAAATTCGGATTTCTGCCGGCCGAGGGGATCGATCGCGTCGATATGAACGCGGCCATGCCGCGCGAGGAGCTTTACGGTCTGCTCGGCTCCTGGATTCGCAAACACGGATTGATCAGCGACGCCACCGGGAAGATCCTGACCATCGCCGGTCGCGATCTGACGCTGAAGATCGACGGGAAGCCGACGCGTTTCACACTGCCGGTGAATACCCCGGTCTTCCGCAAGATCAACGACCGGTATCAGGAGTACCGCAGCGCCCCGGTGACGATCGGCGACCGGGCCACGATCACGTCGGAAGGAGGGAAGACGCCGGTGGCGCTGGTCATCAACGCCTACCTCGACGGCGCATCGTTCGATCGCAGCTCCAGTTTTGCGAGCTGGACGCGCAGCTTCCGGGCCGACGACCTGGTCGTCTCCATCAACAAACGCAATCCGATCCGCCAGCTCCAGGGTATTCGTCCGCTGACGATCGATGCCTCGCAGCGCATCGCGGAGCTGGAGGTGACCGCCGAAGAGGGCCGCACCTTCGTTTTGCGCGGCCTGCCGGTGCGCTGGTCGCTCAACGTGCCGGACAACCTCTTCGTCTATGAAAAGACGCAGGATGCGGACGGCATGGACCGATACACCTTCTACGGCAAGGGGTGGGGCCACGGTGTCGGCTTCTGTCAGGTCGGCGCGTACGGAATGGCCACCCGAGGGTGGACGGCGCAACAGATTCTGATGCACTACTACACGGGGATCGAGATTGGGACGATGAAGTAGCCGTTATGCGGTCTCGCGGTTGCGGGGTCTCGGGGTTACGCGGTTGCTGAGTTGCTAGGATGCTTTACTTCGGCGAAACCTTGAAACCTGAAACCTGAAACCTGAGACCGCGAGACCTCGAAACCGCGAGACCTCGAAACCCCTCTACGGCTCGCTCCCCAACACCAGCACCGCCAGCGCGACGGCGACGCGGCGGTCGAGCGTCGTTGCGGGATTGAGGTCGAGCACGTCCGCGTGGCCGTCGGCGCCCGGGCGGCGGATGATCCATCCCGCTTCTTCGCCCATCCAGGTGATGCGGATGTTCGACTGATAGACCGGAGCGAACGTGCCGAAGGCCTTGCGCACGAGCGCGCGGCCGAATGATTCCTCGACAGCCTCGCCTCTGGCCAGGAAATCGTCCGCGCTGTCGAGCGACCAGCGGTTCCGGCCGAAGCGGGAGAGGAACGAGCTGGTGATCCGGGCGATCGGTTTGCTCTCCGGCGTCGAAACGACATAGGTGACGCTCGGAAAGCTGA
>Ga0247680_1000074_pt1 | contig 51410 bp, 44 predicted proteins | sample CNK21_metaG_FD_182803 | JGI IMG/M metagenome (GOLD analysis project Ga0247680, IMG submission 182803) | Soil microbial communities from Purdue University Martell Research Forest, Indiana, United States - CNK21 | ecosystem: Environmental > Terrestrial > Soil > Temperate forest > Bulk soil...
GCGTCGTCCCGGAGCTAACGCGTTAAGTCCTGCACCTGGGGAGTACGGTCGCAAGACTGAAACTCAAAGGAATTGACGGGGGCCCGCACAAGCGGTGGAACATGTGGTTCAATTCGACGCTACGCGAGGAACCTTACCTGGGCTCGAAGCGCACTTGACTAGCTATAGAAATATGGCCTTCCCGCAAGGGACAAGTGTGGAGGCGCTGCATGGCTGTCGTCAGCTCGTGCCGTGAGGTGTTGGGTTAAGTCCCGCAACGAGCGCAACCCCTGCACGTAGTTGCCACTCCGCAAGGAGGGAACTCTACGTGGACTGCTCCGGATAACGGAGAGGAAGGTGGGGATGACGTCAAGTCCGCATGGCCTTTATGTCCAGGGCTACACACGTGTTACAATGCAGGGCACAAACCGTTGCCAACCCGCGAGGGGGAGCTAATCGGAGAAAACTCTGCTCAGTTCGGATTGCAGTCTGCAACTCGACTGCATGAAGCCGGAATCGCTAGTAATGGCGTATCAGATCGACGCCGTGAATACGTTCCCGGGCCTTGTACACACCGCCCGTCACATCACGAAAGTGAGTTGTACTAGAAGTCGCCGCGCTGACCGCAAGGAAGCAAGCGCCCAAGGTATGACTCATGATTGGGGTGAAGTCGTAACAAGGTAGCCGTAGGAGAACCTGCGGCTGGATCACCTCCTTTCTAAAGTAGTCGTGGCTCAACCCGCTATGGTGTGCGGATCATGCCACGCAAATGTATCCCGCCTTTCTCACGAATTGCAGGGATACACGTTCGGTTTACAACCTGGTTTAATCCAGGATTCGGGCGGATTCTGTCAGATCGTATCGAGTCAAAGGCAAATCAAATTCATAAGTGCGTCTTAGGGCCGCGTGCTCACTCCGCGGCCCTTTTTCTTTGCAGAAGGCGCTCCTAATTACTGTCACAACGCCAGATCAAACGAGGTTCACACTACAGCGTACGTGAACTGGAATCTGTTATCTTGGAGTTCATCGAGGTGCACAACGAGCAGCCCAAACCCTTTGTCTGGACCAAGAGTGCCGATGCGATTCTCAGCAGCATTGGACGGTTCGCTTCCCGTACTCTGGCTGCACATGGCGCAAACAATATTTAAGAAATCAGTGGCTCAGAAGACTAGCATCGCAAGGGTGAGGAATTCGGTATAGTAGGCAAAAGATGGCAGGGAGGTATTTATGCCCCAAGTAAAACAGCGACTGGAACGAATGCCGCGCCCGCCGGTTTTTGCAACGCCCGCCGAGGAGCGGCGCCACCGCAAGGAACGGCTGGCAGGTGCGTTCCGTCTTTTTTCGAAGTGCGGATTCGACGAAGGCGTGACGGGACACATCACGGCGCGTGATCCCGAACGGCTGGACCATTTCTGGGTGAATCCTTTTGGAATGCATTTCAGCCAAATCCGGGCGTCGGATTTGATCCTGGTGAATCATCAAGGCGAAGTTGTGGAAGGCGAACGGGAAGTGAACCTGGCGGCGTTTGCGATTCATTCGCGGATTCACAAAGCGCGCCCCGACGTGATTGCCGCGGCGCATGCGCATTCGCTGAACGGGAAGACGTGGTCCTCGCTGGGGCGGCTGCTCGATCCGCTGACGCAGGATGCATGCGCGTTTTATGAAGATCATGTGGTGTTTGACGATTACACCGGCGTGGTCTACGAGACCGACGAAGGCGACCGCATCGCCAAGACGCTGGGGAACAAGAAAGCCGGCATCTTGTGCAATCACGGACTGCTGACCGTGGGGCAAACCGTGGACGAAGCGGCGTGGTGGTTCATCACCATGGACCGCTCCTGCCAGGCGCAGTTGCTGGCGGAAGCCGCGGGCGAGCCGCGCAAAATTCCACACGAAACGGCGAAGCTCACGTATTCGCAGGTCGGATCGCCGCTGGTGGGATGGTTCCAATTCCAGCCGCTCTGGGATCGCATCTCGCGGGAGCAGCCGGATTTGTTTGGGTGAGCGGCGGTGAGCTTTGACCCGTGATGAATATTCGGAACAGTTCCAAGTCTTGGGAACTGCGAACCAAAGATTTGGCTTGAAACATGTGAACGCCTCCCCCGCCTTTTTTCGTAAGTGCGGATTCTAAAGGACTTTAAGTGCCGTGTTTTGGAAGCGCGGATTCCAAAGGAGTTACAGGCTCGCTTTTTGTAGGTGCGGATTGTAAAGAGTTTAGTGAGAGATACAAAGCGAGGAAAAGGCCGCGAGGCTCCCGACCGTGTGGGGATAGCTTCCGCTCCACACGTACAACAGCGAGGCGAAGAACCGGGCGAAGGGGAGGGCGATTGGCTGGATTGCGACGAGAACATGGGGCAGGGTAGCACGATTTGTTATTACTGTAAAGGTATAGTACTATAGTTTTATCATTCGAATGAGACGCCGGGAAGTTGAGGAGATGGAGGGGGTTGGCGGGAATCTTGTAGTTTGGTGAGACGGGAACGGCCTGTGAGTAGTCGGTAGGGGATAGTGAGTGGATCTGCCTTCGGTAGAGATGAGAGCTGACAGTCAGGGGGCTAACAGCTGACAGTAGACAGCTCACAATTGAGGGAGGAACAGGATTCCCGCCGGCTTGAGTGGGGTGTTGTGTTTCGTAGGTGGAAAAGCGCGACGGACTCAAATAGGCGTCGCGCTTTTCATGGATCGAAAGGAGTGCATCTGATACTGGCGAATCCCCCTGGCGTCAGCTACAAGAGCGCGCCGAGAGGTTTCAGGGAGACAAGAAGCACGTGCAAGGATTCTCTCGTAGAGCTCATGTGGAGCGCTGTTCCATACAGCACAGAAACGCCCTGGCTAGCAGCGAATGGAGCGAAATTTCACGATAATTCGCGGCCAGGTGGTTCACCTGGGATGGGAGAGGAAGACTCACCCTTGCAAAACCCAAACCCGCAAGGATGGGCTACCCGCAAGTTCTTGCGAGAGTTGCCGCAATCTTGGACAAGCGGACGAAGCGACACGGATAGCCTCGGCCTGCTCTGCTGGGAATATCGTGATGGGGTGTCGGGGCGGCCTAGGCAGGGAACGACCAGGATGCAAAGGAGATTCGCGAGAATCGGCGCAAATTTGGGGCGTATCTTGCATTTGACGTGAGGGCGGAATATACTGTCGTTTCGCTCTGAAGCGGGTCGCACGGATGGGTGGGCGCAAGCCCACTTTTTTGTTGGGCCGGTTGGAGTGTAGTGGACACCGGCATTGCTTGGGGAGTCTCTGGTTGGATTTGGAAAAAATTCGTGCTGCCGCCGAGCGGGTTGCGCGGTCGGAAGGGCTGGAAATCTTTGACGTGGAGTGGAAAGTAGGGAAGCAGCGCTTCCTGAGGGTCACTATCGACAGGCTGCCGAAAGTTTCGGCGGGGATGAGCGATGCGGCGGGGCAAGTTTTGGCGCCCAGTGAATCGAGCGGAGCAGCCGGCGGCGAACCGGGGATCAGCCACGCCGACTGCCAGAGGGTGAGCCAGCAGTTGAGCGTGATTTTAGATGTTGAAGAGCTGATTCCGGGACCCGCGGGGTACGTCCTGGAGGTGAGTTCGCCGGGGATGGACCGGCCGCTGAGGAAGCCGGCAGAGTACGAGCGTTTTAGGGGACGGATGGCGAAGATTTCGACGACTGAGCCGGTCGGGGAAGTGAACTATTTCGAAGGGCGGCTGGCGGGAATTGCTGATGGGAAAGTGCGATTGGAGTTGAAGGGGAAAGCGGCCCGGACGGTGGAGTTGCCGCTCGAGAAGATACGGAAGGCCAATCTGATGGTGGAGTTTTGAGAGAAAGTGAGTAGTAGGTAGTGAGTGGTGAGTGGTGAGTGGAAGAGACCGCACAGACTGAAGTGAGCGGTGGGAAAGAAGCGAAAGAGCTTTAAGAGCGAGAGAGATTTCAGGAAGAAGACGATCGGGAACGAAACATGGCGAATCTGCTCTATCAACAAATTGAGATGTTGAGCCGCGAGAAGCACATCGAGACGACTGTCGTGGTGTCCGCGATTGAAGACGCGATGGTGGTGGCCGCGCGAAAGTATTACAAGACGGAAGAGGATTTGCGCGCGAAGTTCAATCCGGAAACCGGGCAAGTGGACGTGTACTCGGTGCATGTGGTCGTTGAGGAAGTGACGGACCCGAAGAAAGAGATCAGCCTGGCGGAGGCGAAGAAGAAGAATCCGTCGGCGGAGATTGGCACGGAAATTATCGCCGCGAAGCCTACGGACGTACTTGGGCGAATCGCTGCACAGACCGCGAAGCAGGTGATTCTGCAAAAAGTGCGCGAGGCGGAGCGCGACACGATTTACAACGAGTACCACACGCGCGTGGGCGAGCTGGTGACGGTGATTGTGAAGCGCGCCGAGGGCCCGGATCTGATCGTGGACATGGGGCGGACGGAAGCGCGGCTGCCAAAGCGCGAACAGTCAAAGCTGGAGACGTACAACATCGGAGAGCGGCTGCGCGTGGTGATCAAGATGGTGGACCGCGCAGCAAAGGGGCCGCAAGTGATCGTTTCGCGGGCGGACGCGAGCCTGGTGCAGCGTCTGTTTGAGATGGAAGTGCCGGAAATTTATGACGGCACCGTGCAGATTCGGTTTGCGGCGCGAGAAGCAGGCGAGCGGACGAAAGTGGCGGTGGCCAGCAGGGACAAGGATGTGGATCCCGTGGGCGCGTGCGTGGGGATGAAGGGAATGCGCGTGCAGTCGATCATTCGCGAACTGCGCGGCGAGAAAATTGACATCATACCGTACAGCGAAGAGACCGTGGCGTTCGCGCAAAAGGCGCTGAGCCCAGCGAAAGTGACGCGGGTGCAGATCACCGACCCGGAAAACAAGAAGCTCGAGGTGATTGTCGAGGATTCGCAGCTTTCGCTGGCGATTGGTAAAAAGGGACAGAACGTCCGGCTGGCGAGCAAGCTGATCGGCTGGGACATCGACATCAAGAGTGAAGAAGAGAAGCGGCAAGAGATTGAAGAGCAGATGACGGCGCTGACGGCGCCCGCAACGCCATTGACGGCGCTGGCAGGTGTGGGTCCCAAGACGATTGAAAAAATCGAAGCCGCCGGGATTGCCAACGTCGAGAAACTCGCGGGGATGACGCCGGAGCAGTTGATGGAGATTCCAGGAATCGGCGAGAAGATGGTGGACAAGATTTATCAGGCGGTGAACCGGTTCTATGAAGGCGGCGCGGAGGCTGCCGCCGCTGCGCCGGCCGGCGAAAACACGGACGACATGCCGGCGGAGGGCGAAGTGGCACCAGCAGAAGTTGAGGCGGGCGCGGAGAGTCCCGAAGGATCCGAGAGTTCCGCGGATGCAGGAGCAGCACCCGAGGAGGCTCTAGCGAACGCGGCTGCGGAAGGTGAGGCCTCAGCTGCTGCGGCAACGCCGGTGGAGACAGAAGAGCCGGCGGCGGAAAATTCCGAAGGCGGAGCAAAGGCCGAGGAAGAGCCACGACCATAATCAACAGTTGGCCTCGGCGAAGCTGGGGCAGATGGAAATTTTGACCGAAGAACGGTCGATAGGACGCATGAGCGACGCAAACCAAGTCCGAATCAACGAGTTGGCCCGCGAACTCGAGGTCAAGGCCAAGGCAATCATTGACCTGTTGCCCGGGTATGGCGTCACGGAGAAGAAGACGCACTCCAGTTCAATCCCCGTGGATGTCGCCGAGAAGGTTCGCAAGAACATTTTAGGACAGGCAGAAGTTGAAGCTGCAGCGGAAGCCGCCGCCAAGACGGAGAAGGAAGCGAAGGAAGCAGCTGCCAAAGCAGCGCGGATGCGGCCAGTGGCTGCTCCTGCCCCGGTGGCCACGCCTAGCGCAGCTAAACCAGCAGCGCCAAGTGCAACGCATGTAGCGCCACCTGTTGCGCCTGTCACGATGCCCGTCGCTCCCGCACCCACGCCCACACCGGCATCGGCCACTCCATCTGCAGCGCCTACCGTTTCAGTTCCGAAGCCGCCAGTTTCTGCGCCTGCAGGGGCGCCAGCCGCAGGATCGCCGGTGGCAAAGCCAGTTTCACCTGCTGCCCCGGCGACCAGAGCTCCTGCGCCTACACCCATCCGCCCGACATCCCCAGCAAATCAGCCGACCGCAGCGCCGGCTGGGTCACGGCCAGCTGCACCGTCCGGAGCTAAGCCGCCTGTGCGTCCTGCCGCTGCGGCACCTGGTGTGACTGGAGCACGTCCTACAACTACTTCACGTCCTTTGCCAACGGGCAATCGCGGACCAGTTCCAGGAACAACTCCGGGAGGCGGACAACGTACGGGTGGTCCGCGCCCCGGTCAGCCAATGCGGCCGATGCAGCCGGGGGGCCAAGGAAGGCAATACACGCCCCGGCCTGGTGGTCCTGGAGGCACGGGGAGTTCACCCTCGAATCGACCCTTTGAACAACGGCGCGGGCCGATGCCTACGGGCACGCGTCCGGGGCCACGGACGCCGGGACGCCCAGGGATGCTACCGGCGCTGCCACCGGACCGAGTGCCGCCAAAGGCAGAGCCCGGCAAGCCACTCTATACGCGTAAACCCACACAGCGGCAGCGGCCCGTTATGGACAAGCGGGAGCAGGAGGGCGAGCGGAAGCTGCACCCGACGCGCCAGCGTCCAGGCGCAGGTGACCGCCGCTCTGCTTCAGCCGTCATTGCGCCGCCGGAACCGCGCCCGCCGCGTGAAGTCACGATAACGGAAGGCATCACCATCCGGGAGCTGGCGGAAAAGCTGGATGTGCGAGCGAAGGAACTTTTGAAGACGCTGCTCGACCGAGGCGTTTTTGCCAGCATCAACCAGGCGCTGGATGTGCCTACTGCCACGACGCTTGCGGAAGCCTTCAGCGGAGTGGTCAGCGTTGTTTCGCTGGAAGAAGAGATGGTGCTGGAAGTTGCCAAGGAAGAGACCAAGGAAAGTTTGAAGCCGCGGCCTCCTGTCGTTACGGTCATGGGCCACGTGGACCACGGCAAGACGAGCTTGCTGGATGCGATACGGGAAGCGGACGTTGCGGGCGGCGAAGCGGGCGGCATCACGCAACACATCGGCGCTTATAAAGTAGTAGTGAACGACCGCAGCGTGGTTTTTGTGGATACGCCGGGCCACGAGGCGTTCACGAGAATGCGTGCGCGCGGCGCGAAAGTGACGGACATCGTGGTGCTCGTGGTGGCCGCTGATGACGGCGTCATGCCGCAAACGAAAGAAGCGATCGATCACGCGAAGGCCGCGAAGGTTCCAATCATCGTCGCCATCAACAAGATTGACAAGCCGGAAGCACAGCCAGAGCGCGTGAAGCGCCAGCTCTCCGACGTGAACTTGGTTCCCGCCGAATGGGGAGGCGACACGGAATTCGTGGAAGTGTCCGCGAAACAGAAAAAGGGTATTGATAAGTTGCTCGAGACTATCTTGTTGGTAGCCGATTTGCGGGAGTTGAAGGCCAATCCCGACGCGCCCGCAACCGGCACAGTGCTGGAGTCTCGCGTGGACAAAGGGCGCGGACCCGTGGCCACTGTGCTCGTCCAGAACGGAACACTCAACTCGGGCGACTTCTTCATTTGCGGCTCAGTATTTGGCAAAGTGCGCGCCATGTTTGATGATCGCGGGCGAACCATCAAGGACGCGCCGCCATCGACGCCCGTGGAAGTGCTCGGTTTGCAGGGCGTGCCCGAAGCTGGCGATCATTTCCAGGTCACCGAAGAAGCCAAAGCGCGCCACATCGTCGAATACCGCCAAGGCAAACAGCGCGACGCGCAAATGGCCCGAACCAGCGGAGCGCGCATTACGCTCGACCAGCTCCATGAACAACTCAAGGCTGGCGACGTCAAGGAACTTGGCATCGTCATCAAGGCGGACGTGCAGGGTTCCGTGGAAGTACTCAGCGAAATGCTGCCGAAGCTCTCGACCGACCAGGTGAAGCTGAAGATTATCGGCTCCGGCGTAGGTGCGGTGACGGAGAACGACGTGTTGCTGGCCTCGGCGTCCGGAGCAATCGTCATCGCGTTCGGCATCCGGCCGGACCGCAAAGCCATGGAACTCGCACAGCAGGAACATGTGGATATCCGTTCACACACGATTATTTACGAAGTGTCCGACGAAATTAAGAAAGCCATGGAAGGCTTGCTCGAGCCGGTCATCCAGGAAACGTATTTGGGCCGCGCGGAAGTGCGGAACACGTTCCGGGTGAAGGGCGCGGGAACCGTCGCGGGATGCTACGTCGTGGAAGGCGTGCTAAAGCGCGACGCGCAGATCCGTGTAGTGCGAGACGGCGCGGTCATCTACACGTCGAAACTCAGCTCGCTGAAGCGTTTCAAGGATGACGCGAGTGAGGTGCGCACCGGGTTCGAATGCGGCGCCGGCATTGCAAATTTCAACGATGTGAAGGTCGGCGACATTTTGGAATGCTTCAGCGTTCAAAAGATGAGCGCCGCGGAAGCGGCTGGCCAGAGCGTCGGGACCGCCGGCCGCAAATAAAAAATAGTCCCCCGGAGCGCTCATGCCGGTTGGTCTGCTTACCCTTGAGCTGCACATTCCAGACGCGCAATCGCTGAAGGACAAGCGGCAAGTTCTCCGTAGCTTGAAAGACAAGTTGCGCAGGCAGTTCAATGTGGCGGTGGCGGAGCTGGACCATCAGGACGTGTGGCAGCGATCGGTGGTCGGGGTCGTGACGCTTTCAAACGAGGAAAAACACGTCAACGAAGTGCTGCAAAAAGTCCTGGATGAGGCGGACCGCATCCTGGGTTCGATTCTGATCAACCAGGCGATCGAGATTATTTAGAAGGTTTCGCGGGGACGGAAATGAGTCCAGCCAATCACCGTCACGAACGTGTGGGCGAGGAGATCGCTCACGAAATCAACGCCATGCTTGCGGGGGAGCTGAAGGATCCACGCCTCGAAGGCATGGTAGTGGTCAGCGAAGTGCGCGTGCAGCCGGACATGAAGCACGCGCGCGTCTTCATCAACATGCAGGGCTCCGCAAGAGAACAGAACGACGCGATCAAAGCGCTGGAACATGCTGCCGGATTCATCCGCCGCGAACTGATCGAGCGGCTGCAGCTCCGCCGTCTGCCGGAGCTTCATTTCACCCTGGACCATTCGCAGGAATACACGGAACGAATCGACCAGCTCTTGAAAGAGATGAAGAAGGACAAGCCGGCCGCGTCCTAGACTCGTGAAATTTTCAGCCTATAGCGGACCAGTCACACTCATCCCATGCCACGCCAGCCTCAGCCTGCTCCGTTCGACGGGGCGCTCGTCATCGATAAGCCGCGGGGAAAAACCTCGCATGACGTCGTCGACGCTGTACGGCATCTCGCTGGATTCCGACAAATAGGGCACCTCGGCACGCTCGATCCGCTGGCGACAGGCGTTCTGGTACTTCTGCTCGGCCGCGCCACGAGGCTGGTTCAGTTTTACAACGGGCGAAGGAAACGCTACTCCGCGGCCTTTCGTTTTGGGTTTGCCACGGATACTTACGATTCGGACGGCGAAGCACAGGGACTGGACACCGCACCTCCGCTGGACGCGGCCGTTCTCGAAAAGCTCGCGGCGGAAAGAGTGTGCCGGTTCGAACAAATGCCGCCTGCCTTTTCCGCCAAAAAAGTGAAAGGCCGCCCAGCGTACGAACTGGCGCGCAAAAAGCAGCCTGTCGAGTTGAAACCGGTCGAAGTCGAGCTGTTCGAATACAGACTAACGGGCATTGAAGACAGCGCGGCGCGATTTGTCATCGAGTGCTCGTCCGGCACTTACATCCGCTCCCTGGCACATGACATGGGCCAAAAATTAGGCTGCGGCGCACACCTTGCGGAGATCACCAGGACCGCGGTCGGCGAATTCTCCCTGGAGCAGGCCATCAAGCTGGAGGAACTCGCGGAGGCTGCGCGAGCGGGGAAGTTTGCCGATTGCATGATCCGTCTGGAAAACCTGTTACCAAATTTTCCGCGGGTCAACGTGTTGCCGGTGATCGAGAAGCGCGTGCGGCACGGCACGAAATTCAATATTCAGATCGCGCAGATTCAGCCCGGCCGGCTGGAACTGCCTCCGGGCGCGACCACGCTGCTCGATGGGGGAGAGAGAAAGCCGCCACGTTTGCGCGTTTTCAGCCAGCAAGACAAGCTTGTCGCCATCGCGGAAGCGCTGGTGCCGCGCACCTATCAGCCCATCGTCGTTTTCGACCCATTGCCATAAAAAAGAGATCACCCAGATGGCCGGTATGGCACGGCCCCGCCATCCCTGTTAAGGCTGAGGTTGTGGCTGAGGCTGCGGAGGCGCCGCCAAGGGTGAGAAACCGCGACCAATATTTGTATCGCGCCCGGCGTAGATGGAACGCGAGACGCGGTCCTTGAGACGCAATTTGTGCGGGGTGATCAGAATCAGCATCTCGGTATCCTGAGATGTTGCGTTTCTCTGCCCGAAGAGATAGCCCACTCCGCCGGGAAGATTTGCGAATCCTGGCAGGCCAGTCAGAGTGCGCGTTTCTTGATTGTCTAGCAGCCCGGCGATTATAGTAGGCTCACCCTCTTTAATGCGCACGGTTTGGGAAATCGTGCGGTTGGTAAGGATCGGTATCCCGTTAATTGCCGATCCGGATAGAGCACGAATTTCGAATTCCAACTGCAGGGTCACTTCGTCGTTCGGATGAGTCGTAGGTGTGGCCTTCACCTTAACGCCCAGATCTTCATATTGCGCGCCGGGATAGGGTTGTTGGGCTATTCCTGCTCCTGCATTTGAAAAAAGGCTGGCGGGACTCAGGATGACGGTGACCTGGCCCGTCGCGCCGGACGGATTGTCGGTGATGGCTACGTCCGGAAGGGAGGCGCCATTGAGGCTGGCTGCCAGGATGGCAGTCGGATTCGAGCCCACCGGAAGCTCGAACGCGGGCGCGAATAATCCCTGTCCCAAGCCGAGGAAGACAGACACGCTGTCCGTCTGCGGATCGGTCACGGCGATGTCTGGATGGCCATCTGCGTTGAAGTCCGCGATGGCGGCTGCGGTCGGTGCCTGCCCTGTGGCAAGCGGGGAGTTTGCTGCGGCGGTGAACGTGCCGTCACCATTCCCCAGCAACACGCTAACGGAATTGTCCGTTTGGTTGACTACAGCCAAGTCAGTGTGTGAATCGTTGTTCAAGTCGCCCGTAGCGATGGCCACCGGCAATCGGCCGACGGCGACCGGAGACCCATTCGCCTGGGTGAACGTGCCATCCCCGTTCCCCAGAAGAATGGAAACATCGCTTGTTGTCTGATTCACGACCGCTAAATCCGGATTCCCATCTGAGTTGAAATCGCCCGCCGTCATCGCAATGGGGCCCGCGACCGCGCCAGGCAGTACAAAGGGCGAGCCGGTTGCTTGCCTAAACGTTCCATCGCCATTACCGAGAAACAGAGAAAATGTATTGTCTGCAAAATTCGCCACCACAAAATCCTGGGTACCATCCCCGTTGAAATCGCTGGTGACGATGGCGCTGGGCTGCTGGCCCACTGAGATGGGCGATCCTGCTGCTGCTTTGAACGTGTCGTCGCCGTTGCTGAGCAGCACCTGCACCGTGTTTGCGACCGGATCCGTGACGAGCAAGTCGTGAAAGCCGCTGGTGGTAAGGACCGCCGAGGCGATGGATGGAGCAACGGCGGGTGTGGCCGCTCGGCTAGCGCCCAGCGGGATGGGAGAGCCCGCCGCCTGGAGAAACGTTCCAGCGCCTTGATTCGCCAGAATCGTGAGCGTGTTGTCGATTTCGTTGACGACTGCGAGATCCTGCTGACCAATGTTCCGGAAGTCCGCCGCAGTAAGCGCGACCGGACCAATGCCTGCGTTATAGGAAGTGCTTGGCAAAATGCTGCTGGTCGTTCCCGGAATCGACGTGGCAGCAGTAGAAGCTCCGAGGCTGGCAGAAAGCAGCGAAAGTGTGATGGGATAGCGGTCGCCAACAAAAAAAGTGGCAGGTTTGCCGTCCTGGGCGCGCAAAAGGACTTGGCGCCCACTGTGTACGAGAGTCAACGCGTCGGAAAATTGCGACGCGATCGCGGGAAGCGTCAGGAGAAACGTCGTCTTCCCGCCTCCCACGACGGTCAGTGGAGGAATAAGCGAACTAAGATTCAGCGAGCTTCCTGTGCCGGCAGAGCTTGTTCCATTTCCGAAAATGCTGGCCAGCAGGGTAATCAGGGTGCTCAGGTCTTTGGCCTGCTGCAATTGAGTCAGAACGCTTGGGGTGAGTGAAATAAGCTTAGCCGAGGAAGGCGGTAGAAGCCCCAAGGTTCGCGCCTTGTTGCGGTCGACTTCGAGGATTTCGATCTCCAGCAGCACTTCACCGCGGGCTCTTTCTGCTTGACGTATGAGCTCTCCGGAGAGCGCCAGTCTTTCCGGCGTGTCGCGAATGGTTATCGAGCGGCTGTGCGCATTGAGCCCCACTCGTCTGGCTCCCGTCAGTTCGCGTAGTACGCGAACCATCTCCGTCATTTCGTCTGTCCCCACAGCGGCTGGCAAGACAAACGTTTGCTCCGCCTGTGCGGCATACTGGTTTTGCTTTTCCGGGGTGTCCGCCGCCACGAACAAAAGAGTGGAAGTCAAAGGCCGGAAGAAGGTGCCGGTTTCCACGCTGAGGACTTTCAAGGCCGTGTTGCAATCAACATCGTTCACACTTAGCCGGACGGCTCGGGGTGCTAAGTCCGGATCGAACGTAACCTTTATGCCAAACAACTGCCCCAATTGCTCATAAACCGTTCGAGTATCTCCGCGCAAGTTGAGGTTTTGCTTCCCTGCGCGCGGTTTCAGCTCCGGCAGACCCTCGATTTTTGACTCGGACCTAGCGGCAGGGCCATCATCCATCGCCCTCATCTGACTCATGCGTTCCGTGACAATCGTGTTCCCGGGATCGATAAGCAGAGCTTTGGCCAGTTCTTCCGTGGCCACGTCCGCGTGACCGGCGAGGGCGTCTCGTTCCGCGGCGTCGACGTGGTCGCGAACGAGCTTCGAGCGCATCGCGGCGACACGCTCAATGAGAGCTGCGTCCTGCGGCGCAAAGCGAGCGGCTTGCTGGTAGTAGTTGAGGGCTTCATCGAGGCGCCCATCCGCAAGTTCTTTGTCGGCTAACTCAGAAAATTTTTTCGCGAATTTTGGATTGGGACGCGGTGTCATTTGGAGCTGCGCTTCATTGGGAACAGTTTGGGGGGGTGGTGCCGGGGCTTGTGGGGAAGCCTGCGTGTAAGACTCAGCATAAGAAAAAAACATCGCCAGCAGCAGAGCGGTGGCTTGCCGGTTGTGGATGGGACTCTTCATGGAATGGGGCAGGCCATGTATATTACAGTATCTTCAAAGGAGAAATAGGACTGGATTGGTCCGGTTGACGGAACTTCATAGAAAAGGTAGACTTAGAACGTAGTTGCAAATCAATTACAACTGGAGAACGCTTGCTTCCCGCTTTTCTCATCGCACTCCGTGAAGGCGTCGAGGCTTCCCTCGTCGTCGGCATCATCCTCGTTTACCTCGCGCGCACTCGTCGCTCGCAACTGGCGCGTTTTGTTTGGTATGGCGTCGCTGCCGCTGCTGCGCTCAGCCTGGCCGTTGCGGTCCTTCTGGAGCGCTGGCGCATCAGCGAAGATGGGTTCGAAGGCGTCATGTACCTCGTCGCGGCCGCGTTCGTCATTACGATGATCCTATGGATGAATCGCGTTGCGCGCCACCTGAAAAAAGAAATCGAACAGAAAATTGAGACCTATGTAGGACGCGCGGGAGCCGCGGCAGGTTGGGGCATTTTCTTTTTTGTTTTCTTGATGGTTCTGCGTGAAGGGGCGGAGCTGGCGATCATTCTGCGCGCTGTGGAGCTTTCCACCGAAGGGTTGCAAATCTGGATTGGGACCTTTTTGGGAATTGGGGCTGCTGTGGCCGTGGGTGTGTTCTTTTTCAAAGGTACGTTGCGCGTCCCGTTGCACCGGTTTTTTGCCGTTACCAGCGTCATCTTGGTCCTCGTAGCCGCTCAGCTTGCGCTTACCGGCTTGCACGAGCTCAGCGAAGCGCGATGGCTGCCCTCCAGCAAGACGGAAATGGCGGTTATCGGGCCGGTTGTTCGGAATGAGCTGTTTTTCTTCGTGCTTATCTTCGGCGCCGCCACACTTCTTGTCTTGCGCGAATGGCAATCGGCCTCCCATGCGAAAGCGGCTAAAGAAACTTCTGGTGAGGCGGAGAAACGGCTGCTCGAAGCGCAGAATCGCCGCCAGCGCCGTTGGGTGATCGCCGCGGCCACGGCCTGCTTGTCGGTGATTCTGGTGCTGACGGCGGACTTTGTTTACACGCGCGCAAGCTCCGCTCCGCCGTCGGCGCAGGCCATAGCGGCAGTGGGCAACGAAGTGCGCATTCCCGTGAGCGAAGTGCAGGATGGCAAAATGCATTTGTTCACCATCACCGCCGGAGGGCAATCCGTACGTTTCATGATCATCAAAAAGCCCAATGGCTATGGCACCGCGCTGGACGCTTGCCGCATCTGCGGAGCCGAGGGTTATCGCCAGGATGGACAGAACGTCGTTTGCAGGCATTGCGCCTCGGCGATTTACATACCGACGATCGGGGAAGCGGGCGGGTGCAATCCGATTGGCGTGCCTTCGCATGTAGACGGCGCTGAACTTGTCCTGGACGTTTCTTCGCTTGTGCAAGCGACCAAGGAGATACCACAGTAGGGGCACGATAGTTCGTGCCTGCCTGGTGCGGTTTCGGAAACCATGTTCCTGCGACTCGTTGCCGATTCGTTTACACGCCGCCCGCGCCGCAAGGTGCTGACGGCCGCTGCCTTGTCGCTGGGCATGGCCGTGGTAACGGCGGCTCTGAGCGTTTCGCTCGACGTAGGCGACCGCCTCGCGAGCGAATTCCGCAGCCTCGGCGCGAATTTGCTGGTTACGCCGCAGGCCGATTCACTACCGCTGGAGATTGGTGGCGTGGACTACAGGCCCGTCAACGCCGGCGCGTATCTTCCCGAAGCGGACCTTCCCAAAATCAAGACAGTCTTCTGGCACAACAATATTGTCGCGTTTGCGCCTATCCTGCAGGCCACGGCCCAGACTGCGAAATGGAATCCCGGGAGTCGGGAGCTTGAGTATCGAGCTGAGACCACTGTGATGGGTACCTGGGTCGGTCATGGAGTGGCGTTACCCGACGGCGGCGTCTTCACAACGGGCATCGATCGAACGAACTCGTGGTGGAAGGTGGACGGCCGCTGGTTCGTGGAGGGACAAAAAGAATGTGTGGTTGGGGCGAGTGCCGCACGCCGCCTCCACCTCCGCACTGGGGATGAAATTAGCCTGAACGTGCCGGATCCGTCGAAAATGGTGCAACTCTATGCATCGCTCACCGTCACGGGAATCTTGAGCACGGGTGGGGATGAGGACAATGCAATTGTTACGTCACTGGACCAGGCACAGCAGATTTCGCGCCTGTCCGGCGTCTACCGTCACCTCTATGTCTCGGCTCTGACCAAGCCCGAAGACGAATTTGGACGCCGCGATCCCAGCACTATGAACGCAGCCGACCTGGAGCGCTGGTCGTGCACGCCCTATATTTCTTCGATTGCAGCTTCCATTAAAGAGGTGTTGCCGGGGACGGACGTGCGCGTGATTCGCCGCGTAGCCGAGGGCGAAGGCACCATCCTCACCCGGGTTCGCGCGCTCCTCTGGATGGTAACGCTCGCCGCGCTACTGGCTGCAGCGCTGGCCGTCGGCGCTTCTGCGGCCGCCTCGGTGATCGAACGGCGTACGGAAATCGGTTTGATGAAAGCTTTGGGAGCTGGCTCCGGCACGGTTGGTTTCCTCCTTGCCGCGGAACAGCTTGTACTCGCGTTCGTCGGCGGAGGCGTCGGCTATTCGTTCGGCACGATCCTCGCGCGTCTCGTTGGGCAGAGGATCTTCGGAGTTTCGCCCGCACCGTCATTGCTTGTTCTGGTTGCAGTTCTTGCCCTCGCCGCGGGAGTCACGCTCGTCGGCAGCGCCATTCCCCTGCGCCGCGCATCGCGCTACGAACCGGCGCCCGTCCTGCGAGGCGAATGATGCCGACTCATCGCTCGCGAAATAGACAAATGTTCTGGCGCATTATTCGCCGTCTACTCGCAGCTAATCGCGGCCGCCTGTTTGTGATTCTGCTCGCCCTCGGCGCGGGCGCCGCCGTCACAGCGGCTCTCCTCAATCTTCAGGTGGATGCCAAGCGCCGCCTCACCACCGAATTCCGCGCGTTCGGGCCAAACATTTCGATCCTTCCGAGGAGCTCGGAATCAGAAAATGAAGTAACCGGGATGCTGGATGAGTCGCTTTTGAACAAAGTGCCTGAATCAAACGAAGGAAACCAAGTCACTCGGACGGGTATGCTGGCTCTGATCGCAGACGCGTCTCCGCTTTCGCCAAACTCGGCCGAATCTCCGAAGCCTACGCGGGTGGTAGTAGTCGGTCATTCAGGAACCGTTCGAGTGATCGAAGGGGATGCAAGAGGCCTCCAACAAAACGCGGCAGAACGGGCCGCCACCCTGAATGTTTGCAACTTGGGAGTAAAAGTGGCTTCAGCTTTGCATGTGAGCGCGGGGGATCATCTGGTTTTGCGGAGTGGCCCAGCCAGAGAGGTTTGTCGCGTCGGGTCTGCGGTCTCCCTCGGTGGGCAGGAGGACGAGCAGGTCGGTGTGCCGATACAAGTCGCGCAGCGTCTGGCGCTCAGCCCAGGGCGGCTAAACTCCATCCAGGTCACTGCCACAGGGACGCCCGCGTCGGTGACCCGGTTCGCTGAGTTGCTAGCTCAAACCATTCCAGAGGCTAGCGTCCGTCCTATCCGGCAATTCACAGAAGGCGAAGCCAAGATTTACAGCCGCATTAGCGGCTTGTTGACGGCAACCGTCGCGGTGGTTTTGCTACTCACAAGCTTGTGCGTGATGGCGGCGATGACCAACGTCGCCATGGAGCGCAGGAACGATGTCGGCCTGATGAAAGCCATCGGCGGCGCAACTCGGCGTGTCTTGCATCTTTTCCTGATGGAAGCGGCGCTGCTCGGCGTTGCAGGCGGCGTGATTGGCGCGGCAGCGGGAATTTTTCTTTCGATCTGGCTGGGGAAACAAGTGTTTGGCGTAGCGGCGCAGCCGCGACTGATTGTGTATCCTATAGCCGTGGCACTGACCACCCTCGTTGCAATTCTCAGCGCGTATCCGCTCCGGCGGCTTGCGAGCGTTCGCCCCGCTTCGGTTTTTCGAGGTGAAGCGTGAGCCCCCCTGTCCAGATTCTACCGGAACAAGAGACCGCAACGCCGCAGGTCGCGATTGTGAATCTCGTTAAGAAATACGGGACGTTGCGCGCTCTCGATGACCTCAGTTTCAACGTGCACGCCGCCGAATGGGTGGCCTTAATGGGCCCCTCCGGTTCGGGCAAAACTACGCTGATCAACATTCTTGGCGGACTCGATGCGCTCAATTCCGGCCGCGTCATCGTCGACGGAATCGACCTTTCAAAGCTCCGCGAGAACGAGATGGTTCGCTACCGTGCCGAAAAAGTCGGCTTCGTCTTTCAACAATTTCATCTCGTCCCTTATCTCAATGCCCTCGAAAACGTGATGCTCGCGCAATATTTTCATAGCATGACGGATGAAAAGCAGGCGGAGGAAGCTTTGCGCCGCGTGGGCATGGGCGACCGCATGACGCACCTGCCTGCGCAACTCTCCGGCGGCGAACAGCAACGCGTGGCCATTGCGCGCGCGCTGATCAATCAGCCGAAGATTATTCTCGCCGATGAGCCCACGGGTAACCTCGATGAAGCAAACGAAGAAGTCGTCCTGAAAATCTTTCGCGAGCTGCACGAGTCCGGCCACACAATACTGATGGTCACGCACGACCCGGACATTGCGCGCCAAGCGGACCGTCGCATCGAACTCGCCCACGGCCGTCTCCACTTTGACACCGCACAGCACGGCCCCGGACATCCCCTCGAGTGCCCCCTCGCCAATACCGCCGATTGCTGCACCGCGGTTTCCGCTGACGACGAGATTCGCTTCGATCATCTCCTCGAGCAGATTTGGATCTGCGGCGAGGAGGGGAAGCCGGCGCAGGTGACCGCTCTGCATGCCAGCGGCCCTGCCGGAAGCCTTCCGGTTCTTCCCGAGGAGCCCGCCGCGAGAGTCCTCGGCCGCATGTCCGACCTAAGTTTGGTCGCGCTTCAGAATGGCGAAGCGCAGCTCACCGCCGTGGGAAGCCAGCGAGCGCGCGATGTCGTCCGTCGCCATCGCCTTGCAGAGCGTTTATTTAAGGACACATTTTCCATCGACGATTCCGAAGCGCACACACAAGCCTGCAAGTTCGAACACATCATCAGCCCCGAACTGGATCAGCGCATATGCACGTTCCTCGGCCATCCGAAGACTTGCCCGCACGGCAATCCCATTCCGCCCGGCGATTGCTGCGACGGAAAACCAAGAAGCTGACGCCCCCACCTCTCGCATGCCCATCCCAATTGATACCCGAAAGAAACCGTCCGACGTAAAGATCCACGTGAAAAGCGGCGCAGGAGTCGACATCACTTGGGCCGACGGACACGCAAGCCACTACGACTTTGCCTATCTGCGCGAAGAGTGCCCCTGCGCCACGTGCAACGACGAGCGCGGGAAAAAGCAAGCCTTTGCCGCTGCGCCGGGGGGAATCTCATTTCCATCGCTGCCGATGTTCAAGCCCAAGCCGCGCGCGCAAGCCGCCACTGTCGTCGGCAACTACGCCGTGCAAATCACCTTCTCCGATGGCCACTCCACAGGGATCTACAGCTACGACCACCTCCGCAGCATCTGCCCCTGCGCCGAGTGCGCCAAGGCTTTCCGCACCGCCGCCCCCTAAGTCGTTTCTGCCTCAGCAAAATCGTTTCAGCCACAACAAAAAGGAGCCTTCGGCTAGACTTCGCGGCGGAAAAGTGCGAGCATTTTAATCCGCTGATCGAGATCACCCGTACATGAGCAGCACTCCAAACAGCCCTGCTGCCGCAGGCAGCCGAGGCAACGGTATTCCGCGTGTCATCGTCGCCACGACGGCGCTCCTCACCTTCATCTCCTTTTGGCGGGCAGCGGCGATCGTTTTGAACGATCTGGCCTCCTCGGCCTATTACGCAGGCGGTGAAGCGGAAGGCTACATCGGCAAGACCGCGCCGTGGTTCATCCTGGCCATTATGCTGTTCTCGTACGCGGTCCGCGCCGTGTACGTCGAGAGCTGCAGCATGTTCGTGCGCGGCGGCGTGTATCGTGCGGTGAAACAGTCCCTCGGCGGAACCCTCGCAAAATTCAGCGTTTCCGCGCTGATGTTTGACTACATTCTGACGGGCCCTATCAGCGGCGTCGCTGCAGGCCAGTATCTCGCCGGCCTGATCAGCGAGCTTCTGCAGTACTCACACCTCGGCAATCCGCTTACGCCGAATGAGGTGAGTTTCATCGCAGCCGGTTTTGCGATTTTCGTCACGGTCTATTTCTGGTGGCAGAATACCAAGGGCATCCCGGAGTCCAGCGACAAAGCACTGATCATCATGAAGCTCGTGACGGTGATGGTGGTGCTCCTCATCGCCTGGTGTACGTACACGGCAATCCTGAGACACTCGGGCCTGCCGCCCTGGCCACAAGTGCGCAATCTCCGCTTGAGTGCCGGCGCGCTCGGCTGGCTTGCGGGTAGTCCTCTTCCACATATGTTTGGAATCATCGCAATCTTCATCGCGCTGGGACATTCAGTTCTGGCGATGAGCGGAGAGGAATCACTGGCGCAGGTTTACCGCGAGATTGAACACCCAAAACTGCCGAATCTGAAAAAAGCCGGACTCGTCATCTTCATCTACAGCCTGGTATTCACGTCCCTGGTTTCCTTCTTTGCTGTGATGATCATTCCGGACGGCGTGCGGCAGAACTACCTTGAAAACCTGATCGGCGGCCTGGCCATGAGCTTACACGGGCCGCTCATCGTGCGGCTGGTCTTTCACGCATTCGTTGTGGTCGTCGGCACACTGATTCTAGCCGGGGCCGTCAACACCGCCATCGTCGGCTCGAACGGCGTGTTAAACCGCGTGTCCGAGGACGGCGTTCTCAGTTCGTGGTTCCGGCAGCCGCATCCGAGATTCGGCACCAGCTACCGTATCATTAACATCGTCGTTGCTCTGCAGATCATCACCATTTTTATCAGCCGCGGCGACGTCACTTTTCTTGCAAACCTCTACGCTTTCGGCGTCATCTGGAGTTTCACGATGAACGGCCTGGCCGTGCTCGTCCTGCGTTACACCAGTCCCGGTCATCGTGACTTCCAGGTTCCTTTTAACTTTCATATTCGGGGCGTGCAGATTCCCGTCGGCCTCGGCCTGATTACGCTCACGCTCTTTCTCATCGCCGTCGTCAATCTTTTCACTAAGCCTGTCGCCACCATGGCGGGTGGCACCTTCTCCGTTCTGCTCTTCATTGTCTTCTCGATCTCTGAGCATCGCGCTCACAGAGGAGGTGCAGGTCATGTAGAGATGGACCAGTTCAACCTGGAGCTCGAGGCTGAACTGACTCCGGAATCCGTTGGCGCGAGGCCCGGCAATATCCTTGTGCCCATAAGCAACCACTTCAATCTCTATCACTTGGGGAATGTCCTCGACCGCATCAAGCCGGGGCGCCGCGATGTGGTTATCTTGCACGTTCGGCTGTTGCGCCGTTCAGCCTCCGGTGAGAACGAACTGGAAGCCGATCAGCTTTTTGGCAGCATCGAGCAGCATCTGTTTTCGCAAGCGCTTTCCATGTCGGAAAAGCGAGGGAAATCAATCCGGCTTGCTGTCGTTGCGTCCAATGACCTGTGGGAAGGCATCCTGCGCGCGGGCGCATCACTTCAATCCAGCACAATCGTCATTGGACGCTCGGCGAAGGACAACACCGAGGAGCAGGCCCGCCAAATTGGTGATGCTTGGGAAAAACTGGGCGACATAAAGCCTCAATTCAACCTTGAAATTCATTTGCCCAACGGCGACAAGATCTACAAGGTCCTTGGGCCACACGCGCCGAACCTGACCGCCAACGAAGTCAATCTGCTGCACCGCTTGTGGCTTCGATTTAGCGACATGTTGGCCCCACAGGAATTGCACCATCATGATGTCGTGCACTTCGCTCTCGAGGAGGTGCAGAAAGAGATCGAGGATGGGCAGGAAGATGCCGTCGTCAAGCGGCTGCGCGCTCACCTTGAAGCAAATCAAACAAAGAAGAAGCCACAGGCCTCTTGAACGGCCTTCCTTCCGCTGGGGTTTTCAATACACCGTCGAAATACGGATTTATGCCAGCTGCGCCGTACAGTGGCCGCAGCGCTTCGCCTGGATCGGAATGCTCATGGCGCACTGCGGACAATCCTTCGTCGTCGGCGCAGCGGGGGGCACAGGCTTTGTCGTCCAGCGATTCACCATGCGCACGAGAAGAAACACAGCGAAAGCGACAATCAGGAAGTTGATCACGTTGTTTATAAACACGCCGTAGTTCAGCGTCGCCACTCCAGCTTTTTTCGCCAGGTCAATTGTGTCGTAGTGTACGGCCGAGAGACTGATGAACCGGTTCGAGAAATCGACCGGTCCAACGAGCCTCCCGAGAGGGGGCATCATGACGTCATCGACGAAGGACGTGACGATTTTTCCGAATGCTGCGCCGATGATGATACCGACAGCCATGTCCAGCACGTTCCCGCGCATGGCGAATTCCTTGAATTCCTTCAGCATAGTGCGTCTCCTTTTTTCTTGCGGAGTGGGCCAAACGATCGCCCCTGCGCGATTGCAGAAGCAGAGAGGGCCGTTCGATGCGCAGATTATATCTAATGCGTGGAAAAAATAAGATGGGAAAACAACCGTAGAAAATCAGCGCGGTCGGAAAACAAGAACTGCCCCGATCACTCCGCGCAAGCTCATCAAGACCCCGGCGGCGGCCAGCAGCGGCTCGACCCACTCAAAAGGCACCCGCGAAATGGCTAGCATCACCGCGCCAAGAAGAGTCAGCGAAAGCCCGCGCGTCCAGTTCTCCCACCGCGCCCACCATTTGTTGGGCCCATAGAGCGCACGCAGGCCCCAAAGGATCAGCGCCCCGCTAAGGATCAACCAGGACAGCCTATGGCGTTCGACAAGAATCCGGCCCGTGAGTGCCAGCCAAACGACAAGCACGCCCAGCAGCACGAAGATTACTTCGATCATGAGCCGCAGAGCTCGCTGGGGTGTCAGCAGTGTCATACGGCTGGTCTAGGGAACGCGCTCGATCCGCACTTTCTGCATGACTACCAGTGTTTTTGGACGGTCATTCGAATCACGCGGCAGGTTCGAAATCTTATCCGCAACGTCTTGCCCCTCGACGACTTCCCCAAAGATAGTGTGCTTGTTATCGAGCCATGGAGTCGCCGCCACAGTGATAAAAAATTGGCTGCCGTTCGTGCCAGGCCCGGAGTTGGCCATGGACAGCTTGCCGGCTTTGGAATGATTCAAGGATGCGTGGAATTCGTCCGCAAACTTGTATCCCGGGCCGCCCCGGCCTGTGCCCTGCGGGCAGCCGCCTTGAATCATAAATTTCGGAATCACCCTGTGAAATACGAGCCCGTCGTAATAATTCTTCTTCTGTTTCTTGCCGGTGCTTTCGTCCGTAAATTCCTTGGTGCCCTCGGCCAGTCCTACAAAATTCTCGACGGTTTTCGGCGCTTCCACTTCGAGAAGTCTTGCCACGATGTTGCCCTGCGAAGTCTCGAAAATCGCGTATGTCCCTGATGGTCGGCTCATGCACTCTCCTCGTGAATCCATTCATCCTACACGAGCCGCCTCCGCCCGCGCCACCCGCCCTCCTACCAGCCTTTCTGTTTCCGCAGTTCGGTGATGTGGGCTGTGTGGTGCCTGCCATGCCATGCATAGAGAAAGACCAGCCAGTCCACCGTGCGTTCGCCGTGCTCGGGATGCACCAGGGTACGGGCAAACTGCTCCGGCTTCAGCGATCGCCACAAGCGGTCCCAGCGTGCATGCACGGAATCGAGAAGCGTCTGCGAACTCTCAATCGGCGCCGATTTCGAATCCGCGAGTTCGGCCCACGCCGCCTCGTTATACGGCTTAATTGTCGGTTTGTATTCCGTCAGCGCGAGTTTCAGCCTGACGAACGCATTCAAGTGGCTATCCGGAACGTGGTGGACCACCTGACGCACAGTCCATCCCCCCTCGCGATACGGCGTATCCAGCTGTGCATCATTCAAACCTTTCACCGCCCCGCGCAATTTCGCTGGCGCAGCGGCAATCTCTTCGATCGCCTCTTGCCGGCTTTCCGGCGTAACTTGAGCGGGCATTGCGAATTTTCCAATGGGATAGCGCGGATCCATATGATTCCCTCCTCTGGCAACCTCGAACTTCCGTTCGCCGTTTATCCTGACTATAGCGGCGGCCTCCATAATGGTCAACGCGGGGTGGAATAAATGCCTCTCCAAATTGGATGCTTCACAGTCAGATTCGCAAGCGCGGGGATGCTACAATACCGAATTTCGCGGCTGGTCCGGCACTTGTATCGCGGAGGCATGCTGCCGAATCTAATACCCGGAGACAATAAGAATGCATAACGTCGTCATCATTGGCAGTGGCTGCGCCGGCCTCACCGCGGCGATCTACGCGGCACGTGCTAATTTGAAGCCCTTAGTGATTGACGGCCACGAACAGGGCGGCCAGCTCTCTCTGACCACTCATGTCGAAAACTACCCCGGTTTTCCGGATGGCATCATGGGGCCGGAACTCATCGAAAATATGCGCAAGCAGGCCCAGCGATTCGGCGCGGAATTCAAAGCCGGCGCCGTGAACGAGGTGGACCTCTCGTACCGGCCGTTCAAGATCACCGCTGGCAAAGACACATACGAGACTAAGACTCTAATCGTCGCCGCCGGAGCCTCGGCACGTTTGCTCGGCCTGCCGGGCGAGCGTGAACTTATCGGTCACGGCGTCTCGACCTGCGCAACCTGCGACGGATATTTCTTCCGCGGCAAAGCGATTGCCGTCGTTGGCGGCGGAGATTCCGCTATGGAAGAGGCTAACTTTCTCACACGCTACGCAAGTAAGGTCTACCTCATCCACCGCCGCAACGAATTTCGCGCCTCCAAAATCATGATTGATCGCGCTAAGGCCAATGAGAAAGTGGAATTCGTCACGCCGTTTGCGGTCGAGGAGATTCTCGCCCCCAAGGGCCACGTCGAAGGCGCGCGCGTGCGCAACCTGCAGTCGAAAGCGGTCCGCGAACTTGCCGTCGACGGCGTCTTTGTCGCCATCGGCCACGACCCAAACTCCACCGTCTTCAAGGGCAAGCTGGAGATGGACAGCGATGGCTATCTCCTCGCCAAGCACGGCAGCCTGACCTCCGTTCCAGGCGTCTTTATCGCTGGTGATGTGCAAGACCATCGCTACCGTCAGGCCGTCACTGCTGCGGGCTCCGGATGCATGGCCGCACTCGATGCGGAAAAGTTCCTGGAAGAACACAAGGACTAGTCGCTGAGGATTTACACGGGCATAATCATACTCCATGCTTCGTGCGACGCTTCTCAAGCTATCCGAGAGTCCCCGCTTCGCCAAATGGGTCACCACCAACGGCACCACGCGCCGAATGGCGCGCCGCTTCGTCGCCGGCGAAACCCTTGATGAAGCCATCGAAGCCGCCCGCTCCTGCAACAATGCGGGCATGATGGTCAGTCTTGATTATCTTGGGGAAAATTGCGCCACGACGGCGGATGCGCAGCGTGCCCGTGACGCCTACTTGGAAATTTTCGAGCGCATCCACCAGGAAAACCTCCATGCCAACGTCTCCTGCAAGCTGACGCAGCTCGGCCTGGACATAAATACCGATTTCTGCCAGGGCCTTGTGGTTTCCATCGTGGAGCTAGCTGCGCGGTATGACAATTTTCTCCGCGTTGATATGGAGGGCTCGAAATACACGCAGCGAACCATCGACATTGTGAAGCGCGTGCGCGCCCGGAATCCCGCCGTCGGCACGGTCATCCAGGCTTACCTTTTTCGCAGCGAAACGGACGTACAGGATTTGCTCTCCTGCGGCTGCCGAATCCGGCTTTGCAAGGGGGCATATCAGGAGCCGCCGGAGATTGCCTACCCAGGCAAGCGGGACGTCGACTTCAATTACGTTCGCCTCATGAAAATTCTATTACCCAGCGGCTTCTACCACGGAATTGCCACCCATGATCCGCGAATGATTGCAGAGACGATTCGCTGGGCCGCTGCCAAGCAAATTTCCAAGGATGATTTCGAGTTTCAGATGCTTTACGGCGTGCGCACTGACTTGCAGCGCCGCCTCGTAAAGGATGGCTACCGTCTGCGCGTTTACATCCCCTACGGCAGCGACTGGTTTCCCTATTTCATGCGCCGTCTCGCCGAGCGCCCCGCCAACCTCGGCTTCCTCATCCGTAATTTCTTCCGTTCCTAGCTTTTCGATGGCTCTACTGCTTTCGGCAGACCGTTACTCCATCACGAAGCGGGATCATCACGGGATACACTTCCTTGGAAGCATATACAAGCCGGTTGAACTCCTGCACGCCGAGTGTCGCGGCGTCGTCCGGAGCCGCAGGCCTCGCCGCCTTGCCCGACCACAGCGTATTGTCCGTAATGAACAGTCCGCCTTTTTTCAGCTTTGGCAGTGCCACCTTCAATGCGTCCGGGTATTGATGCTTGTCCACATCGTTGAAAATCAAATCAAACTTTCCTGGTGTTTTCTTAAGCAGTTCGAGCGCGTCTCCCACCTCCACATTAATCCGTTTCGCCACTCCCGCCTTTCGGAAGTACTCTCCTGCGCGCTGTGCATTTACGGGATCTCCGTCAGTGTAGTGCACTTTCCCCTTCGGCCCCGCCGCTCGCGCTAGCCATATTGTCGAATAGCCGATGGCTGAGCCCATTTCGAAGATGCGTTTCGCTCCGGAAACTTGCGCGAGCAGCGCCAGCAGGCGCGCCACCGCCGGCCCGATGATTGGCACGCGATGCTCGTCGGCGTACTTCTCCATCTCGCCCAGCACGGCGTCCCGCTCCGGCAGTAATTCGTAAAGATACTGCTCGACATCATCTTGGATGTAGCCGCTACGCAAGTTCTCGCTGCGGATCACAGGCTTTCTCCCGGTTTGAGCGCATGAATCTGCAGCCCCCCAATGTCCCGCGTTTCGTGCCTCAATCCTTCCACGGTGCCGGTCAAAAACGGAAACGTCGCATAGTGCATGGGAAGAACATGCTTCACTCCGAGCAGCCGGATCGCGTACGCCGCTTCCCGTGGACCCATCGTGAAGCGGTCGCCAATCGGTAGCAGCGCCAGGTCCGGCTTGTAAAGCTCGCCAATCAATTTCATATCTCCGAACAGTGCAGTATCTCCTGCGTGATAGATCGTGAATCCTCCAGGCATTCGAATCACATAGCCCGCCGGTTCACCGCCATAACGCACCACGCCCTCGTCATCTATGGAGTTTGAATGGAACGCGTGAGTCATCGTTACTTCAAACTCTCCGACCTTCTGCGATCCTCCCTTGCCCATCGGGCAGGTCTCATTCTCAAGTCCTTTGCTCCCGAGCCAAAGGTACGTTTCGAAGATCGCCACGATCTTCGGTTTGTGCTGTTTCGCCAGCACAAGCAGATCGCCCAAATGGTCTCCGTGCGCATGCGAAAGAAAAACCACATCCAGTCGTGGCACGCTTTTAAGCGAATCCGGACACACCGGATTCGTCATCACCCACGGGTCAATCAGCGCAACCTGTCCCGACGGCGTTGTCAATGAGAAGGTGCTGTGTCCAAAATACGTGATGTGATTGCCCTTCGTATCGAGCATCTTCAACTCCCCCGCTCTTCGCGTAGTCTTGATCCAAACGGTTATTAGTTCGGTGAGGATGCACCGGCGGCGCCTGCGAGCAGTCCCCGGATCTCTTCTTCATACTTCTCCCGGCTCTGCTCTCCATAGAAATGGCCAACCTGCCGGCCATCCTTCGCGTAAAAGATCGACACCGGCATCGACCCCGTCCATCCCGGAAGCACGGATTCTCTAAACGCGGCCTCTGCCCCCGCCGTCTTGCGGTAATTCGGAAAAATCGGCTTATATCGTGCCAGAAACCTCCGCATGAGAATCAAGTCGCCGTCATCATCCATGCTTACTCCAACCACATGCAGTCCTTTGGGTGCGTACTGTTTCGCCAGCTCGTTCAGCATCGGATATTCATCGCGGCACGGCTCGCACCAAGTCGCCCAGAAATTCACCACCAATGGTTTTCCGCGGTTTTCTTGCAGGATTTTTTGAAAACCCTGCGCATCAATCAGTTTGGGGTCGCCCGGAGCCTTAGTTTGCGGTGCGGCAAGCTCGACAATCGTCGTCCCGGCGACAAGCATAATCAGTGTGGCCACAGCAGTCCCTATTTTCATGGTGTACCATCCCAAACCATTCTAGCCGCAACTCCCAAAGTTGAGAATCCTCTCCCCATCCTCTACAATCATTCCAGTTGCTTGTTGGCTCCGGTACAGGCGTGATATAAGAAAATTCCGCTTGGCGCTTCCCTTCGCTGGAAGCGCTTTCGCCCTGCTGTTTGAGCAAAGGAGAGTTGAATGGCTTACGTAATCGCTGAGCCCTGCATCGGCACAAAAGACACCGCGTGCGTGGACGTCTGTCCCGTCGATTGCATTCATCCCCGCAAGGATGAGCCGGAACATGAAAAGGTCACGCAACTCTATATCAATCCGACGGAATGCATTGACTGCGGCGCCTGCGTCCCGGTCTGCCCGGTAACCGCCATCTTCGCTTTGGAAGACCTTCCCGAAAAGTGGCAGAGCTACACGCCAGTGAATGCGGAGTTTTACACCGCGAAGTAATTCGAGTTCCTTCCTTTGATCGGAAGTTTTGCCTTACCCGGCACGCTTCGGCAGGCCGTGATGTTTGCTTCAGCTTTCGAGACGTGCTGTTTCAGTGGGCCTGGTCCCGCCGCTCAGCGTTCTTCGGCGCACCTCTCCAAATGTCGTAGCAAACAGAATTTTCTCCACGGCACCCTGAACATCCTTCCAAATCTGCTTCAGCCCGCAGCTTTCGCCCTCCACGCACACTCCTCCCAGCATTTCGTTGTGCACGCAACTGGATTCCGCGAAAGCTCCATCCACCACTCGCAGCACCGCCCCCACCGAAATCTCCTCCGGCGCCCGCGCCAGTGTGTAGCCACCGCGCACGCCCCGCCGGCTCTCCAATATCCCGCCACGCTTCAATTCCAGCAGGATTTGTTCCAGATATTTCAGCGGTATGTGGTGCCTCTGCGCAATCTCATGGATAGTCACCACTTCGGGATACTGCAGGCTCAGGTGCAGCACCGCCTGCGTCGCATATTCGCCTTTGGCTGTCACTCGCATCGTGTACTCTATTCCTTGGTTAGCCTTTCACACGCGCGAACGAGTGTCAATCTCCTGCACCCTGCGCGCCGTCTAGGCCAGCCTCTGGCGACAAGAGTTAGACGCAAAGTGCGCCTGTCGCCCGCCATTTTCATCTCATGAATCCGAAATGTTGCCTCGCACGGTATGATGTTTGAGAGAAAAATTGTCCCGATGCCCGATCGCTTTCAACTCGTCCTTCTGATCCATGCGCATCAGCCTTGCGGCAACTTCGGCCACGTGCTCGAAAAGGCCTACCAAGACTCGTACCTGCCGTTCATCGAACTCCTCGAGAAACACCCAGTCGTCCATGCCGGCTTGCATTATTCCGGTCCGCTGCTGACCTGGATCGAAGAAAATCGTCCCGAATATTTCAACCGTCTGAAAGCCCTCGTCAGCGCGGGACAAGTCGAGTTGATCGGCGGCGGCTTTTACGAACCGATTCTTGTCTCCATCCCGCCCGCCGATCAGCTCGCGCAATCCACCCGCCTCGCCGCCTATCTCGAAGAACACTTCGGCCACCGCCCGACCGGCGCCTGGATCGCCGAGCGCGTATGGGAGCCTCAGCTTCCCTCGGCGTTAGCCGCGGCGGGCGTAAGCTACACGCTCGTCGACGATATCCATTTTCTCGCTGCCGGATTTGAGCCCGAGGAACTCTTTGGCACTTACATTGCCGAAGACCGGGGCCAGAGCATCTGGCTCTTCCCGGGTCAGAAGTCGCTCCGTTATCTCATTCCGTTTGGTAAGGTCGAAGACGTGATTACCCACCTGCGCGAAGCTGCTGCTCTGCATCCGCGTGGCATGGCGGCAATGGGCGATGATTTGGAGAAATTCGGTGTCTGGCCTGGAACCAACGCCCACTGTTACAAGGACGGCTGGCTTGAAAAGTTCTTCACCGCCCTCGAGGAAAATTCTTCCTGGCTTCGCGTCTCGACCCCCGGCGAATACCTTGTCGATCACTCGCCGTTGGGCCGTGCCGATCTTCCCACCGCTTCCTACAGCGAAATGATGGAGTGGGTTCTGCCCACCCGTGTCCGCCTGCGCTACCACGCCGTCCAAAAAGAGTTCAATGCCCGCCCCGAGGTGCTTTCGTTCCTTCGTGGCGGCTCCTGGCGCGGCTTTTTCCGCAAATACTCCGAATCAAATTTGCTCCACAAGAAAATGCTGCGCGTCTCCGCTCGCGTCGCGGCTGTTCCCACGCGGCACACCAGAACGAAGGCCTCCGACGAGCTTGCGCAGGCCCACGACCTCCTCTTACGCGCGCAGTGCAATGACGCTTACTGGCACGGCATCTTCGGCGGCCTTTATGCTCCCCATCTCCGCACCGAACTTTGGCGCAACCTGATTCGTGCCGAACTCATTGCCGACCGCCTGACCGCCGGCGCGCTCACGCCGCGCGTCGAATTGCTCGACTACGACGCGGACGGTGCGCACGAACACCTTTTCACCGCCCCCGAATATCAAGCTTTGCTCAAACCCGCGGACGGCGGAACACTTGCCGCTTTCGATTTTCGGCCCGCTGCCGCGACCCTCATCAATTCCATCCAACGGCGGCCAGAGGCCTACCACGCTCGTCTGCGCGAAGCCGGCAATCCGACCGTGCCGGGCAGCGTCGCATCTATTCACGAACAAACTCTCGTCAAGGAGCCTGGTCTCGAGCGTTTTCTCCGCTACGACCGCTGGCCTCGTCACGCGTTTCGCGTTTTGCTATTTGATCCCGTCCGCACGCAGGCGGAATATGAGATTTTGGAATTACAGGAGGATCTCGGTTTCGCTGGCGGCTCCTTTCACGTCAAAACTTCATCCGCCAATGATGTTCAGCTAATTCGTGAAGACGATCTAGCGCCCGCTGCGAAAGGCGACGGCTCTGCGTCAAGGCTCTCCCTGGCGAAACGCTTTACCTTCGGTCCCTCCCCCAGTGGCTGCGAAATCGGCTGCGAAATCGGCCTGAAACTTAAACACTCTCTCCCGAGGCCCATTTCAGTCGGAATCGAATCCATAATCAATTTTCTGGCTCCCGCCGAGCCTGACCGTTTTTTTGAAACCCCGAAGGGGCAGCAAAATCTACGCTTTAGCGGCGTTTCGCCCGGCCCCCTGCTTCGCTTGGAAGACGGCTGGCAGCGCATCCGCATCGCCATTCACGCGCCCGGCGCAAAGGAATTTTGGATTGCTCCGATTGAGACGGTTTCTGAATCCGAGGAAGGTTTCGAACGTGTGTACCAAGGTTCTCAAATACTCGCTGTCTGGAATCCGCCCCTGGTGGCGGAGGAACCCTGGTTCGCTCGCCTCGTTTGGCGGATCGAATCCTTTTAGTCCGTTCCCCAGATAAAGCCCTTCGCTGTTTGAATTCCGCTTTATTTCACGATGAGCAAATTTTGCGCAAACGGCCACTCTTCGTCCACCCACTGGCCCTCGCACCGGAACCCCGTTCTCTCCCCCATTTCGGCTGCTTCCCCGATTCGGTATTTGTGTGAGCTCTCCGTCCAGATCGTTTCATCTTCATCCAGCGATACGCGAAGCCCCGCCGCGGGAATCTCAATGCGCTGCCGGCAGGTCGACCTCAGGTGCATCTCGATGCGCCGCTCCATCGCATTCCATCGCGCTTCGTGGCGAAAGCAACCCAGATCAAAGTCGCTCCGAAGTTCCCGATTAATCCTCGCCAGCAGGTTCAAATTGAATGCGGCCGTCACTCCCGCCGGATCGTCGTAGGCGAGCAATTGATCCCCGATGCTTTTCTCCAGGTCCGTCCCTAGCAGCAGTGCATCGCCTTCACGCAAGATGCTGCGCACGCCACTCAGAAACTCTTCTCCCGCCTCGCGATCGAAATTGCCAATTGTGCTTCCCAGAAACAGCACCAGCAGATGATCCCCGTCGGCTCGTCCATCCGCAACCGCCCGCAGCCCTTCCATATATGGCTGTTCGTACCCCACTATGCTTACCAGATCGATCTGCCCCAGCTCCTTCTCGCAGGCCGCCAGCGCCGATGGCGAAATCTCGATGGGAAAGTAATAGATCTTCTGCCGCCGCGAAAGTGCTTCCAGAATCCAGCGCGTCTTTTTTCCGCTTCCGCTGCCTAGTTCCGCGACGTGCACCGGCGACGGCAGCCGTCCGACGATCTCCCGTGCGTGTTTCTCCAGCAGGCGCGCATCCGCGCGCGTCAGCCCGTATTCCGGCAGGACGCAAATCGTCTCAAATAGCGCTGAGCCGACTTCGTCATACAAATATTTTGAGGGCAGTTCTCTCTGTCCGCTTTTCGTCAAGCCTGCGCGCACATCGGCCGCGAACTCGGACACATGTCTCAACGGAAGGGTTTGCATCAGCATGTCGGCTCCCAGGTACCGGACTTCTCGTGCTAGTGCTAATCCTCTACGCAGCGGAATGTTGCGTAGACGTACGGATAATGAGGCTGGAACCAGTTCCGGAAAGATCGCCGCAACATGCACGCAGCCGTTCGCGGAGACCCTCCCTTCATCACGTAGTGCTTCCCATCAAAAAAATTTGCGGAATAGCCGGGATAGAATGGCATCGGTGCAAATCCAGGGAAAGGCGCGAACTGCGTCCGCGTCCATTCCCAGCCGTTGCCTACCAGGTCGCGAACCCCGAAGGCGCTTGCCCCTTCTGGGTATGACCCCGTCGGTGAAGGATCCCATTGTCGAAAATTAAAATTGCCGTGCCGCACGCCAGGATCTTCCTCTCCCCACGGATAGCTCCGCTCGCTCCGGCCCTCGTGCGTTCCATACGCGGCTCGGTGAAATTGCTCTTCGCTCGGCAGTGCTCGCCCCAGCCACTTGGCGTAGGCTGTCGCTTCTGCGTGGCTCACATAGACGGGCCACTCCTGCGGCAGGCGAATCTCGCCGAACATACCTCGGTAGAGCCACAGATTCCCGTCGCGCCTCCAAAATGCCGGATGCTGCACCCCTTCCTTTTCCTTCCACGCCCACGCCTCTTTACTCCATAGCCTGGGATTTTCGTAGCCGCGGGCCTGAATAAATCCCAGAAAGTCTTGATTCGTTACATTGCCGCTCTCGATCGCAAACCCCGCAACCTCAACTGTATGCGCGTCCAGTTCGTTGTCCCAGCCGAATTCCTCTCCTGTCTTCTGGCAAAGTCCCAACGTGGCCTGCCCTGCGGGAATATCAACTAGGTGAGACTTGTAGCCTTGCGAACGGGACTTCATCCCAATCGGCCCTTGAATTTTTCTCTCCGTGGGTAGCCGGTGCAACATGTATGCCAGCGTCTCCGCGTGCATCAAGCGGTGTTCGATGGCCACTTCCAACATAGAAACAAGGTGCGGATGCCCCTCTTTCGGCCGCGCCAGAGCATGCTCAATTGCCAGATCCAGTTCGCTTCTCAGCCGCTGGTTATAGCGCTCCACTTCCTCGCGCTTCGGCCAATCGCTTGGCAGGTCGGTCGGCAATCCACCTCCCACGGGGTCAATTCCGAATGCAAATAGCTCATCAAAGGTTTGCTGCACGGACCTGAGGCCAAACGCCCGTTGCGCGAGCAGGTTCCTATCGAACGCCTCCACATGTCCCAGGTAGAAAATTATCCGATGCCGCTCCGGAATGGGCCGGTCGTAAATCGCTTCGTCGCGTACGATGCGAAATAACTCATCGGTTTGTGCGCGCGCTTCTAACAGGCGAGTGTGCAGGTCGTGCCGGATGCGGACAGCTGGTGCCGTGGCTCCCATGGCTTCTTCCCCTTTGTTTGGATGCGGCTTCCGCGAGAAGGATGCGCCATAATTCGGCGCCGGGGAGGCTGAGTGGGGTACGATGTTCCCTCTGTGGCGTGAGGCTGTCAATCGAAATGAATGCGAAAACTGCATCCCCTTCTGACTTTTCGATCGAACTTCGCGACGTGAACTACCACATAAACGATATTCCTGGACGCTCCATCGTTTCTAATTTCTCACTAACCATCTCGCGCGGCGAGACCCTGGTTCTCCTCGGCCGCAGCGGCAGCGGTAAGACCACCCTTCTGAAACTCATCAATCGCTTGCTTGTTCCCTCGCTAGGCCAAGTTCTTGTCCAGGGCCGCGCCACTACCGACTACGACCCCATCCGCCTCCGTCGCTCCATCGGATATGTTATCCAGGAGGCTGGCCTCTTTCCGCATTTCACAGTGGCTGAAAACGTGAGCCTCGTCCCCACACTTGAAAAATGGGATACCTCCCGCATCGCTGTTCGCGTCGAAGAGATGCTCCGCCTGGTAGGTCTCGCTCCTGCCGAATTTGCAACCCGCCGTCCACGTGAACTCTCCGGCGGCCAGCGCCAGCGCGTCGGTGTTGCACGTGCTCTTGCTTCCGACCCCCCGATTCTACTTATGGACGAGCCCTTCGGCGCCCTTGATCCCGTCACCCGTACCGAACTTCAGCGCGAATTCAGCGCTCTCGCCCGTCGTCTCAACAAAACCATCGTCTTTGTCACCCACGACGTTCGCGAAGCCATTCTTCTCGCCTCGCGCATCGCCCTTCTTGAAGCAGGACGCCTCGTGGCCCTTGCGCCCCCTCAGGAATTTCTGCGTCTCGATCATCCCGAAGTCCATGCCTTCACAGCATCCCTCGCCGTATCCAATGGTGTCTCTCCATGAGTCCCTGGAACTTCTTCCTCGACCATCGCTCCGAAATCCTCAGCGCCACCCTCGACCACCTGACTCTCGTCCTCATCGCCATGGCTTTCGCCATCGCTATAGCTGTCCCGCTCGGCATGCTTATTGTTCAGCATCGCCACCTCCGCGCTCTCGCTTTAGGCGCCGCCAGCATTTTTCAAACCATTCCCAGCCTTGCGCTTTTCGGTTTCTTGATACCCATCCCTTTCATCGGTGGCATTGGCCGCCGCACCGCCATTGTCGCTCTGGTTCTCTACGCCCTTCTCCCCATTCTTCGCAACACCTACGTCGGCCTCACCGGCATCGACCCAGCTATCCTCGAAGCCGCCGAAGCCATGGGCATGACAAGCACACAAATCCTTCTCCGCGTCCGCCTGCCGCTCGCCCTAAGCGTCATCCTTGCGGGCATTCGCACTGCCACGGTCATCACCATCGGCGTCGCCACAATCGCCGCCGCCATCGGCGCCGGCGGACTTGGCACTTTCATTTTCCGCGGCGTCGCCATGGTCAACGACTCCGTGATTCTCGCTGGCGCCATTCCCGCCGCCCTCCTCGCCATCTTCGCCGACCTTCTCCTCGGCCTCCTAGAACGCCGCCTCAAGGTGGCCTAGCGATGCGCCGCGTTCTTTTTCGACTCCTTTACCTCCTTTACTTCCTTAACCTCCTCTACTTCTCCTCCGCCTGCCGCAAGCCTTCGCAACCCCGCCTAACCATCGGCTCAAAATTTTTCACCGAGCAAGTCATTCTCGCCGAACTCCTCGCCCAGCACATCGAAGCTCGCACCGGCGTCCCTGTCATTCGCAAGACCAATCTCGGCGGCACTCTCCTTGTCCACAAGGCCCTCCTCGCCGGCGATCTCGATCTCTACGTCGAGTACACCGGCACCGCTCTCACCGCCGTCCTCAACGAATCCCCTTCGCCCAACGATACCTCCGCCTCCATCTACGCTCGCGTCAAAGATCAATACGCTCAGCGCTTCAACCTCGTTCTCACCGAGCCTCTCGGCTTTGAAAACACTTTCGCCATGGTCATCCGTGGCGACGACGCGCAGCGCCTCCACCTCCTCACCATGTCTGACCTCGCCCCCATCGCCCCAAAGTGGCGCGCCGGTGTCGGCTACGAATTCCTCGAGCGCCCCGACGGTTTCCGCGGTTGGAGCACTCGTTACGCTCTCCACTTCGCCGCGCAACCCAACGTCATGGACCTCGGCCTCCTCTATCGCGCTCTCATCGATCATCAAGTCGATATCGTCGCCGGCAATTCCACCGACGGCCTCATCGACTCGCTTCACCTCGTCGCTCTCGAAGACAATCTCCACTACTTCCCGCCTTACGACGCTGTTCCCATCGTTCGCCGCGACGCGCTCGAGAAATTTCCGCAACTCCGCGCCGCCCTCTCCGATCTCGCCGGAAAACTCTCTGCCGCCGAAATGCGCCATCTCAACGCCGAAGTCGACGCCAATCAACGCGACGTCGCCGCCGTCGTCCGCACCTTCCGCGCCTCAAAAAATCTCTGATCCTGAGGCCGCGGAGTCACCACTGCGCGCACGCGTTTCAGCGAGGCAGCCTGTTGTCTTCAGTTTATTTTTTCAGGTAGGGAACTGTTCATTTAGATGCGACGTAACCAGACGCCCATCGCATCGGAGAATTTCGGCAACCCGCACCAGCCGCCGCCAACTACTGCTTGCTTTGCAGCATCTCGCAATTCTCCACGCACTTCACCGCCTGCATCTCAATCTCTGCTTTCTTGTGATGCGGCACGCTCACTCCCGGCTCCGGCACCACCACCAGCGATTGCGGTCCGTCCGCTAGATTGAAAGTGCATTCAAATTGTTGCGTCTGCACCCCGCGTTGCTGGCAGTTGTTTTTCTCCAGCGCCGCTTCGAGTGCATCTGGCCTCGAATACAGCTTGTTCGCTACCTCGGAAGGCAGCATCGCCACCGCCATCGGCACGGGCGACTTGATCCTGATACTCACTTGTTCCCCGTCGTGATCCGGTGCAAAGCCGCCATAAACCTTCAGAAACGAAGTCAGTTGGTACTTCTCGTTCACCTGCTGAGTCCAGTGAAACTCCGGCTGCACGCAATTCTGCACGCAATCCCAGCGGTAATACTGGATGTGCACGTCGTTGGGATCCTTGAACCGGCGCGGCGTCGCGTCCCGGGCTGCCAGGACTGCCGCGATGCCCGTACCAACTGCCGGATTCATCTTATCCGCGTTCGCACTCAGCACCACCCCAACTCCCGCAAAGATCGCGGCGTTCTGGCCCCCTGGGCCTTTTCGATCATCCTGAATGATCAACGTCATCGGCTCCACCGGCATCTCGCAAACGAACGTCGTCTCCACCACGTGCTCTTTCAGGCACGCTTGCCGCAGCTGGCTGATCATCGACGGATGTTGCATCGCCTGATTCCAATCCGCCTCCGGCGTCATAAAGATCGTGACAGGCTTCTCCGCCTTGATATCCACATGATTGTTTTGTCCGGGCGCGTTCGGATGGTACGTCCGCGCCGTATAATAATTCGCGGGGTCCAGCCGCACGCTCTCGTCATTCGCCGGCAGCCAATTGAACACGCGGTCCTGCGCCGACGCCCCCGCGCATGAAAACACTCCCACCACTAGAAACGCGAAAATGAGCTGGATTTTTGTGTATCTCATAGTACTTCTATTGAATCGTCGCTCATCCCCGCTGACAAGTCCCCACCACGAACCTGTCGCGTTCCAGTATCCTGTCCAAAAGTACAGTCGTCTTCGCCTCCTCCTTTGCGCAGTCAAGCGGCCCGCCCGCCACCGTCCAGGAAAAAATTGTCATCCCGAACGGAGTGAGGGATCCGCTTTTTCTTCCGCCCCACAAGCAAGCCTTTTTAGCGGCCGGGCTTTAGCCCGGCTCCTTCGCTTCCGTCGCCTTCTCGATTACCAGGCTCAGCTTTCCAATCCGCACAGCCGATTTCACCTGCGGCCGCGTCGCCTTCCCATCCACCACGATTCCCAGCGGCACAAACGTAATCTGCAACCTCTTCGCACCTGTCTCTAGAGTCGTCTGCAATGCGCGGTTTAGCGGATACACGAAATGCGCTGGCTTGAACTCGTGGTGCTTTTCGCCGCGAACTCCCGAGCCGAAGAGCGACAGCGCTCCGACATACGCGGGGCTCTTCACGTCCTCCTCCACCGCTCCCGGCGGCCCCACATACACCGCCCACGCGACTCCCGGCTGCTCCGCCGCTTCAACTCCATCGAGGTCCAGCAGCAGAATATCCGTCTTGCCCTCCATCGCCGATCTCAGTTTCCCCATGAATTCATTCAGTTCAATCGGCACGCTCACCGTCTCGCCCTTCAACTCCACTGGCGGCCCCGGCACCTGGAACAGCACCACTCTCTCGAATTGCCACCATGGAAACGGCGGCCGCCTCCGGCAATACTCCAGCACCTGCGGCGGCTCACCTTCATACACGTAATTCAGCTGTTGCGCCGCGCGCAGAATTTCGCACGCCGACATCTTCACCGCGTTCCCGTTTTCGTCAAAGAACGTGTACGTCTTGCCCGTCCACGTCGCGTCCAGCACCGGATCGCTTCGTCCTCCGCCTTGCGCCAGCCACAAGTCCCATAGCCGGTCCACATTCGAGTGATGCACGTAAAACACAGGATCCTGCGCTGCCGTTGCGGGATCATGCATCCACCCGCCCGTTTCTATGTGCACGCTTCCGTGCGGCCCTTGAATATTGATGTTCGTCGCGAAAAAATCCGTCAGGCTGAACGAGCCCGTCGTCGAGTTGCCAACGCTCACGGCCCCCGGATTCAGCGCGCCCGTCCCGTTGTTCATGTTCGTGTTCCGGTTCACCGTGTACAGCTCGCTCGCCGGGTCGCGGAACGGCGCCGGCAATTGAAAGTCGCTACCCGGCGCCCAATTCCAATAGGGCAACGCCCAGCACGGGTCCTCGCACATCTTCCTTATGATCCGTTCGAACCAGTACAAATACATCCGGTGCCACGACCAAAAAAACTCCGTCCCGTGTTCGCACGTGTTCCAGGCGGTTAACACGGGCGTGATCGTTGTCCCATGGATCGCCGCCTGGTACGTCCAGCTCAGCGGGTTGCTTTGCCCCAGCAGTTGCATCGCCTTGATCGCTTTCCGGTAGGACAGCAGTACCGGATCGCTCGCGTCCATCCCTGCCAGGTTTCTCCGCACGAACGTTGTCGCTCCAAACGCCAAATCAGCGTCCAGCAGCATCGATCCCAGCACTGTTGCGGAGACGGCCTTCCCCGAGGCCGCTAAGAACCTCCGGCGGGTAGTCCTCTTCATCTTGCACCTCCGTGCCAGCCGCTCAGGCGGTTCCCCCTGGTCGGTCCTTCCAATTCCTGCTCCCGATCCTCACTGCCGACCAGCACTCCCGTCCCTACTCCCTTTCGCTACTTCCGAGGGCATCCGCCCACCGCGTCTTAACGGGATAGTGCCCCCACCCCTCCGTTCGTTTCAGTAGCACAGCCAATCCTGGCTGTGTTCCTCTCCTAGCTTCTGAGCCTGTGGCACAGCCAATCCTGGCTGTGCTCTTCTCTCTGTCCTCTGCTAGATAACTCAAGCTATATATTATGGTATAGTTTTCTATGAATCTTATCCTCCCTACGGATGCCACTGCCCATGGCCTATTACCACCGCAATCTCCCCCATTGGCACCCAGAAGGTGTCCCTCTATTCCTGACCTGGAGATTATTTGGCTCTCTCCCAGCTTCACAGAGAAGCACAGCCAGGATTGGCTGTGCCACAACTCCCTCATCTGATGCCTATTCAGGAAAAAAATTCAAGGAAATGGATTCTATTTTGGACAAGGCCACATCCGGACCTTCTTGGCTGAATGATCCCTCCGTCGCCCGCTCCGTGACGAATGCCGTACATTTCGGCGAAGAGAAGCTGAACTTCTATTCTCTCCACGCTTTCGTTGTCATGCCCAACCATGTCCACTTGCTAGTCACGCCCAAATTCTCCCTGTCTCGCATCACAAATGGTCTGAAGGGCGTAACCGCCCGCGACGCTAACTCCATCCTTCACCGCACCGGCCAACACTTTTGGCAAGACGAAACTTTCGACCACTGGGTCCGCAACCCCGCCCAATTCGACCGCATCCGCACCTACATCGAGTCCAACCCTGTCTCCGCCGGCCTAGCCACAAGTCCTGAAACCTGGCCCTGGTCCAGCGCCACCCAAATCAATTCCACCTAGCCAAGTGGCACAGCCAATCTTGGCTGTGCTGTTCTCTTGCTTCAGAGTTAGTGGCACAGCCAATCTTGGCTGTGCTGTTCTCCTGCTTCACAGTCAGTGGCACAGCCAATCTTGGCTGTGCTGTTCTCCTGCTCCACAGTCACTGGCACAGCCAATCCTGGCTGCGCTTTTTTTCTTGTTCCTACCTACTTGATCGATAACCTCCTCCGACTGGTCCTCACGATAGCAGTTGCCGCCGGCAGCTACGCGGCCTTCGCCTTTCTGGTGGCCGCCAAAGGCCTAATCCGTTCAGAAGATCTTCGCGACCGCGACTTCGCCGAATACTTCCTCATCGGCTCCCTGACCAGCGTCCTCGTAGCCCTATGTGCCGGCCTGGTCATGCGTTTCGCCCTCTGGCCCCAGCTCTTCTTCCTACACTTCCAGTGAGCGCGATCCCTATCTCCTTGCCTCTTTCTTGCTCTACATTCGGATAGTGCCTCAGTTTCCGATTTATCAGCAGTTGAACGGAATTTGTGGAAGTGCGTGCTAGTATTCTTTCACATGGGCCGCAACAACATAATTCACGTTTCAGTTTATGCGCTGCTTGCCATGCTCCTGTCCGTCACACTTGGCCGTGCCCTAAACGCTTCCGAGGACGAATGTGAACGAACCGCCCAGATGCGGGTTTACTCGAATGCGTCGTTCATCAAAGAAGCGGGTGATGTAGTTGGATATGAATTGGCTGTCCAGCTGCGTGAAGGCACTTCGATTAACGCTTTACTGTATTTTTATGAAGGCGTGCCAAATAAAGACGGTGTTTCTGTGTCAGGCCACATTGCTGGCGGAAAACTGGCGATGGAAGGCGACTGGGTAGAGCACCTCACCGAACAGCCTTCAAACAAGGAAATCGTCGAAACGCATCACGTCACAGTGAATGGAACACTTGATTCGGCTTGGTTTCGAGGGACCATGAAAATCACGGGTCTTGCTACACCCATCAAGGTGAAGTTGAAGCGCGTGAGCCACATCTGGATGTGTGGAGGATAAACGCCATTCTCACTAATTAACGCGGTAATCGGAAGCTTGTGGTCCTGGTACAGGTCCGGTAACGCCGGGTGCCGCTCTCTTGCCGCCTTTGCAAGGGTTCGGGTTTTTTCTTTCTTCTAACTTCAAATATCCAACCTCCAACCTCCAGAACCCCTTTTCCACAGATTTCCACAGCCGTATCAAACCACTAACCTCCCCGCCAACTCCTTTTTATCCCGCAACTTCCGCAAGTCGCATTCGAACCAGCCCTCCCCATTCGAATGACCATGCAGTACACGTAAAATATGTATTGACAAATAGTAACTATCCCTGCTACCATGCCTCGTGAATTCGACGCGCTGCCCTTTTCCGGCGATCCCATCGGCTCAGCGCCACTTCTGTGCACTCAGCTCCACTCCGTTATTCTTACCTTTTCTTCCAGCTGTCGGCTATGAGCTGTCGGCTGTCAGCCGCCCTTCCCCAACTCCTTCCCCTGCCACTCTTACGCGCCGCCCGCAAACCACTGAAAAACCAGCAACTTTAAGTCTCGTATTTGCCACTCTTACGGCCACTTCACCCGTAACTCCTTTGTTTGCCGCTCTTACACAAAACACCGGGGGTGGCATTATCCGCCGCTTCCCAATTCACGAAAGATGAGGAATGAAGATGAACCTTCTATCCGCTAACACCATCTCCGCCGACGACTTCGCTCGTTGCCAGCACCATACTCCCTCCGGCCGCCGTTGCAAGAGCACCGTCACGGCGCCGAACGCTTCGCTCTGTTACACCCATGCCCAATCTCAGCAGAAGGCAAAGGAAGTTGGCGACCTGTCCAGCGTCCTGCTGCAAAATTATCAGAATTTTCAAACCGCCCAGGGCGTCAACTTCGCCCTCGCCAATATCTACCGCCTGCTTGCCGCCAACCGCATCTCCGCTCGCCGCGCTTCCGTGCTGGCTTACATCAACAGCTTGCTCCTCAGGACTCTTCCCGCCATTGACGCCGACTTTGAGAACGGCATCACCGATCCCACCGCTCCCAAGAAGCACGAAACCGAATCAGCCTCGCCCCTCACGAACGATGAAGCTGCCGGCACGACCACCGCTTCTCCATCGCATCCATGTACGAACGCCACGCAGGTTTGGGACGCCCCTAACGAACCCGACCCCACAAAAAAACCCTCATGACCCCCGCCCTCCGCCCAAGTTGCATCGGTCGTAGGGGCACGATAAATCGTGCACCTCTTCGCTGTGGTGTCCTGGGTTGTTCTCGGATCCTCTATCTCTCCACGGAACGCGGGTCACGGATCACAGGCCACGAATCACCATTCGCAAGTCTCCCTCCTTTGACTCCGCGCCATCGCCAACATAGAATCGCACCGCGATTTAGATCGAAAGCGGAGCAAAAATTCATTCAGGGGGAGATTCCGTGAAGAAGATCTTGAGTCTTTTGGTATTCGCTGGATTCTTATCATTAGGACATGTAGCGCGTGTAGCCGCGCAAGCGCCCGAGCGCGGCGAAGGCCACGCGCCGGAAGCCAAAGCGCCGGACAAGTGCGACCCCGCAACCACCAAGGAGGATTCTTCCGTAACCGATCACACCATCAAGCTCGGCGGCCAATCTATTCCCTACAAAGCCACCGCTGGCTTCACGCTCCTCAAGAATGACAAGGGCGATTCCACAGGACTCATGTATTCCGTTGCCTATACGCGCACCGACGTCAAGGACCTCACCGCTCGCCCCATCTCTTTCCTCTATAACGGCGGTCCCGGCTCCGCCACCATGTGGCTGCACATGGGCGCTTTCGGCCCGCGCCGCGCCTGGACCGTCGACGGCACATTCACTCCGCCCGCCCCCTACAAGCTCGTCGACAATTCCGAAAGCCTTCTCGACAAATCCGATCTTGTCTTCATTGACGCCATGGGTACCGGTTACAGCCATGCCGTCTGCAAAGCGCAGGACAAGGATTTTTACGGCATCGACGAAGACGTCGACGCCTTCGGACAATTCATCGACACCTACCTCAGCCGCAACGACCGCTGGAATTCTCCCAAGTTTCTGATTGGCGAAAGCTACGGCACCTTCCGTTCCGCCGCGCTCGGAAATTATTTGCAGAACCACTACACCATTCATCTGAACGGCATCGTCCTGATCTCCTCCGTCCTCGATCTTTCAACAATCACGTTTCCTTCCGGCGATGACCGCTCCTACATTTACTATCTCCCCAGCTACGCCGCCGTCGCGTGGTATCACAAAGTCTTGAAAGAGCGCCCCGCAGATTTGCCCGGCTTCGTCGAAGAAGTTCGCAAGTACGCGCAGGGCGAATACGCCGCCGCGCTTTTCAAGGGTGCCGAACTCGGCGCAGCTGAGAAGGCCGCGGTGGCAAAAAAACTTTCTTCGTATACCGGCTTGAGCGAAGACTATTTGATGAAAGCGGATCTCCGCGTCAACCTCAACCAATTTCGCGCCGAGCTTCAGCGCAGCGCCGGACAGACGGTCGGACGCATTGACGCCCGCTTTACCGGCTACACGGCCAATCTGCTTGAGGAAAATGCGCAAGGCGATCCCGAAGGGCCCGCCGTCGGCGGCGCTTACACGGCGCTGATCAACGCCTACAATCATGACGAGCTGAAATTTGGAAAAGACAAGGTCTATCACAACACCAGCGGGGGCGGTGGCAGCTGGAATTGGACCCGTCAATCCCGGGGGCCGCGCGGATTTTTCCCTAGCGGGCCGAATGTCCAGGGCGATCTCGCGCAAGCCATGATCACCAACCCCAAATTGCTCGTCCAGGTTGAAAACGGCTATTTCGATATGGCCACGCCCTTTTTCGCCACCGAATTCACCATGGAGCACCTCGGCTTGCCCGCCGCGCTCCAGAAAAACGTCACCCTGGATTACTACGACGCCGGCCACATGATGTACCTCCACGACGCGGACCGCGTCAGCCTGCACAACCACATCGCCAGCTTGATCGATCGCGCCACCAAGCAGTAGCGCAGACTTCAGTCTGTGCTCTTTTGAATTTCATTTGATGGAACGAAATGACGAAAGGAAATCACGCCGCGCGGAAAACGCTGAAGTGTCTCAGCCTTCCGTTCGGCGCGAAAGAAAGGAAGTAAAAAGCAGACGAGTTAACGGCGCTTTTGAGTGGCCGCGCTAACAAGAGCTTGATTCTTCTGCTCGGTATAAACGACGAATTCCTCGTACGGGCCCTTGAAGTCTTCGATCTTGCCCTCGTGGAAATGCCAGATGCGCGTGGCCACTTCGTCAATCACGTCGTGGTCGTGCGTCACCAGCAAAACGGTTCCGTCGTAGCGCTGCAACGCGATGTTCAGTGCGTTGATGGATTCCAGATCGAGGTGGTTGGTCGGCTCGTCGAGCACCAGGAAATTTGGCTTCTGCAGCATCAGCCGGCAGAAAATCAACCGCGCCGATTCGCCGCCGGAAAGCGCGCGCGTGGGCTTCAGCGCATCTTCGCCGCTGAAAAGCATTTGTCCCATCAGCCCGCGCAGTTCCTGCTGATTGGCGCTCGGATCGAACTGCCAAAGCCAGTCGATGGCCGTCATTCCCTTGGTGATGGATTCGCCGTGGTCCTGCGCGAAGTAGCCGACGGCTACTTCGTGTCCCCATTTCGTTTCGCCGCTGTTGATTTTGAAATGGCGGTCGTCGTCTTCGATGAAGCCGGGAGCGTTGAGCACCAGCGATTTCAGCAGCGTGGTTTTTCCGGCGCCGTTGCGGCCCATCAGCGCGATTTTTTCGCCGCGGACCACCGATGCGGAAAAGCGCGGAATCACTTTCAGGTCGCCGTACGATTTTTCGACGCTGCGGATTTCGAGCGGATGCTTCCCGGAATTCCGCTTCATGTCGAATTTAATGTACGGCCGCTGGATGTTGGAGCGCGCCAGTTCCGTCGTTTGCAGCCGCTCGACTTCTTTTTTGCGAGACGTGGCTTGGGCGGAACGCGTGCCCGCGGAAAATCGCGCGATGAATTCATTTAGCTGCGCGATCTTCTTTTCGCGGTTAGCGTTCTCTGCTTCGATGCGCGCGCGAATATGCGTTTTCGCCACAACCATGTCGTCGTAGCCGCCCACGTACATGATGATCGTTTCGTAGTCGATGTCCGCGGTATGCGTGCAAACGCTGTTCAGAAAATGGCGGTCGTGCGAAATTACGATAAGCACGCCTTCGTAGTCGCACAAATATCTTTGCAGCCAGTGAACCGAATCGAGGTCCAGGTTGTTGGTGGGCTCGTCGAGCAGCAGGGCAGTGGGATTTCCGAAAAGCGCCTGCGCGAGCAGCACGCGCACTTTCTGGCCGCCTTGCAGTTCGCTCATCTTGCGTTCGTGCAGCGAACTCTCGATGCCAAGGCCATCGAGAAGCGTGCCCGCGTCGGATTCGGCGGTGTAGCCGCCTTCTTCGCCAACGATTCCTTCGAGTTCGCCGAGACGCATGCCGTCCGCGTCGGTCAGTTCTTCGTGCGGCTTGGCGTAAAGCGCGTCGCGCTCTTCGAGCGCTTTCCAAAGCGACGCATTTCCCATGATGACGGTATCGATCACGCGAAATTGATCGAACGCAAACTGGTCCTGCCGCAGGACGCCCATTTTTTTCGGGCGAGTGATGGAGCCTTTGGTGGGCTCGAGTTCGCCGGTCAGGATTTTCATGAATGTGGATTTGCCGGCGCCATTCGGGCCGGTAACGGCGTAGCGGCGTCCGGCCATGAATGTACAGGTCACGTCTTCGAAGAGGACGCGGGGGCCGAAGCGCATAGAGATGTTGTTGACCGATAGCATAACCCTCCCATTGTAGCGTGAAATTGTTGCTCGCGCTTGTCAGTGTTTGCTGCGCTCAGTAGAGTGTTCACGGAATGAAGGGGATGATTCGAGCGGCATGAAGAAGGCGATTCGAAAGGCGGCTACGTCGTTGGCGCTCATTGTGATTGTGGCGACGTGTGTGCGCGCGGGGTTTGCGTGGGACCAGGCACGCAAGATTCCGGCAGGAGTGCTGGGAACCATTCCGTTTCAGCAGGAAACTGGGAGCATTGCGTATGCGCTGGCGCAGGGCAGGGGATTCAGCAATGTGTTTCGAACGGAGACGGGTCCTACGGCATGGCTCGCGCCCGTGTATCCGCTGCTGGTGGCGGCGACATTCAAGATGTTTGGAATTTTCACGACTCGGGCGTTTTATGCGTGCGTTGCCTGCAACATTTTATTTTCCACGGCGGCATGCGTGCCGATCTTTTACGCGGGCAAGCGAATTTGGGGGCAAGGCGTGGCAAGCGGAGCGGCGTGGCTGTGGGCGCTTTTTCCCAACGCGATCGTGATGCCGTTCGAATGGATATGGGATACGTCGCTCTCCGCCCTTATGGCAGCGACACTATTGTGGGCGACCCTCGCGCTCTCGGACTCGAAACGAGTCCGAGATTGGTGCGCATATGGATTGTTGTGGGGATTGGCATTGATGACGAATCCTGCGCTGGGCGCGCTGCTACCGTTTCTGCTGGGATGGGCGGGATGGTCAGCGTGTCACGACTGCGCAGGACGCCGGTTTGCGTGGAAGCGGGTGGCTTTGGCGGCTGGCGTTGCTTTCTTGTGTTGCTTGCCGTGGACGATTCGCAACTACGATGTATTTCACCAATTGATACCGTTGCGGTCGAATTTGCCGTTCGAATTGTGGCTGGGGAACAACGACATTTTTGATGAGCACGCGCGGAATGGCAGAAAGTCGATCACCCGAGCAGAGGAAGTGAGAGCGTATACGAGACTCGGCGAGACTGCTTTCATGCACGAAAAGTGGGAACTGGCGATGTCCTTTATGAAAACGCATCCAGATTTGGAATTGCGCCTGACGGGGAAAAGGATCGTGGCGTTCTGGATGGGGATAGAATCGCCGGTTAAGAATTTCCGCGAGACGCATTCCATCCTGGCAAGAGTAATATTGTTAGCCAGCTTTTTTACCGCGATTGGCGCATTATTTGGGATGGCAGGATTGTGTCGAAAACGGCTTGCGACGGCCTTCCCGCTCGGAGTGTTTCCCGTCCTATTCCCGTGTCTGTACTACGTAACGCACGCCGACCTGCGCTACCGCCATCCCATAGACCCTGTCGTTTGTATATTGACCGCGCTTGCCGTGGGGCAACTTCTTGCCTTTGTGGTCAGCCGGCGAAGGACGGCGGGAAGCGAGGATATTATCTCCTCGAGGACATCACCGAATCGTTAAGGGGAATTGCCGGCCCAAGGCTACCCGGTTCGCGGAGCCTCATACTTTTCGGTTTTTTCCTGCGCCGCCATAACGCGGGCGATCTCCAGTTCAATCGTTTTGGGAGTGACAGGTTTCGCAATATAGCCATCCATCCCGGCACGCTGGCATCTCTGCCGGTCCTCCTCGAAGGCGTTCGCGGTCATGGCCACGATGGGGATATGCCGGCCGGACGTTTTCTCCCTGGCGCGAATTCTTTCGGTGGTCTCGAGCCCATCCATGACGGGCATTTGCATGTCCATGGCAATCAAGTCGAACTCCTGTTCCGAGAGGAGTTGGAGAGCAATCTTGCCGTTTTCCGCCACGGTGACAACGTGCCCCATTTTTTCGAGAAGACGAGTGGTCAAGCGCTGATTGACGAGATTGTCTTCGACGAGCAGGATTCGCAAAGTCGCGCGAGTCTGGTCCGGGGGCTTCACTGGCGCGAGGATCCTGGTCTCGCTCACATCTCCGAGGCAGGCTTGCAACGCATCGCGCAGAGCGGAGCGCCGGAACGGTTTGAGGATGGTTTGAGAAACGCCCAACTGCTGGCAGCGATCCCTATCCGCCGGATCGAGCGGGCGCGAAAGAGCCAGAACAACGGGCACATCGCGCATGGCAGACGCGCGCACGTCGGCGAGCAGGGCAAACGCTCCCGGGCTGGGGAGATCCCTCTCGATGAGAAGCACCGAGAATTCGCCGCGCCGGTGAACCGCTTTCTTGAGCAGCGCCTGTGCGGATTCAACGCTTGCGGCGGGCACGGCAGTCATGTTCCAACGAGGGAGCAAGCGCGCGAGCAGCTCCCGATTGACCGGATTGCCGTCGACGACCAAAACGCTGCTCACCAACTGAGGCAAATTCGGCAGTAATTTTCCGCTCCCGACCGTAACAAGTTTCTCCGGTTCAGGCTCGCTGAAGACCTTCGTGGTGAAATGAAACTCGCTTCCGCGGCCTTCCTCACTTTCCACCCAGATGCGCCCGCCCATGAGGTGCACCAGCCGCTCACAAATCGAGAGACCGAGTCCCGTGCCGCCAAAACGCCGCGAGGTAGACATATCGGCTTGCGCGAACGGTTCAAAAATCTTCGTTCGCTTCTCCTCTGGAATTCCGATGCCGGTGTCGGCGATTGTGAATTCAAGCAGCAAGCCGTCGTCGGTGGTCCCGGAGTGGCGCCCAAAAACTGCCACTTGTCCTTTGTTGGTAAACTTCAAAGCATTTCCCAGTAAATTGATAAAGACCTGCCGCAATCGAGTGAAATCGCCGCGCACCAAGGCCGGAATATCCTTGCCGATACTCCACACCAGGGCGATACCCTTCTGTTGCGCCGTCGGGCCAAGCGGTTCCAGAGCTTCCTCGATGCAATCTTCGACGGACATGTCCGCGATCTCGAGGTCCAGCTTGCCGGCCTCGATTTTGGACAAGTCCAGGATGTCGTTGAGGAGCGTAAGCAAGGATTCTCCGGAACTCTTCACCATGGTCAAATAATCGCGCTGCTCGGGGTCGAGGTTGGTTTCCAGAGCAAGGGTGGTCATTCCGAGGATTCCGTTCATGGGCGTGCGAATCTCGTGGCTCATGTTCGCCAAGAAATCGCTCTTGGCGCGGTTCGCGGCTTCCGCATCTTCTTTCGCCTGCCGCAGAGATTCTTGCACTCTTTTCCGTTCTGTAATGTCTACAAAAGTGACGACGGCGCCGTGCATCACGCCATCTTGCATCAACGGGTGACACCATATTTCGGCATCGAAGCTAGACCCGTCGGAGCGCCACAGCAGTTCGTCCGTCTGGTGGAATTTTCTGCCGCCGAGGAAATCTTTCTGCAATGAACATTCGTCACGCGGATTCTGCGTGCCGTCCCTGCGGGTGTGGTGAATTACGTCGTGGATATTTCGCCCAAGCACGTCCGCCTGGGAAGCGAAGCGCAAGAGCCGCAGCATGGCGTGATTGCAGAAAGTGCATTCGCCATGGTTGTCCACTCCATAAATCGCTTCCCCCGTTGATTCCAGCAAAAGCCGGATGCGCGCTTCTTCTTCGGACAAACGCCGCTCTCCCGCGTCTCGCTCGCTAATCAATGCGCCCAATACCAGACCAGCAAGCGAGAGAATCAGCATCAGAAATTGCAGCAGCGTCAGTTCGCTGGGATTGCGGGGATAAATGCGGAGGGCCACAATGAGTCCGGTATCCAGCGCGAGGATAGCGGCCGTCGCGCCTCGCAATCCTCGCCGAACGGCCACCCAGATCAGCGGCGGAAAGAGCAAGTAAAACATCTCGTTGCCGCGAGCAAACCTGCCGCTGAGCGCCGCCCACAGCACTGCCACCAGGCTCGCCGCGAAAAGCGCCGACTCCAGTTCCCGCCGGAATCCGTGCAGTTCATGTCCGGCCGCAGTTGGTATGCCGTGATCAGCCTCCGCGCCAACGTCCGAGTAGCCCGTGAATCGCCGCAGTCCCGGCAAGACATAAATGAGGCAAAACGGGACGATCGAGCCGATGGCGACGGCATCGCCAACCCACCAGTTCATAGTGGCCTGCAAATAGCCCCGCGGGGGAATCAAGTGGTCCAGCGTCAGGAACCAAGCGCCAAGGAAAGCAGTGATGCAGGCCCCGCAATTGCCTAGCAAAAGCAGCCACATCACATCCCTCACCGATCGAAGATGCAGATCGAGCTTGACGAAGCGCCGCAAGACCAGGGCTGCCGCGGTATATACGGCCATGAACTCGATGTTTCCCACCAAAAAAATGTACGAGTGTACCGGCTGGTGATAATTGAAAATCGACGCGATGCACTCCGCGAGCAGGATGATCGGCGCGTAGCTCGCCCCGAACCCAATCAGCGCTGCGAACGCCAGGCCCGTGGGCGGGTACCACGCGCTGATCTCGGTCCAAATCTGAAAAGAAATCGTCGAACGATCGAGAAGCACGTACACCACAACAAAGCACACCCCGACCAGAAGCCGTCTTAGCTTCCATCGCTTGCGTGGGACCAATTGACCCTCCGAGCGGGGTATCGTGCGTATCATCACAGGCACGGGTTTTGCGGCACGATTGATCGCCACAATCCGTTAATGGCGAGCCATCGCGGCCAATCGTGTTCCGAAATGAGAAAGTGGCCTGAAAAAGCTCCGCAACCACTACTTGCTTGCGTACACTGGCAATTGGCGGAATGGGCGCTAATCCCAGGGGATTCAGCAGCTTTGCGGGTTTTCAAGGCATGTTGCCAGTGGCACAAGCCGCAGTCTCCCGCCGGTTTATATAGCGCTCGGAGTGCCAAATCCGCTGCGCTGGAGTTCAGGGAAGAATGAGAACATTTTAATCAGAGCGAGTGATCGCTTACCGCTGTGTGCGGGCCTCCTAAGTTCAATTGCTCTCTCTGGAGGCGCTTTGGTAGAGTGGCCATTCGCACTGAAACGACAATTTGATTTTCTGAACGGAGAAAAATATGGCGATTTCGGAAGAGTTGCTAGAGATTCTGGTTTGTCCGATCTGCAAGACGCCCGTGAAACTTACGCCGGACAATAGCGGCTTGAAGTGCGGGACATGTCACAGGGTATATCCGGTGCGGGATGATATTCCGGTGATGCTGGTGGAAGAAGCGAAGATTGAAGAAGCGAAGTGAGTAGGGAGTAGTGAGTCGTGGATAGTCAGAAGTTTGTAGCCAATACGAAATAACTACCACTCTAAATTTTGGAAGTCTAATCAGGACAAGAAAGCTACAGGGCGCATGTCGACAACGATTGCTGAATGCATTCCTCGTTTGAAGCGTTTGATCCCGAAGCTGCGCGGGAAGCGGATTGGTGTGCTTGGAGATTTGATGCTGGACCGGTATTTGTGGGGGACGGCTACACGGCTTTCTCCGGAGGCGGCTGTCCCGGTGGTGGATTTTGTTTCGCAGAGCGAATGTCTGGGCGGGGCGGGGAATGTGGCGGTGAATCTGGCGGCGCTGGGAGCCTGTGTCGAGACATTTGGCGCGATTGGGACGGACGAGGCAGGGCGGGCTTTGCAGAAATGTTTGCGGGTGGAGAACATTGTTGAAAGAGGAGTGGTGCCTGATCCGAAGCGGGTGACGACCGTGAAGACGCGGATTATCGCGCGGCATCAGCAAGTGGTGCGCGTGGATCAGGAACGGCGGGAGCCACTTCGTCCGGAGACAGAGAAGAAGCTGCTGGGGATTTTGTTTAGCGCTTTGAAGAAACTGGATGCGCTGGTGCTTTCGGATTACGACAAGGGATTGATCACGGACGATTTTGCGGACCGTGTTTTGAGCGCGGCGCACCAATTGAAGGTGCCGGTTTTTGTGAAGCCGAAAACGTCGCGGTTGTATGCGTATCGCGGCGCGCGGGCGATCGTTTGCAATGCGAAGGAGGCGGGATTTTTTGTTACGCGATCCCTGGGGGACGAGAAATCGGTGGAAGAGGCGGGGCGGGCTTTGCTGGCGCACTTTGGGTGCAGCACGGTGGTGATTACGCTGGGGGAAAAGGGGATGAGTGTTTCCGAGGAGTCTTCGCCGCGGCATTTGCAGATTCCAGCGACGAGTTTTGAAGTGACGTACGCGCGCGTGGGGAAGAGCGGTGTGGAGCGCGGCGCCACGGGACGGCAGGTGTTTGATGTAACGGGAGCAGGGGACACGGTTTTGAGCGTGCTGTCGCTGGCGGTGGCGGCGGGGGCGCCGTTGGCGGACGCGGCGGTGCTGGCGAATACGGCGGCGGGAGTAGTGGTGGGGAAGTTGGGGACGGCAAGTGTTAGTTCGCAGGAGTTGGAGCACGCGCTTGAAGAGATTCGTCGTTGAGAGTGTGCAGATTGGGCGCCTGGAGAGCAAGAAAGAGCAAGACGGTCATCCTCAGAAGGATGACCCTACAACGGCAAGAAAGAAAAAACAGATTGCTTCTGACAAGGTCGGAACCCAGGTTGCTTTGCTCGGTGTGACAAATAATTTTAGTTGGTGCGCGGAGAAGAAGGGAGGGCACGATGTATCGTGCCCCTACAAGCCGAGCGCTGAAAGAGAAGCTACGGCGGGAAGCTGAAGGATTTGTCTTTTGAG